>Ga0210408_10003672_pt1 | contig 14047 bp, 11 predicted proteins | sample IncBWH4MmetaG_FD_155471 | JGI IMG/M metagenome (GOLD analysis project Ga0210408, IMG submission 155471) | Forest soil microbial communities from Barre Woods Harvard Forest LTER site, Petersham, Massachusetts, United States - Inc-BW-H-4-M | ecosystem: Environmental > Terrestrial > Soil >...
AGCGCTGCTCGCCGCGCTCGATGCGGGGAAAATTTCCGGCGCGGCCCTCGATGTCCTGGAATCGGAAACCGCCGTAACGCCTATCCGCAGTGCACTCGTGCGCCATCCCAAAATGATCGTGACAGCTCACACCGCCTGGCTCAGCGAGCAAGCCCGCGCAACCCTGCAACTCCGCGCCGTCGAGCAGGTCCTCGCTTGCCTCAAGGGCGAAACCCCCTATGGACTGATCAATCGCGAGCTCGCGAAACAGAAACCGAATGCGTGAAAAAACAATGGGGCAGGCTTTACCTCTAGCGTCGCCTGCTGTCGTACTTAGCAAGAATCACCATCGCTGTAGGGATTTTCCTTAAGGTATTTTCCTGACGGAATTTCACCGGCTTGACTCCAGTCTGTCTCAGACGTACCGTTTTGACCGCCCTATGCAATTCCATTGATCACGATTCATTTGATTGAGAGGTGTGACCAATGGAACTCTACTCTTGGGTTCGCGGATTGAAACGCTTTGCCCGCAACGCTCATGAAGCCCTCCCTTGCATCCTCACAATCACGGATGTCGTGGAAAAGTTGCTAATTAGGGCCGCTATCTTGGCCGTAATCCTCCATGAAATATGCGGACTTTTTCGCGGGCTCTGAACCCAGGAATTTTGATTGAACGGATGCTCAACCGAGGAAATCGCGATGGGTGAGCACATATTACAGCGACATTTGATCCGGCCGCAGAGTTAACGCCAGGGTTCCAGCCACAGCCGACAGAAGCGAAATTTGAATTTCTCCCGCCAGCGCCCAACCGGCATGGCTGGCGATTCCGCCCATCAAGTAGCCAGCTGCCGCTGCGGCGGCGTAGAGGCTCGTCACGAACATGCCCGAGGCGCGGCTGGACAAACTGCTGCGCACCGCCTTTACGTGGTAACCGGCGAGATTGACGTAAATCGTGCCGCTGCCGATTGCGCCGTAGGCGCAGGTGAGAAACACGTGTGGGGCAATCGCCTCTGAACCATGAAAGCACAGGTAGCCGAGAGCGGCGATACAAAAGAACGCGGCGCTTAAAATGACACGTGGAGAGAATCGATCGCCCAGCCAACCGCCGAAAATAGAGAGGAGAGCCCCGGCACCATAAAAGCTGGCGACAAATCCCGCCGCCTTTGGCGTGTAGTGCAGGGCCTCGCGCAAATAGGTCGGGTACATTCCGGTAAAGCCAAAAAGAACGAGGCCTCCGATCGCGCTGAGGATCGTCAAAATAATTGTGTTCCTGTTCAGCAGCGTGGGCGCGCCGAGGAGATCCGTGCGGGCGTCGGCGGCCCGATGCGTTTCGCTGAACCATGGCCGCACACTCAACGCGATCGCCGCGATCATAAGAAAACCAAACACTCCAAAGGCAATCATCGGTGCATGCCAACTTCGGTACGACGTGAGCAATAGGCCGCCCAGGATAGGGCCGGTAAACGCACCCAAACCAAAAAAAACATTCATCGATCCGATGGCGGCGGCGCGGTAACCGACAAAATAGTTGGCCGCGATAGCGATCATCACTGTCAATTGCATCGCCTCGCCAACGCCCGTCGCGGCGAGATAGACCAGCATGTCCGGGAATCCGCGCGCGACGACGGTGAGCGCCGTCCCAGTGGAAAAAATACCGATCCCCACGAGCAGCACCGTCTTGCGCGAAAAACGCGCGAGGAGATAGCCGGTCGGTAGTCCCGCGACCGCCAGCCCCAGCGTAAAAATCGTGGTGAGGAGTCCGGTGTCAGAAAGCGAAAAGCCGTACTGCACGCGGACGTCGTGAGCCAGTAGCGGAAAGAGCTGCCGGTCCGCGGCATTCACGCTGTACGCGAGAAGCAACACGCCATACATCGCGATGGCAGCGGCACGCGTGCCTGCATCGGTGGACGAAGGATTCGCCTGAGCCGTGGATAGTTGTTCGCGAACTTGTTTTTTCCTTCCCTCTGCCTGCCCCAGAACGGCATTGCCCAAGGCAATGGCGCCCCGGCGTCTCAAAACGGCTCACGTCCCTGACCGGAAATTTCCGGGCCTAACGCTCAGCCGGCGAAATGTGGATCTGAAATAATATGGCTCCCCGGGCAAGATTCGAACTTGCAACCCTTCGGTTAACAGCCGAATGCTCTACCGTTGAGCTACCGGGGAACGGCACAAAGTAATTTTGATTCTACTACGCTGTGCGGCAGCTTCGCTAATTTCCTAGCCTTGTTCCATGTTTCGTCCCGGCTTCGTGCAAAAATTAGTCCAGCGAATCGCAGTGATAATTTTCGTCAAGGAAACGAATTGATTGGAGTAAGAGATCGGTTTTTTTGTATGCTTTCCGAGAGGCCTCAGAACCTTGACGGCATCTCAATTTTGGACAAGCTAGCGGCTAGAGAGGCTGCGGAAATAGTAATTTAGTTTGTCATTCCGAGCGAAGCGGGGAATCTCTCTTTGCTTTAAACGCAGGAAGAGAGAGATTCCTCGACGCGCAGTGCGCCTCGGAATGACAAAATTTGAGTTTTTCCGCAGCCTATAGAGCCGCTTTGATTTCTCATACTGTGCGCCACGGCTGAAACCGTGCTCTACAAATATTTGGCGGCGCTTTATGGGCGCTTCAGGATAATCCTGATTCGGTCGGGACACACGGAGGGAATAGAGAGGATGGCGTACATGCGAACTCGCACGAAACTTCATACGCGCAGATTTTTTTTGAATGCTGTCATCGCGGCAGCGATTATTTTTTCGGCGGGATTGGCCGGCTGCGGTTCCTCGAAGCCGGCGGAGCAACCTGCGGAGGGGCCGAAGCGGTATCACCTTGACGGACGCGTCGTCTCCGTGGAGGCCGCGAAGCAGCAAGTAGTCGTCGATGCCGGGGATATCCCGGGATTCATGTCGGCGATGACCATGGGGTACTCGGTAAAAAATCCGAACGAGCTCACTCCGTTATCACCGGAAGACAAGATTAAAGCGGACGTGGTCGTGAACGGCAACGACGTTTACCTGGAAAATATCGTGGTCGTCAAAAAAGCCGATCAGGCTAAACCGCCCGCTGCAAGCGGCGCTCCTCCGACTTCGTCACAACCCGCAAAATAATAACGAAAGCGCGCCGTGGAACTGAAACTCGTTTTCCGCGGCGCGCCTGGATCGATCCTCTTTCTTTTAAATCTTATTACTTACGCTCTTTATCAGCCGGTTTCGTCGGTTCCTGCCCTCGCTCCGGCGGTCTCGGCGGCTCTTTCGCCGCTGGAGGCGGGGCGGCATTCCTCTGCGGAGGGGCCTCTTGCGGTTTTTCAAATTGATGCGGGTGATATGTGTCCTCGGTGGCTCGCGCCGGGGGAGCAAATTTCACCGGCGGATTCTGTGGTTCGGGAGGTCTACGCGTTTGGTCCACTTGTGGACGCGATTGCTGTTGTTGCGGCTGCTGAGGTTGTCGAAACTGCGGTTGCGCCGGTTGTTGCTGCTGTATCTGGGGATGCTGCTGCTGTTGGATTTGCGGCTGAGCCTGTTGCTGAGACGACTGTGGTTGCCGAAATTGCGGTTGCGCAGGCTGTTGCGGTGGCACTTGTGGATGCTGTTGGATCTGCGGCTGGGTCTGCTGCTGAGACGACTGTGGTTGCCGAAATTGCGGTTGCGCCGGTTGTTGCGGTGGCACTTGTGGATGCTGTTGGACCTGCGGCTGGGTCTGCTGCTGTTGGGGTGCCATCGATTGCCGAATTTGTGGCTGTACCGGTTGTTGCTGGTGCGGCTGGATCTGTTGTTGCGGTTGCTGTCCTGGCGCGACGGCCGGCCGGAAAGACCTCACCGGCTGCGCTGCGATATTATTATTGAACGACGCACGCTGAGGGGCCGGCGTCTCCTTGGCGACGACTTGCCGGCGCATCACCGCTTCCGGAGGTTTAACCGTCGCGACGGGAGCGGCGCCCACAACGCTCCTCTGCACGGGCGCCACCGCCATGGTGCGCTGAATTTCCGCCGACTGCATTTGCCGCGCGTCGACGCGAACATTGGAAGCCGCCACGGGACGCGCATTCACGAATGTGTCGTGCGAAACGGCAGTGACGGCCGCAACATTGTTCTGATGCATGTACGTGATTTTGTTGACGGTGGTGTTGTTGACGTTCACGTTGTTATAGACGTTGGTGACATTGACGACGTTCACGGTGGTATTCGTTACGTTCACGTTCTGCACGTAACGCTCGCTCGTGCGGTAAGGCGGAACGTACACTTCGCGCGGGCCGAGCGGGAACCACGCGACGCCACCGCCGCCACCGAATGACACCGACGCGCCGAATCGCGGTCCGCCCACGAAAACTACCAGCGCCGGGGCATACACAGGCCGCACCACCACTGGACCTGGGACCCAGCACCAACCTCCGCCCACTTCGGCCCAGCGCCCGTAATGAAATGGAGCAAAGCCCCAGGGTTCGTCTTCAACCCAGGTCCATCCCCAGGGCGCGATCCATACCCAATGTCCATAGCGGTAGGGCGCCCATCCAGCTTCGACTCGAGCAGGAAACCACACATTTCCGTAATCCGGAACATTTCGCCACTCGCCATACTCATCGAGGTCTTCATAGCCGATTACATCCCGCGAGACATAGCGAGCCGATTGCGAGTGCTCTTCGCGATCATCGCGGCCGCGGCACCAAGCGTCAAATTCATCGAAGCGTCGCGGCTGACCGTTGTCGAAGGTCAGGGAATCCGTGCCGCTGAAAGTGGCTTGATCGCCGGAGTCCATGTGATATTCGCTTCCGCCGCCCGTGGCTTCGCCTTCACCTGCGCGCACCGCGATGGTAGTCGCATTGCCGTTGGGATCAACGTCGACGCGGTATTCGCCCGGTCGCTGCAGAGTGAACGCCAGATTCGGGGTGTCGATTTCAAAAGCGTCGCCGCCGTCGAGCCGGCGCACATTCACGTTCATCGAACCCTGCGCCAACTGAATCTGGATGGTGCGATCGTCGAGGTTCAGAAAAGTAATTCCTGTCTCGCTGGCAATGCGAATGGAGGAACTGCCGATGTGCAGTTCGCCGCGTGAATTTTTATCGGCCCACAAATTATCGCCCACTGTAAGAGGCCGGTTGGGATTGGCCTGGACCCAATTTGTCTCACCGCCCGGCTGGAAGGAGATTGATCCCTGAATGTAGTTGAGACGCGCAACTCTTCCGGGGGGATCGTCGTCGGCAAGCGCGGGCGACGAAAACGCAAAAAGAAATCCGCCAAGCAGAAGTAGAGCTGGAAAAAGGAAAATAGTTTTTCGCATGATGATCTGTCCCTCCGACATTTGCGGTCTTGAGAGCTGGGCGTCTACTGTTCTGATTCTACTCCTTCACCGTAAGGCTTGTTCGCAGATCGGCCGTATGCTGCCAAAGGTGCATCATTCACGCTGGGCTCCATCACTCGAAATCCGCTCCCCTCAATTCCTCTCGAGTTTTTCGGGAGGACAGGAGGCCCCTTTCGGAGCCTCCTGACGGTGAGTGAGGTGTGAGGTGGAACGGGGAAGGAATCATTTAGTGGTGAGTGTGTCCTCCGTTAGAGGAGCCGCCATGCGATCCGCCTCCGGAGTTGCCTCCGCGCGATCCACCACCTGGCGCCCCACCGCGATATCCGCCGCCTCCATTGCCGCCGCCGCTCGGCGCACTGGGCATTGACCGGCCGGAATTGGAACCGCCACTCGGCGGCCCACCGCGATATCCTCCATAATTGCCGCCACTAGGTGCGGAAGGCATCGGCCGGCTGGAGTAGGAACCTCCGCTCGGCGGTCCCCCGCGATATCCTCCATAATTGCCGCCACTAGGTGCAGTAGGCGTCGGTCGCCCAGAATAAGAGCCTCCGCCGCGCGGCGTTACAACCGGCTGCTGCATATTGAGAGTTGGCCGGCCTGATCCGCTGCTGTTGAAGTTTCCGCGCGAGTTGTTTTCATATTGCCGCGGAGGCGCGGACGGTTGCGAAGAGTTCGTTCGCGGCTGAGGTGCGCCCTGCGATTCAAATGTCCTACCCCTATTCGATTGTCCCTGCTGCCCCGATGGCGGAGTAAACGTGCGCCATCCGGGTCTTGACGATTGAATCGACTGACCCTGTGGCGAAGATGGCGGCGTGAAACCGTGCTGCTCTTGATTCGAAGATTGAGGTTGCCTGGACAACTGCTCGGAAGCGGTACCCCGATTCATGTTGCCGTTATTGGCCTGCCCGAATCTGTTGGGTCCAGGCCGCGCCGTATTCTGCTGCGGTTGGCCATTTGTCGGGTTTCCGCCTCGGTTGAAGTTGTTCGCGCCATGCTCAGCTTGAACGGATGCACCCTGGCGAGCGTTGCTGCTGAAGAAGTGCTGGTTGCTGCCCGCTCTGGTCGGAATTGAACTAGGGTTCACTTGCCGGTCCGTTGGATGGAAGCTTTCACGTGAAGGCGACACCGGGTTTGCTCCCGTCATCACGCTAGCCTGACGGAATGAGTTCGTGTCGATTCTCGACTGCTGCATCGGCACGCGCCCGCGGCCGAATTGATTGCTTTGCATGGAACTGATTCCACCGCGCACACGTGCGTCGGAGGACGCTCGCTCGATGTTTGAGAAAGCATGCGACCCTTCTCTTAGAGGATTCATGCCGCCGTAGTTGTTATGAATGTTGGTAACGTTCGTGATGTTGGTGACGTTCACCTCGTTCACGCGGTTGACGCCGCGGCCATACCACGGGAAGAAGCGATCGCCAGGTCCGCACGGCAGCCAGCCCACGCTTCCGAAACCGCCGCCGAAGCCGAACCCGACGTTAACTCCCCAGCCTCCGCCACCAAAGCCGAAGAAGGAAACATAGGCAGGCGCCCACACTGGGTAATATCCAGCGTAAACGGGACCCGGCCACCAACCCCAGTTCCCGCCATAAACGAACCAGCGCCCGTAGTGGTACGGCGCCCAACCCCAGGGCTCATAAGAAACCCACGTCCAGCCATAATAGGGCTCGTACACCCAGCGGCCATCGCGGTAAGGCGCCCAGTCCGGTCCGTCATTAGGAAACCAAACTTGTCCGTAATCAGGGACATCTCTCCAATGACCGTAGGCGTCGAGATCCTGGCTGCCTGTGTAGTTTGGATTTGTGTGGTGCCAGCTTTCCGCGCTTTCGATCACGTGATCGCGATCGCTATTCCACCTGTCCCAATCATCTCTTCCAGGCGCCCCGGAAATTTGATACTGGGCGCTGTCGGCGTTGCCTTGAATGGTGATGCGCTGGTCGCGCTCGACATGAGTGCTCCCTTGCGGCGTGGAAATTTCCGCGGAGCCCTTGCGCACGTCGAGAATCGTTTCACCATTGGAGTTGACCAGGATGCGGTAGCTGCCTTCTCCCATCTGCGGGCGTATGGAAACGTTCGGCGTGTCAATCTCCGCGCCGGAATCGTTGTTCTTCAAAACGTCGAAGCTCACCAGACCTTGCCCGACTTGAATTTGCATCTGGTTTCGCGCCAGGCTTACGACATTGGCCGTGGATTGCCCGTCCATACGGAGGATATTGGCGTGGTCCAATTGAATTTCCACGCGCGCGTTCTGCCCGGTGGAAATATGATCGCCGCTTACTACAGGCGTGTTCAACGTCGCAGCAACCCAATCACTCGATCCATCGTGCTGCGTCGAAACGTCACCGTGAATAAAGCTGATGCGTGCCGCGCCGGCATCGTTCTGCTGTGCCTGCTGCGGTCCCCCCTGCGGCTGCGCCGGAATCTCCATGGGCTGCTGCGACGCGGGCGGCGCTTGCTGCGCCCCAGCCCCCGCGCTCATTCCCAGAAAGAGAGCCCCGGTCAGAAGAACTGTTCCCAAACTCCCAAGATTGGCTTTCATGGCCGACCTCCCACGACTGCTTAGGTCCACTGATGCTCACACTCGTATGAGATGATTGCAGGGGGGGTGCCAAACCGTCGCATGTCTTAGATTCTAAGTAACCTATTTGTTGTCATTGTGTTACGGGGCGTATACGTGCGCGGGCTTGGCCCGTTTTGCAAGGAATTCGGTGCTTCTCACTCATGGGGTGGTGGTTTTCAACCAATTGATTCGAACGAACAATAACAGAATCTGCAAAATTCCAATTGACATCGTGGCGAACATAAGGCGAATATTAGAGTAGTCATCCGGCAGTTCTACCTAGCCAGAGCATGGCCGATGAGTACAGAAGAGTTCTTTAACGAATCGCGCGAGCAATCCGAAATCAAGGCGCGAATTGTGGCTAAGTATTTCTGGGCTTGGGCCAAGGTGATCATCCCAAGCGCGAAATTTCATGGCAATCGAATTGCCTACGTTGATCTATTCGCAGGGCCAGGACGCTACGAAGACGGCACAATCTCAACGCCACTTTTGGTTCTCGAAAAGGCCATTGCTGATCCTGACATGAGAAACATGCTCGTTGCGGTGTTAAATGATAGGAACGGCGAATACGTGGGCTCGCTCAAAGAAGCTATTGAGAAACTTCCGGGCGTCGCTGAGTTGAAATATCAACCCCAAGTGCGAAATGATCAAGTTGGTGCCGAGATCGTCAAATCGTTCGGGCAAGTGAGACTAGTCCCGACATTCCTGTTCGTCGACCCTTGGGGGTACAAAGGACTTTCCCTTGCGCTGATCAACTCAGTTCTAAAGGATTGGGGCTGCGATTGTATCTTCTTTTTCAACTACAACCGTATCAATATGGGTCTGACAAATGAAAGTGTTCGAGAGCACATGAATGCTTTGTTCGGCGAGACACGGGCGGATTCGGTCCGAGAAAGGCTAGAGGGACTTGGGTCAGACGAACGTGAATCTCTTATCATCGAGGAATTGTCTAAAGCCCTAAGGGAAATGGGAGCTAAATACGTTCTACCTTTTGCTTTCAAAAATGAGCATGGTACCAGAACGAAGCATCACCTCATTTTTACCAGTAAGAATTTCAGGGGATACGAGATTATGAAGGGCATAATGGCAAAGGAAAGCTCAGAGCAAGAGCAAGGTGTTCCCTCATTTGAGTATTCCCCAGCTTCCCCAATTTATCCCTTTCTGTTTGCACTCAATAGACCATTGGACGACCTGGAGGAAATGTTACTTACCGAATTCGCGGGCAAAAAATTGAATATGAGGCAGATTTACGAACGCCATAGTGTCGATAAACGATACATAGAATCGAACTACAAGAGAGCTCTAACAAACATGGAACAGGCGGGCAAGATTGAGGCGGATCCCCCTGCAGGAAAGAGAAGAGCTGGAACTTTTGGAGACAAAGTTATTGTGACTTTCCCACGGAGACAAATTCAGTGAGTTCCCAATCAGCAATCGAATGGACTGACGCAACCTGGAATCCTGTTCGAGGGTGCACCAAGATCAGCGATGGGTGCAAACACTGCTACGCCGAGACATTCGCGGAGCGCTTTCGCGGAGTGAAGGGACATCCCTATGAGCGGGGGTTCGATTTGCGGATGGTTCCGGAAAAGCTTGCTGAGCCATTGCGCTGGCGCAATCCGAAGATGATTTTCGTGAACTCCATGAGCGATCTTTTCCATGAAAACGTGCCAAATGAGTACGTCGTGGCAGTTGCGGAGGTGATGGTCGCGGCAAAGTGGCACACCTACCAGGTCCTTACAAAGCGGTCCGACCGTCTGCGCGAGCTGCTTAACTCCTCAATTCGATTTGCCGCGAATCAGAATCATATCTGGTGGGGAGTGAGCGTCGAGAACAGGAAATACGGCCTTCCACGAATTGAGAATTTGCAGAACGCACACGCCGCAATCAAATTTCTTTCCGTTGAGCCGCTCTTGGAAGATTTGGGCAAATTCAATCTCAAGGGGATCGATTGGATAATCGTTGGTGGAGAGAGCGGCCATGGAGCCAGGCCAATGAAAAAGGAATGGGTCGTGTCGGTCCGGGATCAGTGCAAGCGCGAAGACGTGCCGTTCTTTTTCAAACAATGGGGCGGCGTGCGAAAAAAGGCAGCGGGCCGGAAGCTCGACGGCAAGACGTATGACGAATTCCCGCAACGCATCCGTCACCCAGTTTTAGAGGCAGACGAGTGCATCGCGCTAGCTTCAAAATTCGAGGCTGATTACAAGAAAACAGATCTGGTAGAAATATCGAGACAGAATTTACCTCGCCTTGAACTTGTAGTCTGTTAGTCGTCCGCATTATGCAGATATGGCGAAGCGAACTTGTCAGACTCTCGAGGAATAATTTCTCTCATGCGTGAAGAGGCGGCAGAACTCCTCAGAAGGGCGCATGGTCTCTCCGCCGCGGAACGTGCAGAACTTGCGGAAGCCCTAATTGAAAGCCTGGATGGAGCAGAAGACGAATCCGTTCAGGCAGCCTGGGACGCTGAAATCCTCCGGCGCATGGAAGATCTAAATTCAGGGAAAGTCAAACCAGTCACACTTGAAGAAGCCAGGCGGAGACTTTCATTTTCTCTCGATTGATTCTGAACTTTCACATTCCCACGTGAAAAGGCCTAATTCTCCGCGTCCGCAGGATCCGCTACACCCAATTTCGAGAGGCGGTAACGCAGCGCGTTGCGCGAGAGGCCGAGGGCGCGGGCGGCTTGGCTTTTGTTGCCGTTTGCTTGGCGGAGGGCTTCGCGGATGGCTTCGTCTTCCCACTGTTCGAGCGTCACGCCGGAAGGCAGGACGTACGGGGAACTGCCCGACGCAGAAGAACGCTTGGCGGGATCGTCGAGGTAGATATCGGCGGCATCAAGCGTCGAGGCGGCGGAAAGAGCGACGCCACGCTCGATGATGTTCTGCAATTCGCGAACGTTTCCCGGCCAGTGATAATCCATCAGGCGTTTCATCGCTACAGGCGTAATTTCGGTGATCGTTTTTCCGGATTCCTTGGCGAAGCGCTCGAGAAAATAATTTGCGAGTCCGGGAACGTCTTCCTTGTGTTCGCGCAGCGGTGGAATGTCGATTGCCACCACGTTCAGGCGGTAGTAGAGGTCCTCGCGAAACGTGCCCTCTTCCAGAGCGGCGCGCAGGTCGCGGTTCGTGGCGGCGACCAGGCGCACATCCACTTTGTGGGTTTTTGTTCCGCCCAGGCGCTCGAACTCGCGGTCCTGCAGGACGCGCAGGAGCTTCACTTGAATCGCGCCGGGCACGTCGCCGATTTCGTCGAGAAAGAGGGTGCCCTTGTCGGCCAGCTCGAATTTTCCTGGCTTGTTTCCTGTCGCGCCGGAAAATGCGCCCTTCTCGTACCCGAATAGTTCGCTTTCGAGAAGGTTTTCCGGAATTGCCGTGCTGTTGATTTTGATGAAGGGGCCGGAAGCGCGCTGCGAATGCTCGTGGATGGCGCGGGCGATCAGATCTTTGCCGACGCCGCTCTCGCCTCCCAGAAGCACTGTCGAGTTCGTCGGCGCGACCCGCTCGACCAGCGCCAGCACGGCCTGCATCTTGTCGCTCTGCGCGACGATGTTGGTATAGGAGTAGCGGCGCCCAAGCGCTTCACGCAGCGAGCGATTTTCCTCGCGCAGGTGGTGCGCATCGAGTTCCTTGCGAATCACCAGGACTAGCTCGTCGAACGAAAACGGCTTCGTCACGTAATTGCTTGCGCCGACTTTCATTGCTTCGACGGCCGATTCCACCGTGCCGTACGCCGTCATGACCACGACGGGAAGCGCGGCGTTGGCGCGCTTCACGGCCTGCAAGAATTCCAGGCCGCTCATTCCCGGCAGACGCAAATCGGTCACGACGAGGTCCGGCTTTTCGCGCACCAGAAGCTGCAGCCCCGTTTCCGCGTCCGCCGCGGAGTGGACGGCGAAGCCTTCTTCGCCAAGCTGCAGCTCGAGCAGCCGCCTCATCTTGGCTTCGTCTTCGACAATAAGAATCGCCGCTTTTTCGCTGCGCGTAGTCATGGGGTTCAAGGGGCACAGAAGAATTCTGTGCTACCGAATGCCCATTGTGCCAGTCCGCGCGCACCGAAGTGAAGCCGCATTTCGTCCCTCTAGGAGTTCCCTCACCCTTTAGGTCCAATGCTCGCGTTTGTACTACAATCCGCCGCGTCCAAAGCACATTCGGAGGTGGTTGTGACTGAAACAGCAGAAAAGCAATTCCGCGCCGTCCGAACTATGCACCGTATGATGCTTGCTGCCGTCATCCTTTACGTCCTTACGGCGGAAGGATTGGCTAAACCATTCGGTGACCTGCCAGTTCCAGTGGTACTGGGTATGGGTGTAATGGCCACCGTAGTGACGATCACTGCTTTTGGCTTTCGTATGAAGAAGCTCGCTCAAGCGACCGAATCGCTAAGACGAAATCCACTGGACACCCAGGCCCTCATTCGATGGCGACAGGCTCACATCCTCATCATGGTGCTCTTGGTCTCAGTGGCGCTATTCGGATTTGCCTTGCGATTTATGGGAGGGAGTTTCCGTATATCATTGCCATTTTACACGGCATCAGTCTTGCTGCTCCTGCTTTGGGCGCCTCGCGAAGTCGTTGATAAGATCGAAGGTTCTAGCTCTGGACCAATTGAAAAATAACTGAGGTCGGATCGATGAGCGGAAACCTTTCGGGAAAGACAGCAATCGTGACAGGAGCAGGCCGAGGCCTGGGCCGTTCCATGGCGCTGGGCTTGGCGCGAGCCGGAGCAAACGTTGTGCTGACGGCTGCGGGCAATCTCCGCGAAATCGACCAAGTCGCGGAGGAAGCCGCGAAAAGCTTCGCGGACTGCACGATCCGTCCGCTGTTGGCCGACGTGGCGAACGAGGAAGATTGCCAGCACGTGGTGAGTGAAACGGTGCGCGAATTCGGCGCCGTGCACATCCTCGTCAACAACGCGGGGCGCGGAATGCGTTTTGTCAGCGAGAAATTTTTCGATACACCCACAAAATTCTGGGAGACCGATCCCTCCGTTTGGAAAATGATTGTCGACACGAACGTCAACGGCCCGTTCCTGATGTCCCGCGCCGCCGTGCCACACATGATGAAGCAGCGCTGGGGCCGCATCGTCAACATTTCAATCAACCACGAGACCATGCGCCGCGCCGGTTTTTCTCCCTACGGCCCCTCGAAGGCCGCGCTGGAATCGGAGACCATCATTTGGGCGCAGGATTTGGCCGGCACCGGCGTGACCGTGAACGCGTTGTTGCCTGGCGGCGCAACGGATACAGGCATGGTGCCCCAAGACATTCCTTCCGACCTGCGGCAAAAGCTGCTCCATCCGGACATTATGATTCCGCCGCTTCTGTGGATCGTTTCGGAGGAAGCCAGCGGAGTGACCGGCGGCCGGTTCATCGCAAATCTTTGGGATGAGACGGTGTCGTCGCAGCAGGCCGCCGAAAAATCGCGCACCACGGCAGGTTGGATCCCGCAAAAATCATGAAGATCTGAAATCCGCCATTTCTTACTTCAATAATTATGCTTGACAATCGATTTCCAAAGGTGTAGACCTCCCCCCAAGTGAGGAAGTTCCGGGTGGGGTTCTCGAGTGGCTTTACAGCCCCGCCTGACTCATGTCATCGCCAACATTGCGATCGGCCCTACCCTGGTAGAGGTGCAGGTGCACCTCTTCGGTCCCCAGATAGTTAGGTATCTGAACTAATAAAATCCGGCGCCAAGCCTGTACAGGCTTGGCCCGAAATAGTTGCTATCGATGAATTGGGAATCATCTCGCGGATGCGAGGGTTCGCATTCGCCCGGCGGAGCTTGCCTTCACGGCATTCTCGATCTTGGAGCTGTTGGGATCAGACAAGGAGTGAGGCTTGGGGCCACATTTCAGACTAACTATTTTGGACAGGAGGTCCAGAAATGAGTTCCTTCCGGAAAGCGTTGCAATTGCTGGTTGGCGTGACGGCGATGTTCTTGCTTTGTCTGCCCGCGTTTTCACAGGGCAGTTCCGGCCGTGTCCTCGGAACGGTCACGGACCAAAGCGGCGGCGTTGTAGCGAACGCTACGGTCAGCGTGATCGACACAGAGAGAAACGTCTCTCGAACTTTGAGCACGGATGATGCCGGGGAATACAACGCTCCCAACTTGGTTCCCAGCACATATACGGTTCGTGCCGAGGCCAAGGGCTTCAAGAAGATCGAGCGGGTGGGCGTAGAGCTAGGCGTCGGTAAGGAGATTCGAGTTGACCTAATCGTCCAGCCC
>Ga0210408_10003674_pt1 | contig 14041 bp, 10 predicted proteins | sample IncBWH4MmetaG_FD_155471 | JGI IMG/M metagenome (GOLD analysis project Ga0210408, IMG submission 155471) | Forest soil microbial communities from Barre Woods Harvard Forest LTER site, Petersham, Massachusetts, United States - Inc-BW-H-4-M | ecosystem: Environmental > Terrestrial > Soil >...
AGGTAGGTGTTCTTGTTGTTTTCGCTGTCGTTCTCCCCCGGCACCGTCTCGATCTTCACTTCGATTTTCGAGGCGACGCCGAGCGGGACGCCGGTCACCGGGATGTCGACGTTGACTGTCTTGCCGGGTTCGGTTTTTTCGATCGTGTGAGAGGCTGGGTACTGCTTTCCGGCGGCGGTGATCGTGACGTCGACCTTTACGTTCGTCTCGGGGAATTCGCCGGAGTTTTCGACCTGGACCGTAAAGGTCGGGTTGCCCCCGCCACTGACGTGGTTCAGCGTGGGTTCGGGCGCCAGCGCGTTGGCGCCGACGCTCACCCCCTTCAGCGCGCTGCCGTGGTTGCCGGTGACCGGCGTGCTCGCCGAGGCCGCCGCCTGGCCGGTGATGCGCGACTGCACCGTGACCGGTTCCAACCAGCCGATGTTCGGCAGAAAGTGCGTGCTCGCGACGGTCTGCCCTTCGGCTCCGCCGGCCTTCAGCGTCTGTTCGATCAGCGGAGCGACCCGCTGGGAGTAGATCACGTCGGAGGCGAGAAAGTTCTCCATGGCGCCCGCGATCGACGTGCTCGCCTGCTTGGCCTGGCCTCCCAGGGCGGTGCGCAGCAGGTTCGCGACCTTTTCCACACCTTCGGCGCGCAGGTCCAGCGCCAGCAGCAGATAGCGCTGCGCGGAGTCCATTTCCCCGGGGACGCTCAGGCCCTTCGCCTGCGTCGCCTGCTTCTCGGCTTCGAGGTGCAGTTGGTTGACTTGCGTCTCGCTGTTGAGGGGGGGCCTGGAGCTCGCCCCGGACAGCGCCGCGAACAATGGTCGCGACACCTGCTGATCGGATTCGGTCGCGATCCTGCTCACGTTGCGGGCATAGTCCTTCAGCGCCTGCGTCTTCTGGCCTTTCAGACAACCATTCACGATCAGCACGATCACGATCAGCAGCACGACGCCGACTCCCGCCGCCACACGACGACGCACCATCACGGTGTGCTCGTCGTGCGAATCTGGCTCCTGCGCGTGCCGCGGACGGCGCGGGCGAGGCCTCTGCGGCGCGCGTGGCGCTCGAGCTGCCGGGCGAGGCGCTGTCTCCTCGCCGTCGTCAAAAAACGACAAAAGCTATGTGCTCCTTTGCAGGGACTTGTTCATGCGAGGGCACCAGTATGACTGCCCGTCATGTCGCCTGTGAACCTGCAACTTCTCGGTCAGTCCGCATAATCCTTCGCTTTCGTGCAGGGAGCGCGCCTACGGGCGGCGAACGCGCCACCCGGTGGACTCGCTGCAAACCCTCGTTCAGGACCATCTTCCGCGAAGCGGCGCTCCGCGGGAGACCGCTGCCGCCGAGGGGCTCACGGAGCCCGCCACGATCGCGCGCGCGGACCCTGCGCGACGGCGCTCCTCGCCACGCATCACCGTGGGCGAGCACCCTCGGGACGGCGCGCTGCTGCACGGCCGCTACCGCCTGATCGAGCGTCTCGGCGCGGGTGGGTTCGGCGTGGTGTGGCGGGCCTATGACGAGTTGCTGCACCGCGAGGTTGCGCTCAAGCGGATATCCCTCCCTCCGGACTCGCCCACCACCGATGGACGCGGTGGCGAGCCACGAGCCGGCGAGCGCGCGTCTCGCGAGGCGCTCGCGTCGGCGCGCCTGGCGCATCCGGCGATCGTGGCGCTGCACGAGGCGTATGTGGACGACGACGCGTTCTATCTCGTCTCCGAGCTCGTCGACGGCGATACCCTCGCGCAGCTCGTCGCCGAGGACGCGCTCTCGGACGAGGAGCTGCTCGAGATCGGGGTGGTCCTCGCCCACGCGCTCGCCCATGCCCATGCCCGGGGGGTCATCCACCGCGACGTCAAGCCCCAGAACGTGCTCGTGCCCCGCGATCCCGGCGGGCATGAGACGCCGGCCAAGCTGACCGACTTCGGCGGTGCGAGTCTCGCGGGCGACGAGGCGCTCACGCGCACCGGCGAGACGCTCGGCACGCTCGCCTACATGGCGCCCGAGCAGAGCGAAGGTCTGGAGGTCGGCGAGTCCGCCGACGTCTACTCGTTGGCGCTGGTGGTGTACGAGGGGCTCACCGGGGTCAATCCGGTGCGCGGACCCACGCCCGCGGCGACCGCGCGGCGCATCGGCCGTCAGCTTCCGCCGCTCGCCGCGCGCCGTCCCGACCTTCCGCGCGAGCTGGCCGGAGCCCTCGATACGGCTCTGGCGGTCGATCCCGCCCGCCGCGGGACCCTGGGGGACCTGCGCGCCGCTCTCGAGCTGGCTCTGGCGGAGGGCCTGACCCGCAGGCGGGGTCTGCTTCCCCGGAGAGCCGGGCGATCGCCATACGAGTCAGGCGGCTCGGATCGCCGCGCGCCGGCAACTGCCACACGCACTCCGATGACCGCCGAGCACCGCCCCCATGAGCGCCATGGAGCCACCGCTGCAGTCGCGCCCGTCGATCAGATCGATGCACACCAGCGTCCTGCGCCAGAGGGGCCGGCGCCGGCCGTGGACGCCGCCCCCCGCGCCCCCCGCCGCCTACCGCTGCCGCGCGTAGTGTGGGCCGGGTGCGTCATCGCCGTGGCGGCCTGGCAGGTGGCGAGCGCGCGTCCGGGGGTCGCGCTGCTGATCCTCGTCGCGATGGCGCCGCTGCTGTTGATGGGTCCCCGACCTGGCGTCGGCTGGTTGATGGCCGCACTGGCGCCGACGCTCGGCCTCGTGGGCCTGGCGGGCGCATATCCCGCCCTGGCGGGGCAGGCGTCGCAATGGTCACGACGCGCTGTGCTGGGCGCCCTCGGGTACTGGTGGCTGGCTCTCGCCGAGCCGCTGCTCGGCGGGGGCTCGAGCGGAGCGCGCCTGTGGCTGGCCTCACCCGCCGCCGCGCCGCCGCGGTCGGTGTGGGAGGGCTCGCTCGGCGGCGCCATCCATGTCATCGGCCCGATGCTCACGACCGGGCTGCTGTGCGGAGCGGCGCTGTGGGCTGCGGGGGCGGCGGTGCTGCCGCTGATCGTACGTGGCTCGAGCGCGATCCTCGACATGCTCGCGGCGATTGTGTGGTCCACTGCGCTGCTCGCCGCCACGCCTTACTTCGACGCCGGTCTGTCCGCGGGCGCAACCCTCCCGCAGCCACGCGGCGCCATACTCGGAGCGATCGCCGGCGCCGCCATCGCGATCGCGGGACGGGCGCTGCGCGGCCCGGTCTCCCCTCGTCACCCTTAGAGTGCCAACACAAGGCCGAGGCCGTACGACGGCCGACGACTATCAGGCCCTGCCATGAACCTGCTGAGAGCATTCGAGACCAGGATCGCCAATCTCGTCGAAGGCGCGTTTGGGCGCGTGTTCCGCTCGGAGGTGCGTCCGATCGAACTGGCGCACAAGTTGGCGCGGGAGATGGACGAGCATCGCACCGCGTCGGTCTCGCGCACATACGCGCCCAACGAGTACTCGGTGTGGCTTTCGCCCGAGGACCGTGCCCGCTACGAGGGCGTCGAGCACGGGGTGATCGACGAGCTGTGCGCCTACCTGCTCGAGCACGCTCGCCGCGAGAATCTGATCCTCGCCTCACAGCCGCAGATCTCATTTCACACCGACGAGGAGCTGTCGCTCGGCGAATTCGGCATCCAGGCGCGGCTCGTCCGGGCGGACGGTCACAGTGACGACTCCTCGGCGGAGCCGATGGCGGACGTGCAGCCGGCCGAGCCCCTCGACGAACATGGGCAGACGATGATCTACAGCAGCTCGGCGCGTATGCGCGGGCCCGTCGAGGAGGCGCGAGCGCGCCGCCCCGCGCGAGCGCTGCTGTCGGTGGGCGGCAGACGCCTGCCGGTGCCCCCCGAGGGTGGCGTGCTCGGGCGCAGCCGCGACTGCGACATCGTGCTCGACGACACGGGCGTCTCGCGCCGTCACGCGGAGCTTCGTCCCGGCGGCGGCGGCTGGACGGTCACCGACCTGGGTTCGACCAACGGCGTACGCGTCAACGGTCGCGACATCCACGGCGCCCACCGGCTGCGTGCGGGAGATCACCTCGAGCTGGGCTCCACCGAGATCGTGTTCGACGTCTCATGACGACGCTCGCTACGCCCATATCGGTGGCTCTCAAGTTCGGTTTCCTGGCCGTGCTCTACCTGTTCCTGCTGTGGGTCGCGCGCAGCGCGCTGCGCGACCTGCGCGGCGCCTCTGCCCCGTTGCCGTCATCGGGCGCGCCGGTCGCGCCCGACGCGACCGGTCTGCATCCGGCCTCGACCGCGGGCGTCGCCGACCTCACCGGACGGGCGCCCAGGCTGGTGGTGGAGCGCGCACCCGGCCACGATCCCGGGATGATCTACGACCTCGACGGAGATGTCGTGCTCGGCCGTGGTGACCAGGCGGAGATACGGCTCGAGGATCCGTTCGCCTCCTCGCGCCACGCCCGCGTCTACCGGCAGGGCAACATCCTGGTGATCGAGGATTTGCGCTCCACCAACGGCACCTACCTCAACGAGGAGTTGCTCGAGACACCCCGCCCGTTGCATCCCGGCGACCGTGTCAGGATCGGCGACTCCGAATTCACATTCGAGGTTGATTAGCGATGCCGCATGCCGCGACCCTCGACACAACGACAGATCGGGCAACCGAGACGGCGCTCGACGTGCCGCCGCCCGACGCGTACGCGACTGTGACCGGAGCGGCCTGATGCTGCGCGTCGCCGAGCAGTACGCCGCCACCGACACCGGCCGTCAGCGGCGTGCCAACGAGGACTCGCTGCTGGCGCGCTCCCCGCTGTTCGTCGTCGCCGACGGGATGGGCGGCGCGCAGGCCGGCGAGGTCGCATCGAGGCTCGCGGTGGACGTGTTCGAGAAGGGGCTTGACGACACCGCCGAGCCCGAGAGCGACCTTGCGGCTCGAGCCGGCGCGGCCAACGCCCGCATCCACGAGCTCTCGCATTCAAACGCCGAGCACGCAGGGATGGGCACCACCCTGACGGCGGTGTACGTGGCGCCCGAGGAGATCGCGATCGCCCATGTCGGCGACAGTCGCGCCTACCGGCTGCGAGCGGGCGAGCTGATGCGCTTGACCGACGATCATTCGCTCGTCGACGAGCTGGTGCGCCAGGGCAAGATCACGCCCGAGGAAGCCATCGATCACCCGCAGCGCTCGGTCATCACCCGCGCGCTCGGACCCGAGCCGTCGGTCGAAGTCGACACCCGCTCCTACAGCGCCCGCGCGGGCGACGTCTATCTGCTCTGCAGCGACGGTCTGACGACGATGCTCCCGGAGGAGCGCGTGGCGGAGCTCCTGCGCTCCCACCCGCGCCTGCGCGACGCGGGCGAGGCGCTGATCGCCGCCGCCAACGAGGCCGGGGGACGAGACAACATCACGGTGGTGCTGTTCCGCCTGGAGGACCCCTCCGCGCCTCCGCTCGCGCCGGAGGCGGAGGAGCAGACCGCGCTCGCGCCGGTGGATATGGATGGCCGCGGCGACGCAGACGCGATCCCGGGCGCGGGTGGGCCGCCGGATCCGGGCGCGGTCGCCTTCTCCAAGCCGCCACGGCAGCCCGTGCGACGCCGCAGCCCGCGCCTCCCGGCTTCGGCGCCGGGCGGGACGCGTAAGCGCCGGCGCCTGCGACGGTTGGCGCCGGCGGTGATCGCGCTGGTGGTGCTCGGCCTGGTCGCCTCGGGCGTGTATCTGGCGGCGCAGTCGATCTACTTCATCGGCACCAACGCCCGTGGCCTGGTGACGCTGTATCGCGGTGTGCCCTACCAGCTGCCGGGCGGAATCAAGCTGTACAGCAGCGATTACGTGTCGGGGGTCAGCGCAGCCACGCTGTCACCCGTGCGCAGGCGCACCCTGCTCGACCATTCGCTGCGCTCGCAAGCCAAGGCGACCGGCCTTATCCGCAGCCTGGAACTGGGACAGCTCAATGAATAAGCCGATCGTCCGCCTGTACGGCCTGGTCGCGGTGCTGTTCGCGCTGCTCGTCGCGTTCACCTCGCGCTGGACGATCTTCGAAGCCGGAGCGCTTCGTCAAAACGCGCTGAACAGGCGCGCGTTGCTGCAGCAGGAACGCATCCAGCGCGGCGGGATCCTCGCCGCCGACCGAACGGTGCTGGCCCGCAGCGTGCGTGGACGCGAAGGCACCTATCGGCGAACGTACCCGACCGGCCCGCTGTTCGCCCAGACAGTCGGCTACTCCTACACCGACCTCGGCCAGTCGGGCATCGAGCGCTACCGCAACCCGGCGCTCGACGGCGAAACCAGCGCCACCAACCTGCAGGCGATCCTCGATCAGCTGCAGGGCAAGCGCAGGCAGGGAGACGAAGTCATCACCACCCTGGATCCGGCGGCCCAGCGCACCGCGATCTCCGCTCTGGGAGAACACAGAGGCGCCGTCGTCGCGCTGGATCCCCGTACCGGCGCCGTGGAGGCGATGGCGTCCACGCCCAGCTATGACCCCAACCTGCTGCGCTCGCCGCGCGCATACGAACGACTCACCCACAACTCCTCCGGCACGCCGCTGGTCAACCGCGCGACACAGTTCGGGTACGCCCCCGGCTCGACGTTCAAGGTGGTGACGGCCACCGCCGCGATCGACTCGGGTCAGTACACGCCGCAGTCGCTCCTGAGCGGCAAGGACGGCATCCTGGTCTCGGGCGTCCCGCTGTCCAACGACGAACACGAGACCTTCGGGCAGCTGACGCTCACCGAAGGGCTCGTCAAATCGGTCAACACCGTCTACGCCCAGGTGGCCGAACACATCGGCAGCCGGACGCTCGCCGTCTACATGAGCCGGTTCGGGTTTGACCGCAAGCCCCGACTGGACTACCCGGGCGATCAGATGTCGGCCAGTGGCGAGTACCTCGGCCAGCGCCTGCTCGCGCCGACCAGCCGGTATGTCGATGTCGGGAGATTGGGCATCGGCCAGGACAAACTCCAGGTCGTGCCGCTGCAGATGGCCGAGGTCGCCGCGGCCGTCGCAAACCGCGGGCGGCTGATGGTCCCGCACCTGACCGACCGGATCGTCGACCCCGAAGGTCGCACGGTCCTGACGGTCGCTCCCCACGTGCAGTCGGTCGTGATGAAACCCTCGACTGCGGCCTCTGTCACGGGCATGATGGAAGCCGTCGTCACCGAAGGCACCGGCACAGCCGCACAGATTCCCGGCGTGCGCGTGGCGGGCAAGACCGGCACCGCCGAGACGCAGATCGGCGCGGCTGTCAACAACGTCTGGTTCATCGCGTTCGCCCCGGCCGCAAACCCACGCGTGGCGATCGCGGTGACGTTGCAGGCCGTCCCGGGGCAGGGAGCCCAGTTCGCGGCGCCCGTCGCGCGCCAAGTCATGGAAACGCTGCTACATGGGTGAGTCGAACCATGGTTGAGCCGGACACGATCATCGACGGCCGCTACCGCGTGATCTCACGCCTGGGGACGGGAGGCATGGCCGACGTGTATCTCGCCGAAGATCAGCTGCTCGGACGCAGCCTCGCGGTCAAGGTGCTGCACCATCACTTCGCCGAGGACCAGGAGTTCGTCGAGCGGTTTCGCCGCGAGGCCTCGAGCGCCGCCGGGCTGTCGCACCCGAACATCGTCGGCATATTCGATCGCGGCGAGTGGGACGGGACCTACTACATCGCGATGGAGTATGTCCCGGGCCGTTCGCTGAAGGAGCTCGTGCGCGCGCAGGGCCCGCTCGAACCGGTGGTGGCGATCGACATCGTCACGCAGATCCTGCAGGCCGCCCGGTTCGCGCATGCGCGCGGTGTGATCCACCGCGATCTGAAGCCGCACAACGTCATCCTCGATGAGGAGGGGCGTGCGCGCGTGACCGATTTCGGCATCGCCCAGGCAGGCGCCTCGGACATGACGATGACGGGCTCGATCATGGGCACGGCCCAGTACCTCTCGCCAGAGCAGGCCCAGGGTCATGCGGTCAGCGCGGCGTCGGACCTGTATGCGGTCGGGGTGATCCTGTACGAGCTGCTGACCGGCGCCGTGCCGTTCGACGGCGACACGGCGGTGGTGATCGCGTTCAAGCAGGTCGCCGCGCAGCCGCTCGCCCCGAGTGTCGCCAACCCGGCGGCGCCCGCCGTTCTCGACGAGATCGTGTTGCGTGCGCTCGCCAAGGACCCGGCGGCGCGCTATGCCGGCGCGGAGGAGTTCATCGCGGCGCTGCGGGGGGCCCGCGAGCGGCTGCCCGCCGGCGCCGCAACCGCCATCTTCGCCACGCCGCCACCCGGAGCAGGGGCGCCGGGGACCGCTACGCACGCCGTGCCGGTGGGCACGGCGTTGTCCACCGGAGTGCCTCCCGCCGCGCTGCTGCTGCCCCCCGACGGCGGTTCGCTCGGCGTGCCGCCGCCGGCGGACGAGGACGAGCAGGCCGCCAAAAAGCGCCGTATGCGCCTGGCCCTCGCGGGCGCGGCGGTTGCGGCGATCGTCGCGCTCGTGTTGGTGCTGGCTTTGACGCGCCCGTCCTCGGGCGGACACGTGACGGTGCCGAGCGTCACGGGACAGAGCGAAGCGGCCGCGGCCGCTTCGCTGCGCCGTGTGGGCCTGGTTCCCGTTCCCGCGCTGACCGCGAGCACCACGGTTGCCAAGGGCGTGATCATCAGCGAGACGCCGCCGGCGGGGAGCGTCGTGGGCAAGGGCGCGCATGTGACGATCGCCGTCTCCACGGGGCCTGGCAGCTCGCCGCTGCCGGACGTCGCGGGTCTGACCGCGGCGCAGGCGAGCGCCAAGCTGAAGGAAGCCGGCTTTGAGCCCACCACCGAAAAGCAGCCCAGCGCCACGGTGGCGAGCGGGCGCGTGATCTCGACCAATCCGTCGGCGGGAACCGAGGCGCAGGCCGGCAGCTCGGTCACGGTGCTCGTCTCCAGCGGTCCTGCACAGACGGCCGTCCCCGACGTCGTCGGACAATCCCGTGCGGCCGCCGAAGCGACGCTGACCAACGCCAAACTGGCGACCGGCGCGATCACGCGGCAGACCTCGACCGAACAGTCGCCGGGGACGGTGCTGGAACAGTCGCCCCTCCCCGGCTCCTCGTTGCCTGACGGTGGCACGGTGGACCTGACGGTGGCACAGGCGCCCACAGAAACGGCCGTCCCCGATGTTGTCGGCCAGAACGAGGCACAGGCTTCGGCGGCGCTCGGGCGAGCCGGGTTCACCCCCCAGGCGGTCACCCAGACGACCACGGATGCGAAGCAGGTCGGCATCGTGCTCAAGCAGAGCCCGGCGGCTCCGCACAAGGCGCGTAAGGGCGCCACGGTCATGATCGCCGTCGGCGTGCCGGGTCCGCAGACGACGCCGACGACCACCACGCCGAGCACCCCCGCTCCACCGACGCCTCCGGCGGCGAGCGGGTGAGCCGATGAGCGATCCCTCCCCTTCCACCACCGCGGACGCCGGAGACGCGGCTGCCCGCCCGGGTGACTTCTCGAGCCCTGTCCCGGATCCGAACCCGACCGGGGGCGCCAAGACCATGAACACTGCCGCGGTGGACACGCTCGCCGTAGCGGTGATCAGCGGTGGACGTTCCTCCGAGCACGACGTGTCCCTGGCCTCCGGCGCCGCGATCCGCGACGGACTCCTCGCGGCGGGTCACGAGGTCGTGTCGATCGAGATCGATCGCGACGGCGCGTGGCGATGCGACGGCGAGCCCGTGAGCGCACGTCCCGGCACGGGGCTGCTCGGGGTCGACGTCGCGTTTCCGGCGCTGCACGGCCCGTTCGGCGAGGACGGGTCCGTCCAGGGGATGCTCGAGACGCTCGACGTCGCGTATGTCGGCGCCGGGGTCGCCGCGTCGGCGGCGTGCATGGACAAGGTCCTGTTCAAGCGGCTGCTGTCGGGGACGTCTCCCGTCGTACCGCAGGTGGACTACGTCGACGTGCGCGAGGCGCGCTGGCGTGCCGAGCCCGCGCAGGTGCTGACCGAGATCGCCGGGCTGGGGCTGCCGGTGTTCGTCAAGCCGGCCCACCTCGGCTCCTCGGTGGGGATCGTCCGGGTCGCCGAGCCCGCCCTGGTGGCCGACGCGCTCGAGCGGGCGTATGCGCACGACGAGCTGGCGATCGTCGAGGCGATGGCGGTCGGGATCGAGGTGGAGTGCGGCGTGCTCGGCCTGCCGCTCGCCGAGCGCACTGGACACGGCGCGCCGGCGTTGGCCTCGGAGCCTGGCGAGATCGTGCTTGCAGGCGAGTGGTACGACTACAAGGCCAAGTACACGCCCGGCGGGATGAAGCTCGTCGTTCCGGCGCGCATCTCCGACACCGCACGCGCGCGGGTACGGGAGCTCGCCGTCGAGACGTTTGCCGAGGTCGGCTGCGATGGGCTCGCGCGCGTGGACTTCTTCGTGGACGGGGAGTCGGTGCTCGTCAACGAGTTGAACACGATGCCCGGGTTCACCCCCACGAGCGTCTACGCCAAGCTGATGGCGGCCTCGGGGATTCCCTACACCGAGTTGCTCGACCGGCTGTGCCGGTTGGGGATCGAGCGGCATTCAGAGCGTCGGGCGCGGCGGCATTGAGGTATCGCGGAGACCTTGTCGAGGCGTTACACGACTGAGCGCGGTGGCACGTCCACCGGCGGCGCTGCGATGGCGTGAGCTCCCTGCATCGCCAGGGCTTCATCGCGTGTCACGGGTTGGCTCACTGCCTGACTCAGCGCGCTCGCCCGAGTGTTTGTGTCTTCAATGTCGCCGCTCGTTTGCTTCGTACCCATACGCACAAGTTTATGCCGGGAGAACCGCAATCTGGATGTCCGCTGGGCTGCCTACCTAAACAGCGTCGCCTCCGCGATTTCCGCCACTTCGCTGGCGGGCGGGAGCTCGGTGATCCAGATCAGGTAGTAGCGGTAACGCACGTCGCCGGTATCGCCGAGCGGGATCGTCGTGCGCGCGGCGATCGTGCGGGGCGCCGCCACCTGCGTCCATCCGCGCTGAGTCAGGGGCGTGGTGTCGCCGTAGGGCAGCTGGTCGATGTGATCGGACGCGTAGATGGCGGCGGTGAACCCGGGAGTGGGCGTCTGCAGCTCGATCGCGCGCGCCCGCACGCCGGGGGCGGCGTCCAGATAAAGGCCGATGCCGGGCTTGCCGGCGAGGGTTCCTTCCACATAGTGCTCGGTGCTCCAGGTGGTGTTGGGGTCGCCGTCGATGATGTTGGAGACCTGGGTGGGGTGTTCGAGGCCGGTGCCGAACGGGTTGTAGTCGTGCGCGGCGGTCTGACTGAGCTGGACCGGCTGCTGACCCTGCTTGGCGGGCACGTTGGGCTCCACGCCCCGATGCGTGTTGCCGGCCAGCAGCACCAGCAGGATCGCACCGATCGCGACGAGCAGCACGAGTGACGCTGCCCAGCGCCAGGGGTGACGCATGCGCCAGGGCAGCCGCCGGCGCGTGCGCCGCGGCAGCGTACGCAGCACGCTCGTGACCTCACCCGTCGCCTGCCCGGAACGGGAGGTCTCGAGCGCCAGCGCTTCCTCCAGATCGGCGACCATCGTCGCGGCGTTGGGATAGCGTTCGGCGAGGTCGGCCGCGGTCGCGCGTTCGACCACGGCAGCGGTTGCGGCGGAGACTTCCGGCCGGCGCGACTGCACGTCGGGGACCTGCTCGCGCACGTGGCGCATCGCCACCGCGACCGGCGTCTCGCCGCTGAACGGGACGGCGCCGGTCAACATCTCATACAGGACGACCCCCAGCGAGTACAGGTCGGACTGTCCGGTGACCGGTTGTCCGAGCGCCTGCTCGGGCGAGACGTAGTCGGTCGTGCCGAGCACGCGCCCGTCCACCGTCAGTCCCTCCTCGGTGAGCGTGCGCGCGATCCCGAAGTCGGTGATCTTGGCCGAGCCTTCGCTTGAGATCAGCACGTTCTGGGGCTTGACGTCGCGGTGCACGATCAGGCGTTCGTGCGCCGCCCCCAGAGCGCGAGCGATCTCGATCGCGTAGGCGATCGCCTGGGTTATCTGAAGCGGCCCACCACGACGGATGAGCTGCTTGAGCGTCTCGCCGTCCACGTACTCCAGCACGATGTACGGCGTTCCCACCTCGGGCTCGCGGCCGTGCTCGGCGTCATGCGCGGAGGGCTCCTCGCCGGCGTCGATCACCGTCACGATGTGCGGATGGTTGAGCTGAGCGACCGCGCGCGCCTCGCGGCGGAAGCGCTCGAGCTGATCGGAGTCGGTCGCGATCTCACGATGCATCAGCTTGATCGCCACCGGCCGCTCGAGCACGGTGTCGAACGCGCGGTAGACGGTCGACATCCCTCCGCGCCCGATCTCCGCGTCGAGACGGTAGCGCCCGCCGAGCAGGGTTCCGAGCAGGGTTCGCGTCACCTGTGCACCCTCGGGCTCATCCGTTCATATTCTGCGTCCTGTGCAGGCGCAGGAGGGCGATGGCCGCGATCGTGCAGCGGTAGAGGGCGTAGGGCAGCAGTCCTCGCCCGCTCACTCGCGGGCGACGCAGCAGCCGGGCGCTCGCCGCCGTCGAGACGAACGCGCTGCCGGCGCCCGCCGCGAGCGCCGACCCCGCTCCCGCGGGGATGCCTCCCCGCCGCAGTCGCCAGGCCTTCAACGCGCTCGCGCCGGCGATCACGGGCAGGCCCGCGTGCCAGGACAGTGTCTGGGCGTCCTCGCGGGCGAATCCCCGAGCCCGAGCGGCCGTGAGCGTCGCGCCGTTGCGCGACACGCCCGGGATCAGCGCCACGGCCTGGGCGAGCCCGAGCGCGAGCCCGTCCCGCGGACCGGCGTCCTCCTGACGTCGCGCTCCGCGAGCGAGCTCGCCGGACCGCCCAGCGCCGTGGCCGCCCGCCGTCGCGGCATCAGCGCCCTGCCTGGGCTGCATATCGGCCAGTGCCATCGCGAGCGCTCCGGCGATGAGCCCGGCCGCGATCGAGCGCGGTCCACCGAGCCCCTGCTCGATCGGGCGCTCCAACGTGTAGCCCGCCAGCACCGGCGGGCTGAGCGACAACGCGATCACCGCGAGCCGGCGCCGGCTCAGCCCTCGCGCCGCGTCGATCAACTCCCCGCGCATGTCGATCGCCAGCGCCAATGCCGCGCCCGTGTGCAGGGCGACCTCGAAGGACTTACGCAGCTCACGATCCAGTTTGAGGTAGGGCCGTCGCGCGAGCCACGGAACCAGGGTCGTGTGAGCCGAGGAGGAGACGGGCAGCAGCTCGGTCGGGCCCTGCAGGGCGCCCAGTGCGATCGCTTCGCGGGTGGAGAGCCGCTGTCGAGACGGCATTCCCCGGTCAGCCCGCGTCGGCGACGGGCGTATCGGTGCCCTCGTCTGCCGGACCACGCCGTCGTCGACGCACGATCGCGTACGCAATCCCGATGACGACGAGCGCGAGGATCGCGTAGTCGACGTACTCAAATCCCTTGCGCACGCTCGTCCAGTCGCCGCCTAGCGCGTGCCCGGCGAGCGCGAGCGCGACCACCCATGGAATGGTGCCGATCAGTGACAGCACAGTGAAGCGGCCGAGCGGCATCTTCGCGATGCCTGCCGGCAGCGACACGAACGCCCTGACGAGCGGGATCACCCGACCGAACAGCACGGCCGGCTCGCCATAGCGCTGAAACCAGCGGTCGGCCCGTTCGATCTGCGCGGGACCCATGTGCACCTTGCCGCCGTGGCGTTCGAGCAGCTCCAGGCGCCCGCCGCGACCGACGCCGTACGCGACCCACGAGCCGACCATCGTGCCGAGCAGACCCGCGAGGATCACTCCGACCATCGTCATGTGGTGCTGGGATGCGCTCTGGGTCGGGTCGGCGACGGCGAAGCCGGCGAACAGCATCACCACCTCCGAGGGGATCGGGATGCAGGCGCTGGAGAGCGCCATCAGGGCGAAGATGCCGGGTAGGCCGGCTTCGCGCACGAAGCTCGACGTTTCGTTGACCAGCGTTTCGGAGATCGAGGCGAGGATCAGCATCGGTCGGCCAACGATACCGTGACGATCGCCATGCGAGTCTGGATCGACCTCACCAACAGCCCGCACGTGCTCGTTCTGCGTCCGGTGATCGAGCGCCTGCGGGCGGACGGACACGACGTGCGCGTGACCGCGCGCGACTTCGCGCAGACGCTCGAGCTGTGCGGGCGCCTGCACATCGATCACACCCC
>Ga0210408_10003678_pt1 | contig 14032 bp, 11 predicted proteins | sample IncBWH4MmetaG_FD_155471 | JGI IMG/M metagenome (GOLD analysis project Ga0210408, IMG submission 155471) | Forest soil microbial communities from Barre Woods Harvard Forest LTER site, Petersham, Massachusetts, United States - Inc-BW-H-4-M | ecosystem: Environmental > Terrestrial > Soil >...
TAGGTCTCGTTAGAGCTATGCTGCGTACAGGCGGCAACCAAGGAGCGCTTTGCTCTAAATTCCAGTTTTTTCCTCGGACTCAGCTTCTCACGAGTGTCGCTACTTCATAACGCACCAGCGCACGGGCCACCCACATCCAGCATTGTCCTCGATCAACCTCGTCCCGCTACCGCGTGATTATGAACACGAGTAAGATGCGCGACCGAGCTCCGCTATGTGAAATTCGCTAATACTGACCGCTCTTGTTGGTGGCGGCGTGAAATGATTCCCACGCTTTCCAAGCCCGATCGTAATTTTGTTTTTCAGCCCAAAGCTCGGCTTCGAGATATTTCCAGTAAGCGGGTGTACCTTTGCGTTCGCTGAAGTGACGCACAGTCTGGAGTGCGTCGTCGATGCGGCCGGCTTGTTCTTGGGCGCGATAGAGATCGTAGGCGATGGCGTAACTATCGGGCGACGCGCGGAACTGACTTTCCAATCGCATGAGATCTGATCCGGCCTGGTTCGAGCCGGACGGGTGGTTCGCGCCCGAAGAAAAACGCGGCATAGCCGGAGGTTCGCCATATTTTTTGGCGAGATCGTAAGCGGCGTGGAAATCGTTTTTGCCCGCGTGGTATTTGGCGATACCGAACCAGGCGTAAGACAACCAGTTAGGATGTTGTTCGGTCGAGCGGGCCAATGTTTCGCCGTCGCCGCGCTCCGACCAAAGCGACAACAGCGCGAGTTTCTCGGGCTCGGAAAACGAGCTCAAGTGCGGATCATTTTGCAGAACTTCATTGATCGCGCGATTGAAGTCGGCGCCAGTGAGCTGACTCAAGTATGGCATCGCCAGCTCGTGACGACTGACGCCGCGCTCGGCGAGAATCCGGCTGAGCTCGGGGCTGCGCAACGATGCGTTACTCAACATTCGCGCGTAGACGCCGGCCCGACTGCCGGCCGAGCGACGCAAGGCTTCCTGCCACGCGGTCGCAGCCAGAGCCGGTTGTTTCGCTTGGAGCCAGGCGGTTCCTTCAGCGAACGGAAGTTCGTAGGAGCTCGGTTCCAGAAAACGCGCGCGCCTGAAGTCAAGCAGCGCAGTGTCTATCTGCTTGAGCGGGACCTCAGCGACGGCGCGTGAAAAATAAAGTTCCCAATCAAGCGGCGCCCATTTCAATGCGGTGTTGGCAAGAGTAATGGCTTCCTTGAAATCATGTTCCTGATTCGCAATGACAGCCGACCGTTTGGCGCTGCCTACTCCAATCGACCCAGGGAGGAGTTTCTTTCCACGCGCGGAAACGGCCCATGCGACGCCGACGACAAGCAAAACCAGTCCGGTCAACCGGAACAAGATCGACATTCGACCAATGGGCCGGCACGAGAACGGCCGATGGATCGACAAGCCGAGCAAGAATATCGCGGCAAACATCGTCCCGACACGATGACCGGAGACGTCAATGAAGCCGTGCAAGGCAAACAAGACCGCAGCGATCAGAGTGGCGAGGCGATAGCGCTGATTGGTACCTTCCTGCATCGGAAACACTTTCCGAGCGAGAAGCACGAATCCGGCAACGATAAGGACGACGGCAGGCCAACCGAGTTCGGTCCAAGTCCAAAGCCAATCGCTTTCGGGATGAAGCGCGCGCTGTTCACTGAACGATGCTGCGCGAAAGGTTGCGAACACCGGCTCAAAATTCCCGAGACCAATTCCGACCCACGGCGAGTCACGCAAAAGGTGGAAGACGTCCGAGAAAATCCGCCAGCGAAAATCAGTGGAGACATCAACGCTGCCGATTTGGCGAAGATGAAATCGTTCCATCGTTTGGCCGCCAAAAACCAGCAGCGCGGTACCGAGAAGCAGCAAAAAGGAAGCGACGATCGCGAGCTTGGAAGGCGATCGTTGCCGAAGCGAAAAGATTCCGAGCCAAAGCGCGCTGCCTGCGACCAGAATGCCCACTCCAGCGCGGGAAAAATTCAGAATGATCGCGGCGATCACGAAGCCAAGCGCAATGGCCCAAAGGATCCAGCGTTTGCGCCCTTTGCGGAGATCGTCCTGGCCGCAAGCCAGAATCATAATCGCGGTCAGACCAAAGAGATTGCCAGTTTGATTGCGATTTGGGAACGGACCGAAATTGCGGGCGTTGTGCCAAAACGGCAATGTGGTGTGGCGAAGCCAGAGCAGGACGCAGATCGTCGCCAAAAGAGCGATGCCGGCGGTAAACATCCGCAGCGCGGTGCGCGTCTCATGCAATCCGAGCTCCTCAGCACAGACGACGTAGAGCCAACTCATCCCGGCCAGGAGGCTGAACCAGCAGGTCAACGTGATCCACGGTTGCGGGCTCAAAGTTGTTGGAAGCAAAATTCCGAAATCGTCGGTGAAAGCGGTGCGCCAGGCCGGTTTGAAAAACCAGACCGCGGGCAAAAACGCGACCGCAGCCCAAAGCAGAAAGATGAGAAAAAGAAGATTGACCGCCGGTCCAAGCGAGTAGCGTGGCGGCCGGAACAAAAGAAAAATTCCGAGAAGCGCCACGACAATTCCTTCGCCCCATTTTGCAGTCGCTCCGCCGAGGAAACAGGCAATTACTGGCAGCGCCGCCAGAAAGGCTTCGGGGAACGGACCGGGTGTTCCCTTACGCTCGCGTGCCGATCCCAGTCGTTCTGCGGTGTTCTCCATCAGGCGGCAAAGGCTGGAATGGTATAGGAATCGCTTTTACGATCCGCAGCGATTGGTTGGCGAAGTTCAAATGTCATGAGCCCGCACAGATTAGCACGAGTTGAAGGCCCGCCACCATCGCGTACTCTCACCTTCGGCGCAGCGAAATAACATGGTCACGCAACGGACGGAAGGACTCTACCGCCTTTTTCTGTTTTGCCAGATCGTAATCGTGGCCGGGCTGTTCTGGCTCGGCGTCTGGATCATGGTGACGTTCTATTCGCCAAGTGCGGAACTGACCTGGCGGCGTTACAGCATTTACTGCGGCATGCTCGTGCTCGGCATGCTTCTGGAAGCATTCACGCGATCCAAAGCGTATTTTTTGCAAAACGAACTCCTGCGCCCGCATCGGCTCAGTTTTCGCCAGACCGTGGCCAGCGTCGGATTGCTCGTCGTTTATCTGATCGCGACCAAGGACGCGTTCATTTCGCGTGTTTTCTTTTTCAACTTCGTTCCGTGGCTCTATGTCGCGCTCCTGTTCTCGCATTATTATCTCCCAACGATTCTCGCCCGCGGAATTTTTCGAAACGAAGAAAAAACACTGCTGGTTGGCTCCAGTCGCCGAGCCGAACAACTGGGCGAGTGGCTGCAGCGGAAGGCCGAGATCGGTTTGCGCACCGTCGGTTTGATCTGCGAAGAGAACATCGACAAGACAACTGAGGGAATTCCGGTGCTGGGCAAACCGAATGAGATCGAGAAAGTGATCCACGAGCGCGGCATCACTCAAGTGATTCTGTTAGAGTTTCCGCTTTTCGCTGACGCCTACCAGAACGTCATCCAAACCTGCGACCAGCTTGGCATTCGTTTGCTGATCTTGAGTGACCTCGAAGAAAAGCTTCGGCACTCCGTCACCCACTTTGAGGACGGCGGTTTTCGTTTTATCGGATTGCGCGAGGAGCCGCTGGAAAATCCGCTCAATCGTTTTCTGAAGCGGGCGATCGATTTTGCGATCGCCATTCCGATAATGGTCTTCGTTTTTCCGATCCTGACCCTCGTCGTATTCATCAGTCAGCGACTGCAATCGCCCGGCCCGCTATTTCATGTTCAGCGCCGCGCCGGTCTCCAAAATCGACAGTTCGACATCTACAAATTTCGCACCATGCACTCGAGCAATGGTGAGTTAACGCGCCAGGCCAGCCAGTCTGACGAGCGCGTTTATCCGCTAGGGAAATGGTTTCGCAAGCTGAGCGTCGATGAACTGCCGCAGTTTTGGAACGTGCTCCGCGGCGACATGAGCATCGTCGGGCCGCGGCCGCACTTGATCGAACACAATCAGCAATTTTCCAAATACATGGCGAACTATCACGTGCGCACGTTCGTGAAGCCGGGCATTACCGGCCTGGCTCAGGTGCGCGGTTTCCGGGGTGAAGCGCGCAATGGCACCGACATCGCCAATCGCGTCGCGTGCGACATCGAATATTTGGAAAACTGGAACCTGTCGCTCGAGCTCGCGATCATCATGCGGACATTTTTCCATCTGATGAAGCCGCCGCAGACGGCTTACTAGGTTCGAAAATCGCTAATCGCGCTCGAGCTTCTTCCGATACTCGTAGGTTTTCGCGACCGATAAAGATTCGTACATCGCGTGCAACCGCGCGAAGTAATAGCCTTCGCGCCCGTCGAGGAATCCTTTCTGCCAGACGTAAATGTAAAGGAACCGCAGCAACGGCCGGAACGGCAATCGCTTGGCAAGCGCCTTGAGTGATCGCTTAAGATCGACATGCTCGTGGGCAAGCGCCTGGCCTTCCCGGTTCTCAACCGCGACGCGCGCTTCCCAGTTCGAGTAACGATTGTGCTTCTCGATGAAGACCTCGATCGAGGGAAAGGCATAGTGATCCATCTCGCAGCGCAATCGCGAGGTTGGACCCTTCACCACAACGTGCTCGTGGACTTCATTGTCGCCGCTATCAGTTTTTACATCGGTCAGCTTCTCGTAACGGCCCAATGAATGCCGAAACAGGCGCAGATTCCAATTCGGGTAATAGGCGTGTTTCAACCCGCGACCCAAGAAATAAAATCTGCGATTGATCCAGTAACCGGCAATGTCTCCCGCATTCGCGATCGCGCTGGCAAACTCTTTCTCTGCTTGGGCCGGCAGGACTTCGTCGGCGTCCAGAATGAATACCCATTCGTTTTCGAAAGGGAGATTCTCCAAAGCCCAATTTTTTTTCTTTGGCCAAACACCATTGAAATGAAATTGCTCAACCCGGGCACCATGTTGCTCCGCGATTCGGGCCGAATCGTCCGTGCTCTGCGAATCGACCACGAAAATTTCCCCCGTCCACTGAACCGACGCGAGACAACGAGGTAAATTCGCGGCTTCGTTCTTGATCGGAACGATGACCGAGACGGGAACGCGGGAAGTCATCGTGGCCTGAGAACACGGCACGGGTTGCCCGCAGCGATGACATTGTCGGGCACGTCCTTCGTCACAACCGAACAGGCGCCGACGACGGCTCGCGCACCAATTCGCACGCCGGGCAACACAAACGCCCGTGCACCGACGAAGGCGTCCTCGCCGATTGTGATTTTGGCGACAGTCAACGGCATCGCCGGATCATCGAAATTGTGACTCGCGCTGCTCAGATAAGCTTCCTGGGCGACCGTCGCGCCTGCGCCGATTTCGATTTCACCTAACGAATAGGCATTTGCTCGATCGCCTAGACAGGCGCGATCACGGAGAGTCAGGTTCCAGGGGATGGCGATCCGCGCCCGTTGATGCACGAACGGTGTGCCTTCGATCTTCGCGTCGAACACGCGTAGCCAGAAAAGTCGCCATTCATTCAACGGTTTTGGCGTCCAGCTACAAAACAAAAACCAGCAGAATTCCCACAGCACGCGCACAAACCGGTTCTCGGCCGTCCACGGCGATTCGTAAGGCGTCTTCTGCTCAGGATTAACGATTTGGGTTTGCGGCATCAGCTTGAACGATAGAACTAAAGTCGGCAATGAAGCGGTCGGCAACGCGCGAAAGTGAATATTCTTCCGATTTGTGCCGACCGGCTTCGGCCACGCGCGCGAGTAACGCTTCGTCATTTGTGATCTTCTCGATCTTTATCCGAAGACTTTCCTCGGGTGAGCTCGAGCGATGATCGAAAATAAAGCCAGTTTCGCCGTCGCGGACAAAGTCAGTAAAGCAATCGAGGTTAGAAACCAGCGCGGCGCAACCGTGCGTCATGGCTTCCAGTGGTGCGAGTCCAAACGATTCGCCTCGCTCAGCCAGGGATGGATAAACAAACAGACGCGCGGAGCGAAACGTCTGCTCGAGTTCATATGGGTCAAAAATCGACCCGGCGAAGATCACTCGATCGCCAGCTTCAACGGCAGACCGCCGGAGGGTCGACAGATATTCGCTTCCACCGCCACCAAATTTAACGTCTGTCGGGCCAACAATCATGAGTTCCCAATCCGTAAAAGCAGCGCGCGTTCCGCGAACGAACGCGTCCACCAGCAGATGCACGCCTTTCTCCGGATGCACGCGGCCGACGTAGAGGATCCTTTTCGGGCGGAGCGCCATTTCTGGCGGAGCCGATGTCGATCTTGGCGCAGGATATGGAGCGACCGACACCCTGTCTGCGAGCCGCGGCGCTTCCGCCGAAATCGCGCGGGCCACGGCAGTGGACGGCGCCTGCAATCGCGCGGCATGTCCATAGAAACGCATTTGGCCCTTCGGGTAGCGGCCAACGTGCACATACATTTTCCCACGAGTGCGATCACGCGCGAGCAAGGGAAGCCAAAACGTGTTGGTGACCAAAATATCGCCGACCGGCAAGATCGACATCGCGCGGAGCGAGTAAACGAAGTCGAGAAACTTGAGCGATACGAGCGAACGCGGGGTATCGAAGCCGCGCACTCGCAGATGCCAAACTCCATCAGTAATCTCCTTCCGCGGTTGCTTCGGCATTTTGCGTGAAACAATCGCGACTTCGTGACCGCGAAGTGCAAATTCCTGCCCGAGGGAGTACCACATCTTTTCCACCGCGCCGCCCATGGTTGGTGGCACCGGGAAAAATGCGCCGAGGACAATCGTAATTTTCATTGAGCAAATTGCGACTCGCTTAGAACCTCGAGAAGCGAATCGACCGCCTTGCTGATTTCAAAATGTTGTACGAAACAGCGCCAAGCGTTTGCGCGCATGTCGGCACGCACGCTTTCGGGAGCGCCGATCCAGCGCTGCAACAAGCGGGTGGTTCCTGAAAAATCGTCCGGCTCAACATATCCCGCTCGGTCCTGATCGATCTCGCGCCAGATGTTGATTCGATTCGAAATCAAGACCGGCAACCCAGCGGCGAGGCATTCGACCACTGCCATACCGAAGTTTTCCTGATGCGATGGAAGTACGAACGCATCAGCGGCGGCGAGCGCGGCCCGCTTCATTTCGCCTTGCAACATTCCCGGGAAGATCACGCGAGTCGATACCTTCAATTGCTCCGCTCGCTGCTGCAGCTCAGCTTGCCATCCAACCTGATCCGGGCCGGCCAGCACGAGAGCAACAGAATCGTTAGCGACTTGCGCGAAAGCGTCGATCAGGATGTCGCAACCTTTTTTAGGATGAAGGCGCCCGAGAAAAAGAAGAACGCGCTTATCCCGTAATTCAGGATAGCGCTCGAAAAACTTATCCCGCACCTCGGCTGATGCCGCAGGTGGCATTTCCACCCCGAGTGGCGAGATTTTCTCGCGAGCGCTATAGAGCCAAAAAGATTTTCGAGCAAGCAAACACTCTTCTTCCGACGTGAATATGACCGCGGCCGCGTCGCGCAGAACGCGATATTCCGCCCACGGCCAGTAAAGCCATTTTTTGAGATGCTTGAGCGGAAATGTTTCCTTGAACCAAGGGTCGAGCATTCCGTGCGGGAATACAAAGTATGGAACCGCTGAACCGGCGTAACGACGCCACGCGGCAAAGCTCAGATATTGCCAGATCCCGTTCACGATCACGCGGTCGTAGTCGCCGCCGTGCTTTTTCAGCCACGGCAACAATTTCGGCGAATACCGGTAGCTCGTTAGGCCGACGCCGAGGGCCTGACCAGGCAATCCAATATTCGCCAGCCACGGCGCACCAGGATCATCCAGCACCACGATGTCGATCTTGTGGCCGCGTCTTGCCAGTCCACGACTCAAATCGAGGACAGCTGTCGCGACGCCGCCGACCTTTGGGTCGAGCGTGTCCGCTAATTGTAAAATCTTCAGCGTGCTAGACAACGAAACCTTCCGTCCGCTGAAAATACTTGCACTCGGGCGACAACTTTTCGATCGGGCGCGCCGGCACACCGCCGTAAAGTTGATACGATTCGGTGAAGCTCTTGTTCACCAGCGATTTCGCGCCCACCACGCAAAAATTCGGAAGCACGCTGCCACCGAGCAGAACGCAATTGGTTCCGACAAAACAATAATCGCCAATCTGGACCGGCTGCGAAGTCTGACGGTTCCTCTCGATGTCGATGCTGTGGGTCATGATTTGCGACGAAAGTCCAGCGAGGGTGCTGAATTTGCCGATCGTGATCGAGTTCGTGCAATCGATGAAATGACGATGGGTAATGGCGGAATGTTCGCCAACAATCAATTGCGGCCGTCGGTCGGTTTCTTCAGCGAAATGCCGCGAGGACCCGAGCGGAAAACCGGTGATCCAGTTGCCGCGTCCGATCATCGAGTGTGCTTTGAGATGAAGCAGGTCCAGGCCCTTGCAAAGCGTGAGATGATCGATCCGAGTGTTTTCTTCCATGATCAAGCGTGTGGGATTGATCCAAGAGAGCCCAATCCGAGAAGTCGGATGAATCTGGTAACCGAATTGCTTTTCCAAAAACGATCGGCGCAATCCCCACGGCAAAAGAAAGCTGAAGAGCATTACGAGCTTTCTCACAACGGCGCCCCCAGACTGCGGTAGATGTCGATGTAACGCGAAATCATTTTCGCGGTAGAGAATCTCTCAGCGTTGCGCAAACCCTTCTCGCTCCAAATTGCGCGCTCTGCTGGATCATTCAGTCGCAAAATGTCGCCCGCGAAACCAGCTTCGTCGGTCACATCGTGGAAAAGACCGGCCGTCCCGGCAGTTTCCGGCATCGGCGCCAGATTACTGCAAACAACCGGACATCCACACGCCTGGGCTTCGATGATCGGCCAACCGAATCCTTCGGAAAGCGACGGAAACAACAACGCAACCGCGCAATTGTAGAGCGCTTCGAGGAGGTGGTCGGGGGCGTCTTTGATTTGCACGACGCGGTCGCGAATTTCGAGGTGCTCGGCGAGCGACACCTGCTCGGAATCCAAAACGTCGCCCGCGAAAACAAGGCGCGCGTCCCACTTGTCTTTGGTGCGGGCGAAAATTCGAAGCACGCCGTCCCGATTTTTTCGCGGCAGATTAGAGCCGACATGTAGAACAAATGGCTGAGTCAGTCCGGAAATATTTTTCAACCGCGCGAGAGCTTCCGCTTCCAGAAGTTTTCGGTAGGGATAATTCAATCCGTTATTGATCGTTTCGAGTTTCGGCGAAGGCTGATTGCGGGAAACGAGCCGGTCCGCGTCGTCACGGGTTGCGTTTGAAACGCAAATCACCGCGTCCGCGTGGCGAAGGCTTCGCAGAATCCAGTGTTGCAGCAGTCTACCGGTGAATGAGACCGGACAGTGCAGTTCTTCACCGAGCGCACTGCGCACAGCGATGAGATCGTGACAAGTCACGACGACCGGGGTTTTTCCAGCATAGCCGGCGTACATCGCGTTGGAATGATCGCAAATATGAACGACGGCAGCGCGTTGACGGAGTCGCATCCGCAGCTCTCGCGGAAACAACACGAACTTGTCGATGTAAGCGAGCCATTTGCCGAGAAAATTTCCGATTCCGAAAAGTCTTCCAAAAACTGGAGCCGGCGCAGCGATTTCGACGGGAATCCCGGCCGCGACCAGTCCCTGCAGCATCATCGTGGCGAAACGCTGCATGCTTTGTTGGCGATCAACCGGGTAATTACCGATCAACAGAACCATTGGTGTGCTCGGTACTGGGCGACGCACCGTGAATTCGGTCTGCGAAAACAGAGCGTCGTGGAAGCGGCTTGGGCTCGATTGACTCGTCGGTTTTCTCGGCGCCGCCCAGCGTCGGCTCTTCGCCGAGATTAGTGGCCGCCAGACAAAGTCCGGCGAGAACTACTGTGAAGCCGAGAGTGGTCGGCTGACCAAGCTGACCATTTAGCACCGCCAGAAAAGCGCAGAAAAATAAAAGGATCGGCAACACTTCGCCGAGTTTGAGTGCGCGTAAACTGCCCACGAGCAGCTTTCCCGCCAGCGCAATGCGCCAAACAATGAACGCCAGCCCGAGTATCGGTCCGCTTTCAGCGATGATTCGACCCCATTCGTTTTCGGTTAACAATATCGTGCCTTGACCGGTCAGGAACCGCGCGCCGCCCGCAGTGCCGAGTCCGAGGCCGTATCCGGTCAATGGGATTTTGGAGAAATACGACAGTGGTTCAGTGAACTCATGGATCATTCGTTCAATGAGCCCGCCAACCACGCTTGTCTCGGCAACCTCGGCAGAATCCATGAAGCGATCGGAGAGAACAGTGAGACCTTCCTTAAAAAACGGAAGCCGGGTGGCGATGAGCCCAACAACAACGAGTGCGAGAAGAGTGCCGCCAACTTTGTTCACCGCTGAAGGATGAACCACAAGGATGACAAGAATGGCCATTACGACCAGGACTACTGCCAAAACGCAGGCCCGGCTGCCAGAAACAGTCACGCCAATGAGGAGACCTGCAGCCGAACCCAAGAGGAGCCAACGTCTGTAAACTCCTTTGTTTAAGACTCCGTAAATCAAGAAAGCCATTGTTACGCTCAAATAAAAAACTGGTCCTGAAATAAAGGAGAATGTCGCCGGCGGCCGGATTTTCCCACCTGAAGTCGTAAGCTGTAGTCCTTCGCCCGCGCCAACGGTTTTATTAATGAATGAGTCTGGCGACGATTGAAACTGCAACGCCATCAGCACCGCCATTGGAATCATCATGAGCAAAGTCCATCGGCCGACTTTTTTTACATCTTCAAGGTTAAACGCACTGGCCATCACGAAGATCAGCGGCAGATGGAAAAAGTTTGAGCGAAAGCCGTAAAGGTCTGCCAGCACGATCGCCTTGAACGGAAAATAAGAGTAGAGAGTTACGAGGGTGAGACCCGCCGAGGGGAGGCCGATGATCGCCAACAAGAGCAGCCAGATGTTGTTTGGGAAGATGCGGGCGCGCATCGCGAAATAATAAGTCGCCAGCACCACCGGGTCGCGAATGACCAGCAATGGATCAGACAAGCTCGGCAAAGTCCATTTCCGAAGAGCGCCCTCGATGACGAGAAGAGCCATGTAGATCCAAATGGAAATCCGGACAGCGCGCAGGCTACCAGGCTGTTCCGCAGGGGCCAGATTCGAAGCGGCCGATAAAGATTGAAGTGCGGTCGCTGCTCTCATTGGGTGGCGCATCTTAGCTCGCCATCACTTCCCGTGCCACTTCCGCTAGGCGATTCCGGTACCTATCCCATCCGCGGGATTGTGCCTTGCGCTTCGCCGCTGCCTTCATTGACATCACCCGTTCGCGATCTCGCGCCAGCAGTTCGAGTTTTTCCGCGATCGCTTCGGCTGATCGAATCGGAACAATGAAGCCGTCGGTTTCGTTTTCAACAATGTCCGGACCCGCGGTGTGATCGGTTGTGATAACCAACGTGCCTTGCGCCATTGCTTCCAAAATAACGAGGCCGAATCCTTCAAACAGCGAAGGTAGAACAAGCACATCGTGATTTTGCATTTCGCGCAAGACCGCGGCGTGGCTCAGAGTCGGCAGCCAACGATATTTTCGGACGGCGGCATCAAGCGGCGCACATCCGGCCGCAGCTTTACGGCCGAGTAATGTCAATTCCACATCGCCGCGCAGCATCTCAACCGCTTTGAGCAGATACGACAAACCTTTTCGCTGACCAAGCGAACCGGCGAAGAGAACTTTCAATCGCCGCGAAGGCTTAGAGATTTCGCCGGCAACCGCCAGCGGCGCGCCGTAAGGGACGATGTCGATCGTTGCGGCGCACGGCGAATCAGCGAGCGTTTGTTTCGTGAACGTGCTCGCGACGATCACGCGCGTGGCCAATCGAAGCTCGTCATCTTTACGGGCGAGTTTATCCGAGCTGTCGAGTGTGCCCGTCAACGTCGGCGCCCATTCTGGTTCCCGCTCCGCTTCTTCCGCAAAGATTCGCTGCCCAACTTGCCAGTAACCGATCGGCAGATCGTAAATTCGTTGGAGACCGAGGTCGCGCGCCGCACAGAATGTTTGGAGAGCGCCGTCTTCGTAAGCGTAAACTGCGCGAAGATTGTCGATCGTGGCGAGTCGCTGCGCGACTTTCTTGTCCAATGCGCGAAAAACCGAGTCGATGCTGAACGTTCCGGTTTCGTGCCGCGACGATACTCCGACCGCGCCGGCGAGCAGACGGACCACTTCTCGAGCCGGCAACGTTCGCGTGCGCGATTGAACGGATTCGGGGAAGGAACGCCGGGCGAAAAGTTCGCGAATCGATCGCGGAATCGCGCGGTTGATTGCCGACCTTGAATTCCAACTGATCGCTGTCCAAAATTCCGTCAGCATGCCGGCGCGATCGAATGCAACTAGCGCTTCGCGCACGAACTCGTTGCCGATCGGATGAGAAAGCAAAATCATGCGATCATCTTTCTCATTATTCGCAGATAAGCAGCGGCGATGACCTCTGATCGAAAATTCGCCAAATGCTCGGGAGCGCGCTGCAGCAAGGTTGCTCTTGTGTCAGGCTCGTTAATCAAACGCTGCAATTGGCTGGCCAGAGCTGCCACGTTTCCGTTTTCGAAGGTTAAACCGCACGGACCGATTGCTTCTTTCAAACCGCCGTTTTGCGACCCAACAACAACACAGCCACAGGCAATTCCTTCCAACGCCACGATGCCAAATGGTTCGGCCCAGCGTGACGGAACGGCCAGGACACGATGTCGATTCAACGTTTGAGCGAGAGAATTTCCAGATTGCTGCCCCGCGAACGTTACCTGTCGATCCAAGCCGAGCTGTGCACTCAGCTTCCGCAGGTTGCCCTCCTCCGGTCCGCTGCCAACAATGGTCAAATCAGGCGAGAAGCCGTCACGCTGCAAGAGTTTCAGCGCCTGCAAAAGTAAATCGACACCCTTGTCCGAAACGAGCCGGCCAACAAAGACAATCGTTTTATCGCGCGTGATCTCCGGCATCAGACGAAAGACTCTATCCTCGTATGGATTGCCGATCACGAAGGCATGTGAACTGAGACGGTCGGCGACGGCTTTGCTGATTGCGACGTTGGTAACGAATCGAAGAAGCGCTTGCTTGATCCGATTTTGCCAGCCGATGCCTCCGCGAACATTTTGAAGCCAGGTTTGATGCGCGACCACAGTCGGCTTTCGCAAGATCAAAGCCGGAATCAAGCTGCGAAGGCTGATATTGTTTTGGAAGAAGAGATCGCACCAGCGGAGCAGTCGAAAAATTTCGGCGATCGATGGTCGCCGGGCTAACCAATAATTTGCATGAGGAATTGGGCGACCAAGGCTCTGGGTTATGACCCGTACATCCTCGCCCGCAGTCGCGAATTTCTGGGCCAGAATTTTCGAGACCGACTCGATTCCGCCAACGCTGGGATCAAACAAATAAGAGGAGAAAAGAATCTTCAAGAAGGTGCGCGCAGTTGGTTAGGAATAATTGCTCCAGACGGTTCGCAACATTTGTTTTCGTTTCGCGAGTTTTTCTTTCGCCGTCGGATCAACTCGGGATTTTCGCGCAAGGACGATTGCTTCGAGCCAATGCCGCAAAAATAGAATCGGCTTCAACAGCGCGACGTGTCTGCCGCGATGACGCCTTAAGAGGCGAAACCGATTTCGATGAAAGTCGAGGACCCGATTGGCCGACCAGGCCGAGAGCTGTTCCAGATTATCGTGAATGACGTCCTCGGAAGCGATCACCGCCATTGCCCAACCGAGCCTCGCGCAACGCCACGCCCAATCGATGTCGGTATCGGAAAACGGAAAGTTCTCGGCGTCCAGTCCCCCGCTTTGCTCCCAGGCCTCGCGCCGAATCAATAACGGGCTGGTGAAAACAACGTCACAATTCCGCCAGCGAAATCCATCGCACATTTGCCAGTCCGAATTGTTCGGTGAATGCTGGTTGCACAGAGCCGCCAGGTTCTGTCCGAGCGCAAACGATAGCGTTGAAGGAAATCGCATGCCGTAACCGAAGAATCTCCCATCGTGCTGTTTAACGGTGAAGCCGCAGGCTGCGAGCCGCGGTTCGCGGTCGAGAAGGGTGATCGCGTTCTCGAGAGGCTCGATATTCAGCAAGC
>Ga0210408_10003679_pt1 | contig 14032 bp, 3 predicted proteins | sample IncBWH4MmetaG_FD_155471 | JGI IMG/M metagenome (GOLD analysis project Ga0210408, IMG submission 155471) | Forest soil microbial communities from Barre Woods Harvard Forest LTER site, Petersham, Massachusetts, United States - Inc-BW-H-4-M | ecosystem: Environmental > Terrestrial > Soil >...
CTCGCGCCTGCGGCTCGACGGGACCGTCGACTTCCGCGTCCTCGGGGCGCCCGCGCTCGAGCTCCACGCCGCGGCCCCCGGCGCGGACCGTCGGTTGCCGCCGATCGACGTGCGCGAGGTCGGACTGGTGCTGAGCACCAACTATCCCGACGTGCTCAGCATCAAACCGGGGCAGAAGATGTCGGCCGCGGCGCTGTACGCGCGCTTTCAGATCGGAGACGGCATCGTCCAGGGCGAGGCCAGCGCGCCACTGCTCCAGGGCGGAACGGTCTGGCCGCTCAGCGTGACCTTCCCCAAACCGGTCAGGCTGACGGACGTGATGGCGCTGGTGCTCGCGTTCTTCGGGGCGAGCGACAGCGACGTCTTCTCGTTCCCCCTCGTCAGCATCTTCGATAAATTCGGCTTGAGCGCAGTCGAGATCGGGGTTACGCCGCCAGCGCCAAACGGGGGCAGCCTCGGCTTGAGCTATGCGCTGGTCGCGTTCGAGTCCACCGAGGAGTGGAATCCCCCGATCCCCTTCGTGCACGTCCGCAGGATCGGCACCTCGTGGATCTACAACTTCGGTCCCGGCGGGGTGCTCACCGGCGACATCTGGGGCGAGCTGCGCCTCTACGACGGCGGTACGCGGAAAGAAGATCCAGTGGATCTCCTGCTGGACGCCACGATCCCCGATTTCGAAATCACAGCCTCCACCGAAGATCCGATCCAGATCCCGCTCGGCGAGCTGCTCGTCGAGAAGCTGGGTGGCTCCGCCGGCGAGCTCCCGAGCGACCTGAAAATCACCAACGCCTACGTGATGGCCGCTCCGCGCCGGCAGACCTACAGGGCCTCGCTCGAAGTCCAGGGGCACTGGGGCGTCACCGTGAACGACGTGGAGTTCGCGCTCGAAGGCATCGCCGGCGAAATCGCCTCCTCGCAGAGCGCGATCACCGGGAGTATCGCCGGGCTGCTCTCGATCCATGCCACCGGCACCGCCGATCGGGCGCGCTTCAGGGTCAGCGCCGCCTATCGCGGCGACAAAGTGTGGGCCTTCGAAGGCGGCCTCGCGGACGGCACGATCAAGCTCACCCAGCTCGTTGAGGCGCTGCTCGGGTCCCAGGCCAGCCTGAACGGGGTGCCCGAGATCGATGTCGTGGAACTGTGGCTCGCCTACGAATCCTCGGGCAAAGACAACCCCTACTCCGCGCGGGGCAAGCTCATCCTCCGCTGGGCCCCCGCGCCCCCGGTCCTCGGCCTCACGCTCTCGCTCAGCGCCCGCGCCAGCCTCGCCCACCGCAAGCGCACGAGCACCGCCGACGAGCTGCGCGTCCGCGCCCGCGCCCTGGCCCGCCTCGGCGACGGCGACGGCGACGGCGCGAACATGATCTACGAGGGCGAAGTCCTTGGGACCTTCGCGGTCAACCGGCTCGCCGTGACCGTCGGGCTCTCGTTTGTGGAGGACGCCACCGTCTACCTCTTCGAGGTCGCCTGGGGCGGGCTCGCCGTGCGCGCCGCCACCGAATGGGTCCCCGACGCGCCGCCCTCCACCGCCAAACACCAGGCGCTCGCCATCAGCCTCCGCGGGCTGACCCTCGGCGAGGTCGTGCAGCGGCTCGCCCAGCTGGCCAACCCCAACCTCAACTACCAGCTGGGGGGCCCCTGGAGCGTGCTCAACGCGATCGACCTCTCGCGCTTCGCGCTCGTCATCGACCCCACCCTGCAGACCGTGCGGCTGCGCTACGACGTCAAACTCGAGCTCGGCTTCATCAGCGTCAAAGCCGTGTCGATCGTCTACGACCGCTCCGGCGGCGAAGCCGGCGTGCGCTTCGAGGTGGCCGGCAAAATGCTCGGCAAGGAGTACGGCACGGGCTCCACCAAGCCGCTCAGCTGGGACGCCCTGAACGACCCCCCGCCCGCCGTGCCGGGCCAGGGCACCCGCCTGTTCGAGCTGCGTTACCTCGGCTTCGGCCAGCGCGTGACGCTCACCGGCCTGACGAGCTACAGCTCCGTCAAGGAGGTGTTGCGCAAGCTCCAGTTGGAGCTCCAGCCCGTCGCCCAGCCGGGCGTCAACCCCCTCACCCAGAACCCGCAGCTGCGCTTCGACGAGGCCAGCGAGTGGCTGTTCGGCCTGCACTGCCGCGCGATGGAGACCGTGACGCTGGGGCTAGTGCTGCACGACCCCGACCTGTACGGGGTCGTGGTCACGCTCGAAGGGCCCCGCGCCGGGTCCCTGAAAGGGCTCGAATTCGAACTGCTCTATCGGAAAGTGACCGTCGACGTGGGCGTCTTCCGCGTCCGGCTGCAGGTGCCCACCCAGTTCCGCCAGCTCGACCTCGGCCCCGTGGCGCTCACGCTCGGGGCGATCACCGTCGAAATCTTCACCAACGGCAACTTCTCCGTCGACCTCGGCTTCCCCGCCCGCCGCGACTTCGCGCTCTCCTTCGGGCTCCAGGCGGGGCCCTTCATCGGCAGCGGCGGCATCTACTTCGCGCGGCTCAACGGCGCCACCTCCAGCCGCGTCCCCGCCGTGACCAACGGCCGCTTCGACCCCGTGCTCGAGCTGGGCGTGGGGCTGAAGATGGGCGTCGGGCGGCGCGTCGTCAAAGGGGCGCTGAAGGCCGAGCTCTCGCTGCAGGTCGTGGTCATCTTCGAAGGCGTGCTCGGCTGGTTCAACCCCACCAACAGCGCCGCCGGATCCGCGCTCTACTACTGGGCGCAGGGGACCGCCGGGATCGTCGGGAGACTCTACGGCGAGGTCGACTTCACAGTCATCCGCGCTTCCCTGAGCGTCGAAGCGCACGCCTACGCCACCGTCACGTTCACCGCCCACCGCGCGACCGTGCTCGAACTCGACGTCGGCGTCGACGTGAACGCCGAGGCCGAAGTGATGTGGTGCACAGTCTCCTTCCACTTCAGCATGAGGCTGAAAGAATCGGTCACGATCGGCTCCGACAGCGTCGCGCCATGGACGCTCGCCCCCGGCCAGAGCGGACGCAGCCCGCAGCGGCTGCTCGAGAACGTGGCGCCTCCCCACCGGCGCGGGGCGGCGCTGATGCGCACCCTTACCCCGCCGGCCGCCGCGCCCTACCGGCTCAACTGGCGGACCGACATCCACGTCTTCCCCGACGCCAGGCCCCACGCCGTGACCGTGAAGCTGCTACCCGCCTACAGCGTCGATCAGGTGCCCGTGCAGTGGCCCGGCGAGGCGCTGCCCGCGGGCTCGAGCGCGTACCGGATCGCGTTCCTGGCGCTGGCCGACAACGGCGTGAACCCAACCGCGTCGAGCATCGCCGCGAGCCGCGTGCACACCACCGCCACCAGCGCCACCGCCGTGGGCGACCTCGACACCTCGTTCGACGTGGTGATCGAGGCGATGCTGCGCTGGGCGCTGTCCGCGCTCGGCCTCGACCCAGTCGCCGGCGCCGTCACCGCCGGCCAGCTCGCCGACCTCGCGGAACAGCTGGAGATGCCCCAGACGATCGCCGACGGCTTCGCGCGGACCACCAAGCTCGAACCGTTCTTCACCACCAACCTCGCCTGCAAGGTCAGCGGGCTGCCCGCCGGCAACCCGCCGAGCCGCAGCGGCGCCACCGCGTTCCCGATGCCGCCCCCGCTCGGCTGGAGCACCTCCGCCACGCCGCCGCCCGACGGCTGCGAACGGCGCTTCTCCACCTACCAGCCCGTCGACGCCACCTACCTGGCCGAGGTGGCCGAGTACTTCGCGCCGCTGGACCCCCGCAGCCACCGCCCCCCCTCCGCCGCGGCCGTGGCGCGCGACACCGGCGTGGAAGCGACCGAATCGCTGGCCAGCTTCCTCTTCCGCGACTACTTCCTGCTCGTTACCAAGGCCGCCGTGCAGGCCGCGCTCGACCTGCTCACCGCCTTCCCCTACACCGTCACCGGCGCCGCCGGCGAGACCCTGAGCTCGATCTGCGCGCTGTTCGGCCTGGCCGCCGCGACCTACCGCGTCCGCGCGGGCGACACCGTCGATCAGGTCGCGCACTTCTTCGGGCTCTCCCGGAGCGAGGCGCTCGCGCTCAACCCCGACCTCGCCGCCACCCTCGAAAACGCGCTGCCCGGCTCCGCGATCACCGTGCAGATCGGCGCCACCCCGGAGAGCGTCGCCGCCGCCAACCCGGATCGAGAGCTGAAGCCCGGCCTGCCCCTCCAGCTCGGCGCGCTGACCCACCGGGTCGCGGCCGGGGAGACGCTCGCCGCAATCGCCGCCGCGCTCGGCGCCGACGTGGAAACATGGCTGCTGAGCAGCGACCTGCTGGCAGCGCCGCAGCTGCTGCAGGCCGGCGCGCCCCTGCAGATCCCGGCCGGCCACTGCGCCAACCCCGCCAGCCTTGCCCTCGAACTGGTGGCCGCGCTGCTCTACGTCCGCCTGCACGCCGACGAGGACTTCCACCTGGCCGGGCCCCACGAAGTCCCCCTGATCGAGTGGTACGCCGCGGCGATCGCCACCCACAACCAGATCGGCGAGGGCCAGCCGCTCCCGCCCACGCTGTCCGTGCCCGCCGCCTACGACAACGTGCAGCAGTTCGTGACCTGGGCCACGCTCCCCGGCGACACCCTGTGGCGGGTCGCCGCCTACTTCGCCTTCGCCCAGAACCAGACCGCCGCCGACCCGGGGGGCTATCCCGCGTGGCTCACCGAGCTGCGCAACCTGAACCCCGGGCCCGGCCCGTTCGCGCTCGTCGCGCTCCCCGCGACCGCGACCAAGGTGCTCGCCGGCGAGACCCTGGCGGATCTGGCCGCCCGCATCCCGGTCGAACTGCCCAACCATGACCGGCCGGAATCCTTCCGGGCGCTCGTCAAGGGCGCGCAGATCCTGACCGCGCTGACGCCCCTCACCATCCCCGGCTGCACCGCCACCACGCAGGCCGGACAGACCCTGCAGAGTCTGGCCGCGCTGTACGACCTCGCCCTGGAGGAGGTCGGCCGCCGGCTCGCAGGCGTGGCCCAGCTGCTGGCCACCGCCACCCATCCCCTCCTCATCCCCCACCCCGGCTCGGTCCCGATCGGGGCCGCCACGGCCACCCCCGCGGACCTCGTGCCCGCCGTCCTGCGCAGCCACGGGTCGACGATCGGCGGCCAGGTCTCGCGCTTTCTGCTGCACGGGCTGCGGATCCCCGCGCCGCGGCTCGGTAGCGATGGCAAGTACCACGCCACCGGGGCGCTGACCGGCCTGTTCGAGCTGACCGGCCAGCAGCTCGTCGGCCCGCCGCGTCCCGCCGCGCCGCCGCCCCCGCCGCCGCCACCGCCCCCGGAGCGGATGCGGGTGGTCGTCAAGGTCTGCAACCCCGCCGCCTGGATCGAACTGGCCGACTCCCACACCCTGGACGGCGAGGGGTCCCCCGCGCCCGAGCTGCTGGCGCTGAACCCCGGCCTCGCCTGGCGCGACTCGCCGCGCGGGCTCGTCGCCCTGACCGGCCCCGCCAGCGAGCTCGTGTTCGCGATCACCGACGCCGACCTCTGGGAGCGCTACCCCGCCACCGAGCTCTCGCCCGTGTTCGACGCCGGGCCCGCCCCGCTCGATCTGCACCGCCAGGTGGCGGTGCGCCACGGCCTCCAGCAGCGGCTGCTGTGGCAGACCACCGAGGACCTGCACCTCCCCAACCCCGGGGGCGCCACCGTCCCCGCCGTGGGGGGACCCACGCTGTGGCCCTTCGCCGCCGATCTCCGGGCCGCCGCCGCCGCGTTTCCCGCCGCGGACTTCGCGCTCAACCGCCTCGACACCCAGCTCGGCCCCGAGGCGCCGGTGCGTGCGCTCTCGCGCTTCGCCTGGGGGAGCATCGTGCAGCTGGAGATCCGGCGCATCCCTGGCCGGCCCAACTCCTACGAGCTGCTTGGGGTTGCCGACAGCGCCGGGCGCCAGGTGCTGCTCGACCTCTGGCAGCACCTGCACGCCAACCCGAGCGACGGCGCCGCCGTGCGGCTGCTGTGGCAGCCCGAACCCGTCAGCGGCCTCGCGCGCGGGTACGCCTCCGCCGCGATCGACCCCGCCGGCACCTACCTGATCAAGACCAACCTCTCCACCGAAACCCACAGCGCTCCCATCGCCGCCGCCGGCGCGGGTACCCCCGATCCCTTCTTCGGCCCCTACTACGCCCGCCCCCAGGACGCCGAGCGCTTCCTCACGCTCGTCTGGGAGTGCAGCGTCGTCGGCGGCGGGGGCTACTGGTTGCAGTACGCCGGCCTTGGCGGGAGCCCCCTGCCCGCGTCGATCTTCGCCGCCGACGGCAGCGCCACGCTGACGCTCGCCGCGCTTTTGAACTCTCAGTGCACCGCCACCCCGCCGTCGCGCAAGCTGCTCCCCTGCAACAACTGCGCCGTCGTCGGCGAGTCGCTCGACGCCAGCACCACCCAGGTTTTCGCCGCCGTCGCCGGCGGGATCGAGACCGTCCGCGAAGCCACTGTCCAGCCGGGCAACGTCGGCTTCTCGATGACGCTGACCAAGCCACCGCCCCCCCGTGAAGCGATCGACCCCCAGCTCGCGCTCCAGCGGCTGTACAGCCTGATCGCCTACCAGCTCGTCGAACCCGGCGGCTTCCTCGCCAGCAATCCCGCGATGCCCATCGGGCCGCAGGTCGCGGGCGCGGGGGGCGCCGCGGGAGGCGCTCCGGAAAACGCGGCCGAGGGCGCCTCCATGCAGCTCACGGGGGGACCCCCTCGCGATGAGCAGAAGTGGTCGATCTTCCAGGTGCTGCCGATCCACCGCTTCGCCGCGAGTCACAGTCTCCCGCAGGTCGTGGGGCTGCCCGACCCCGCCGCGGACCCCTACGCCGGGATCGACTCCGCCAGCACCCCCCAGAATCCGAAACTGGCCTATGCACACGTCGCGCTGAGCTTCCGCGAGCTGCTCGGCAACGCCTCCTCCGGGCAGGGCGACGCGAGCAGCGGCGGACCCGACACGATCGACCTGCCCGTCGGCTACACCGACCCGCTGGTCGGGCTGGGCGCCTGGCCCGCCACCGCCACGAGCTTTGGCGTCGGACCGCTCGCCGGGGAGGAGGCGGACGCGGGCGCGGCGTCGCTCGGGGGGGGCGGAACAGCGGCTACCACCACCGGCGCCGTCCTGCGCGTCACCGCGACGATCCAGGCGACGAGCCACGTGGCCGGGCCCCAGCAGCGCGCCGCGAGCGCCGCCGCCGCCGCAGTACGGGACGGCGAGCGCTTCGCGCGGATCTACTACCAGCTGATGCAGGACGACGTGACCGCCGCCCTGCTGAGCACGCTCGAACAGCCCGCCGGCGGCGAGCCGGCGCGCCTGGCGCTCGACCTGGGGCCGCTGCGGCGGCTGGCACAGGCCGCGTGCGCCTGGCTGGGGAGCGCCGCGCAGCTCGCCGACATCCACCCCGACCCCACCGTCGAGCCCACGCTCGCAGCGCTCAGCGCCCGCCACGGCGTCGGCCTGGCGGCGCTCGCCGCGGCGAACCTCGACGTGCGCCTCGACCACATCTTCGTGCCCCCGCCGCCCCAGCCGGTCGACGAGACCGACCTGACGATCCCCGTCTACGCCACCTTCCGCGACGGCGGCGACGTCGCCGGGTACTGCCCCCCCGGCAGCGAACCCGCCACCGTACTCGGGGACCGCGAAAACGTCGCGCTGCCCCTGCGCCCCGGCGTCGAGCTCGTGCTCGTGCCGAGCCGCACCGTCACCGTGCCACCGGACCCCGTACCACCGCCGTACCCCGCCCCGCCTCCCCCCACGCTCGCCGCGCTGGCCGCACTCTTCCACGTCACCGTCGGCAGCCTCGCCCGCGCGAACGCCGCCACCCACGGGCTGCTGCGCGTGGGCACCGTGCTCGTCTACGGCGAAGTGGAGATCGAAATCTCCGCCGCCCACCCCGACGTGAGCCTCGACGACGTCGCCGCCACGCTCACCCAGGAGGGGTTCCCCTGCGACGCGGTGATGGTGGCCGGCGCCAACGCCGACGTCCCCGGGCTGCTGCGCGCGGGCGCCACGCTGAGCCTCGACCGCTACCTCGTGCGCGACGGCGAGTCGCTCGCCCACAACGGCTCGGGCGCCACCCAGGATGCACTGGTGAAAGCGAACGTGGGCACCGTGGACCTGTTCGCCACCGGCACCGCGCTGTACATCGCGCACCTCTCCGCCGCCGGCGTGCTCGCACAGACGCTCGGCGAAGTCGCCGAGACCCACGGCCTCGCCCCCGAGCAGCTCCTGCGCCACAACCGCACGGTGCGGCTCCTGACGCCCGCCCCCACCCCCGCCGATCCCCTGTGGCCGGCGATCCCCGGCGAGGCCGCCCTGCCCGCGGCGCCCGCCGCGCTGCGCGTGCCCTACGCGATCCCCGCCGGCGCCACCCTCGCGGGCGTGGCGGCCCTGTTCCTGAACGCCGACCCCAGCGCCGCCAGCGCGGCGCTCGCGCTCGCCACCGCCAACCGGGCGCTCCCCGGCACGCTCGCCGCGGACATGCCCGTCGACGTGGACAACCAGCACGTGGAAACCCAGGCCGAAGACTCCTTCGACGATCTCCTCGGCCGCTTCAACCCGCCGGTCGCGCTGGCCGACGTGGTCGCCTTCATCGCCGACAAGAGCGGCTACCTCGCCGCCGACGGGATGCTGTTGTGTCCCCCCGCGCTACTGGCAGGCAACACCACCTCCCCGTGCAGCCCGCGACAGGTCGCCGAACGCTATGGGGTCGCCATCGCCGACCTGGCCACCGCCAACGGCGCCCTGCCCGGTCTGGTCCTGCCCGGCGTGACGCTGACGCTGCCCGCACAGCCGGACGGGCAGACGCCGAGCATCACCACCGGCGCCGCCGACACCCTCGGCAGCCTCGCCTGGCGCTTCGCCCAGCTGCACGTCCAGGCCACCCCCGCCGAAATCGTGGCGGCCAACCCCGACACGGCCTTCCTGCGGGGCGGCGCCACGATCCTGCTGGCCCCCCCTCCCGCGATCCTCGCGGCCGGGATCGGGGCGAGCGGCTGGCGCTTCCCCGCGGCGATCTTCCCGCTGCACGTGTGGGTGGAGCTCACCCGGGCCCCCCAGCTGCTCGACCCCGGCTTCGCCGACCCCACGGGGCCCGTGGGGCGCGGGCGCTCGGCGGTGCCGCCCAGCGCGCAGCCCGGCGCCGACCGGGCGCTGGCGCTGAGCGCCTTCGCCAGCGAACTCGAGACCTCCCTGCCGATGCTGCGCGTGGCGATTGGCGCAGCGGCCGGGGGGGTCGCCTCCGCAGCGGCAACGGAGACACCCGCCGACGTGTGGGCGGTCGCGTTCGGGGCCGGGCAGATCGCTTCGGTGCAGGTCAAACCGGGGACCACCGTGGGGCGCGCGAAAGCACCGCGCTACTACGCCCTCCGTCCGCTCGCCCCGGGGCTGGTCTCGCGCAGCGGCGTGCCGATCGCGCCGCTGCAGGCCGACGGCACGCTCGGCGCAGCCCTCGCCAGCGACTACCAGGGGATCGACATGGAGACCTGGGCCCAGCGCCTGCTCGCGGACGTCGACCTGTTCACCTCCGCCCCCTACGCCACCGGCGCCTACCGCTCCGCCAAGCGCGCCAGCCTGCAGCGGGTGCTCGCCGCGAAGGGCAAGCTCGCCGGCGCGGTCGCGGACGGGCTCGACTACGTCCTCGACCTCGGCCCCACCGATCCCGACCCGCCGGACCCCGCCGCACGCAAACCCCAGCCCGCCGACTGGCTATCCGCCCGCGAGGCGCTGCGCCAGCGCCTGCTCGTCGGCCTGCTCGACGGCTACGGGACCGACGCCGTGGTGCAGTACGACTCCACCGCCACCACCCCCAGCGGCACGCACGCGCGCCTCTGCGGCCCGGGCAAGCTCCCCGATCAGCCCAGCGTTCCGGCGCCGCGCAACCCGCTCAGCGGCGCGCAGGAGCGCAACCTCTCCCTCCCCGGGGAACGCGTCCCGCCCACACCTCTCGACGTGGAGGAACGGCGCGCGAGCCTCAGCACCGCCAAGACCTCACTGGCGAGCGGCGGGGACTTCGTCAACTTCATGCTCGACGTCTCCCGCGAAGGCCACCAGCGCTCGGTGGCGCTCGACCTGAGCTATCCGATCAACGAGCTGGAGTTCGGGATCGAACCGATCGTCGAGGGCTACGACGCATCGAGCTGGCTCGCGTTCGTGCGCCCCTTCGCGGCGAACCTGCCGAGCGCGGTCAGCGTCGAACTCGGGCAGCCCGAGGTACCGCTGCCGTTGCGCGGCTACCCCCTGCTGCCCGCGCTGCTCGGCCAGTGCGCCGAGCCGACCAACCAGCAGCCGACCGACTACCGGCAGGCGCTGCGCTGGGACTACATCTGCACGTTCCAGCACCAGAGCGCCGCGCCCGACCAGCTGCGCCTGGAAGTCGAATTCAATAGGCCGGCCGCCAGCACGCTGGCGGCGGGAGCCGAAGATGACCTGTTCGCAAAGCTCGCCCAGTACGTCGCGGTGGCGCCGGAACTGTGGGCGATTCTCGAGGGGCTGCCCGACCTCGCGGCCGCGGCGAGCGGCACCCCCGACGCGCCGGGGCACCTCGCCGGCGCGGAGGACCCCGCCGGCGCAGCAAGGTTCGCGCTGAACACAACCCTGGAAAACGCGATCGGCACCTTCGCGGACCTCGTCGAAGCGGTGGCGGAACGGTGGAGCAAACACTGGACGGGCACCGCCGTGGCCGCGCCCGAGCCGCTGCCCGCCGCCGCGGTGCCGGGCGGTCCGGCAGCCGCGCGCTACGCCTTCACGGCCACGCTCAACCCCGTCTGGGACGCGACCACGGCGCGGTGGTACTGGGAGAGTCTGCTGCTGGAGCGCACCCACGCCGACGGCGGCCTCGACTGGCCGACGCTGGGGTGGTTCGAGCCGGGCGGCCCGGTGCGGACGCTGGGGACGAGCGTGGAAACGCCCGCGGGTCGCCGCTACGACTTCCCGCCGCTGACCGTCGCGGCCTACCAGCCGCTCGGCTACCAGCTGCGCATGCCCGGACTGCACGTGGCCGACTACCAGAGCGCGGATACGCGGGTGCAGGTGGTGCGCAACGCCCAGCTGATCGCCGGCGGCCCGCCGACCCGCCCGGCGTTCGTCTACCACACGCCGAGGCTCTCGTTCGCCAGCCCCGTCGCCCCGCTGCTCTCCTGGGATGAGCCGCTCCCGATCGGCCGGTGGCGGGATGCGCTGGGGGAAAACCCCCTGCCGGGGGTGTTCGCGGCGATCTTCGACAACAACGCCAGTAGCCGCAGCATCGCGTGCGAGATCCGCTACGGCTACGAGCTGGGCGGCTCGGCGCAGGCGCCGCTGGTCAGCCATCTGCCCGTCGCCTTCCGCCCGAAATACGACTACGCGGCGACCAGCGTGCAGCAGATCATCGACACCGTGACCACCTGGCGCACCGCGAACGCACCGGCCACCGTGGGCGGCGAGTGGGTCTTCTCGCTGAGCATGTTCTCCTCGGTCGATTCCTCAAGCGACCGGCCGCTGCTGAAGCTCGGGCGGCTGTACGCGAACGCCTCGAACTAATCATTGACATTGGCAGAAAGTTTTGGTGTACTAGTACTATAGGGTATTGACAGACGGCATAGATTCATGTTACCGTGGGTTACGCAAAGTTCTGGGGTGCCCTACATACCGAGGAGGCGAGACGGAGCGATGAGGCCCAGGGTTCGGATCTTTCTCACAGCGCTTCCCACGTGCGCCTGCCTGATCACCGCGACGACCTCTGGCGCGGCCACGCCGACGTCCACCGCGACCTCGGCCACGATCGCCCCGTCCCTCTCCCCCGACCGGCTCGGCATCCGGGCGGCTCTGACCTTCACGATCGCCTACTCAGGGGGTGAATCCGGCATTCCCTCCCCGGTCCGCCACGTGGTCCTGCAGTTCCCCGCCGGGATGACCCTCGACATTCCTGCGCTGCGCAGCTGCAGCGCTGCGCGCCTGTTGGCCTACGGCACCAGCGGCTGCCCCGCGCAATCTCGCCTCGGCCGCGGACACGCGCTCGTGGAGGGGCACCTGGGGGCAGAACTCGTCACCGAGGACGTCGCCCTGTGGGCCTTCCTCGGCCCCCCACAGAATCTCCAGCCGACGATCGAGATCCTCGCCGAGGGTTCGCAGCCCGTCGGCGAGGCGATGGTGCTGAGCGCAGCGGTGCTCTCCGATCGCGCCCCCTATGGGGAAGAGCTGGTGATGCCGATCCCCCAGATCGCCACCCTGCCGCTCGAGCCCGACGCCGCGATCGTCAACTTCTCGCTCACGATCGGCACCGACCGGCGACGCCTGGCGCGCCGCACGAACACGGTGCTCGTGCCCTCCCACTGCCCCGCGGGCGGACTCCCGTTCGCCGCCGCGTTCACCTACGCCGACGGCTCCAGCGGCAGCGCGCTTGCCACCGTCCCCTGTCCGCGATGAGCAACCACCCCGCATATGCCCGCGCCCTGGTGGTGGGAGTTGTGTCGTTCGCCGCGTCGATCGCGGCGATCCCGCCGGCGCTCGCCGCACGGACGATTTCCCTGAACGAGAACGGCAGCCTGCACCTGATCAGCAAACAGGGCTTCACGCTCAACGAGCAGGGCCCCGCGTCGGGCACGATCGGCGGCACGATCTACGTCCACCTGAAGATCGCCTCGAGCAGCACCGTGACTGCCGAAGTCAGCATCTCCCCGCGCGGGGGATCGATCACGGGCAGGGCGACGGCGAGCTACAAACGGGGGAGCACGACGGGCAGCTTCTCCGGCTCGCTATCGATCAGCCACGGGACGGGGAGCTACGCCAACGCCCACGGGTCGGGCCTCAGCTTCAGCGGCACGATCCAGCGCTCGAACGACGCCATCGCCGTGCACGTGAATGGCAGGTTCTCGCAGTGACTCCCGCTCGCCCGCGAACCCCGGAGAGGTCGAGTGCTCGAGCTGCGTGACCTCGTGAAGCACTACCCCGCTGTCGGCGGGGAGCCCGTGCGCGCGGTGGACGGCGTGTCGCTGACGGTGCAGGCCGGCGAGATGGTCGCCCTGTACGGGCCGAGCGGGTCGGGCAAGACGACGCTTCTGCTGATGATCGCCACCTTGCTCGAGCCCACCTCCGGCGCGGTGCTGATCGGAGGGCGCGACGTGTCCTCGCTCTCCGAGCGCGAGGCATCGCACTTCAGGCTCTCCGAGCTGGGCTTCATCCGACAGAACTTCGACCTGCTGCCGGGCGTCAGCGCAATCGACAACGCGGTGCTGAAGCTGCTCGCCACCATGCGCTGGCGCGATGCGCGCCGGGCGATCGGGCCGCTGCTGGAGCGGCTCGGGATGAGCGAGCGCCTGGCGCACCACGCCGAGACGCTTTCGATGGGCGAGCGCCAGCGCGTGATGATCGCCAGGGCGCTCTCCACCGAGCCCCGCCTGCTGCTCGCGGACGAGCCCACCGGGAGCCTCGACACCCAGCGCGGGCGCGAGGTGCTCGAACTGTTGCGGGAGCTGTGCCGCGAGCGGGACGTGGCGGTCGTGCTCGTCAGCCACGACCCGATGGCGGCTCTCTACGCCGACCGCGTGTTCGCGTTGCGCGACGGCAGGCTCTCCGACCACGAAAGCGAGCAGGTGCACGCGCAGCTGGCGGCGCGATGAGGCCCGCGAACATCCTGCGCCTCTACGCCCTGCGCCTGCGCGCGCGGTTGGTGCAGGAGTGCCTAGCGGTCGTGGGGATCGCCGCCGGGGTCGCGCTGCTGTTCGCCTCGCAGGTCTCGAGCTCGAGCCTGCAGAGCTCCGTGGCGCAGCTCTCGCGCGGGATTCTCGGCAACGCCACGCTGCAGCTCGTGGCGCGCGATCCCCACGGCTTCCCGCAGAGCACCCTGGGGCGGGTGCGTCAGATCCCCGGGGTACGCGTCGCGGCGCCGCTGCTGGAAACCGGCGCGAATGCGATCGGCCCCCGGGGCAGCGCGTCGGTCGAGCTGGTGGGAGCCGATCCGAGCCTGTACAAGCTCGGCGGGACGCTCGTGCGCCACGTCGTGCTCGAACCGTTCGGGGGCGTCGGCGCGGTCGTGCTGCCCGCCCCGCTCGCAAGGACTGTCGGGGTGACCGGATTCGGTCAGGAAGTCACCCTCCAACTCGCCGGGCACACAGT
>Ga0210408_10003680_pt1 | contig 14026 bp, 11 predicted proteins | sample IncBWH4MmetaG_FD_155471 | JGI IMG/M metagenome (GOLD analysis project Ga0210408, IMG submission 155471) | Forest soil microbial communities from Barre Woods Harvard Forest LTER site, Petersham, Massachusetts, United States - Inc-BW-H-4-M | ecosystem: Environmental > Terrestrial > Soil >...
TCAAACAGCGCGACCTGGCGCCACGGCAGCGCAAGCCGCTGAAGCAGTTCGTCTATTCGGGCACATGGGGACAGCCCGCTCGGCAGGTGACGAAAACCGGATAGCACCACAACCAACCATCAAGTACCCCAAACACAGTGAGGAACTCATGGATGCCCTGTCTGAATCCCAATGCGGCGGCGGTCCAGGCTTGGATTCCCCCACTCCCACCAACGGAGAGGGTTGGGGTGAGGCGGAACGGTCAGTCGAAAACCCGTTGCTGCCGAACCGAAATCCCTCGTCGGGACTTTAAGAGCTCTGTAGTATCCCCATGTTGGGAAACATATGCCGAAAGATACAATCGAAATCGAGCCGCCGGCGACGGCGCCGGTGCTTGAGCTTCGAAACGTGACGAAGTTCTTCGGCGACTTTAAGGCCGTCGACGACGTGAATTTCACGCTTCTTCCCGGCTCGATCTGCGGTTTCCTTGGCCCGAATGGCGCCGGCAAAACCACCACGATCCGAATGATCCTCGACATCCTCAAGCCGAGCAGCGGCTCGCTCACCGTTCTGGGCCATAGCTCGGCCCTGGAAGTGCGCCAGCGCATCGGCTACCTGCCCGAGGAAAAGGGCCTCTATAAAAAGATGAAGACCTGGGCAGTCATCGCCTACTTCGCCACGTTGAAAGGTCTGACCAGGAAGGATGCCAAACGGCGCGCCTTTGAATTGCTCGAAAAGTACGGCCTGAAAGATTTCGCCGAAAAACCCACCGACGCGCTCTCGAAGGGCATGGGACAAAAGGTGCAAATGCTGGCGTCGCTGGCGCACGACCCCGAGTTCGTCATTCTGGATGAGCCCTTCTCCGGGCTTGATCCGCTCAACCAACAGGTCATGGAGGAAATCATCCGCGACATGGTCCGGTGCAATCGGACGGTTCTCTTCTCGACCCACGTCATGCAGCATGCCGAGCGGCTCTGTGACCGGATCCTGCTGATCGCAAAAGGCAAAATGATTTTCGACGGCACGATATCGGATGCGAAACGCACCATTCCCCGCCGCGTGCGCATCCAAACCGAAGACCCCATCGGCCCGCTGCGCGCTCTGGAGGAAGTCGTTGACGCCCGATTGGTGCCCTTGGCCGGCGCCGACGGCCACCCCAACGGCCACGACGGCCATACTCAATGGGAACTCGAATTGCGCGAAAACGCCGACCCCCAGCATATCCTGCAAACCTGCTTTGCCCAGCGAATCCGCCTGGATAGCTTCAACCAGAGCGAACCGACACTCCACGAGGTTTTTATGCGCCTGGTCGGCCCCGAAACAAAGGAGGTTGTTCGCCAATGAAATACGCCTTCTTAGTCGCCTGGCGCGAATACGCCGAGAGCGCCAAAACCAAGGGCTTTTGGATCAGCCTTTTCATGTTTCCGGCCATCCTCTTTCTCAGCGTTCAGGTGCCGATCTTTCTCCACGAAAAAGGCACCCCGACTCGCTACTTTGTCCTCGTGGACCAGTCCGGCGATTTTGAAGCCGTTTTAAGCGAGACCCTGGACGCGTCCTACCAAAAGCAACTCTTCGGTGCCCTGAAGGATTATGCCAGAAAGAACTCCGCCAAGCCAGGCGGTGACCAGGCCACCGGGGATGACACTCCCCAGTCCGTAAAGGCCTTCCTCAAGAACGGCGGGCAGGAACCGTTCCTGAAGAGTCTTCAGCCCTGGCTCAAACCCAACGCCCCGGCATTCAAAGCCCCGCGTCGCGACCTGGTTCGCGCCCCTCTGCCCCCGGGACTCGATTCCAAGACCGACCTCGCCACCCTGGCCCGGGACCTCAAACCGTATCTGCGTGGCGACAAACAACTCGTTGTGAATGGCCAGTCCTCCGGGCTTTATGCAGCGATTCTCATCCCGCGCGATATACAGAATCAGATCGTTCGACCGAACAGCCCCAAGGCCCCTGCCTCGGGCGCACCCACTGGCGAGGCTGGAAGTGTCTCGGGGAACACGCCGGTCCCGGCAGGCATTCAGTATTGGTCCACTGACGTGACCCCGGCCAAGGAAGGCTCGGGTCTTCCTCATGAGATTGAGCAGGCCGTCAATAATGAAATTCACCGCGGCGAGTACCTCTCCCGCGGGGTCGACGTGGCGGCTCTCCGGCAGGTTGAGCAGATTTATGCTCCCCTGGTGAGTCTCAATCCAAAGAAAGAAACCGGCCAGGAGGCCGTAAACACGGCCGATATCGTCAAACAGTGGGCCCCCAGCGCTTTCGTCTATTTGCTCTGGGTGGCGGTCTTTGCTATCAACCAGATGCTTCTCAGCAACACCATCGAAGAGAAATCCAACCGCATCATCGAAGTCCTGCTCTCCAGCGTGACGCCCGGCGAGCTTATGATGGGCAAACTCGCAGGCATCGCCGCCATCGGCCTGACCATGATCGGAGGGTGGATGGTCGCCGTCTTTGCCGTTCTGAGCTGGAAATCCGGCGGCGCGTCCGACATCGCCGGCCATGTGCTCACCGTGCTAAAAACCTCGAATTTGGTCCCGCTATTCTCCGTTTATTTCCTGCTCGGCTATCTGCTGTATGGCGGCCTCATCCTCTCGCTCGGCAGCGTCTGCAACACGCTCAAAGAGGCGCAAAGTTACATGGGCGTTTTGACAATGCTGCTGATGGTTCCGTTGCTCACCATGACCTACATTCCGCGCGACCCCAACGGCACCGTGGCCCGGGTCTTCTCCTGGATCCCAATTTACACGCCCTTTACCATGATGAACCGCGCGGGCGCTGATCCACCGCTCATTGACCTCATCGGCACGCTGGTTCTGCTCCTGGCCACCACCGGCGCCGTCCTGTGGATGAGCGGCAAAATCTTTCGCATCGGTATCCTCCGCACCGGCCAGCCGCCCAAAATTATCGAGATGCTGCGGTGGATCAGAGGGTGAGAATCGGTTACGCCGTATCAGGTTCGGACAAATGCCTTGATCGTCGCGCACTCGCTGCCAATCTCTGCACCGTGTGGCCGAATCGTGTAGGGCCCTACCGCCGCCGGAACGATGAATGTCTCGGCGTAGTGAACCACAAACGGTTCAAACACATTTTCAGGGCTTTCGATAATAGCTTCGTCCCCCTGGACCAAATTCAGCACATTGACTCCGCCGTTCGTATCATGGGGGACGGCTTTGGTGAACCAGTGCCGCCGCGTCTCGATGAACTCGGTCTCGTGCAGTCCGGTTCGCTCCTCCCGCCACCCATCACCTTGCCCCAGCGGAACTATCACCCTCACCAGGTTCTCTTTCACCCATCGCGTGGTTCGGTCCCATTGGATATTGGCCAGGCCGTGCTGCAGATGGATGGGACGCGGTTTGCCATCGAGTCCCAGCCGGCCCCAGTCCCACATCTTGAAGGTGAAAATGTAAGGCGTCGCGCTGATTTCCAGCACCATCGAATTCCGGCCCGAGCAATGCACCGTGCCGGCCGGGATCAGGAAATGATCGTGTCTCTTCGCCGGCCATGCATTCGCGTAACGCCCGGCGGGAAAAGGCGGGCCGCCCTTCTGCGCCGCTTCCAGGTCGCGCGCCATCGACGCGGAATCGACGCCGTCCTTCAGGCCCAGCAAGACGACGCCGTCAGGTTTGGCATCCAAAAGATAATAACTCTCGTCCTGGGTGTAACTCATGCCAAAGTTCCGCCGGATATACTCCGTCAACGGATGGACCTGGAACGAGAGGTTGCCGCCCTCCATGGTGTCAAGAAAGTCGAACCGGATCGGAAACTCGTGACCGAATCGGCCATAAACTGCATCCCCCAGCAGCGCCCGCGCCTGGTCGAACACGAGGTCAAGGGCCGGCACCTCCAGGCGTATCGCACCAAAACCCAGCAACAGACTGTTTTCCTCGGGCACGCAATCGAAGCACCAGCCGTAGTTCTTGGCGCTGCGGTCCAGGTCGCAGACCTCCTTCATCCATTGACCGCCCCACGGCGCCGGGTCGAAAAATGGGACCACGCGAAACGGGCGTCGGACCGCCTCGCGCAAACCGCGCCGCACCACCTCGCCGTCTGCCAGCTTCGGCTCGCGGGGGTTGGTGGTATCGAGTACAAAGTCCCATTTGGCAATCAACGGCTGCTTCCACCGGTCACAAACGCGCCAGTCGACAAAGAAGGCCCGCTTGTACTTCAGCCCCGCTGCGAGTCTGCTGTCCTTTGCACCGAGATTGCCGGTCTCGTTGCGACGAAAACGATTTTGCGCTTCCCACCGCGCCAAATCCGCATAAACCAAAATATCGCCTTCGGCAATTAACCGCGCCCCGCAGCCGACGATGAGCACGAGACCCTCAGCCACTCGCTTAACCGCATCACGCCAATGCCACAGTTTCGTCGGTTCGAAAAACTGCGGGAGCGTCAGACTGCTGAGAAATCCGAATACCGGGTCATTGCCGCCGAGGAAAGGCTGAACGACCTGCTCGATGCGCTCGGTCGCCAGCATCGCCTGGCTGGCCTGGACCGCCAGGGCCGGCGCCAGCCTGGCCTTGAGTTCGCCTAGCACCTGCTTCTCATCCACGCCGGTATAACACTCGACAACCAAAACGAGCCTCTTCCTATTGCGAGCCGCGACAACTCGTCGCAACCGTTCGCTAATCGCCTCCCAGCCTTGTACGCAAGCCCCCTCGCCGCGAGGAACTGCCACGTAGGGCGCCTTGTCGTAGTTAGGTTGTCTCATTACGGTAGTCAAAGCGCGAGAGAGATTTTCACGCGCGGTTCTCGTCGCTGAGCTCCTGCTTGCCAGCTATGTATATATCTCGTGAAGATGCTTTCGCATTAGCGCAGAGGGCGCTCTAGGCGAAATTAATGTTCCTGGTTAATCCTTGTTCGCCGGCGTCCGCCAGCAACTGCAGGATGCGCCTGCACTCGGTTTGTCGAGTCCGCTTCCGGTTCAGGATGATCAGCCCTGTCGCAGGTTCGATGCCTCGTCGAGGTGTGCAAGTTGCTCTGCCATCAAGGGGTCAATTTCCTTACGGTGGTCTTCATAATAGGCCAGGCATTCATAGACCTGCGCCCTCGTCAACCTGGGGAAACTGGCCACCACTTCATCCACGGATGCTCCCGTCTTGGTCATCGCTACAACATCGTGCACCCCGATGCGGGTTCCCTCCACGATGGCATGGCCGGAACGCACGCCGGGCGCTTTGACGATGTAGCGATAGCTCGTTGCGATCATGCACAACCCTATCCTTTTCTGGTGTGTGGTTCAAGGAACCTTTTCCCCTTGTTCCGCGCCTCATTCACCGCTAGAGGTACTCAAAGGAAATGAAAGTTCGCGTACGCTTTGCGCCGAGTCCGACCGGGTTTCTGCATATTGGCGGCGCCCGCACGGCGCTGTTCAACTGGCTGTATGCCCGGCACACCGGCGGCACGTTCCTTCTGCGCATCGAAGACACCGATGCGGCGCGCAACACGCAGGAAGCGATAAACGTGATTCTTAACGGATTGCGCTGGCTGGGCCTGGATTGGGATGAGGGGCCCATCAGTGGTGATGCCACCGGGCCAGGCAAGGGCAATTACGGTCCGTACTTCCAGAGTCAACGAAAGGAGAACTATACGCGACGTGTGGAGGCGCTGCTGTCCCGCGGGTTGGCTTACGAGCACGAAGGGGCGATCAAGTTCAAGATGACGCGCGAGCCGATCCTGATTCCGGACCTGGTCGTCGGCAATGTCCGGCGGGAATTGACCGACCGCGAGCAGGCGGACCCGGATTTCGTCATTGTGCGCTCGGACGGCCAGCCGGTGTTTCATCTGGTGAACGTGCTCGATGACCTGGAGATGAACATCACGCACGTGGTTCGCGGCGAGGACCACCTGACCAACACGGCCAAGCATATCGCGCTCTTCCGGGCGTTCGGGGTCGAGCCGCCGAAGTATGCCCACATTCCGCTGATCCTGAACATTGATGGTACCAAGATGAGCAAGCGGGACAAAGGCGCGTCGCTGACCACTTACCTGGACGAGGGCTATGCGCCCGAGGCGATTGTGAATTATCTCTGCTTGCTGGGCTGGTCCCCGAAGAACAACCGCGAAAAAATGGCGCTGCCCGAGGTGGTCGAGCTCTTCGATTTGCCGCAGATTCTTCGGCATAACGCCCGGTTCGATCTTAGCAAGCTCAACTGGCTCAACGGCGAGTATGTGCGCGAGATGGACGAGGACCGCTTTTACGAGCTTTCGATTCATGCGCTGGCCCGCGCCGGGCTGGATACCAACCAGTACCCGGTTTCGTACGTCAAGGCGGCCCTCGATACCTGCAAAGGCAAGTTCAAGCTTTTCGGCGAGCTGCCCGCCTACGCGGGGTTCTATTTCAAAGACGCCATTCAGTACGACCCCGAGGCCGCGCAGCGCGATTTCACAGCGGAGAACAAACCGCGCCTGGCGAAGTTGCGCGAGGCGCTGGCCAAACTCGAACCTTTCGAGGCCGATGCCATTGGTATTACTCTTAAGACTGTGGCACAGGAGTTGGGTGTCAAAGCCGGCGTGCTGGTGCATCCGACGCGGCTGGCCTGCTGCGGCAACACCGCGGGACCCAGCCTCTACCATTTGTTGGCCATTCTAGGGAGGGACAGGGCACTCCAGAGAATTGACCGAGCGTTGGAGAAAATGGGCTAACGGGATTTACGATTTTCGATTTACCCGTTATCGAGGAGGAGGAGCAAGTAAGCCGGTTGTCAGTGACCAGGGAACTCTTTCACCCCGCACGGCATTGCCCCACACTCTACGCCCCAGGCACTCCCTTTCACCTTATCGAGCCAGATTCCGATTCTTAGCCCGCGACTCCTCCGCCAAACGCGTTTTGAAATCGAGGAATTTCTTCTGCAACGCAGGATTTCCGACGGCGAGAATCTGGACCGCCAGCAGGCCCGCATTACGCGCGCCGCCAATGGCGACCGTCGCGACGGGAACCCCGCTCGGCATTTGAACGATGGACAGCAGGGAATCCAGCCCCTGCAAGACTTTACCCGCGATCGGCACACCGATCACAGGCAAGGGAGTGAAAGCGGCCGTCACGCCGGGCAGGTGGGCTGCGCCGCCCGCACCGGCGATGATGACGCAGGTGCCCCTTTGGTGCGCGTTGGTGGCATAGCGCTCCAGGTCCCGCGGCGCACGATGCGCCGAGATGACGCGGACTTCATGCGGGATGTCGAATTCGGCGCAAGCATCGGCGGCGGCCTTCATCGTCGGCCAATCTGAATCGCTGCCCATCAGGATGGAGACGGTTGGTCGCGTGGCGTTCTTCTTTCGCATATCGAAAATCCGAGCGCTACCCTCGTGCGCCTTGCACCTTCGCGCAAGCCGAAAAATGTTGGCGGCCGGACTGGAGGTGGTGTGTCACCTTGCCCGGCTCGCCACGCGGGGCGGCATCAAAAATGAACGTCAAACGCCAGGCTGACGGCGTGAGTCTCCGTGCGACCAAAGCGGATTCTGTCGCTGGGAGCGCCCGGCGCGAAGTCGGCGCGCCATTCTCCGCCATCGGCGCGGAAATAACGGTATTCCACGCTCAGCCCCATGCGTTTATTAATGGCGTAACGTAGCCCCGCCAGAGCCTGCCAGGCGAAAACGGTGTCCGCGTCGCTGCCACGCACAAACACGGTGCCGCCGGCGCCGTCCGGGTAAGCGATGCGGCGGGCGTCCAGAAACGCTTCCGAAAACCCAATGCCGGCGCCGATATACGGAGTAAAAGGTGTGGGGTTCGGCAACTGAAGCTTTCCATTAACCAGGACCGGTATGTTGCCAAAGGACGCTTCATGAACCTCGGTCGCGCCGGTAATCGAGTTGACGCGATTGGCAAAAACTCCCAACTCACCCTCGGCCGAAAACCAGTCGGTGAATTGATAGCCCCCCGCAAAGCCGGCACGGACACCGGGGTCCAGTTGGAGTTTGCTGCCGGGCGCCACCGGGAGCCCGAAAAACTCATTCATCTTCACGTCGCGGGTTACGTTGCCGCCCAAATCGGCCTTCACATACCAAGTGCCTTCCTGCGAGCGAGCGTGGAAAACCGAAACCAGCAGGATGCCGGCGTTAAGAATCGAGAATACAAGAATATTGTGAGTCGTTTTCATAAGCATTCTCCTGGAATGGCGATTATCTCTTTACCTTGATAATCTCAATAGAACGCTTAGCCCGTTTTGTCAATTGGGCACTCCAGGTTATTTAGGCTTTTAACTTCAGGCCCTGAACCTTAACTTCTGAGCATGTTTCGACCGTGCATCGACCTGCATGAGGGCAAAGTGAAACAAATCGTTGGTGGCACGCTTGGGACTCAACCCGGAAAATTGCGGACCAATTTTTTGTCTGACCGCCCCGCGGCCTGGTATGCTGACCTTTACAAACGCGATGGCCTCAAAGGCGGCCATGTGATCATGCTGGGGCCGGGCAACGAAACGCAAGCTGAAGCGGCGTTGCGGGCATATTCCGGCGGATTGCAGATCGGCGGCGGCATTCACCTGGATAATGCCCGAACCTGGCTTGAGGCCGGCGCCTCCCACGTCATCGTGACTTCCTGGCTGTTCCGCGCCGGGCAGCTCGATTGGGAGCGGCTGAGAAAACTGGGCGGTACGGTGGGCAAGGACCGCCTGGTGCTGGACTTGAGCTGCCGACGGCGTGGCGATGAGTACCTGGTGATGACGGATCATTGGCAGCGGTTTACCCAAACGGCGATTGGACCGCAAATTCTGGAGAAACTGGCCGCCTGGTGTTCGGAGTTTCTGGTGCACGCAGTGGATGTCGAGGGGTTGTGCCGCGGCATCGACGAAGAGCTGGTTTCGAAACTTGCCCGCTGGTCGCCGCTCCCGGCTACCTACGCCGGCGGTGCCAATTCGCTGGCCGACCTCGAGCGGGTGACCCAGCTTGGGCAGAGCAGAATCGACCTAACCATCGGGTCGGCATTGGATATTTTCGGAGGCAATGGCGTGCGGTATGAGGAGGTCGTAGCGTTCAACCGTTCCAAAGCCGCCGGAAGCCGCACATGAACCCTCGCCGCTGGTTCCAGGAGCATTCGCTTAAGCTGCTCGCGATTCGCGACACGCCCGAAGCGATTGCAGGTGGCGTGGCGATTGGCATCTTTTTCGGTTTTACGCCGCTCTTCGGGCTCAGAACTTTGTTCGCGATTCTGTTCGCCTGGCTTACACGCAGTAACATTCTTGCGGCCGTGATTGCCACCACGCTGCACGACATTATCCTTCCGTTTATGCCGGTCATTTACCGTTGGGAATATGACCTCGGTTACTGGCTGCTGAGCCAGCCGCACCACTGGCCGCCCCCGCTGCACAGACCTCGTTGGGAAGGATTTGCCTGGCACACCTGGATCAGTTTTTTATTTGGCCCTGTGGGCAAGCGTCTGCTGGTGGGCGGAGCCCTATGCGCCTCCCCGTTTTCCCTGCTGGCCTTCTTGATCACCCGGCAGGTGGTCGCTCGGCATCAAATGAGAAAAAGGATCCGCGAACAACTTGCGGAGCACCAGCAGGCCAATCCCAGCTAACCGGATTTCGGCTCCCGTGGGGCCGCGCAGAAATTGGAGTCTCCTCCCATCGCCTCCGCCAGAAGACGGGCCTCGCGGATCAGGCATGGGACCCTGGTTTCAGCAGGCGCCAGGAGAAGTTGAGTTGCGGAGTCACCGCGCTGAAGCTGTGAAAATCCACCGGTTTGACGATATAGGCATCGGCGCCGAGACGCAGAGCCTCGCGGAGATGGGCGTCGCTGCGTGAACCGGTCAGAACGATGACATGTGCAGGCCGCGTGCGTTCATCGGCTCGAATGCGGCCCAGGACTTCCAAGCCGTGAACTTTGGGCAAATACAAATCCAGCAACACGATAGGCAGCGCGCTGCCCGCCGGACGGTGGGCGTGCTCACCGCGACAGAACAGAAAGTCAAGCGCGGCCGCGCCATCACGAACCACCTGGACACGGTTGGCCAGCTTGGCCTGGGCGAAAGCTTCGAGAGTGAGTTGGAGATCGAGCGGATCATCTTCCACGAGGAGAAGATCAACGGCCGGAGAGTTGGTGGGCGAGCTTCCCGGGCGCGCGGCGACCGGCCCGCTGGGCTGGGGAAACAGCGCGCCGATCGAGACCTGGAGCGCTCTCGCCAGCTTCGCGATGCTTTCCAGCGAAAGGTTGCGGGCGCCGCGCTCTACATCCGTGATGTAAGTGCGGTGCAATTCGGCCCGCTCCCCGAGCGCCTCCTGGGAAAGGCCCAGCCGCAGCCGCTGCTGCCGAATCGCCGCTCCGAATTCTTTTCTGACATCTGGTGGTGGTGTCATTTAGATTATCTTTTTGCCCGAATACTATCGCAGGCCACAACAGACGATGAGTGACACTCTTCGGTGCGCGACAGTGCAATTCTCCATCAGGAAGTCTCATTCTTTTGCCGACCGCCACTCCGGTAGTAATTCCAACAATAACATAGGATAATCCGCTTTGCCGGTCAAAACCATTACGACGACGACTACCGGCAGCAATGAGTGATGCGTGAGCCGTGGAGCTGGCAGCGAAGATTTCCAGGCATCGCTATGTGCCGAGGTCGATTTTTCGCGGCCGGGCGCTTCCTCTCGAGCGAAAGCCGTTCACGCATCACGCAATCTGTTGTGGGGCCCCTCCGCCAATGAACTCGCGGTGCAAACGCGCGTAAACACCGCTCGCCGCCAGCAGCGTGTCGTGTGTCCCGCGCTCGACGATGCGTCCCTGATCGAGCACGAGCACCAAACCGGCCCGGCGGATCGTGCTGAGCCGGTGGGCGACGACAAACGCGGTGCGGCCACGCAACAGGATCTCCAGGGCCCGTTGGAGGCGCGCCTCGGTAACGCTGTCAATCGCGCTGGTGGCCTCGTCCAGCACGACGATGCGCGGGTCGGCCAGCAGCGCCCGGGCGAAGCAGATCAACTGGCGTTGGCCCAACGAAAGCGAGGCGCTCTTCTCACCCACCTGTGTTTCCAACCCGCGCGGCAGGGCTTCCAGAAGGTCCAGGCAATCCAAGGCCTGCAGCGTAGCGCGCACAGAAGCAGTCGAGGCCTCGGGCCGGGAGAACCGGATATTGTCGAGGACGGACCCCGCAAAGAGAAAATTGTTTTGTTGAACGCTCCCCATTTGTGCCCGGAGGGAGTCGCTGGCGCAGTGGAGCAGATCCGACCCGTCCACCAGCACCCTCCCGTGAGTCGGGAGATAGAGTTTTTGGAGCAAGGCGACGACCGTGGTTTTGCCGCTGCCGGTGTGACCGACCAGCGCAACGGTTTGGCCCGGCTCGGCTACGAAAGAGATGTCCGACAGGACGGGCCGGCCCGGGTCGTATTGGAAATGGACCTGCTGGAATTCGACGCGGCCTTTGAGCGGAGGAAGTGCTCCAGCGGCGGGACCGTCCTGCCATTCGGGCTTGAGGTCGATAAGGCGGAAGTAGCGTTCGGCACCGGCCATAGCGGAGAGCGCCTGGCTGTATTGGTTGCCAATGGCCTGGACGGGATCAAAAAAGAAATTCGCGAGGAAAAAGAACATCACCAGGTCGCCCACTTCCATGTGGAGCCAGCCTTGCCAGCGGAGCGCGCCAAAGCCCCCCAGCAACGCCATCGCGCCCAGGAAAAGCTGGCTTTTCATCTGCAGCAGGGGGATGAAAACCGCAGAGGCGTGGGCGACACCCACGTTGTTTTCGCCGTGGAGATTCACCAGCTTTCGGAAAAACCCGGCGTTGATTTCCTGGCGCACAAAGGCCTGAGTCACCCGGATGCCGCTCACTGACTCGGCCAGGGTGGAGGTGAGCCGGCTCCACGTCTCCTGGACCTGGCGGAGTTTTTGGATCACCTCACGGCGATAGTTCTGATTGACCACCCAGATCACCGGTACCAGCACCAGCATCAGGGAGAAGAGCTTCCAATTGTACCAGGCCATCAACAGCGCCGCGACCGCCATCTGCACCGCCTGGATAATGACGACAAACGCCACGTCCTGGACGGCGACGCGAATGCTATCGACGTCGGAAGTCATGCGGCTGATGAGGCGGCCGAACTTGGTTTTGTTAAAAAAGGACATGGGCATCGCCAGCAGTTTGCGAAAGAGCTCCGAGCGCATGTCATGAGCGACGGCTTCGCCCAGTTCGAGGGCGAGTCGCTGGCGGAAATGCAGCGTAACCAGCATCAGCAGCACCAGCCCAAAGTAAAGGGCCGCGTGGAGAAAAATGCCGGGCAGATTTCGGCCGGCGATCGGTCCGTTAATCGTCTGGCCGATCATCCAGGCCAGAGCGGGAAGTTGGAGACCCCGCGCGAACGTGAGCACCAAGAGCCAGTTGCGCCGGGCGGCGTAAGGCCGGGTATAAGCAAAGATGCGGCGGATGAGCCGGGCGCTGAGCGGAGCGCGTTCCGCCTCATGCTCGTCCATCGGTTGAAACCAAGTGATGGCCTCGCGAGCGGATGCTCCCGGGATCTGGCGGCGCGTTTGGGTGGTGGGCGGAATCATGGTTCAGGCGAGTGAAAAAGACTGTTCCGTCCGCTCCTTTTGGTCAGGCTCAGACCGTTCCGTCAAATCCATCAGTTGCAGCAGGGCCGTATCGCGGTAGGGTCCGGGCTTGCGCACCAACTCCTCGTGCGCGCCGGTTTGGATGAGCCTCCCTTTATCCAGGACCAGGATGAGATCGGCGCGACGAAGCAGACTGAGCCGATTGGCCACGACGAAGGTGGTGCGGCCCGTCATCGCGTAGCGGAGCGCGGAAACGATTTCGTGCTCGGTTTTAGGGTCCACCGATGCGGTCGGATCGTCCAGGATAAGGATCGGCGGTTCCAGTAAAAGGGCGCGGGCCAGGGCAAGCCGCTGGCGCTGCCCGCCGGAGAGGTCCACGCCGGATTCGCCCAGCACGGTCTCATACCCGTGAGCCAGCGCGAGAATGAAATCATGGGCGGAAGCGATGCGCGCCGCCCGTTCGATTTGTTCCTGGGTGGCTTGCGGGTTGCCGAAGGCAATGTTGGCGGCCACCGTGTTGGAAAAAAGGAAACTCTCCTGATACACGATCCCAATCTGGCGGCGATACCCGTCCAGTTCCAGTTCTCGCAAGTCATGGCCATCAGCCAGGATTCGGCCGTGCTGTGGATCATAGAAGCGAGGGATCAGGCTCAGCAGGGTGGTTTTGCCGGCGCCCGTCATTCCGAAAAGACCGATGACCTGGCCCGGCTGTGCTTCCAAAGAGATGTCCTGCAGCACACCGGTTTGCGGATGGTAGCCGAAGGTCACGCGCTCGAATACGAGCCGGCCCGTCAGCCGTTCCGGCACGATCGGATTAATTTTATTCTCAACCTCGCACGGAGTATCGAGCACTTCAAAGACGCGCCGCGCCGCGGCAAAACTCTGCTGGACCGAGTTGGCAATGGTGGTGATATTGGCGACCTGCCCGTTGAATTGCTGCATCAGGCCGGCGAAAACGACCAGCCCGGTCCCCAGGGGAATCCGGCCTTGCACGTAAAGCCAGCCGCCGTAGGCAAACAGAATCACCAGGCTAAGCTGCGAGAGAAACTGCGTCGCCGGCGTGAACAGCGACAGGTCCAGAAAAATCCGCCTTTGCTGGCTTGAGACCTCGTGGTTGGCCTGCTCGAAGCGGCGGAGTTGGTGCGGTTCGGCGGCGAAACCTTTCACGGTTTGCATCCCGCGAACGGTTTCCGTAAAGAGCTGGACTAACCCATCATAGAGGTCGCGGTTGCGCAAGTAGGCGGGTCGCAGACGGCCGGAGTAGTAATGCGTGACCCACCAAAGCCCCACCGTAACGGAGAGACAGGCCACGGTCAATGACGGCTGGATGCGCCACATGAAAACGAAATAAGTGCACAACGTCAGCACCATGTTGACTCCTTGCAGCACGACGCCATCCACAAACAGGCGCGTGTTCTGCACGTCGCCAGTTACCCGGTTGAAAATGGAGCTGGAGCCGTGCACATCGAAGAATCGAAAACTGAGCCGCTGGAGCCGGTGATAAAGTCGGTCACGAAGATTGGGCACAATTTTGCCTTGGCTTAGGCGGGCGGTGACCATGTTGTACTGATAAGTCAGC
>Ga0210408_10003682_pt1 | contig 14023 bp, 10 predicted proteins | sample IncBWH4MmetaG_FD_155471 | JGI IMG/M metagenome (GOLD analysis project Ga0210408, IMG submission 155471) | Forest soil microbial communities from Barre Woods Harvard Forest LTER site, Petersham, Massachusetts, United States - Inc-BW-H-4-M | ecosystem: Environmental > Terrestrial > Soil >...
CCTGGCCGACGCTTTCGATGAACCTTTTCCAGGTGAAATCGGCCAAATGAATCTTATGGCGGGATTGATAGGCCAGCGCGATGAGGGCCGCCAAGATTATAAGCGCTATAAATACCCTGCGGAGAGTTGCACGCATTCGCACGCGAGGTTAACCGTTGGCGTAACGGAGTGTCAAGGAAGGACGTCTGCGCGCGTTCTACCGGCTGGGCATTCTTTAAAGCTGGATTGACAGGTTGTTAAAGACTATTCACACGCATTTCGCTGCCGATGTCGCGGCTAAAGGGACCGCAGAAAGAGTATACTTTTTGTCATTCCGAGGCGCGCTGCGCGCCGAGGAATCTCTCTTTTCCCGTCCTTAAATCACAGAGAGATTCCTCGCTTCGCTCGAAATGACAAAATAAATTACTTTCTCCGCGGCCTGTAAAGGAACTATCGTTCGACCAGGCGCTCCAGCGCGGGGAAAAAATCCGGATAGGATACCGCGGCGCATTCGGAGTCGCGAATCACAGTCTCACCTTCGGCTCCGAGCGCAGCGATGGCGAACGCCATGGCCATGCGATGATCGCCGTGCGGTTCGATCTCAGCGCCTCGCAATCGGCCGGCGGAGCGGCCCGCCACGCGCAAGCCGTCCGGAAGTTCCTCAACTTGCGCTCCCATGCGGCGTAGGTTCTCTGTCAGGACGGCGATGCGATCGCTTTCCTTCACGCGGAGCTCGGCCGCATTGCGGATCTCAATCCCCTGCTCGGTGTAAGGACCCAGTATGGCAATGGCGGGAAGTTCGTCGATCAACTGGGCGATAGCATCCCCTTCAATCGATCCTCCCTTCAGCGGCTCGTGGCGGATGGAAACGTCTCCGACAAGCTCGCCGTGCTCGCTACGAATAGAAACGAGGCTGACTGGTGCTCCCATTGAACCCAAGACGTCAAGTACGGCGGAACGGGTGGGATTCAGGCCCACATTGTGAATCACCACATTCGATTCCGGAAGAACTATCGCCGCAACGAGGAAAAATACAGCGGATGACAGATCTCCCGGAACCACGAGCGAGCGCCCTTTCAAGCGCGGGCTTCCGTGAATGCGGATAGTACGGCTCTCTTGATCGAGATGAGCGCCAAATTCCGCGAGGGCTAGTTCCGTGTGGTCACGCGTGCGCACGCGTTCCGTTACCGAAGTTATGCCCTCCGCGAACATTCCGGCGAGAAGGACAGCGGTCTTCACTTGCGCGCTAGGGACGGGGAGCGAGTAGTCAATTGGGGAGAGGGCCGCGCCCTCAATCTTTAACGGCGCGAACCCTCCTTCGCGGGCCTGAATTCGCGCGCCCATTTGCGCGAGCGGGTCCATCACACGCCGCATCGGCCGGCGGCGCAAGGAAGCGTCGCCGTCGAGGGTCGATGGGAATTTTTGTCCCGCCAATATCCCGGCGAGCATGCGCATCGTCGTGCCCGAATTCCCTGAATCAAGCGTGCGGCGCGGTTTGCGCAGCCCGCCCAGGCCTGCTCCGTCGATGCGAACACGATCACCCTGAATATCGATTTTCACACCGAGTCGGGAGAAGCAATCGAGCGTGCTGCGGCAATCGGCAGCGGCCGAAAAGTGAGAGATCTCGCTCGCACCTTCGGCGAGCGAAGCAAGCATCGCGTAACGATGAGATATGGATTTGTCGCCGGGAACTTCCAGCGAGCCGCTGATCGTGCGGGCAGGGCGGACGATTTGTTTGGACACTCCAGAATTCTAGCACGCGGATAAACCTGGCCGCAGTTACCCCCGCGACGCGGCTGAAAAAATCGCTGACGCGACTAATTCGGGCTTATGTGGTGCCCGCCTGAAGGCGGGCGCTACACTAAACCGAGGTGTTACACGGACTCTGAACGGGAGTATGATTCGGTGAAGCCATTTCCTTAGGAGGAACAACGATGAAGCATTTGGTTGGGTTGATATTGGCTGCACTGCTCGCCCTTGCGCCGGCGTTCGCGCAAGCTCCAAAAGGCTGGAAGTTGCGTACGGACCACAGCTCAGACGCGTCCGACCCAGACGCGCCGGGCGCCAACAAGTTCGTTGTCAGCGGATCGGGCTTTCACGCCACCAATCCTATGGCTGCTGTTTACTGGAACCCGGCAAATACGGCCACCGGCAATTACGTCCTCAAAGGTACGTTTAAGCTGATTAAATCGACAGGCTACGACGAATATTATGGGCTGATTTTTGGCGGAAATGGCCTCGAAGGCCAGATGCAGAGCTACCTGTACTTCATGGTGACCGACGACGGGACGTATCTCATCAAGAGGCGCGATGGCTCCTCGACGCAAGGAGTGTCCCCCAAGACGCCCAGTCCCGCAGTGAAAAAGCCGGACGCCAGCGGAACGGCCACGAACGCTCTTGAAGTCCGCGTGGCGGCCGACAAGGTTGAATTCGTAATTAACGGAACGGTGGTCGCGACGCTGCCCAAGACCGGGGCTGTTGCGAAGACCGACGGTGTCTACGGCATGCGAATCAATCACCAGCTCGACGTACAAATCGACGGCTTCGGCGTCTCGAAGATGTAATTTCCGCCGGAAATATGCCCGCTCCGCCCCGAAGAGCGCGGTTTACCGTGAATGCTGACCGTGAACGGGGCGGAACGGCCTCGGCAAAATCGCGTTGCAGCTTTTGGTTTTGTAGAGGCCGCCCGCCTTTTGGGCGGGCAGCTTTTTCCCCAATGACAACTCGAACTGACGCGTTACGGAAATCTGCCGGAATTTGACACACTTGCGTCGCTGTGCTCTAAATGACCAATGCCATCGGATCGAGAGACCGAAGCGAAGGAGCGCTTTCAAGAAGCGTTTGTGGCCCAGATGGCGGGTGACTATGACCGCGCCGTTGAGCTCTACCTCAGTTCCCTGGCCCTATATCCGACAGCCGAGGCCTACACGTTTCTCGGCTGGACTTATCATTTCCAGGGAAAGATCGAAGAAGCGATCGCCGAATGCAAGCGCGCCATCGAGATCGACCCGGACTTCGGCAATCCGTACAACGACATAGGCGTATACCTGATCGACCTCAATCGCTATGACGATGCCATTCCCTGGCTCGAGCAGGCCATGACGGCAAAGCGCTACGAACCACGCCACTTTCCTTACTTCAACCTCGGCCGCGTCTACCTCGCCAAGGGTATGATTAACCGTGCCCGCGAACTCTTTCAGAAATCGCTGGCCATCGAGCCGCGCTATACGCTTGCGCGCCAGGCGCTCGAAAGCGTTCGCCGAATGGTGAATTAGCTGCTTCCCTGCTGTACACTACGCGCGTTATCGCATCCGTCTTGAAAGAGGCAACGAAAATGAAAATAATTCTTGTCGCGCTCTTTTTCCTGCAGGCCTTCCAGACGAGCCCTTTGGTCGAAAACGAGTTCGTTCGGGTGTTCAAAAATGCCGCGCCGTGCGCCACAGCGGATGCTTCCTGCGGGAGACGCGTTGTGGTGGCCCTCGGCTCTTTGGAATTGAACGGCCAAAAGATGGAACGAGGGGACATCAGGGTTTTCAAAGCGGGTGAACCATATCCTCCTCCATCAAATGGAGATTTCCTCGAAGTCGCAATCAAGCCGACACACCCCAAAGTGACGGCTCCGGGCGCTGGGACGCCGCCACCTCCGGGCAACAAAGTTTTGTACGATGGAAAAGATTTCACCGTATTTGAGGAGAAGATGCAGCCTGGCGAATATAGCGCGCCCCACAGCCACAACTTGCGTCTGGCAATTTTCCTTAACGATACGCAAGTGCAGCAGTGGACGGACGGGAAAGAAGAAACCAGGGAATTGGTCCCGGATGTTGTGACCTGGAGGCCAGCAGTTGTCCACGCCTCCAAGGACGTGGGCACAGTTCCGATCCGCAATATCCTGATCGAATTTAAACCTTCCTCACCCCTGCGAACTGACCGTAGTCTGGTTGGCTATTGAGGCCGGCTGCCGAAAGGTCGATAACCTCACGATGAAGCGCAGCTCAAATCGAATCCTGACAACGCATGTGGGCAGTCTGATCCGTCCGCATCGGCTTCTCGAATTGGTGCGCGCCCAACAGAACGGCGAAGCTTCTGATACCCGCGCTTATGAGCAATGTCTCAAGGACTCCGTCGCCGAAGTCGTGCGGCGGCAAGCCCAGGCAGGCATCGACATTGTCAACGATGGCGAATTCGGTAAATCCACGAGTTGGTCGCTCTATGCGCTGAAACGCGTAAGTGGCTTCGAGCTGCGCCCGGTCAAACCAGGCGCCGATCCGTTTGCCCGCGGAGCGGACAGAGAGCGCTTCAAGGAGTTTTACGCGGAACTGGAGGGAGGAAACGATCGCACGTGGTCGAATGTGACGAAGCAAGAGGCAGTGTGTGTCGCCCCTGTTACGTACACCGGCCTCGGCGAACTCCAGCATGACATCGACAACCTGAATGCAGCTCTACACGGCGTGAATGTGGAGGAGGCATTCCTCCCAGTGGCAGCTCCGTCCAGCGCCATCCCGGACAGAAAGAACGAATACTACAAGAACGAAGAAGAACTCGTTGTCGCTTTGGCGGAAGCATTGAGAACCGAATACCGGGCCATTGTTGACGCCGGTTTCCTCTTGCAACTGGACGATGCCCGCGCCGCTGTGACTTACGACAGGATGGTGCCTCCGGCAAGCTTCGATGATTATTATCGGTGGGTGGGCCGCCACGTCGAAGTGTTGAATCATGCTTTGGACGGGATTCCCGAAGATCGCGTGCGCTACCATGTTTGCTGGGGAAGCTGGCCGGGACCGCACACGACCGACGTCCCGCTGAAAAAGATCGTCGATCTCATTCTCAAGGTTCGTGCGGGCGCGTACCTCATCGAGGCTGCCAATCCCCGGCACGAGCACGAATGGCAGGTCTGGAAAGATGTTAAGCTTCCCGACGGAAAGATCCTGGCTCCCGGCGTCGTCAGCCACGGGACGAACGTAGTAGAGCACCCCGAGCTAGTGGCGGAACGCATCCTGCGCTTTGCTGGCGTCGTCGGCCGCGAAAACGTAATCGCCAGCACCGATTGCGGCTTCGCACAGGAGCAATTCAACCGGCGCGTTCATCCTTCAATCATGTGGGCAAAGTTGGAGGCGATGGCGGAAGGCGCGCGAATCGCCAGCGACAAACTATGGGGCCGGACCAAAGTTGAGTATGAACGCGCGGTTCAATAGCCAGCCCAGAGCACGGACATACTGACTTCGATCCTTCACAAATTTCGTTCCGCTCATGACTAACCATTCATCGTGAACGTGACTTGAATCGTCGTGTCCACTTCAACTGGATCTCCGTTCAGTTGCGTGGGTTTATATCGCCATTGCTTCACGGCTTCTATGGCCGATGCCACGAGCAGTGGGTGTCCGGATACGACTTCCAGCTGCGCCACTTTTCCTTCCTTATCGATGATCGCGTGCAGAACAACCGTGCCTTGGATACGCGCTTGTCGCGCTAGCGGGGGGTAGTTGGGACGCGTCTGCGTAATGATCGAGGCTGCCGTCACCTCTCCGCCCTGTTTAATGCGAGCGGGCGCAGCAGGTTTCGGGGGCGGCATAGCAGGCCCAGTTCCACCCATAATCCCCTGCCCAGGAATACCGCCGAACACTCCGCTTTGATTCGTGTTGTTGATGACATCCGGAGGAAGTTCAGCTTCCTTAAAGACCGCCACATCTTTCGGGATCGCGCGCGGCTGCATCAGCTTTCCAGATTGGATTAATCGAGCAGCAGGTTTGATTTCCGCTTTGACGGGCGGAGGAGGAGGTGGAGGCGGCGGAGGTGGAGCCACGAGTAAGGTGGCGAGCATCGCTTTTGGCAGCGCCTGAGTATAGATCAATGGGATTAGAATCAGGACTGATAACCCCACGATTTGAATCGTAGCGGAGAGAATTACCGACCAGCCGGTGTTCGTCCTTATCTTCTCTGTTGAAGATTCAATTAGTTCATTAAACACGGGTTTTCCTCCTGATCGCCAACTTCTATTCTTCTGAGGCGAACCGGTGCAAACCGTTTGCCAGCGGGAAAACTAATTGCTAAATGGAAGCGGGTCAGGCGGATACAGGCCGATTTCTAGCTCACTTTCGAGGAGTACTAGCACGGTAATTTAGGCAGCGTTGGCGCTTTTTTTTCACGCAATTCTACACGGTTCGCATTCACATACAGCGCTCCATGTATGAACGGAAGTAATTCTAGAAATACAAAGGCGCGCAATGAGCAAAGCTACACAGATTTTGTTACCCGTGTTCGCTAGTTGTCCAAATAGTTTTGAAAAAACTTGGAGCCGAAGTCCGGACTTGAACCGGAGACCTGTCGATTACGAATCGACTGCTCTACCAACTGAGCTACTTCGGCCCGTCGTCAGACCTTTCTTCACTTTAGCATCGCGCCGAAAATGGTGTCAAACGCCGGCATTGGAAAGCTGGGGTGTGGCTTGCTCAGTGTGTACAAAGTGTGTATTCTAAAGTGTGCACAGCCGCGAAATCATAAAGCGTTTGCAGGCAGATGGCTGGTATGAAGTCGCCCAAGTGGGAAGTCATAAGCAATTCAAGCATCCGGTGAAAAAGGGGCGAGTGACTGTTGTACATCCGAATCGCGACATACCAATGGGAACTTTGAAAAGCATTGAGAAACAGGCCGGCATCAAATTGAGGTAAAAAATGGACTACATCGCTTATCTACACAAGAATCGTAAGTCAGACATCGGCGTCAGCTTTCCCGATTTTCCTGGTTGCGTGACCGCGGGAAGATCGGTGGAAGAAGCTCGCCGGAGGGCCGAAGAGGCCCTCGCCTTGCATATTCGCGGGATGCTGGAGGATGGTGACTCGATACCTAAACCTTCCACGCTTGACGACATCGCGAACGATCCAGCTCGAAAGGGCGCAATCGCATTTTTGGTCAGCGCCGAACCCGACATAACGGAGCGTATTAACATCACGGCGCCCCGCAGCCAAATTCGAGAGATCGATCGGAGAGCGGAGGAGGCTGGCCAGACGCGCTCCGCCTTTATCGTGCATTCGATAACGGGAAAAAGACCAAAGAAAAGAGCAGAAACGGTTGGAAAACGACGAAGGCTCCGCTGAAATATTCACGCGGGGATGTCCGTAGCGTTCCCCGAAAATGGCGTCAAACCCCTGACTTGGGATTTAATGGCGCGCCGATCAAAGCAGCAACAATTTGTTTCCCGTGAAATCGCCCATTCTCGATAAAAATCTCGCTGGTGTGATTTCCACCGATCACTACGCCCGCGACGTAAATTCCAGGGACATTGCTTTCGTGAGTTTGCGGGTCCATGGTGGGCTTATTGGTTTGGGGATCGAGCGAAATTCCCAGCGAACGCAGGAATTCAAAATCGGGGTGGTAGCCCGTCAGCGCAAACACCTGACGCGCAGCCAAGGACATCTCGCCCACGTGGTTGGTAACCACGACGCGGCCCTCTTCGATGCGCTTCACATGCGTTTCAAAAAGCGCCCGAACCTGGCCGGCCTTGATGCGGTTCTCGATGTCCGGCCGAACCCAATATTTGATCGTTGAGCCAAGTTCCGCGCGCCGGTGAACCAGAGTAACTTTTGCGCCATTGCGGTAAAGATCCAGAGCGGCTTCCGCGGCCGAGTTTTTTCCGCCGATCACAACCACATCCTGCCGCCAGAACGGGTGCGGCTCAGTGTAGTAGTGGGAGACATGAGGCAAATCTTCTCCCGGAATGCCGAGACGATTCGGAAGATCGTAGTAGCCAGTCGCGACCGCAATCTTTTTCGCGGCGAATTGCGCAGGTATTCCCTGCTCGTCCCGAGTATGCACGCTGAATTTTCCGTCCGCGCCTTCAACCCGCTCCACTCGATGCCCCAGCCGCAACTCCAGATCGTAGTGCTCGGCGCACTTGCGATAATATTTCAGCGCCTCGCTGCGAGTCGGCTTTTCCGCGGCGCTCGTCAGCGGCAGATCGCCGATTTCGAGAAGTTCCGGAGTCGTGAAAAACACCATATTCACGGGATAATGGTATAGAGAATTGCAAAGGCACCCCTTGTCGATGACTAGAGGACGCATTCCAGCGCGCTTGGCTTCGATGGCACAGGCCAGCCCCGTGGGCCCGGCTCCAATGCAAATCAGATCATAATTGCTCATAAATAAAGTGTGCCCCGGGAAGTAATCTTTTGCAACCGCCGGTGGGTTCGCCTTTTGGAAGGCAAACAAGAATTGTTGAAGGCAGCCTCTTTTGAGGCCGGGATTTTTTCCTGTGCTGAGAAAAACGCGCTAGATGAGCGGCGACTACTTAGCGGTGGCCGGCTGCGGATCTGTCCGGGTTCCGAGCATTCTCGCCTCTCGGCGCCCTTTGAGTCGCTGTTGCAGGCGATCCATATATAGGTAAATAACCGGAGTGGTGTAAAGGGTCAGCGCTTGACTCACCAGCAAGCCACCCACAATGCTGATTCCAAGCGGGCGGCGCATTTCAGACCCGGTACCGGTCATTAGCGCCAACGGCAATCCTCCGAAAAGCGCCGCGACCGTCGTCATCATAATCGGACGAAATCTCAGCAGACATGCCTGATAAATTGATTCTTCGGGAGTCTTGCCGGTCCGTTCAGTTTCAATGGCGAAATCAATCATCATGATGGCGTTCTTGATGACAATCCCGATCAAGAGAACAATGGCGATGAGCGCGATGACGGTCAACTCGTTGTGAGATAGCAACAGAGCCAAAAGTGCTCCCACGCCGGCGGAGGGCAAGGTCGAGAGAATCGTTATAGGATGGATATAACTTTCGTACAGCATCCCCAATACGATGTAAACGGCGACGAGCGCGGAGAGAATGAGCCACGGCTGGGTCGACAAGGAAGACTGGAAGGCCTGCGCGTTTCCTTGGAATGTGGGATGAATATCGGCAGGAAGTCCCATATGAAAGACTGCCTCCTGGATTTTCGCCACGGCATCGCCCAGAGCGACACTCTCGGCAAGATTGAAGGAGATCGTGACCGCGGGAAATTGACCCTGGTGGTTCACGGAGAGGGCCGTATTCTTGGTCTCGTAGTGGGTAAAAGCGCTGAGCGGCACCTGATTCCCGCTTGAAGATCTTACATAAAGCCCGCGGATCGCGTCCGTGCTGTTCCGGAACGCCGCATCAACCTCCATCACCACATGGTATTGATTCAGTTGCGTGTAGATCGTGGAGACCTGCCGCTGCCCGAAGGCATCGTAAAGTGTATTGTCGATGGCCTGTGGCGAAATCCCCAGTCGCGATGCCGTATCGCGGTCAATCACGAGGGTCGCTTGCAAGCCCCGTGTTTGTTGATCGCTGGCAATGTCGCGCAATTCGGGCAACTGCCTCATTACAGTCTCGACGCGAGGCGCCCATTCCAACAGATCAGTGAGATTTTCACTGGATAGCGTGTATTGGTATTGGGAACTGCTGATCCGCCCGCCGACCGTGATGTCTTGATATGCACGAAGGAAAAGTGTGGCCCCAGGAACCACCGCAAGTTTGGGCCGGAGGCGCTCAATCACTTGGTACACAGTTACTTTTCGCTCGCTGACCGGCTTCAGTTCCACCTCCATCCCTCCTGTGTTTTCCGCCCCGCCCCCTGTTTGGCCGATCATGCTCTTGACAGCCGGGTCGCCTATTATAATGCCGGTATATTCCTTCAGCTTCTGCTGCATCGCGGGAAAAGAAGTATCCTGGGCTCCGATAATATTTCCGGCCATCAAACCGGTATCCTGCGGAGGGAAAAATCCTTTGGGAATTACAATATACAAATACGTGCTCAGGCAGATGGTCGCGCCAGTTAACACAAGCATTAAAGGTTGATGGCGAAGAACCCAGCGCAACCCCGCGGCATAGGTCTTCACACTCCCTACGAACACCCGTTCGCAGGCCTGATACATTTTCCCGTGCTGTATTTCCTTTTCCGATTTCAGAAATCGAGCGCACATCATCGGCGTGGTGGTGAGCGATACACAGAAAGAAACCACGATGGCCACGCTCAAGGTGACGGCAAATTCCCGGAATAATCTTCCGATCACTCCGCCCATCAACAGAAGCGGAATGAATACCGCGATCAGCGAAGTGCTCATCGACAGGACAGTAAATCCGATCTCCCGGGAACCCCGCATGGCCGCTTTCATCGGAGTATCCCCTGCTTCCAGATAGCGTGAGATGTTCTCGATCACCACGATCGCGTCGTCCACTACGAACCCTGTGCAGATCGCCAGCGCCATCAGAGAAAGATTGTCGAGGCTGTAGTGCAATAGCGACATGACTCCGAACGTTCCGACGATCGAGAGCGGCACCGCGATGCTGGGAATAATCGTGGCCCACGCATTGCGCAAAAATAGAAAAATAACCAGGATCACCAACATCACACTCAATAACATCGTGATTTCGATGTCCTTGACGGAAGCACGGATCGTAGTCGTGCGATTAAAATTGGTATCGAGTGTAACCGTGGGCGGGATGGAAGCGCGCAATTCTGGAAGGAGGGCCATGATGTGATCCACAGTCTGTATTACGTTGGCGCCAGGTTCCCGGCCTATGCCCATGGATACGGACGTTTTGCCATTCGCGAATGCCGAGTTGCGCAGGTCTTCGATTCCCTCGCTCACTTTCGCAATATCACTGATCCGGACCGGAGCCCCATTTCTGTAAGCAACAATCAACGGGGAATATTGCTCAGGTTTGAGCAGTTGGTCGGTGTCATTCACAACCCACCGGTTTGAATCGCTCTCCAGATTTCCCTTCGGTGTATTCGCATTGGCTGAGCGAAGCGCGGCCCGCACTTCCTCCAAACCAATCCCGTAGTGCGCCAGTGCGTTGGGATTCAGGTCCACTCGAACCGCAGGTTTCGCTCCGCCGGAAATACGAACCAGGCCCACCCCCGGGACTTGGGATATCTTCTGAGCCAGGAAGGAATCACACAAATCATAAAGGCGGCCTCTTGGGACTGTGTCGGACGACACATCCAAATCCAAAATGTCAACTTCGGCCGGATTAATCCGCCGGTAGTTCGGCAAGGTTGGTAATCCAGCGGGGAGTTGCCCAGCGGAGCCATTGATAGCTGCCTGCACATCCCGGGAAGCTGCGTTGATGTCTCGATCCAAATCGAACTGGAGGACAATCCCCGCACCGCCAAGCTGGCTGGAGGAGGTCATCTGCGTGACGCCCGCGATCCGGCCGAATTGACGTTCCAGCGGCGTTGCCACCGAAGAGGCCATGGTCTCCGGGCTCGCTCCCGGCAAGCCGGCCCGAATAAAGAGTGTCGGAAAATCCACGCGAGGCAACGCCGCCACTGGCAGGAAGTAAAACCCCACGCCGCCTGCAAGCAGGATGGCGATGCTCAACAAGGAGGTGGCGCTGGGCCGCTTTATGAAAGGTGCCGAGAAATGCATCTTGGTTCCTTCGGCTCGTTCTTCCGGTTACGAATCTTGCGCTATTGATGATTCCGCCCAGAGTTGACTGATACAGATACTAATCGAGCGGGCTGAAAATTTCCTGAATGCCGTGACGAAAAAGTCCCCCAAAATGCAGTCTCGCCGGTGATGGTCCGAAAGCCTCGGCGCTGCCCCCCCTCGCCGTAACTGTTGCCCCGCAAAAACTCGCCTCCGTGAGATCTCTACGGCTCAAATTGCCGAAGCGTGGAGGCCCAGAAGTTGGGCGGTCACGTCCGTATATTTAAGCCCACCGCCGGTATTGAATAACACGACCCGGTCCTTAGGAGTGAGGAAACCGGATGCGAGCAAATGATCGTACGCGGCTGTCGCGGCAGCTCCTTCGGGCGATAGAAAAACGCCCTCGTTTTTCCCCCAGTCCTTGAGCGACGCCAGAATCTGTTCGTCGGATAGAGCCAGCGGTACCCCGCCGGACTCCCGCAGGATTTCCAGCATGATGGAATCCCCATAGGGCTTCGGCACGCGTAGCCCGGCCGCAAAAGTTGCGGCGTTTTGCCACATTTGGGTCACGCTCGCGCCTTGCTCAAAGGCGCGAACCACGGGAGCGCATCCGGAGGACTGCACAGCGATCATGCGAGGCCGCTTACCGGGACGTACCCAGCCCAGTTCTTCCATCTCCAGGAAAGCTTTCCACATTCCAATCAATCCGACGCCGCCGCCCGTGGGATAAAAAACCGCATCCGGAAATTCCCAGCCAAGCTGCTCGACGAGCTCATAGCCCATGGTCTTTTTGCCTTCGACGCGGAAGGGTTCCTTGAGTGTGGAGATGTCGAACCAGCCCTCTTTCTCTTTGCGTTCCGCCACGATGCGCCCACAATCGGAGATGAGTCCATCGACCAGCGTTACCTTGGCCCCATAGATTGTCGCTTCAACTAAATTAGCTAAAGGGACGTCTTTCGGCATGAAAATATGCGCTTCGATACCCGCGGCCGCGGCGTAAGCAGCGAGCGCGCCTGCGGCGTTCCCTGCCGACGGCACGGCTAGTTTCTTCAGGCCATAGTGCCGCGCCATGGTGACCGCAAGCGCGAGTCCGCGCGCCTTAAATGTGGAGGTAGGATTCGCGCCCTCCTCCTTAAGAAAAACATTCGGGAAGCGGCGGCTATGGATCATCGGTGTCCAGCCTTCGCCAAGCGTGACCGGCTTGGCATCCGGCAGGACCAAGCTGTAGCGCCACATGCCTGCCCAGGGGACTGAAGAAGCATGCTGCGCAATCCTGTCGCGTGCCCCCAAGCCACGCAGTGGCGCGAGATCGTATCGGACATAAAGAGAACCAGAGCAATCGGGACACAGCGTCTGTGGCGTTTCCGCGGACACACATTTTCGGCAACGGGAACACTCTAATTTCGCAATGGGTGGCATGCGCGAAAGATACCAGACGGCGCGAACGGCAAACAACCTTCAAAGAGGAATGTTCTCCGGGAGAATCCCTGAGATACTATCTGCACACGCGAGAACACAACTTTCATCGCCTTGGGAAAGACCTGTCGAGACTGGAATGATTCCAATGACGGCGGACGCAAACAAACCTTCTCGCAAGAAGATGAAACCGGGCGCATATTTCGGTATTCCACTCGCGCTTTGCGTCATCGCATGCCTGGCCGCCGGCTTGCTCATCGGAGTCCTATTTCCTGGCAATCGAGCGGCGGCTGCGATTTACACCAGCGGCACCTACTTCCCCAAGTTGGTTGTGACGCTAGCCACGCTCGTTATTTTTACGCTCCTATCCGGTGCTACGGCGAAACTGGTCCTGTTTAACAGGCAGGGCGCGGGACGCCTGTTTGGCTCGATTCTGGCGGCGTACGTTGTCCTTGGATTTGCGTCACTCGCTTACGTCACAATTTGGATCCCGGTCCTTACCAAGCTGCCGTTTGCCGCTACAGGTGCGTCGAGCCTGGGCACGGGGCAATGGATTCAGCAAGTTGGGCAATCCTTGTCCACACTCTTCACCGAACAGCCGCTGGTTCAAGCATTGATCATTGCAGTTTTAATTGGCTACGTGGCGGCGATCTTCCCGGTTCTTCGGTCCGTTGCGACCGGTCTGATCATGGCCAGCCAAGCCACGCTTTGGTTGTTCAAGAAACTGCTGTGGTACTACCCGATCATGATCGGTTGCCTTGCGATCGGCATTCCGTTGAAGTTCGGTTTGAAAGGCATGGCCGCGTACGGGCGGACGACCCTCTGGGTCGGCATAGTAACCGTGAGCTGGTCCGTCATTCTGGCAACTTTCGTCAAATTGACGTCGAAGCGCTCTTGGAAGCAGCTGATTTCTTACTATGCGGCGGTCTGGCCTACTGGATTCGGCACGGGCGGGTCCTACGAAACACTGGCAATGAATCTGGTTTCGGCAGAATCCGAGTTGGGCCTGCCGCGCGAGATGGCGGAACTCTCCATCGTCTTTGGCACGGTCATGAACAAGAGTTGCGCCAGCATGTCCGTCATGCTGGTGACGATTTCCGTGGCCCGGCTGCTGAATGTTCCCATTTCGATGGCGGAAATCCTGACGCTGATTCCGCCCGTTCTCATTCTGGGTTTGGAATCTCCCGGAATCCCGGGGGGCGCGGCATTTTTCATGTCGCCGATTGTAGCGGTGCTCCTG
>Ga0210408_10003683_pt1 | contig 14021 bp, 12 predicted proteins | sample IncBWH4MmetaG_FD_155471 | JGI IMG/M metagenome (GOLD analysis project Ga0210408, IMG submission 155471) | Forest soil microbial communities from Barre Woods Harvard Forest LTER site, Petersham, Massachusetts, United States - Inc-BW-H-4-M | ecosystem: Environmental > Terrestrial > Soil >...
TCCTGGTGGCAAACTACGGGAGACAGAAGATCATCGCGATGCCGCGCGCCGTGCCGAAGGTTGCCATCTTCGAAGAGGCTGCGCGAACGCTTGAAATCCCGGGTGGTGTGCGGATGATCCAGGAGTATTACCGGCAGATGCGCAAGTTCGGCTGCAATATCCTGGCGGTCGTTCAACAGTACGATGTTATCAAAGACTCCCCGGTACGTGGAGCCATGATTGGGAACTCCAAGATGTTTATAATTACTTCCCAACAGAGCCGGGAAGATGCGAGGGAGATCGGTGTAGTGCTTGGTCTTTCCGATAAAACAGTAGAAACCATCAATTCCTACCCACTCCCGGAGTTGATGGATCCGAAGGAACGCTTTAGCGCCTTTACCTATATCGCAAACGACAAAGTGAGGCGATTGGTTGGGACCGTTAAAAACGTAGCATCTCGCGAGCTGCTCTACGCCGCATCCAGCGACAACGAAACGTTTGACCAGCGCACCGCGTCGCTGGGCGGCTATAAGAATGTCGTGACCGGCATCATCCAGGAATCGGAGAAGTTGCTTTGTGCCAGCGAAGAATCCGCGACGGAGCCGATATTATGAAATGGTCAGGGATAACAACATGCTTATTGCTAGCAAGTTGTACGGTCGGGCCAAGCGTTCCCAAAGGATTGCTGACCGTTCAAGGTAGAGGTTCGGAAGCATTAACCAATGACGGTGATCCATTGTTGAATACCGGTGTAGACGCTCGCAAAGTGCCGATCGAGTTCGCTAAAGGCTACACAAAAGGTGTCTCTGATCAGGTTAAGCGCACGTACTGGGCGCGCCAGGATGCGCAGAAGACTGCGGACGAAAACCTGGAGGGACGCCTTCGCTACTACAACGCTACCATCCCGGAGCGCCAAGACTCAAACGGAGTTATCAGGGTTCAACGAGAAGTCATCATCCCGATAGTGGAGTAGCCATGAAAGTGAAAAACCTGACGCGTGCGATGTTTCTACTGGGTATTTTCAACACGGTCGTGCGGGCCAGCACTGTGGTCCATGATCCGATTCACACCGTTTTGAACGTTGCCCAACAGGTGTATGGCCAAGTCAAACAGGAGGCGCAGCATGCTGAGGACATAACGAAATACGCGACGATGATTCAAAAGCAACTGCAACAGATAAACCAATTGACTAATATCATCAATCAGAACGTCGAGCAACTCCGCCGGTTTGGCAACCCTGACACTTACGTAAATATGTTAGGTCTGGACGATCTTTTTCAGGAAGTCAGCAAAGTGAGGACGGGAGTTGGCAGGACAGTGGCAGACTTCACTGAAGCGGCAAACGGAATTGCCGCTCTGAAGTATACCGGGCGCGGTCTCTACCAAGATCTCAGTGAACTTCCAGACAAGTTTGGGCGAAAGGTTCAGTACGAGACCGGGAGCCTCAAGAAATTCGGGGTAGTCCAGGATATGTATGAAGACTACAACAACCAGTTGTCCGCCGTGAATCAGTCTTTCGCCCGACTCGAGGACGAGGTTCACAACACGGCGCACCAGATTGACACGGCTGGATCACTAGTCGAGACCGAGAAACTGAAGGCGAAATTGCACGCTGTCCAGGGCACACTCGACGCCAATATGCAGCGCGCAACTTTGGCTGCACTCAAGATTCTAGTCCAAGCGGAATCCAATCGCAACGACCAGGCCCGCGCTCAGGAGGTTTGGCGCCAGCGCCGAACGCAGGAAATGAGTATGGAAGATCAGGAGCTTCGAGACTTGGGTGGAAAGTTGTTAGGACCGCCTAGCGGCAGCTAAAACTCATCGGACATGAACGCGCAACTGACTGACTCAGAAGCTTACACGTCCTTAGCAGGGGCATTAGACAAATTTCTTAACCTTGAACCGCTGGTGAATTCGATCGAAGCCGTTCTGAATGATTATCGGCCGGCTGCCTACGCAATCGCTTTCATTCTGCTCGTGGTTGGAACGATGCGGGAATTTCTTTATCCGGAGACTCGCCGTTTCCTTCAAGCTGTTTTACGGGCGGTCCTTCTTGTTGCGACTATCAGCTTTGCATCTGGCTTTATCGATTGGTGTGATCAAGCCGCGCAAGCGCTGGCTCAGTTGCCAGCAGCCCGGCAGGTGAGCTTCGGCAATTTGTCCTACTCGATGAAGCCCGGAGAGGCGCCCACCGTAACTCAATTGGAGCAGGTTTTGCAGACCAAGATTGAAGGAACCGGCTTCGACAAAGGCAATTCGGGGAGCGACACTGGGGCTACTCAGAATGCTCCTCAGTTTTCCGCGAACCCGCTAGACTTCGGTAGAGACATTGGGATTGCCTGGGGTTACATTGCAGGGTTCACGCAGAATTTGGTATGGGAAATTCTGTTTGCCATCTATCTCTTATGCTTGTTGCTATGCAAGGTGATCATTATCCTGATGCAGTTCTTGCAGAAGATGGTTGTAGTGGGGTTCAAACTGTACACACCGATAGCAGTTGCTGAGTATGCGCATCGGTCCCTAAAGAGCAAGGCAATAGGCTTTTTTCTGACATTCGTTGGTGTGCTGGCCTGGCCTGTGGGATGGAGTCTTGTGAACGCCGTTACCTTGGGTGTCTTCAAGAGCCTCCCAACTCCGGAGAACCAGAATTTCGTGACACTCATGATTGCCATTGTTCTTGCTGTACCGGTCCTGCTTTGGGTTCTCATCGGTCACGTGATGGCACCGATTTTTGTTCAGAAAGTAGTTATTCGCGGCGGAGCGGTGATTCAAGGATTCGCCGGAACAATTTTTTCCGCCGTGGGAGCGAGCTCAATGGCAATATACAGCGGAGGACTAGCAGGATCGGCGAACGGGTTCAGGAATGTTAAGCAAAACCATGGCCAGGATGCAGCCGAGGCGCGATGGGGCGGTTCCTCGCGGAATCAGAGGCCTGGAGACTTTATCCTTGAGCCCTTTGATGGGAGCGGCACAACTCAAGGCGAAACCAACGCACAGAGAGGGGCGCCATTTCTTCCCGACCGCAAAGAACCGGATCGAACAAGACGAGAACTATCGAACTTTGGTGCAGGTATGTTGGGTGCGGGTGCGTCGATGATGAATCGGTTTGGCAGTGTTGCGCGGTTTATCGGGCATGCAGTGGTGGAAGGCAGCGGCGATGGGAGCGGGCTCGAATACCGGGCGCTTGCGGCTTTCGCGCCGGTAGGAACGAACAGTCGATCGTCGACGAATCAAACGAACCGATCTTCACTCCAAGCGAGGAGATATCTCGACGAGCAATAACGGATGCAAGCGGCAGACACGGACGTAATAAGCTGCAACAAGACATCGGGCGATCCGACCGCATCCATGGCGGTAGCTAGGAACTGGGGCGAAGATTGTGCGACGGATGCACGGGTTGCAGAGGAGCAATTGATTGATACGGCAGCCGTCCGCAATCTGCTCCAAGACACTGTCAACCAGAAGAGCCTCGCGGCGAACGCGCTTGCGTCAGGCCGTCGAGCGATTCGCCTATTGTGGATTGCACTCATCGTTTCTTTGACTGCGCACCTGATCATCCCGATTTGTATAGTGACCGCGATGATACGCCCGGAGAAAGTCGCGCTCATGGACGGTACAGAGTCGCTCATCATTTCACCCCTGGTACCTGTGGAAGAAAGCAACGAGATACTGGAGACGCTTTCTTTGTGGGCTGCCAAGTCGTTTTTGGACAGAGGGCCTCAAGGTTTCGACGCTCCCGAGACGCTTCAACGCGTATTTCTGCCCGAAGCAGCCAAGAAGGCTGAAGCAGAGTTCAATACGGTGGCTGAGGAGTTTTCGAAAAAGAACATTCATCAAAAGCTCGAAATTGGCCGAATCGATCTTCAACGACTGGACGAGGGAGTTGTGATGAGCCGTGTGATCGGCCAGATCCTGACGCAGGCTCAGATCGGCGATGAACAATTAAGCGAACCACGGCCGGTCACGTTGAGGCTGAAGCTGGTTCGTAATCCCTATTTAGGGCGGAACAAGAGGTATCCGTTCGCTGTCGCCGACTACGCGTTTGATCGGCCCGAGCAACTAGCAATTCAAAAGCGACAAGAAAAATAATATGCGCTTCGCGTCTATTGTTCTACTCAGTGCGGTTCCAGGTTTGTTATTAGCGGACGAGAACCTTGCATCGAAAGTGATTCGGATTCCGCTGAACCAGAATGAGCCGGCCTTCGTCAAACTGGGAACGAGTGGGATTACAACGTTGGAATTTCCTTATAATATTGAGGCCCTCGACGGTTACGGCTTCAGTGTCAGCCCGGCTCCCGATGGTCCGGATCTCTTCCAGATATCATTTAACAAAGGAACTAACTTTCTTTCCCTCAAGGCGACTCGAGAAGGGGTTGAAGGAAACCTTACAGTTGTCCTTGATGGAAAGGTTTACTGTTTGTTCTGCAAGGCGGTACCAGATCCAAGTTTTGTTGTGATTTTTGAAAAAGGTTCTTGGAAAGAAGCTTCCGATCCGCACGAAGTCCTGGCAAAGTCAAAACGGGCTTCACCCGCTCGGCTGCTCGGGTTCCTGGATAAGGTAAAGGCGTTTCCAACTCTGAAGTTAAGCGCCCCGGAGATATTCCAGAACATGGACGTGACTGAGCCGAACTCAGAATCGAGCCTCGATGGTCTCGAGGTTACGTTGCGCAGAGTAATCAGAGACAATAGCCTCGATTCCCTTGGTTTTGAGGTTGAGCTTGTTAACAAGGCTGACAAAGAATTCGTGTATGATCCCGAGAGTTTCGGTGTCCGCGTCGGCGAGGAAGTTTATCCGCAGATCATTTCCGATGCCGGGGGCCTGGTCCCGGCGGGGAAGACACAGACGGCATTTTTTGTGGTTGCCGGAACCGCAACCGGAGGTCGCAATGATTTGGCTGTTACAAACAAATTCGACGTTGTGATGCGGCAAGTGACAGGGGAGCGAGATCTGCACCGAAAGGCTTCTGCAGAATGGCAAGAGCCGCCAGACACGATTCCGACCGCGCAAGCGGGTTGGCAAGAGCCTGCGTTACCGATTGCGGAGAGCGTTTCCACATCGAGTCAGTTGAGAGCGGTTCCCGATGAAAAACCGCGGAAGTCGCCCAAACATCGAGGAAGGCCATCGTCGGCTCCGGGAGCGAACCGGTCGACTCAGCTTCCTGAACGAGACCGAAAGGAGAAGACAGTAGCCCAAGACGATGAATAATCGGACACTCATTATCGCAGCAGTCGCGGTTGTGCTAAGCGGTGTCGTTCTTGGATTCGCACTTGTGCAGAGGGGCGCCCAGCAGAAGATCGCGCTGCGTCAAAAGGAGTTAGAGCAGGGCCTTGGAAAAGTTACAGAGCCTATGACGTCTTCGATTCGAAACTTCAATCCAATTTTGGCCTCAAATGCGAGGCCGCATTTGCCGCCAAGAGGCTCGGTGGTCGTTGAAGAGGGCCGCGGAGATCAGCCGAAGGCAGTCGTCACGTCGCTCACGATCTTTGCCGCGGATCCGCAGCCCGGCAAACCTGCGCAGCGCGGTCCGAAGGGTGATTACGCGCCAGCCTTTCGGCTGGTGAAGTGCCAACTCGTGAATACGGTCGATTCGGCCAACATTACGACGCCGATTATCGGTCTTGTGACAGATGATCTATGGTGGAACGGTAAAGTAATTATTCGCGCCGCATCCGAAGTTCATGGGGTGGCGAATGTCGATCGAGTCAGGGAGCGTATTGCCGGCAATGGCGAGTTTACTTTTGTCCTGAATGAGCCGAATGGACTCGGTCGGGAAATTGTTGTCCGAGGAATGGTCCTGGACATGGAGAAAGACGGCAATGTCGATAGTTACGGCATCACCGACGGTAGCGCCGGACTCCGTGGAGATGTGATTCGTACCGCAAACAGCGATGTTATCAAGCTCTATGCCGCATCTCTGATAAACGGTATAGCCGGAGCCTTTTCGTCCGGTGCGAGCGGCGTGCTCGGAAATCGGGTGTATACGAACAGCAGCTCGCTCGGCTTAAGCGCACTCCAAGGCGCAGTCATTAATCCGGCAGTGGGCGGTACGCAGGGTGTCCTGGACCGGTACGCCGAACAAATTGCGTCGAGCATCGAGAGGGATGGATTCTTCGTGCGGGTACCGGCTGGAAAGCAGTTTTATGTTTATTGTACCGAGGCGATCGATCTTAACAAAGCTATCGTTGCCGCCGACGATGAGCGCGTTGCTCGGGAGGACGCGGATTTCGCAAAACAGCAGCAACGTTCCGAAGTCCGCCGGGCTTTGCCGGTTAACCCTGAGGAATTGATCAATCCGCTGCTGCCTTCGCTGGGTCGGATTATTAATAACAATAAAAACTAATGTATGAAAGTTGTGCCCCTACCATTGATTCTGCTCTGTTTCGCCGGATGTCAGTCCAAGCAGATGGTGATGTTCGCTCCTCCTCACGGAGGGGGTGTGGCAAGAGCGGGCGAGCGTCAATCAGCCGGCCCGGCACCAGTAGGCACCGTGGGCAATTTGCGCCAAACAGAAGCGGTAAAAGTCTACGGAATGAATCGATATGTTGACGCGGCAGATCCTGACATAATGCATGAACGGCATGCGGTCTACCGTTTGGAGGAGCAACCGTCCTGGATCACGCGATCACCAAGAAATCAGAATGAAGTTATCCTGGGCTCGATAGTCGGTCTGCGTAAGCCAGAATACGCGCCTGAACCGATGCCCGGAGAGACCACGCGGGAAATAGTCCAGGCTCGACGCGGAATCCAGGAGGCGAATGAAGGAATGAAAGACTTGCGCGAGAGCCAAGAAAAGCTGGCAGGAAGCGTCGAATCCCTCGCAAAGGGGACCGCCGAAGCAGAACGAAAACTGACCACTGTGGTTTCTGTCCTGAATGAACGTGTCAAACGCCTGGAGGGCGATAGCGCGGTCTCCGCCGGCGAACAACCCCAGACTACCGGCGAGCCAGGCGACGGCGGAGTTGTAGTGCGCGGCCCAAACCAATAACAGGAGCGTGTTGGACGAAGTAAGCGCAACGTCCTGCCTTACGCCGCTTGAAATCCGTGCAAGGAACGTCCGAATTCGATCCTGAAGTACAATGGCGCTTGTATCTCTCAGGCTTGCCAAGTTACCTTGATTCCCGGATTCGCGGGCAGTCGGCGGCAACCAGCAAGATCGCTCGCGCAGTTCAAGCGGCCGAGTTGGGATTAAATGACAGTGGGAATCGTCCTAAATGCAGTTTTCTCTTACTCGGTCCAACCGGTGTTGGAAAGACAGAGTCCGCCAAGCGTTTTACGGAATATCTTTTTGGTTCCAAGGTTTCGCTGGAAATGATTTTCATGAACGAGTATTCATCCGAGTCGCGTCTTTCCGAGTTCCTGGGGCGTACGGAGGCGGCAATTCGTCGGAATACTGCGGGCGCAACACTCCTTTTTGACGAAATCGAAAAGGCGCATGTCCAATTGATTGACATTTTCTTGTCGCTGCTCGAAGAGGGACAGCTGACTACGGTTTCAGGAGATCGACTTTCTATATCGAAATTCTATCTGGTCCTAACAAGCAATTTAGGGAGTGGAGACTTGGTCAAGATGGAGAGTGCTCCCTTTGCGATGATGGAACGAGTAGCTCTGGATATTGCAAGTCAATCATTGCGTCCGGAATTGTTTGCTCGGATCACGGAACGCGTTGTCTTCCGACCGCTCGGGTTGGAAGTGCAGAAGAATATCCTTGAAGCATTGATTAACGCAAAACTGAAAGTGCTGTCGGAGTATTTCGGGAAACAGCTGTCAGTAGACCGTGGCCCAGTCATGGCGTTTTTGCTCCGGGTTGGGTACAACAGAGCGCAGGGTGCTCGAAGGTTGGGCCAGGAAGTAGATCGACAGTTCAACCTTGCTTCATTGGAATGGGCCCTCAGTGACAAGATACCTGTCGAGGGAAAATTCTATTGCGACCCCACCGTCGGATGCTTGGCTTTAAAGTAAGTGCCCTGCGGCGCGCATCGGGACCCGCTCCCTTAAGCGCTAACTTTTAATTCGAGGACGAGGACCATGACGAGTACGATTTGGGGGATGCGCTTATAGGACGCGCTGCCTCGCGATCCGGTGTCGCACGCCCAATGAACGGCTCCAGCAAGCGTCGACGATGGGGTAAGAGTCAATCGGCTGTGCGACGCTTGGGGAAAGGTACGCAACAAAAATGGGACAGATCCGAATGGGGATGGAGGTTCTCTTTCTAAGGTGAGCCTTTGATCTGATCTATCGATATGACTTTGATCTCCGGCTTACCTTGATAAAGTTCAATTGTGCCGGTAATGCCGACGACTTTCCCTTGGAGCATGGCGATCAGCTGGTCAGTCGCCATTTTTGAGCCAGCCGCAATGAACCCAGCGAACGTCTGATTGGGATATTCCCGTCCGAAATTGATAAATGCGGTCCCGAGCGGACTGGTCGTAACGGAGACCACGAAACCCCGTACCTCGACATTTTTGCCCACATACTCAACGGCTTCCGAGTCTTTTATCACCGGCAGCTCGTCCGCGAGCGCTGGACTCAAGCAAAGCAGCAGACCAAGAATGGCAAACAATGTACGCATGTTGGACCCGAATATAGCCTCGAATTTTGATCGGCTTACAGAACGCAAGAACATTTCGTTCTGCCGGCTGCATCCTCTGCATTTCTCAGCTTTTCCATGACTGGCGATAAATTTGTTTTCCGCCAGGAAAAATTGCTGCTGTGTCTGGGATTCTCAATTCTGCTAAAAGCGGTACGTGAAAGCTAACGGATTGATCGTTGCGGCGAGACGGTCTCCAGTGAGAGGCCGAGAGATCAGTTGGACACAGGCTTACGAGAGGCGCATGCGTAGATTCAATCTCGAAATTATTTTGGCCGCTTTGAGCGCGCTAACGATATTGATCGCGTGGTTGGCTTGTTCAAAATAGGGTTCCTCTTGACTCGGTCGCCCGCTTTGATCCGGCTTTTGCAAAAGAAGAATGAGATCGCTCTGCCATATGACCTATTTCGCTCTTTTTCTTTTTGTTATATCGACCCTGTCCGCCACGGCGATGTCGCCGATCGTTCGCTACGAGACCAACAAGGGGACATTTAAAGGCCCGGACCGCACCATCACTTGGAGACCTTGGCAGCACAGTTCGGAAGTTGATTTCCGCTTCCGGATAGGGGATCGATACCTTGGGCATGGCGAGTGGGAACAGTACCTGGGCTTTGAGGAGCTCCGGGGGTTGGTCAAAGCAATCAAGCTATCCATGATTCATCTGGGAAACGAGGACGTCCGGGAGGAGGTCATGATTTGTCCAGGATCACGCTACGCGATCGTGAAAGTTACCAACGGCACGATGACAGTCCATAGAGGCATATGGAGTTGGACCGCACAGGAAGTCAATTTAAGCTCACCACTTTTTCCCGCTCGCTCGAAGCTAGCCAAAGCAAGACCCGACTGAAAACCCTTAGGTTATCAACCGCGGGATCGGGAATAAGCCATAGAAGCAGGAGCACGGCATTCAGAAAATCGTCCTGGTCGGCCTGATCGCCAACAGTTGCATCGAGTCCACCGGACGCTTCGGCACGGAATTGGGCTATCACGTCACGCTGGTGAAGGACGCTACGGCGGCGTTCACGAACGGCGTGTCAGATCCAAAAGCCCGTCAAATGACGGAATGCGATTGGGAATAAGCCATAAAAGCAGGAGCTGAAGGACGAAATATGGGGCCAAGTGTCCCGCAAACGGGATTCGACCGTTCAATTTCGGGACGGAAACCATCTTAAGTTTTTCAAATTATCTTTTTGTCTCCAGTGGAGGCGCTTAGAATCAGGCACCTCTGCGTAAGAGAACTTCTGGCACGAGTGATGCTTCTGTTAACATGCCCAACCAACTTGAGGTTCCTAGAGTGAGAAAACAAACAAATGCTTCAGTTCAACTGTCAAGCACCTTTGTTCACCGAGGATCTAACTACGAAGCGAGCTATCCTTGAATCAGCAACGAACACCGGGAGTAATAATATGGCCGCGAATCCACGTAAGCAATCAATGATAGCGGGTAAACCGGTAGAGGAACGAGTCCTAAAGGAGCCGGCGACACCGGCACCGGTGGTAGAGCAACCGTTCAGTGTGTTCCATGAGAATCGTCCGGAAGAATCTCGTGGGCCAAAAGTAAGTATTTCTGACCAGTTGAGGCCAGGGAAGGTGTTTGCGTTGTTTGAACTCCAGCACGAATTGGATATTGGGAGTACGGGAGCGGTCTGGCTGGCTGAAGATTTAGTGAGGCGTCAAGTAGATCAGGTTGCATTAAAGTTTTTGCCTGATCTCATCGTTAGCGACAAGACCGCCGTCGCGGCGCTGAAGAACGAAATTCGTCGCAGAATCGCGCTGAAGCATCCCAACATTCTGCGCGTCTATGACCTGCTGGAAAACAAAGGAAGGGTCGCTATCCAAATGGAATACCTGGATGGTCAGAGCCTATCGCGGCTGCGTTTGAGCAGGCCGGATCAGATATTCGAAGTTCGGGACTTGGAGAAATGGGTGAAGGAGTTGTGTGAAGCGTTAGAGTATGCTCACAAAGATGTCGGACTTATTGGCGGCGATATTGTGCCGGGCAATCTGATCGTAGATCTCGCGGGAAATTTGAAACTGAAGGACTTTGGAATAGCAAATTGCATTGCCGATTCGATGAGTCGGTTGACGGTAAATCATCACCCTAGCGAAACGCTGCCGTACAAGAGCCCGCAGAGGGCAGCAGGGGGAGAGCCGGCAATCACTGACGATTTGTATTCGCTAGGAGCAACCCTTTATGAATTGCTGACCAGTAAACCACCTTTCTATGTCGGGGATATCGGTGCCCAAGTGAGCGGGAAGGTTCCCCCTTCAATGACTGAGCGGAGAGCCGAGCTTGGGATAAAAGGAGAGCCTATTCCGAAAAATTGGGAGGAAACAGTGGCTGCCTGCTTAGCAAAGGATCCAGTCCAGCGTCCCCAGAGTGCGATGGAAGTAGAGAAGCGATTAAAGAGCGCTACGAGTTCTATGGCAAAACCACAGCCTGCAGTTGGAACTCCGCCCGTCCGAAAGCCGTGGCTTGCAATCTTAGGCATGATTTTCATCCTGTCCGTTGGATCAGTGATCGCTTTCTTAGCGTTCCACCACCTGACTGAAGCCAAATCAGGAAAAAGTGTCTTGAACACGATTCCTCCAACGGCAAATGTTTTTTCCGACGGAGTTCCAGTAAAAGAGCCTTCCCCGACACCAAAGATGCTGGCATCTCCCTCAGGATTCAGTGAAAAAGAAGGCTCCGCGTCGGTGTTAACACCTCTCCCTGAGGTGAGCCCAACACCTTCTTCTGAGGTGGGCCTAACACCTTCCTCTGAGGTTAGCCCAATACCTTCCTTTGAGGTGGGCCTAACACCTTACTCTGAAATGAGCCTAACAGCGTATTCTGAGGTGAACCCAACGCCATCTTCTGAGGTGAGCCCAACACCTTCCCGACAAGAGATTGCCATCTCCAATGAAAAACAGTCCACAGAACCTTCCCCGACGCCGTTAAGCCAACCTGACGTCGAGGCGACTAAAGAAGGCGTGGTTGAGCGGATTAACGCGCTCCCCGGGGTCAATGCCGAGAAAAAGGCGAATTTGATCGAGAAAATGAATAAAGCTCGCTTTATGGAACGCCTGACTGTCATCCCCTTCGATAGGGGCCAGACAACTTTACGCAGAGCCGCTGCGGAAGAATTGGTGGAAGCGTTCGATCGGCCTGAAATGCGGGATAAGCTGAGCGACCCCACGACTGTTCTGGTAGTGGCCGGCTATGCCGATACCGGCGGGCGCGCAGACTTAAATCTGCGTGTCTCACAGGAGCGAGCGGAGAATGTAAGCAGAATTCTTAGAGAACAGGCAAAGCTACTCAACGCTACACAGACTATCGGAATGGGAGGGACTGAACTTCTCGATAGCAAGCGACCAGATCAGAATCGGGCTGTTGAGGTTTGGGCGGTCGTGCCCTTGTAGGCGAAGGAGCAATGGGAATGGCGTTTGACCGATACTTGGAAGTTTTGGGTTTTGAGTTTTGGGTGCAGATCGGATCTCCGGCTGCCGTGCGCGAGATGGGGCTCGGCCTCGGTGCGTCAAAGCGACTTAAGGTTTGAAATTTGACGCACTGGAGCGCTCAAAGTGCGTTGAAATCTGAAATTCCTTGCATTACATTGCGTACCATGGGTGCGAAAAGCAATTTCCCGAACGGTGAGGGTCTGGGCCCGGAACCGATACCTGCTCAATCATCGAGGAGCCATTTATCGAATGAACAAGTGATGGACCAACCATTCAATGAGTGGCATCCGCATCGAATGAAAACTGCATTAAGGAATCACCTTGTCGGCAGAAAAGCCTCAATGGTCGCTCTCCCTCTTCTCGGGTACGATGCGGCAGCCCAACAACTCCAAAATACTCGGGACGCACCGGTTAATGATCAATCTTGGCGGCGAGTCGCTCGTCGCCAATCGTCCCGTTTGGAAAAAAGTCCGACAGCCTCGGGGGTTATTAAATAGCTAGCGAGTACAGCACTGAGGCCTACAACTAACATTTCGGTTGTGACAACGGTAATTCGAAGCGAAGCAGAGGCTCTTCCCGACCTCTGTTTCTGATTTTGTTTGTTAGTCGTGAAAACTAAGTTAGCCCACTGCGGAGACAGGTTTTCGCGAATTCTGGAACAGTGCGATGTGCCTGCGTCGCCACAAGGCTCTCTTACAAACCCGTGTGTAAGAGAACTGACGAAGCACCGAAGAGGTCAGAGAAGGCCTCTGACCTCTTCATGTAGATCCATTCCGACCGTTCAAATATGAACGAGCCGAACAAACTATCTTAGAAGGCGTAGCGGAAACCGAAACGCGTCGAGAGGAAGTTGTTTTTCGATTCGTTCACAAGATTGTAGCGAACGTCGGAGAATAATCCCATGTGCGACGTAAAACGATATTCAAGACCTATGCCGCCGTCCCCGAGAACTTCGTCGTTGGTATTTCTGCGATTCAGCTGCTGCGCATGCCCAAAGGTAGCGATCCGGGTGAACGTATTGTTTTGATTAAATAGTCCGCCAACTCCGCCAAACGCGTACGGCGCAAGATGAAAGCCGGGGAACTTGATGTCGAGAGGATAGCGAAGAATCGCATTTCCGGTCACTGTCGATCCGAAAAAGTCGCCTGGAATTTCGTTAAAAAAATCACCCTCGATTGCAAACCCGACATATTGGAGCGGGAAGTATTGACCGTCAATACCACCTCCCCAGGCGTGATCTCCAATACCCCGCCTATTATTGTTATAGGTCCAGCCGTACGAGCCGAAAAGGCCGAGGCTGAATTCGTTACTGCGAAAGTAGCTTTCGGGCGGCGGGGCTGGTGGGGTGACTACTTCCTTTGAGCTCGTTACCGCCTCTCCCGCGAGTGTTGATAATACTTGCGAGGCAAAGATGACAACAGCTAAGGCGATTATTTTTTCATATGTGGTTTGGATGTTTACTCTCTAGTAAGACGAGAGTGCACATAAGTTCGTGACAAAATTTGTTTTTTGTAAAGGGAGAGAATGCGAAAACTTTGAACGCAGCACATTAACCGTTGTCCCGCTGTGTGAAAAAGTGGAGCCGAGAGAAGTGTAAAAAACATTGAATAAATTAGTACGTAAAAACGTTGTGGGTCGGGAATGTCACAGTGGTGGTAAAGGTCGTGACACGATCTAGTAAATGAAGGTACGTGTAGGGATAGAGGATGCTAACCAGGTAGAGAGAAAACGTAAGCAGTTTATTATCTTTGACTTATAAAAGCTGCCAGATATTCTGTTTTTGGAAGTCGCATTTGTGCACCTGTTAACTGGGCACGGTAAATGAGCTACGGGCAGGCTGCAAAATGCATTACGTTGGGGTTCGGTATCCGTTCGACTGATTGGGGCGTAGCGGGTGGCCATATTTTGTGCTGGCGCGTCGAGCCTTTGCCGCCAGCAGGTGGCCTTACTGAAGAATCAGGGATAGCCCTGAGGCAGGGGGGGAGGCGTATCGGAGTGTCGGCGTATCGGCGCA
>Ga0210408_10003684_pt1 | contig 14013 bp, 9 predicted proteins | sample IncBWH4MmetaG_FD_155471 | JGI IMG/M metagenome (GOLD analysis project Ga0210408, IMG submission 155471) | Forest soil microbial communities from Barre Woods Harvard Forest LTER site, Petersham, Massachusetts, United States - Inc-BW-H-4-M | ecosystem: Environmental > Terrestrial > Soil >...
ACAAACCGCATCCGTTCGTCCATTACAGAACTCTCCTTCCATGGCATCCTCCTTTCCGCCCCCTTCGGGCCGAAAAGTGTAACCCATGTCTCCGGAACGTTCTGTTACCCATGTCTCGGAACGGACAATCAGCCCACAATTTCAAAGACTTGATCGGGTGAGTCGCAATACAATAGCGGGTGCTATGGACGTGAAGACAGCCATCCGGAACGGCGACGCAGACACCTTGCGGCGTCTGCTTATCGAGGATTCCTCGCGGGCCAATGCACTTGTGCACTGGGGAGAGAACGATTGCGTCCTTACACATCCGCTTCACTATATCTCGGACATGCTGTTCGAGGGCACTCTGCAAAAGGGCAAGGAACTGCCACTCGTTGAAGCGCTCATCCTGGCCGGGGCGGATCTCGATTTTCAGAGAAACCGTGAGGACGGCAAGAAGAGCGATACCCCGCTTATCGGAGCGGCGAGCCTCGCAGCGGAAGAGGTAGGCCTCAGGCTAGTGGACGCGGGAGCAAGACCTGAACTACGCGGACTCTTCGGGGAGACCGCCCTTCATTGGGCGGCGCTGCTTGGTGAGTATCGGCTGGCGGGAAGGCTGATCAGCGGCTCCGATATAGACCTCAAGGACGAAAAATACAATTCGTCGCCTCTTGGATGGGCAGTCCACGGCCGGTACAACCTGCCGACCGGAAACCAAGGGAAGCAGTGCGAGGTAGCCGCACTTCTCGTCTCTGCCGGGGCAACGGTTGAGCCCGAGTGGCTGGAATCCGAGCAGGTGCGCGCCGATACGGCAATGCTTGCCGTGCTGCAAGCTGGGACGCTTTAGTGATTGCCTCCGACTTCAAAAACTCTCAACAGCTTTCAAACACAGGCCAGTAACAGATTCAATATAAAGCAGTTACAAGCCTCAAATTCCACCAGGCTTTAGTAGTAGCCCAAATCTGATTCGGGACCAGGGGGTCGGAGGTTCAAGTCCTCTCTCCCCAACTAATTTAAAAATCAGGGATTTTCAGTCGTTTGCGTGTACTTGCACAAACGCGCCTGTGGGCGGGATTGTGGTCGGGGCCGTTTTCACAGTCTGTCCATCAAACCGCCGGTCCGCAAAAAACCATCCACCAGCGCCCGTCGAATCCCGTTGCAGACCAGCGATATCGAAACTCCAGCAGACCGAGGCATCGCAGTTGGAGTTTAAGGAGGAGCATCCGGGGGAGGAGCATCCGGAGGTCCTTCGGGCAGTTCGAAACTGATTGGAGGATCATCGACAAGATTGGGACCAGCAACGCCATCTGGTACTGCCCCGTACTCAACGACTTCCGGTATATTGGCATCCGATTCAAGTAGCTGTCCCGAAGTAGTCACCGAAACTAGGGGCTCGTCCCCCTCCGTTGCAGCAATGGTCATAAAGCTAACACCAGATGCCAATAGAAGGCCCCCTCCAGCCATTAGAAGGGCTGGAGCGGCCCCCGCCGTGAATGGATTGAGCGCAGCAGCCGAACCTATGGCGACAAGTGCGCCACCAAACTCGCCAAGTGCTGTGGCGGCATCTCTTCCTTGTTGAAGATTCTCAATGGTGAGTCGCATAGCGGGCATCGTTATCAATCCCTCTACATGCCCGGAAATTCCTACAGTCTTCCTATCCTTGGATATAAAGACGATAGATGCGCCTAGAGCGGCGAGCATCCTCGAAAGTTGCTTCAAAGTTTCCCGTGAAGGGGTAGAAGAGTCCCAAGAAGCTTTCAGTTCGTCGAGCTTGTTCGATGATTTTAGAATCGAAATGTCGCGAACTTGCACAAAGAAAAGCAACTTCTGTTTCTGAACACCATTGATGATCGCCCTTATCGACATCGGGCGAGTCGATGGGATGTCAAATATGTTCCGCAGCTCTTGGAACCGATACGGCGGCTCTCGCCTGCGCGTCGTGGACATCATGAGCTGTTTTCCTGTGAGCATAGTAGCTCCTCTCGGCGTGTTTCACTTTTTCACTTTACGTCAGTTATGAACGGTCGCTTCACTGCAAAGCAATCAGGATTGGAATAATGCCTTGGCCTGCGTTCAGAGGACGCAGTGCCTTGCCGATTACTGATCCGAAAGCCTTGAGAGGATCCGTTGCCTTCATTGCATGTCCCAGCGTCGCCGAGGTGGTGAGCAAATCGCCGACCTCAATCGGTGAATACTGAGCATCCACCTTGCAACATACCTTCCCCATCAGAGCTACAGGCAACCGGCTTGCTTGCGAAAGCTGCCTGTCGAGGACGATCGCAGGTCGATAGTCACCAGCGCCGGAGACGACGCCTGCAACCTTCTTGTCGTAAGCCTCGTTTCCCGGACGCACCAGGCCATGCTGATTGAGCACAACAACGGTGCCCGGTTCAATGATCTCGCCGTCCTGCGTACTGAAACCTTCCGCGACATCGCCCAGCGTAATGTCGCTGGTTTGCGAGGACATAATCAGATTTCCAGTGACCTCGACATTCCCGATGAACCGACCGGCGAGACCGGTGGGATTTTCGCAGAAACCAACCACACCGATGCCGTTGACACTATGGCCCTCCACACCATGACCGTCATCGCTTCCGCCAAAGACGCCAAAGCCTTTGCCGGTGTTTTCGCCGTTGACACCGGCATCGGTATCACTGCTGGTTATTCCAGCAACGCCAGTCTTCGCGCTCGCGCCGCGCACCCCGGTCCCATCCTTACTTAGGCCCTCTACGCCGACACCGGTGACGGTTTCACCCCGCACTCCATCCCCACCCTGGCTGCTCCCGATCACCCCGTCCCCACTCCGGCTGGTCCCTCTCACTCCCGGATTGCTGCTGCCGCCAACGCCAGTCACTCCGGCTGTGTTTACCTGGGAATTATCGTCAATCTGACCAAAAAGTGGCTGCAATGTTCCTGCATTTCCTGCTGTGAATCCTCCCATGAATAATTATCCTTTTTTGGATGGTTCTATTGAAATCGTGTGTCTATAGAGTAGTGAAGTAGATCCTGCTTTCGTTTCAAAGAAAACTTCGATCTGGATTCAATGGACTGATGGCGGGGCAGTAGTCGCCCAGGCGGCGCATCTTCCAGTTTTCTAGATCTGCGCCCGAGAGAGACTCTTGCAACTCTCTCATTCCAAACCCTTTCCCCAAGACCCTTGTTTTCAAGTTTTCAAGAAATTCCCAAATGCGGTTCGGGACCAGAGGGTCGGCGACCTGGGTCAGCGATACGGACATGGGGGTTTCAGCAAAAATCTCAGGGGAAGAGGTTTGGAAGGGACATTCCCTTGGTCGGGAGTCGGAGTTAGCTTAATCGATTGGCAAAAAGAAAATGCGGGATTTTCTTGAGAAACCAAATCGGTTGATGAGAATACAGAAAGCAACAAAAAACAAAAACTCAATGAGATTTACAAAGCCTTGCTCCGCATCTGTGTATTGTTGGTATCCTCTCCCACGCGGTGGCCATGGGGACTCAACAAGGTAGACAAAGAGGATGAGGAGTGCGAAAAGTACAATTAGGCCCAGGATACGTCCTTGCTTCCGACGCTTTTGAATGGCATGAATCGTCCATCCCAGAAATGCAATGACTACAACCATGATTCCAACATCCGACAGGAAAACCAACACCTGACGTCCGGAAAGCTTGAAAAGATTGGTTAACACTAACGGGCCAAACTGGTAGCAAAACCACATCAACTCCGCAGACAATGCAATTGTGACAATACACAACACAAACTGCACGGCCCATACAGAGAGAGGCTTTTTCATTTTCATTCTCTGTTCCCTTGTATGCTTTTGGAATTGCTACTGCAACGATAACTGCCGGCGGAAAGGCATTCTACATCGCATCGATTTCCTAATTCAACGCCGGTATAGCCGGTATAGCCAATCAGGGATGCGGCTAAAGATTCTGGAATTCGTGATCATTTCGGTGATGAGCCATGCGCCTTCTTGTGAGGGTCTGGCGGTCGGCGTTGTTACGGGATGTCGGGTACACCATCAGATAGAAGGACGCAAAAAGCTTGACTGCCTGTTTTACTTAACCGGAGTTCAAATCCTCTCTCCCCGGCCAAGCTTTACAACTGGCTTAACTGACCCAAAGGAATCATGCAGCGAAAAGTAGTTCAGAGGCGAGGCTGCTCAGCATGACATTTTCATTTCGAGATCGAATCCATTATTTCCTCGAAGACTCTATCGGCAAGTTGGCCGTCCCCCTGCTTCAGAGTGATCCCTCTGTATTTTGGAAAGAATCCCCTGACAAGATCATCCTTCATCCTAAAAGTGCATCGACTCCGCGCCCCTTGGAGAATATGAAGATAGTCACGTACATCGGACACCAGATTCTGGTCCTCAGTAGCCTTGGCACGAATCGCGACCCATGACGTCGGCATGAGTTCGGTTTCAGCTACGAACTCGTTGTCCAGCAACAACAGATCTCGATGTTCCCGTATATTCTGTTCGTCGACATCGACCACGGTTGAATATACCGTGCTCAGTTGTTCATGGAGACTTCCTATCTCAGTACAAAACTCTTCAAAAGAAACAATCTGCGGCTTATCTGACTTTCTCAGCTCAATTTGTCGATTCCTGCTGAATAGGTAAAAACGGATAACTGGTATTCCTTTTTTAGCTGCGGCTGTGTTGTTTTCAATATATCCGACATTGTTGAAATAGAACTTTGTGCTACCAACATTTGTTGCGACAATACTCTCTTTAGCAGTCGGGTAAGCCTTACCAATCTGCTCAGCCGCCAGTTCGTTTGGAAGCGGTACATATCCTTGCTTCATATCCAAAGTCAGCTTCTTGAAAGATTGTCGCGCCCATTCTTTTAGTAATGGTCTACTATGTTCAAAGTGCCGGTGATATTCCGTAAAGAGCATCTGGAATTGGCTTCGAATGTCCTCTTCCGCAAGTTCTTGAAATACACTTCCTATGTTTTCGATTTTGGCACTAAGCTCAAAAGAACTCGTGATCGATTCCCCCAATATCAATGAGAACAGAGTCAGGATGATCGACCAGAAGTGTTTTTGCCGTCGCGCAATGGGGTCGTCCTTCTGTATTGGGAAAAAGAACTCGGTTGCCAAGAACAGTAGAAGGCTCACCCCTACTACGACTAGTTCACCCTTCATGGTTTGTCCTTCTTCCGAATTGTGTTTTCGGTTCGACTGAATATAATTGGAATACTACCAATCAATTGATAGTGATTTGAAAACAACAAACGTTTCATTCTTTTGTGGTGTTTCTTTGTAGGCGGCAAACGGCGCATCTTCAAATTCTTTGAATCTGCGCCGAGAGAACTTCTGTAAGCTCTTGATTCCAAACCCTTTCACCAAGACTCCTGTTTTCAAGATTTCAAGAAACTCCCAAATGCGGTTCGGAACCAGGTGGTCGGCCACCTGGGTCGGCCTTGCTGAAGTTGCGAGGGCAGCAACAATACGGTTTCACTTAAGGATTACATTGAACCATCTGGTCAATACACTTACTTTGAACCGTATGCAAAAAGCTACTGTCGTCCCTTACGGGACTTGGTTGCTATCTTCCACGTTACCAGGGCTTAACCACCCCAGACTGCGCAAAAACGGCGCAGTTTGGGGGCCCCGGTACGCGCCTGGGCTACTATCTTCCGGAATTTGGGGGCGAATTTTTCTCCGCTCCTGGGGAGGAATACTTTTACAATGGAGGGGTAGAGAACCGAACGTCATCCGCGATGACTTGAACTTTCGTGGTCTTTATTTCACTAGGTCCATCTCCGTTCCAAAGCATGATAAAAACCAGAGCTACCAGCAGATTAGAAATTTCCAACCGAAGATTACCAATTCATTAATACCCCACTGAATATCCCCACCCCCTGCAGGTACCCCAAGGATACTGTAAGGATATTTTGAGTCAGAAAGAGCTTTGCAATCGCTAATAAAGCACTGGAGCGACGGAAAGGTAAAGTCAAAAACTTTACCCTTCGCTCCGCTCAAGGGCAGGCTCCAAGGTCGCAAGAAAGAGCGGCGAACGCAGAGAAAACCTAAACACAAAGGAATGTGATGTAAGAGCGATGGGATACAATGCAACCGCTATTTCGAAACCTGAGGATGCCTCCATGCTGAAGAGGACCATCGCTCGCCTCACGGTGAGTTCAAGCCTGCGATCGGCTGGCCTCAATCTGAAATTGCCGGTTTTCGCTTTCCTCAATATGGTATTGGCGCTTGCCATTGTGACCCCGCAACGGGCCGCGCCGATTACCAGGCCCCAGCCGCTGAACCCAGCGGACTGCACGCCACCCAACGGGAAATACCCGGCCCAAAGATACGATGTAGTCATCGTCGGGGCCGGAATTGCGGGACTCAGTGCGGCGAAGGAGTTGCAGCACCTGGGCCATTCGGTCCTGATCCTCGAGGCGAACGATCGGATAGGGGGCCGCGCGTATGTCGGCTATATCGGCGATGACAAGGTCCCCATCGATTATGGAGGCGCGTGGATCCACGGCATTCCCACCAACCCGCTCACGGCGCTGGTTGACTCCCTGGGCTTCAAGCGAATGCGCACCGAACTCAATCTTCCCTACTTTATCAACGACAAGGAAGCCAGCGACGAAGAGAAGATAGTCTTTGACCATGCCGTGGAAGAATACGAAGCTGCGGTGACGCTGGCCGCCTGGTCGGTTGAGGACCAGCACGCACTGGCTGAGTTTGCATGCAGCGAATACAAAAACCACGTCCCTCGGAAGAAGATTTGCCGCGACCTGCAGCGCAGGATTCCGTTGAGCAGGATTGCTGTTCTCAGCGATCTTTGCCGCGGGCCCGTTCGCTCTCCCAGGGAATTCTGCACCCTGGCGGACAAGGATTTGCGCGTTACCAGCGACGTGGCGGAAGACTACGTACCTCATGGCAGGGAGTTCAGCGACATCCTTCCTTTGCTCATCGCGAACGCCGGTCCGCTGGAGAGCGCGGCTGAACTGGGCAAGACCTCCGCCGTTGACGGCGCACACTTTGAAGCTGGAGAGGATGACCTCATCGACAAGGGAATGGGCGCTTTTGTTGAGAAACTTGGAGACGGCTTGCCGGTCTGCCTGAACTCGCCGGTCACGGAGGTGGAAACCTCCCTGGATGGCGTGAAGGTGAGTGCCGGGGGCAGAGTCTTTGAGGGTTCGAATGCACTGGTTACAGTCTCGGTTGGAGTGCTGAAGAAGAAAAAGATTGCATTCAAACCGGAACTGCCGAAAGCGAAACTCCAGGCCATCGATCGGTTGCAGATGGGCAACATGCAAAAGGTGATCGTCCCTCTCAATCGAGATATTTTTCCCAAAGAGCCGATGAACTCATGGGTCCTCTATGAAGGGGACCTTTCCGGGGAGACACTGGATTTCGCGAAAAAGCAGCATCTTCCACTGGTGGCTGGAACGCGGGTGGTCATGGGTTTCGTAATCAAGCCGCTGAACAAGAACATCGCGATCGGCTTCTTTGGCGGAGACTGGGCCAAGGCGCTGGAGAAGCGGTGCGACAGCCTGGAGCACGGTTCCGGTAAAAGCAACCCGAAATGCGACGATCTCTCGATTGCAATCACCACGTCTGCTCTTGCCAACATATCCGGTGAAAAAAGCATCGACGAGGACATTCAAGAAGAGGGAATCCAGGTGACGCGCTGGAGCCTCGATTCAACCTCCTTCGGCGCCTATTCGGTGGCGGAGCCCGGAAGCTGGTACCAGCGCGAAATCCTCGCTGAACCGTTGGAGGACGCAAAGGGAACAAAGCGCCTGTTTTTCGCTGGAGAAGGGACCGCCCGCGCGATCTATAACGGTTCTTACGCCGGCGCCTACGAATCGGGCTTGAAGGCAGCTAGAGATATTCATGCCGCAATGCTTGAGGCGGAAGAGAAGGCGAGAAAGGCCGGAAAGCTGGGTTCAACAGGAAAGTAGCGAGCATTCGTTTCTCGCGATCAACCTTATAGCGGTTCCACGGTTGCTACATCCCGCATGTCGGTGTAAGAACGGCCCTTTAGGGCTGTGTTAAGAGCATGAATACAAAGGGCTTTTAGCCCTGGCGCAAAAACACCGGCGAGGATACACCAACTCTGGAATCGCTCTAATAGAGTCGAGGTCGGAGGTTCAAATTGAGGCCTTCGGGCAGGCTCCCACGACAAAATTTTTTTTCGGGCCGGAGGGTGCTTCGATGGAGAATGGGGTAAAAGACAAAAGGGGCATTAAATGGCCTGTGAACGGTGCGCCGAGTAAAGAAAGGTATAGGAGATAATCCAGCGCTTTAAATCGCCATTAAATCAAAAGTTCTAAAATCGTCCGCTAGTGCCGACCCTTTATTTTCAATGGAAACGAACCGGTCCCAGCAGCTTTGCTAACTTAATTTAGGGTCATTTGGCCGCTGGGACCCCTACCACACCATTCCTTTTTTAGAATGTTCCGTATCGCACTGGGAAATAATCTTCCAGGCTTCCTTCGCGCAGCAGGTCCACCGTTGAACAATGGAGACCTCCTCCGAAGGGGGCCACATTCCAAAATGGAATAGGTATGACATCAAATCCCAGACGGTACAAGAGTTCCATCTGGGCGATCTCACTGGACTCCACGAAGACAGTTTTTGCATCCAGGCTGAACATGTTCATCGAAAGCCATTGCGTGCAAAAACAAAACGGAGGCAAGGTCTCCCGGGTCCTGGCAGGCTTAGCGCCCTGAACAATCTCCCAGTCATTCTTATGGAAGAACCTGACCAGATCAGGGCTGGCTGCTCTTTCACCGTTATGCAGGACCAAACCAGGCCTTAACGGCACCCAGGTTGCATCGATATGGAATGGGCCGTCTTCGTCAAAGATAACTTCATGGATTCGGTGGTCTGGAAAATGTTTGCGCAGCCATTTGACGCCACTGCGGTTGGTAACCAGCGAAAGCTGGACAAACAAGTCCTTGCCGAAACGGGAAATATCCGCGGCGTCGAAAAGCGGCTCGGCTTCAGTGAGCAGTAAATCGTTTTGCCGGACCCGGTCGAGTCTTTCATCCAAAGGCAGGCTTTTGTACTCTTCCCAAAATCCCGGTTTATAAGAGTTGCAAGTCAGCCTGGGCTTGGGCGCGGCTTCCCATTTCATGTCCCGGTCTTCTTTGAAATATTCTTCAATGAGCGGCCGGTAGCAGAGATATTCGAACCATCTGCTGCGAAATGACATGGTGGCTTCCAGGATCTCGTTGCCCACGATCAAAAGCACGTCTCTTGGCGGCATGCATCCGAACATGGACTCCTGGACCCAATCAGGTGTACTCACAGTCTGGCTGAAATCCAGGGGCACTGGACGGTCCACACGCACTCCGCGTTTCCGCAGAATTGCGGCCAAATTGTCTAACTGCTCATTAGCGGCATCCACCATATCCTGGGGGATGGGTCCGGCCGGCCAGTCTCTCTGGACGGCGATTTCTGGTGCTTGTACGACCGAGCCGTCGGCCCGGCCTACGATTACATGTTTCAACGTGTCCCATTCGTTCCAGGAATTAATTTTTGTACAGCTCTGGCCCGCCACTACTGGGGGTTTGGGGGAAGTCCGGACCACCACATCGATAGGGAGTGTTGGACTGTGGTAAATCAGGCTCCCAGCCTCATTCCTAGAATCTATTACTGTCCGATTCGCAGGCATACCTACCTCATAAAATTAGTAAATTCTAATCAAGGGGAGTTCGGTGCATACTAGCGACAGCAGGGCTGGTCGTCAAGATATATTTTCCGGAAATAGAAAAAATGGTTCAAAATGGGATTCATCTTGACATCGACTGTAGGGAGATGAGGGATGAAATATCAACTATATTATTGATAACAAACGATAAACTGAATATCATAATGGGAAACATCATGCTTGCGAATTTATGCAACCAAGGTCGCTCAAAGATCGCCCGCCGTAACTGTTGTTCTGTTTCTGGGAAAGCCACAGTTCTTAAACTGGGGTCAATTTAATTAATATAATTTAATATTAATTGGTTGGCACATTACCAAAGTTTTCTTTCAAGCAGCAGCGCAGCAAGCCGAAACCAAAAGCAAAACCAACTTCTTACCGCTGATTTTGCGCGGATGTACGCTGATAAACCAAAACCTTCGAAACACGCAGGAACTGAGGCATTCGGAGGAAAAATCAAAAACCTTTAACCACGAAGGAACACAACGCAGTTGAGCCGCAACCAAAAGTATGCCGATGATTTGTGCAGATGTACGCAGACAGAGGAATTTGGGGGTGAATTTTTCTCCGCTCCTGGAATAAAATTTACGTTAGATCAGTATTTGAGGGTTGGCGAAGAGAATCCCAAGGTCGCCGTGCCCGGTCAGGATGATTTTCCTTGTAATTTATTAGTAAGTGTGTTATGGTACTTTTATGATTCGGCATTCCTTGTGCCCAGGCTGCCTAGGCGGCTCCACCACGCGTTCTTTTGCTTCGAAAATAGCATTGCGCGGGGGCGGAGCCACTAAGATCTTTTAAAACTCTCATGTTGTTGAATACATATAGCTTTAGAATCCATTTTCATTGCCTAAGGTGTCCGCAGGTCATGCCGGTTTGACAACTGAATAGGCAAGCGCTTTGCCCTTGGATATCCCTACCCGATTGGAAAAGACGTTTCCCCTCGGGCGTTGGGAAGCAGGAAGCGTTATGCCCCAGCGACGCAAGCTCGGCGTCCACCGAGCTGAGGTTGGCGCAAATGGGCTTGAGGTTGGCGAAAACAGAAGTTGAGGTTGGCGCAAACAGAAGTTGAGGTTGGCGAAAACGAGGTTCAGGTTGGCGCAAATTGGCCTCAAGTCAGCGCAAAGCAGATGGGTCGGCACAGAAATCCCCAATGTTTTCAACGCTTGCGTCAAAAAATGTCCCGCCGTGGATTTCTCAGTTCCCCAATTGCCTGTGCTGTCCGCCGCCTTTGACCGTCTGTTCCGGAACAGAAGAGGCGTTTTTGAGCCGTTCCGAAACAATCAACTCCTGATTTTCCAACAAGTTGCACGGAGTTACGGCGTTGGACCCCGTTTTTCGTCTATTTATTAAATAGTAACCACGTCTATAAGCGGTGCCGGGATAACCAGACTACCATTCCCTTCAGGGAAGCGAAGGTTGCTTGGCATTGAAATCAATCCAACCCCCGAAGGAACAAAAAAATTAGCAATCACCAGATTGAAAATTACCACCCCTCCTTTTTGGATACTCCATGGATACGCCAAGGCTAAAAAGCATTTTCATGAATGCGGTAGATCTACCCGAACTGGCGCGCGGGTAGACCGTTGATTTGATGACAACGTTTTTCTCTCTGACTCGTTAAGTGAACAGTATTGGGGTCAAAGGGCTTGACTCGCACTTCTAATTACACCCCTGCCCTACTGCCCTACGATTTGTTTGACCCTTACTGCCTGCTCTGTTAGCTTTTTAAGTTTGCCGTATGGCGGGGCAATCTGCCTTCCTAATGTGCTCCGCGCGGCGAGAAAATCATCCTTAATCGTCCTTATCTAGAGAGAGAAAACTTATGCCGGTCTTTAAATTCGGGGGAGTGGATTTCATCGAGCTTGATTCCCTTCTGAGCGCAGACGAACGCCTGGTGCGCGACAATACCCGTAAATTCATCGAAGACAATCTCATTCCCATCATTGAGCTGTGCAACCGCGAAGGCCGCTTTCCCCGGGAGCTGGTCAAGCCGATGGCCGACCTCGGTTTTTTTGGCGCGAACCTGAAAGGATATGGCTGCGCCGGCATGTCGAATGTGGAATACGGGCTAGTGATGCAGGAACTCGAACGGGGCGACAGCGGCGTACGCTCTTTTGTAAGCGTGCAGTCGGCGCTGGTGATGTTTCCCATTTACAGCTTCGGCAGCGACGCCCAAAAAGATAAATGGCTGCCGGCCCTGGCCAAGGGCGAAAAGCTTGGATGCTTTGGCCTGACCGAGCCCGATTTCGGGTCCAACCCCAGCGGGATGCGCACCCGCGCCAAGAAAGTTGGCAATGAATATGTGCTCAATGGCGAGAAGATGTGGATCACCTCCGGTTCTATCGCCGATGTGGCCGTCATCTGGGCCAAATCCGAGGAGCACAACAACCGCATCCGGGGCTTTCTGGTGGAGACCAATCGTCCGGGCTTCAAGGCTGACGATGTACATGGCAAATGGTCACTGCGGGCCTCGGTAACCTCGGGGCTGTCGCTACAAGATGTGCGTATCCCGGCGGAGAACCTGCTCCCACAATCCGATGGGCTGAAGTCGCCGCTGATGTGCCTGAACCAGGCCCGGTATGGCATTGGCTGGGGAGCGATTGGGGCTGCGATGTCCTGCTATGACACGGCGCTGCAATATTCCAAAATTCGGAAGCAGTTTCGCGACCAGCCAATTGCATCTCATCAGCTTGTCCAGGAGAAGCTGGTATGGATGATCAGCGAGATCACCAAGGCCCAGCTTCTGGCGCTTCAAGTGGGCAGGCTCAAGGACGCTGGCCATGCAGGACATCAGCATATCTCCATGACCAAGCGCAATAATGTATGGATGGCCCTGGAGTGTGCGCGCATGGCGCGTGACATCCTGGGCGGCAACGGCATCGCGGATGACTATCCGGTCATGCGTCACATGATGAACCTGGAGACGGTCAAGACATACGAGGGCACGCACGATATCCATGCGCTGATTATTGGAGAGAACATCACAGGCATCAGCGCGTTCTAGCACTGGGCGGAGCAATTCTGAAACCTCTTGGAGGCGCGTTATGGCGACTCACATAGTAGAAAAAACAACAACAAAGAAGCTGGCCAATGTGATGGAGTTCGAGCTGGCGCTGGAATTTGTAAGGGTGGTTGAAGAGGCCGCGATTGCATCCGCCCATACCATGGGCCTGGGGGACCGACATAAAGCCGATCAGGTTGCGACTGAGGCCATGCGCAGCACCATGGACAGTGTCCCGATGTGCGGAACCATCGTGATCGGCGAGGGAGAACGCGACGAGGCGCCCATGCTCTACATTGGCGAGAAGGTGGGCGCGGGCTGGCACGACGGAGCAGGACTGCCCCAGGTAGATATCGCCGTTGATCCCCTGGAAGGCACAAACCTGTGCGCTACAGGAGCTCCGGGGGCCATTACTGTCCTGGCTGCATCGGAAAAAGGCGGCCTGCTGAACGCTCCCGACTGCTACATGGAAAAACTGGTGGTCGGCCCCTCGTGCAAAGGCGTAGTGGATCTGGACGCCCCGGTAGTAGACAACCTGAAAGCCATCGCCAAGCGGTTGGACCGTGATGTGAACGAGTTGGTCGTAGTAGTCCTCGACCGTCCTCGTCACCAGAAGCTGATTGATGACATTCGCACGGCTGGCGCCCGTATCCGGCTGATCACAGACGGCGATCTCTCCGCTGGAATTGCCGCGGCTGTGATTGGTACAGGAGTCCATGCAGTCATGGGAACAGGCGGCGCACCCGAAGGAGTGATCACTGCTGCCGCCATGCGCTGTTTGAATGGCGAAATTCTGGCACGCCTGGTGATCAACACGCCAGAGCTGGAAGAACGCATTGAGAAGATGGGCATTAAGGACAAGAAGAAGATTTACACATGCAAAGACCTGGCGCCCGGGAACCACATTGTTTTTGCCGCCACCGGCGTGACTGAAGGCTCCCTGATGAAAGGAGTGCGGTTTTTTGGTGAAGGCATCCGCACTACTTCTATTGTCATGACCCGCCATAGCCGCAAAGTCAGATTTGTGGATAGCATTCATCTGGCCAAGAAGCCCGATGTGAAAGTGCGGTTTGTATAGAAAGCCAGAGCGGGTTGCCGCTGATTTCCGCTGATGAACGCTGATAAACACAAAACCTTTGAAACACTGAGGAACCCTTCGCTGCGCTCGAGGGCAGGCTCCAGCAGCAGAGGAAACCCCTTAACCACGAAGGAACACGAAGTCGAGAGCGAAGGACACGAAGGGAACGCCGGGATAAACCGGCATGAAGTAGGGAATGAAAGAGTCCTACAGGAAAGGAATAGCGAACCATCCTGACCCCGAATCATGCGTAGGTGTTTCCGTAAGGACGCCACGAAGTATTGATCAGGGGCACAAGC
>Ga0210408_10003685_pt1 | contig 14009 bp, 15 predicted proteins | sample IncBWH4MmetaG_FD_155471 | JGI IMG/M metagenome (GOLD analysis project Ga0210408, IMG submission 155471) | Forest soil microbial communities from Barre Woods Harvard Forest LTER site, Petersham, Massachusetts, United States - Inc-BW-H-4-M | ecosystem: Environmental > Terrestrial > Soil >...
GTCTCGAGAACCTGGGAAGAGGTGCTGACTCTCTCGAATCAGGTACCTCCTTATAGCACGTTTCTAATAGACAAGGGACGCGCTCCAGGACGCGCTCCCGCGCGATCCGGCGCCGCACGTCCAGAGAAGGTGCAAATGTAAAAACAGGAGAAGCTACTGGTGCACCAAGTCTGAGGCTCGTATAGCAGCGCTGCTGCGAATTTTGGCTGGGTGCGCGGCGCGAGGAGGGAGCATACCCACGGTGGTCTTTGACTGACGAGCAACAAAGCAACCGGCCAAAATCCGCGCAGCCCTTCGGGTTGGGGCGGCGCCGGCGCCTCGCCGCGTTGCTGGCTCGTTAAATAGGACCTCAGCCATTCGCCTCGCCAGCGAGGGAGGAGAGGCAAAGGCTGGAGCCTTCGCTTACGCGCCTTGCGAGTCATCCGGCGGCGCTCCCAACGCTGCTACCAGCCTCAGACTTGGTGCACTAGGAAAGAGCCTCAGCTCCGATAGCGCAAGAGCGCGTTCGCAAAAGCACCAAAGAAGAAGGCTCGAGGAAAACGTGTCCCAACTCACTAAAGTAAGGTCTTAAGAAAACGCAGCCCTTCGGTGGCAAGTTGTTCAGGCGAATCCGCTAACTTGCGCCAGATACAACAGAGTTTGGCGATACGTTCAAAGCTCGGATCGAAAGACTCGATCGTGACGCAACCCTGATAGTTCACTTCGGCCAGGGCTGCGAAAAAAGCCGGCCAGGGAACTTGACCGCGACCTGGAATACCTCGCTGGTTTTCGCATGCGTGCACATAACCGAGCAGATTCCCTGTTTCCCGTATTGCAGCGGCAAAATCGTCCTCCTCGCGAATCATGTGAAAGCTATCCAAATGCACTTTCACATTGGGTAGCCCGACCTCGCCGATGAAGCGGACAGCGTCAGCCGCGATATTGATGAAATGCGATTCAAACCGGTTAATGACCTCAATCGCTAGAGTTAAGTCCGGCGCCTCCCGCAGAGAGTATTCTGCGATCTTCCGAAAATTTTCGACGCCCCATTTCCATTCCTCTTCCGAACGCATCCGGCCGGTCAGATAACCCCAAGAACAGTAGTTTACGCCGCCGAAGACATGAGCTCCGGCCTCGTTACTTAGATCCACGAGCCGCTTGGCCAACTCCACGCCGGCAGCCCGAATAGCCGGATCGGGTGAAATCGTATTGGCGTGCTCTGGCATTCCGATCTCCGTAATGATCTCCAAACCGAGTTCGTTTGCACGCTGCCGGACCCGCTTTGCCGGGAACTTCTCGAAGTCGAACGGTACGATATCCATTGCGTCAAAGCCCATTTCTTTGGCTTTATCGAGTAACGGTAGTTCACGGTCGGTGAACGTTTCGCTGAACAGGAGGGAATGAATGCCGAATTTCATAAGTTGATTCTCAATCGGATTTATAGATCAGGAACTCGCCGACGATGATTGGGGTTTCACAGCCTGAGAAGTAATCGTCGACGGGCACATTGTCATTAAGGACAACTTTGGCGCAACAATGGTTTTCGGGGGAATCCTCGTATTTTCCCAAATTTGCCAGGTGATCACAAGCTTCGGCCAGCGTCTGGAAGAGCGCCGTGAAGTCATTATCAGGCGTGTCCGTGTGTACGACCGAGATCGCCCGTTCCGGCCCCACCCGCTCCCGGAGCATGCTGATGGCCACGGCCAGCGGGACAAGCGAGTTGCGCCCCTCAGACGAGCCATAATCGGCTATCACGACCGGTTGCGCCGCTGCCGCCAGCGGGACCGTTCTGGCTGCCTGCTCCAGCAGCGGCACAGCAGGTGCCAGCCCGGCAGCCTGCACCCGCGAGCTGCGATTATAGACCCCGTGTCCCTCCATCGGGGCGGGCCGGTCGAACGCGGGTAAGTCGCTCACCGGTCTCACGGCCTTTCGCTTTGCGCGGCGCCGAGTGTCCCGATGCCTTTTCTTAGGAGTGAATCTTTCATTGCCAAGCCGAATAAGCGTCCGTGCCGGATTTCTTTCCCGACCATCTAAATCGCTACGACCCGATGATAGTTTCCACGCGTTTTGTCAAGCTTTAACCCAAATTCCTAAATTTGGAATCCTCCTCGTCCTCGTCGTCGTACTCGTCCTCGGTGCATTGGGATTTCGTGACCGCAAAGAGACCGATGTCCTGCAACTAATTTGTTCTTAGCAAACACTGATACCGGGCTCTTCTCTATCAAGCATATAGCCGCGCTCTCGCTCGCTATTTGCGAGCTCGATCCCGGATCGTGATCTTAATCGTATCCCCCCGCCTAACCCAAGGCACTTCTGAGGTCTCTATCATCAGGCAACTGTCACCGGTCTCATTTAGGTCGTCTACTCCATCGTAGTCAATGAGCACTTCCTTACCGGCTAGCTTGCTTTCCTCCAGAACGAAGTCCACAATAATTCCCCATTTGCCTTTTTCGAGCAAAACAACTTCTTTTATAGATGCCTTAAATATTTCCATCTCATCGTAGGATTCCGCTACCAATCGGAAGCGCATGGCGAAAGTGCTGGATGACACTCTCTTCAGCAATCAATCTATGGCTGACATTGACCCACCGGAATGACGCAATGCTTACCTAAACATTACAAAATACACATAAAACCACGGTGTTTGTAGCAGATAGTCCCAACTGTTAATCGCCTTGTGCCACCATCGAACAGACCAAAGCGCTATATCTGTTAATCACTCCGTGAACACCGCGGCCGGCTAGGGGGAACGTCTCGGCGTCTCGGCGTGTCGGCGTTTACAAAGCGTCATCAACTTCGTCGAGACTCCTGGTCATTATAGCCGTGCCGAAAAGCAGTCTTACTTCCCCAGACGCCGATACGCCAATACGCCGACCCGCCGATACGTTTCCCCTAGAACCGGACACAGATGCCGTCAAGCGCGACTCCGGTAAGCCCGGTCGTCCATGTCTCGCCGCGTGCGACCGGAAGTGCACGCGTCAGCGTACCCGTCGTGACGATCTCGCCGGCTGCGAGCGGCGGATTAACGCGATCGCGGGCGAGCAGACCAATGAGATGATCCAATGCGGATACAGGCCCACCCAACACATTCGTAGCGCACCCGTGGTCGACGACCGTGCCGTCGCGCTTCAGATCGATTTCGAAGGTCGAAAGCGTCCGGCTCCAATTCTCGGCATCCGCGCCAATCGGGTGACGAGGCCCGATAAGCAGGGCACCGTGCAGGCCGAACGCTGCGACCGTGTCGGGCGCGGTAAACCGCCATCCAGGAAAGATCGATTGTACGACTTCGAAACCGTGCGCAACCCAGTCGACGCCTGCCAGCAATGTTTTCTGGTCCATGCCAGGAACCGGCGCGACGGCGAGCCTGAAGACGATCTCCGGCTCTATTCGTGGCTCGGCTAGATGCATCAGCGAGAACGTATCGCCGGTTTCGGCGAGGTCGTGTACCGTGCGGTCGTAAACGTATCCCCAGATCGGTGCATATACGTTATATTCGGCCCAAATCGTCCGATTCGTGAAACCGATCTTGCGACCCACCGGCATCTCGCCGCGGGACTCACGCATCTGCCTCACTGCAGTTGTTACCCGGTACGCGTCGTCGAGATTAAAGGAAGAAAGGCGCGAGGAAAATGGCGAAATCTGACGGCCGGTATCGAGGGTCGCGAACACCTCGGCTGCGACCGCCTGTATGTCGATTTGCGCATCCATCTTACAGCGGGTCATTACGACATCTTGCATGCCGATTGGGAAGCCTTTTCGAGTTTCCAAGAACTCTCCATACAATTCTTTCGAATGTGCTATCCAGGTCAGGCGAGGCAAAGGCTGGAGCTTTCGCTTACATTATCAGGCAGGCAAAGGCGGGAGCCTTCGCTTACATTGTCAGGCAGCTAGATCTGGAGGATCTTTCCCGGATTCATGATGTTATTGGGGTCGATCGCCTGCTTGATTGCACGCATGACGCTCACCGCTTCGCCGTGCTCGGCGATCAAAAAGTCGAGTTTGCCGCAGCCGATCCCGTGCTCGCCTGTGCAGGTGCCGTCGAGTGACAGCGCGCGATGGACTAGCCGTTGATTGAGCCGTTGCGCTTCCGCCATCTCCTTAGAGTCGTTCGGATCGAGCACGAAGCTGACGTGAAAATTTCCGTCTCCGGCATGACCGACGATCGGTGCCGGTAGATAGGAGGCGGCGAGGTCCTTCTGCGTTTCGGCTATGCATTCGGCCAGCCGGGAAATCGGCACACAGACATCGGTCGCCCAGAGCTGCGCCCTCTCACGCAACGCCTTGTCGGCGTAGACCACGTCATGGCGAGCCCGCCAGAGCTTGCGGCGATCCTCCGGCTTGGTTGCCCAAGAAAAGTCGGCGCCTCCATGCCCGTAGACTATCATCTGAACCATCTTCGCCTGTTCTGCCACGCTGGCCTCAGTACCGATTGGCGGGGCATCCGCCCACTCCACGGCTAGAGTTATTATCTAGCGAAGCCGAAGCGCTAACCAGCGTTTTCGTCCCACGCGATTGATTCCCGCCAGCTTCTTGGTGTGGAATCGCGAAACCATCTTTGACTTCGAGCGGCGCTATAAGATCCGTGCCGCCCAATCCTGGGAAAATCCTGTGCGAGATGCGATCGCCCTCTCCTCAGCCAATGGTGCTTCCACACTAATCATGGTATTTACAAAAAATAACCCTTCTTTTGGATGCAAAAAAAGTGTGATAAATCGGGCTATGTCTAAGCCGCATGAAAACATTGAGCACAAAACATTTCTCCGCCGGGCCATTGAACTATCACAGCGAGCGTCGCTGGAATACTGCACCGGCGGCGTTTTTGGCGCCGTTCTTGTCAAAGACGGCAAGATTGTTTCCGAAGGTATGAACCGGGTCATTGCTAGTCACGATCCAACGTGGCACGCGGAGATGGAAGCGATCCGCCTCGCCTGTATAACGCTTCAAAGCTTCAAGCTCACGGGTTGCACCCTATACACCTCCGCAGAACCCTGCCCAATGTGCATGGCAACCTGCTACTGGGCGGATATCGAAAGAGTATTTTACGGCGCCTCTGTCGACGATGCTTTCGAGTACGGGAATTTTGACGACCGACCTATCTACGAGCAACTCGCCCTGCCGAAAGAGAAGCGCTCGATCGCTCTCACGCAAATGCTGCGCGAAGAGGCGGTGGTAGTGTGGAAGAAATACCAGGCCAAGCCGGACAAAATCCAATATTGACACCCGCGACCATCGTCAAAGCCAGGTCCCGGTTTTCAATCTGCTTGTTTTGCTCGTGCTATATCCAATCGTTTTCCTGTCGGGCTACTTTATCAGCGCCCCTTTCCTGGATTCTAAGGGCGTGCCGTTTTGGCTTTCGCTTTTTGTCGGAAATCTCTTCAGCACTCAATTGCTCGGCTGGCTGGCGGTGCCGGTAATCTTCCCTCTCTTCGGCTGCGGCACTTTGGAAGCAGGTCGTCGGCTACGGGTTGTTACTGACCCTCCACGCGATCTCTATGGCGGGCTACGCCTGGCTTCTCTCAAGAGCGGGTCGTATCTACGAATCTTCCGATGCGGTTTTGATGCGCGTCAAAAAGCCGATCGATTCGCGCCCGTTTGGAAATCGGTGCGTTCGGAGCCCGCCCGTTGATGTACCAATTGGCACTTCCAATACTTCCAATACTTTCAGGAGTCTCCTCTTCGCGGTCTGCAGCTCTACGATCAACAAAGCAATTGAGTACATTATATTAAAGCCCCTCGATCACTGGTTTCTTGTTAGGACAATTCCGGATTCACTCAACTACCAAGGAAATCGCTAAATGCGGGACTCCCCGCGGGTCGCTGCGTCTCATCGTCTTCAGCATTGGCATCCTGCTGGTTAATGGAAATTGGACTGATCAGTCTTGCGCTAAAACCAGTGCCCGTCGAGGAACAACCTGTTACAAGCACAACGATTATCCCAAGCATGACCGTTAGTAATGCGCATCGCTTGATCTCGTTCAAAAAGGCACCGGAACAATGGTCTGTAAGCAAACTACCGCCACTCGAACGATACGCCGATTTCACTATGTATAGATTCATTTTAATTCGATGACTTCATAATTAAGTACTCGTTCTGGTTCCCATTTATTCCCTGAGCGGCGAATTTTCGAGATCGACAAGGATGCGGCCGTTACGGCCGAAGATCCAAGTAAAACTGCAGCGACCGACTAACCCGCCTGATTTCTGATCTGGCAATATATTGGATACCGAAGACACATGCCTTGGGATGATAGGGGTAGGGACGACGGCGATCCGGCGCAGCACGTCCAAAGAAGGTGCAAATGTAAATACAGGAAAGCCTGAGCTCCGATAGCGCAAAAGAGCGCGTTCGCAGAGACACAAAAAGTAGCGTCGAGACATTCAGCGCCGGACGCGCGGGAGCGCATCCCTACCGGCGCCGCGGAGCGTGTCCGTTCGACTAACACACGGTTAGCGCCGGCCGGCGCCAACCGCGTGTTAGTCGGAACGGACACCATCAAACGACGCCCACGTCAGGGAAACTCTGAGCAGGTGTGCTCCGCTTAAAAAAGGGGTAAAAGCAATACAATAGCGTGTAAACTCTTCACCCACAGCCGTGCGCGACAGCACAGGACACAACGGGCGAAGTCGCGCTTACTCAAAATGAATTGACCTCCCGGAAGGGGACGAATTCTTGGGGTTGTCGCTCTCGTTCGGTCCTCAAATAGGCGGGCTGCTTAGAATCACTTTCAAAGACGCAGATTTGCCTGGAGCGAGGTTGATTTTGTTTCGCGCGACGTTGCCAGCTTCCACGCAGACCATCTGCTTATATTCATCCTCGCCGAAATCGGACATTTGTTTGGCTTTGGTCGCCCATGGATTCCAAACCACGGTTGAGACCGAGCCGATTTTCTCCACGCGAATTTTGCGATGGCGCCGGAAGTCGTGAACCTCCACCGCCCCGGTGGTGTCGAGATAGACGCGGTCGGTTTCTGAGCTAATCCGAACCGCATCGGCGGATTCCAGCTTTGGCGTGAAGTTATCCACCTTGTCGATGTACGTTGTTCCTTTGAGTCCGGTGATCTCAACTTCGGCGACGTCGCCAACGGAAAAATACGTATGCAGACAGTTTTCAAAGCTCAGATTCTCGGTCCGCGACGGATTGGCGACGGTTAGTTCCATGGTCAGTTTGTCGGAGACAGTCACGGCGAAGGTCACGTTCTCTGACGGCGAGCCAGCAGCGTGGGCGGCAGTCGGGAGCCGGAATCGAAGTGTCACGCTGCCATCTGGCGCGGCGGAGCTTTCCTCCCATTCCCATTCCGTCACTCGGGCAAACCCGTGACTCGGAAGGCCTTCACGCGCGCCGAACCACGGAAAGATAATCGGCACGCCGCCGCGGATGGCTTTGCCGACGACGAATTGGCTAGCCCGGCTCATGAACAAGAGCGGCGGCTCACCATTTTTTTGGAACCCGGTAACATGCGCGCCGAGCAGATAAATCTCCGCTGCGCTCCAGTCAGTCTTAACTTTGATTTTCGGTAAATCTCCGCCGCCTTTAACGATCGTGACGCGTTCGGGAATTTCGTGTTTCCGCAGGTCCTCAAGAGTGGTGCCGTCTTTCATAGAAGTCAGTCTAATCGGATATCGCCGCCAGATCCATTTCGTTACTTCGACAAAGGGAACATGGGCCGTGGCCGCCAAGGACTCTAGCTGTAGCGAATAAAATTACATGAATCTGCCTACCGAGTTAATTCGACCTGTAGGTCGTCACTAACCTAGTTCGGCGGCGCAATTGACCCTCGAATAACGAGACTTATCGGCAAGAGTGTTCGCCGCACTTTCAGGTCGGGCTTTTGGATGCGTAAGAGCAAACGAAGTGCCGCTTTTCTACCCATTTCGAAAACGGGTTGAGCGGCAGTGGTAAGCTCCGGCATCGTATACCTGGCTAGCGAAATATCATCAAAGCCGGTCACGGACAGATCACGGGGAAGTGAGAGACCGGCTTTCCAAGCGGCGTGCAAAGCGCCCACGGCAATCACGTCGTTAAGTGCCATCACAGCGGTGGGAGGTCTGGAACTTTGCAGGAACTGTTGCGCGACGCTGAACCCTAGTTCAAACTGTTCGAGCGCTCCCTCCACAAACAGATCCTGCTCCGGTTGGATCTCGGCCTCTTGAAAGGCACGATTGATACCAGCCACACGCCGAGAAATTGATCCGCTGTGTTGCGGTGCACTGATAATACCAATTCGGCGGTGACCAAGGTCAATCAAATGCCGAGCAAGCCCATAAGCGCCCATGAAGTTATCGCTCAGAACGCGATCGATCTTGAGCATTGGAAGATCCCGGTCCACAAGTACTACGCAAACCTTTGCCTGGAGAACTCGGTGAACGTTCGCCATGCTTTGGCCCGTAGGTACCAGGATTAGCCCATCCACACGTTGACTTAACAACATATCAATGTACGCGGATTCTTCCGCAGCATCTTCCTCAGCGCTGCACAGAAAGGCACGGTAGCCGTGACTAAAAAGGGTCCTCTCAATGGCATAGGCGAGCGAACTGAAGAACGGCTGAGAAAGCTGAGGAACCAGTACTCCAATCGAACGGGTTTCCCGAGTTCGTAAACCTCGCGCAACCGCGCTCGGTTGATATCTTAGCGCTTCCATCGCCTCCATAACTACCTTCTGAAGAGACGGAGCCACAAAGCCGCTTTTGTTTACCACTCGCGAAACCGTAGCGATCGATACTCCGGCCCGTTCCGCAACTCGCTTCATTGTAGACATGATCTAAAAATTACGCGTCGGAATCGCTTGCCTCCGGCACTACCCGCCCCTCAAGGATCATCACGATCCGGCGCTCGCCAGATTTAACCCTGTCTCAACGTCGAACAGGTGCACCATGTCCATGTTGATGACAAATGGCCGCCGCTCGCCGACTCCTGAATCGTCTCCCGGCGGCACCCGCGCCACGATCCGATGTGTCCCATCCGAGGCGTCGAGAAGAATCTCGTGTCCAAGATGTTGGATGACGTCGACTGCCAACCTAACGGAGTTAGCAGGAACGGGCAGGTCGCGCTCCAATGGCCGCAGGGCTTCGGGCCGAACGCCTAGCACGACCGTTGGCCTTCGATACGAAGCGAGGTGTCTCCGCATCTGGCCGGTCAAAGGGATCTGGATACCAGCAGTCGAATCGACGAGCGAATCATTCTCCAGGGAAAGAGTCAAAAAGTTCATCGCCGGCGATCCTATGAAGCTGGCGACGAACTGGTTTGCGGGATGGTTATAGACCTCGAGCGGCGGTGCCGCCTGCTGGATGCGGCCCTCATTCAATATGACGATCTTCGTGCCCATCGTCATCGCTTCAGACTGGTCGTGAGTGACGTAGACCGTCGTCGTCTGCAGTTCCCGATGCATCTTGCTAAGGAAGCTGCGTGCCTCGATGCGCAACTTGGCATCGAGATTGGACAATGGTTCGTCCATCAGAAAGACGCTGGGTCGACTTACCACCGCGCGCGCCAGCGCTACACGCTGGCGTTGCCCGCCCGAGAGGGCCTTGGGGAGACGGCCTAGAAAGCTTTCTATACGAAGACGTTCGGCCACACTCTTGACCTGCTCGTCCATGGCTCTCTTAGGCACCTTCCGGATCTTGAGGCCGAACGCTATATTATTGCGAACGTTCAGATGCGGAAACAAAGCGTAGGACTGGAACACCATCGCAATATCGCGCGCCTTGGGCGGCAGGTCGGTAACATCCCTATCGCCAATGAGCAACGTGCCGCTCGAGATCGTCTCGAGACCTGCGACCATCTGGAGGGTCGTGGTCTTCCCGCAGCCTGATGGTCCTACTAGCACCGCGAACTCGCCGTCAGGGATCTCCAGGTTGAGGTCCGGGATCACGACATTGTTGCCGTAATGTTTCGTGACGTTCATGAACAAGACCTTCGCCATCTGCTTAACTATCTTCTTGAGTGCTTTTTTTTGACGATCGGTCAGCCCTTGACGGCGCCGACAAAGTTCCCGCTCGTGAGCTTGCGGTAGCACAGGATGAAAAGAATCACGATCGGGATCTGCGAGATTACGAGACCGGCAGCAGGAAGGTTAAACACAGACATGTATCGATCGCTGTTCAACTTCAGCATACCGACAGTAACCGGGAAATTTGCCTCGTGGTTGAGGAAGACCAGTCCAAAGACGAATTCCTTCCAGATGGCGATAAAGTTGAGGGAGTAGCCGACGATAATTCCAGGCACGGATAGAGGAAGGATAACCTTCCAAAAGACCTCAAAGTCAGTCGCGCCTTCGATCCGCGCCGCCTTTTCAATCTCGCTTGGTATCGCGGTCATGAAGCCACGGAGAATCAGAATCTGCGCGGGCATGCCGTAGATGCCATGCACGATGATCAGGCCGATCTTGGAATCAAGCAGGTGCAGCGTACGCAACGTGGCATAAAGAGGGATCAGCACGGTCTGCTGCGGCAGCATCAGACCAGTAAGGAAGATGCCAAAGAGAACCGCCTTGCCCGGAAGATCAAACCTGCTGAGAGCGAATGCAGGAACCAAGGCCAGCAACACCGCAAGTGCCGCTCCGGTGCTTGCATAGAGCAGGCTGTTGCCCACTAAGTCACCGAAATGAAGCTCTTGCCAAACCTGACGGTACGGCTCAAACGTCACGCCGGATGGCAACGCAAACGGGCCGGCGAGAAAATCCTTGTTCGACTTGATCGACGTGATGACCACCAGATACATCGGCCCTAAAAAAACCGCCGCCAGAGCAAGCGCCAGCAGCGTTGCCACGAGTTTCGGGCCGACGTTGCGAAGATGAAAACGTTTCCGATTGCGCGGACGGGCAAGTGCAACCTCACTCACGGAAAGCTCCCTTCAGAACCGTCGCCAGAAGCAAGGCTGCTAACGCCACGGACAGGACAAGGATGGCCACGCTAAGCGTCGCTCCATAACCGAATCGCGAGTTCCAGAAGCTCTCTAGATACACCAGGTAACCCAGTACATTGGTCGTCCCAAAGGGCGCGCCTTTGGTTAGCACAGCCACGAGATCGAAAGCCTTGAACGACTCGAAGAGTGTCAACATCACCACTACCGCAGTCACCGGTCGCAACTGTGGTAAGGCCACACCCGTAATCATGCGGAAGTGGCCTGCGCCCTCGATGCGCGCAGCGTCGATCGTCTCCTTCGGCACATCACCTAGTCCGGCAAAATAGAAGATCATCGGCAGACCGGTAAAGGCCCATCCCGAGATCACGGTCAGGGTGTAAAGCGCGATGTGAAAATCACCGAACCATTCACGCACCAAAAAGCCCAGCCCCAGCGAACGTAACAACGTATCGAAAGCACCGAAAATTGGATTCAGGATCAGCAGGAACATCAGGCCGACGGCGATCAGCGACATCGTCACCGGAAAGAACACCGCGGTGCGCAAAAAACTCGGGAAGTAGACTACTCGCAGCCGCATCGCATAGGCGATGAGAAACCCCAGCGTCACCGGGAAGATAAGAGATACGACCAACCATTTTAAGTTGTTGAACAGAGCGACATAAAAATATTTGTCGCCAGTTAAATAAGCGTAATTGGCAAGACCCACGAATTTCTTGACTGGAGCCATGCCGTTCCATTCAAAAAAACTCAGATAGATCGTGTAAACGATCGGATACCCGATGAGACACAAGAACAGAACGACTGGAACAACAACACCAAAGATCGTTACAAAGACGTGATTTTTGGCAAATACCAGGAACGACCTGCTTTCACGCTGCTTTCGGGAAATCGCCATCTGTCTTCACGGCCTTAGGCTGTATCTGAACATTTGTGTCGTCAAGACCGACCCAGAGAACCGCCTCGCGCAGTTGGCAGAGCACGCTGTGCGAAGCGGCGACGTCCAGTTGGCGAACTCTGACGAACTCTCTTAGGGTTAGACCTTGCCGCGTGTGCGGATAGCTGCATCCTCCGTCAATTGCATAGCCTCCTGCGGCGACATAGCACCGGCGAGCACGCCTTGAACCGCATCAAGAAACTTGTCGGAGATAGACGGCGGTGTGGCATGGTCGACATGCATAAAGGTGAACGATCCGGCGGCACTCATAGCCTTACCAAGACGCTGCTCCATTTCGGTGAGGCGCGACAAATCAGCGTCGGAATTTGACGGGTACGGCTTGTCGATCTCCAGTTTCTTGGACATTGCCTCTTTGGATACCATCCAATTCAAGAACTCGGCCGCCGCATCCTTGTTCGGGCTCTTGGCGTGAATCATGATGGTGTCTTCGGCAAAGACTGACATGACCGGCTTTTTGTCACCAATCTGCGGCATCGGGAAGAAGTCCATCGGAACCACACAACACTGAGCCTGCTCACCGCGAAACCGACCGAGATTGAACGATCCTTGATACCAGTGTAGCACCTTTCCTTGGGTCCACGGCACCATCGCCGGCCCGACGTCGACGGAGTTGAACGACGGCTCAAACATGCGATCCTGGGCGAGTTTCTGCATCATCGTCGTGACGTCCACGGCGCGCGGATCCGTCCAAGGGATCTTGTTACCGACCAGACCATCGTAGGTTTCCAGACCGTACTTGTTGACCAAAATCGCCGACCACATGAACTGTGACGGCCACTTCTTCTGGTTGGCCAGCATGAAAGGGGCGATGCCCGCTTTCTGAGCCTTGTCTGCGTTGGCCATCAACTCGTCCCAGGTCTTGGGAACTGTGAGACCTAGCTTCTCGTACAAATCTTTGCGATACCAGACAACGGAGGCGCACATCTCGGTTGGCAGGAAGTACTGCTTGCCGCCAAAGGTAGCGAGCGTTACTCCGGCAGGGATGAGCGATTTGTCCCAGCCGTACTTCGCGTAGTAGGGCGACAGATCGGCCGAGAATCCGTTATCAATTAATTCTTTGGCTCGACCGCCTTCCCATGAGTAGTACACATCTGGCGGGTTGTCGGAACTCAGTTCGATTGTTTGTTTGGTCTTGTAGGTCTCTCCATCGACACTGGCACCATTAACGCGGATACGATCACCATTTTTCTTGTTCCATTCGTCGATCAACCAATTGGCGTAGATGTCCGACGACGGCCATGGCGCGCGCCAGAAATAACGAATGTTTACCACACCTGCTGCTCTGGCAGACGATAGTCCAGCGGTTAACGCCGCGCTCGCCAGCGCAGCGGACTTCAGGAATTTGCGGCGAGAGATCATGCCATTCATTTCTGCAACGTCGTGCATAAAAGGGGGGATTTTGGTTTTAGCGATCGGTTTGTGAAAACGATTACGTAATCGTTTGCCCAAAAGTGAAATCGGCGTCAACAGATAAATCAATTGGGTGTTGGCTAAGGAATGGGGCCCGCGAAACACGCGAAAGGGGATGAGGGGTGTGGGCTGGGAGGCCCATGTCGCATCGCGCGACCCGACATTGGACGCGGTAGGGACGGGCCCAAACACTCCTGCGCGATCCGGCGTGGCATGTCCAAAAAACGTGGAAAGTACAAGGGACAGGTCAAATGGCGCTAAGGTTTGGCGTTTGTTTTGATGGCTCTTCGCGCCCCGAGGCCGAAGGGGCCGGTAGGGCTCAGCCCGCAGGATTTTAACCCCGGGAACCGGCCACCCGCCGCGACGCGACGTAAGCGAAGGCGCCAGCCTTTGCCTCGACGTGCCCAGGAAAAGAGTGAGGGACAGGTCAAATGGCGCTAAGGTTTGGCGTTTGTTTTGATGGCTCTTCGCCCCGAAGCCGAAGGGGCCGGTAGGGCTCAGCCCGCGGGATTTTAACCCCGGGAACCGGCCACCCGCCGCGACCGGCGACGTAAGCGAAGGCTCCAGCCTTTGCCTCGACGTGCCCTCATAAGGCGCTGGCTCGTCGCGCCTACACTGAAAAACACCCGAGCCACCTTGCTATCTCCCTGAGGCTCTGAATGACGCCGAGCGTTTGCTCAAATATTCGGTGCCACAATTGATGACGACATTGGACCAACTCGGAGGGACAGACCTACTCGGAGGGACAGGTCAAATATTGCCGTTGCACGTTTTTGGACATGCCACGCCGGATCGCACGGATGT
>Ga0210408_10003687_pt1 | contig 14008 bp, 12 predicted proteins | sample IncBWH4MmetaG_FD_155471 | JGI IMG/M metagenome (GOLD analysis project Ga0210408, IMG submission 155471) | Forest soil microbial communities from Barre Woods Harvard Forest LTER site, Petersham, Massachusetts, United States - Inc-BW-H-4-M | ecosystem: Environmental > Terrestrial > Soil >...
AAATGCTTCGCCCGGCATTTTTTGCAAAATCTCAGCGTCTCGCTGGAGGACGGCTACAAGCCGCAGTGGCAGATGTGGCCGATTCCAAAACCGCGCGACGGATTGCGGGTGACGCTGAAGCCGGTTTCGTAGCGGGTCAGGCCGCAGTCGGCGCACCGATCCCGACGACGTCGATGCCGTCGGCGCGTCCGCGAATAGGCAAGCGCCCGAGTTCGCGAACCGCGAACGGCGGCCGTGAGTTGAAACGCTCCATCGCCGCACGGGACGCCAGAAAGCCGCCATCCACGTTGCGGCTGAGTTCTTCGAGCCGTGCCGCGGTATTCATGACGTCACCATTGAAAACAATGGCGCGCTTGACGTCGCCGATCTCGCCAACGATCACCGGCCCGAAATGCAGGCTGCCGCGGATCTGCGGCGCCGCGCCGAACTCGCGCTCGAACTGGCTCGATGCCCGTGACAACTCGTCCCGCATCGCCAGAAAGCAATGCAGCGGGCGGCAATCGACCGTGCCGCCGCGCTCCTGCCAGGTCACGATCATCTCGTCGCCGACATAATCGAAAACTTCGCCGCGATAATCGACGACGGCAAGGGTGAGCAGGCGGAAGGTACGATCGAGAAAGCGATGGATGGCGATGCCGCCGAGCCGCTCGGCCAGTCCGGTCGATCCCGCGATATCGACGAACAGCACGAAGCGGCTTTCCTCGACCGGGGAATGATACCGGCCGGTGACGAAGTTCAGAAGCGGGCGCGGCCCGATGATGTTGGAGAGCGCCAGTGCCAGATTCACCACAACCGAGATTGCAGCGGAATAGAAGAAGCCGGACCAGAAGTTCTGCCTGGAAATGTTGAGGGACAATCCGGCGATCCTCTCGGCGAAATAGGACCACTGGATGACGGCGATGACTGCTCCGTAAATAGTGCTTCTTACCATCAGGTTGGCGGTGAAGGGAAGACCGCCGAGCCACGCACGCATCGGACCTTCCAGGACGAACAGCTCAATGCTCCCGAGCGCGATGCTCATGACCAGCCCGTACGCAATTCCCAACATGATGCCCAAAGGCGCCGTGCGGCCCTGCGCGATGCTGAATGCTACCCCCGCGACGACCCCGGCGGCGACGATCCAGCCAAGCAGTCGCAGATTTCGTTCGAGTCTTGCGTTGATGCGATCCATCCGTGCGCCACAACCGGTTCAGACGATGCGCAGATGCGGTGCGCCGCTTCCGCGAACATGATGTCCTCGACCCCGGAAGACGCGGTAAACGCGCGACGGGGATAGCTATTCGATGAACGTCGTAAGCTGCGCGCCTTCATCGGCGACGAACACCGCGATCAGTTCCGCGGGCTCGGTATTGCTGGCGTTGGCCGAGACCAGATGGGTCGCGCCCGGCGGCTCGAAGAACGATTGCCCCACCTTGAAGGTCTCGACCGGACCGCCGGCTAGCTGCGAACGGATTTCGCCCCTGGTGATGTAGGCCGTAACCGAGCCCGCGTGCCGATGCGCGCGGGTGAAGCCGCCCGGGCCATAGAATACCCGCAGGATCGTGATGCGCTTGCCGGGCACATTCGGAAGCGCATAAGAGGCGATCGGCTCGACGGTATCGAGCGCCGAGCCGGCCGGATCGGAGGCCGCGCATAACGGCGCGACGACGGTCGAGATCGCGTCCATCGTCAGCGGCAACACTTTGCCGATCGCGAAGGCGCACCCAAGACCGGCGATAATAGCGAGATGAAACGGCCCGGCGTCAGCTCGCGCCAGCCTTGCTCGGGGTGCTGCGAACATCACTGTCTTTCCTTTTTTGCCTTGATGGTTTTCCTGGAGCGCTATTTGTTCTGATCGAACGCCTTGCGCAGCGCGACATAGCCCTGCTGCTGCTGCGTCCAGTTGCGGCCGCCGGTGATGGCGCCATCGACCACCAGATCGTGCCCATTGATGAAGCTTGACTCGTCGCTGGCGAGAAATACCGCGGCTTGCGCGATATCCTCGGGCAGTCCGGCACGCGGGATCGGCTGCGCGGCCTTGTAGACCTCGCGCATCACGTCAGGCGTCTTCTCCGCTGCCTCGACCGAAAGGCCCAGCGCCTTGCCGAAAATGCCGGTGGCGATCGCGCCCGGAGAAATGGAGTTGACGCGGATGCCGGATTCGCCGAGCTCCATCGCGACACATTTGGTGAGGTGGATCACCGCGGCCTTGCCCGCGCCGTACACCATCGAGGACGAGAAACCGGCAAGCCTCCCGGCGATACTGCCATTGTTGATGATGCTGCCAAAACCCTGTTTTTTCATATAGGGCGCGGCGTGCTTCATGCCGAGCATGACGCTGCGTACCAGCGTCGCCATCGCCGCGTCGAAGCGCGCGACCTCGAGCCCCTCGATGCCGCCGGTCTGTGCCGGGCCGCCGGCATTGTTGAACAGGCAATCGAGGTGGCCGAACTGGTCGACCGCCAACGCAATCAACGCGCGCATCTGCTCCTCGACCGTGACGTCGGTCTTAAGGAAGATGCAGCTGGCGCCGAGCTTATTGGCCAATGCCTCGCCCTCGGCCACGCGCCGGCCGGCGATGACGATTTTTGCACCCTCGGCCACGAAAACCTCGGCGGTGCGCAGCCCGATGCCGCTGGTTGCGCCGGTGATGACCGCGACCTTGCCATTGAGCCGTCCCATATTGTTATCCTTTCAGTATCGTCGAAAGCGATTTTGAAGCCGACCAGCCAAGCCGTGCGTCCTGTCCGGGACCATATATTCCCGCAGCCGAGAGGCAACGCAAGCTGTGCTTGCGGGCAGGGAATGCTATTTTGCACATGTCCGGCCTTATTTTGGATTCGCTGATTGCGTGAAGTGACGACACCCATGAAGAGATTGATCGACGAGTTCAGGCGCGGCTGGCAGGGAACATCGCAACCATCGCCGATTTTCAGTGTCGGATTTGCAATATGCTGCCTTGCGCTCGCAACAGTGGCGCGCTGGGGCCTGGCGCAGATCCGGCCCGACGTGTTCTTCACGCCGTATTTGCCGGCGGTTTTCTTCGCCACGGCGCTGGGCGGGGCACGGATGGGAATTGTGACGGCGATTGCCAGCGGCGCGCTGGGGGTCAGCATCAATTTCAGCGACGCAAGGGCCGATCCTGCAAGACTTGCACTGCTGCTGATTTATTGGGTGCTGTGCGGCTTCACGATATGGGGCGTCGCGCATTATCGATCGATCGTCGCGCAGCAACGCCGGATTTCGAAGCGCCTGATCCAGGAGGAAGAATACCGCAAGCTTCTGGTCGACGAACTCCAGCACCGGCTCAAGAACAAAGCCTCGACGATCCACGCGGTGCTGCACCAGGTGCTTCTGAATCAACCGGAAATCTGGGCCGGCATCGATCACCGGATCCGGGCGCTGTCGGCAACCGACGACCTGATCGCAAAGGTCGACGGCACCGGCTGCGATATCAGAGATCTGTTGCGGTCCGAGCTCGGACCTTATGGCCATGTCCGCTTTACGCTGAACGGCAATCCACTGTTCCTTCCCGCCAAGCTGGCGGTGAGCCTGGCGCTGATCTTCCACGAACTCGCCACCAACGCCGGCAAATACGGCGCGTTTTCTTCCGCGCACGGGCTGTTGCAGGTGTCATGGTCGGTGTCCGACGATCGCCTCAATTTAACCTGGGACGAGACCGAAGGTCCCGCGGTCGACAATGTCGGCGCAGCCGGTTTCGGAACCAAATTATTGAAATCGGCGCTGCTCGCATTCGACGGCAAGACCGAGATCGCCTTTTTGAGGACCGGCGTTCACTGCACCCTGCAATGCCGTGTGCCGCGAACGGACACTGTTGCCCCGGCCTTCGCCGGAGGACGCCGTTGACGTTCTGTTAATGACGAATCGTGGCGCTTCTACTCCCGCCGATTTTATGGTTCGCCGGCATGTTTCTCAGTCCTGCTTAACCAAAACTAAGAGCGAACCGGTCACAGTCGGCTTTCATGCAAAGTCGATCCACATATGACCTGCAGATCGGCGCGACGCCGGGCGAGCGCGAACGCGTGGCGGAAACCGAGCTCAATATCCTGAAGGATGTGCTCAGGATGCTGCCCGCCGGTATCACAATTCAGGACGAGCACGGCGACTTCGTGCTGGTCAACGAGGCTGCCGCGACGCAGCTCAGGATTGACGGCAGCGCCCCGGCTGCGCCACTTTCGCCAGCATTGAGCCAGCGCCGCGAAACCGGCCTCGAGTTGCTCCGTTCCGGCCGCGCGGCGGTTGCCGAGGAATGCGTCACCGGTGGCAACGCCAGACAAGTCCTGCTCACCTCGCACCGGCCGGCGCGCATCGCGGACCGCAACCTGCTGCTTTCGGCTTCCGCCGATATCAGCGAACAGAAGGCCTTCGAGGACCAGTTGTTCCGCTCGGCCTATTATGATGAATTGACCGACTTGCCGACGCGGCGCGTGATCGAGCATCGCGCCGCCAGCCTGCTCAAGCCCGATGGCGATAGGCAAAAATTCGCGCTCGCGCTTCTCGACATCGACAATTTCAAACACATCAACGACTATTACGGCCATGGCATCGGCGATGCGCTGCTGGTGGAGGTCGCCAAGCGGCTCGGACGCGGCTTGCGCCAAACCGACATGCTGTCGCGGATCTCCGGCGATGAGTTCCTGCTGCTGCTCAGCCCGATCGAGGGCGAGTGCGAGGTGACGGAATACATCCGCCTGACGCAGCAGCGGCTGACCGCGCCGTTTTTCATCGACGGATCGGAGATCTTCGCGTCGACCTCGATCGGCGTCAGCCTGTATCCCGATCACGGCAGCAGTTACGACGTGCTGTGCCAGAACGCCGACATCGCGATGTATCGCGTCAAAAGCGACGGCAAGGGCGCCGTGGCCTTTTTCAACGCCAGCATGGAGCGCGAAGCACAGGCGCGAATGAAGGTCGAACAGTCGTTGCGGCTGGCGATCCTCGAAAAGCGCTTTTGCTGTGCCTTTCAGGCCAAGGTCGATATCAGGACGCAAGCTATCAAGGGTATCGAGGCGCTGGTGCGCTTGCGCGACGACGAAGGGGTGATTCAGGCCCCGGGCACCTTCATCAACCTCGCCGTCGAATTGGGACTGATCGACGAACTCACTTTTCTCGTGCTGGCGGAGATCGTCAAGTCGATCGATCTGATCAACGCGACCTTCGGCCCCGAGACCACGATCAGCATCAACGTCGCGGCCAAGCAGGCCGGCAATGCGGAGTTCATGCGTTCGTTCGCGCTGGCGCTGGAGGGGACAGGTTTTCCAGGGCGATTCATGATCGAGGTGACGGAGGACGCTTTCGTCGCCAAGACCCACTTCCAGACCGAAATCCTGCCGATCTTCCGCAAGCTCGGCGTCGGCATCTCGATCGATGATTTCGGCATCGGCTATTCATCGCTGTCGGCGCTCGCCGACATCACCGCCGACGAGATCAAGATCGACCGTTCCTTCATCACCGACATTCATAAACGGCCGCGCAGCCAGGGCATCTTGCGGGCGATCGAATCCCTGAGCGAGGCGCTCGGCATGACGGTCATCGCGGAAGGCATCGAGTCGTTCGAGGAGCTTGCCTATCTGCAGGCCGCGACCAAAATCCGTTACGCGCAGGGCTACTACTTCGCCCAGCCGATCTTCCTGGAAGAACTAAGGCCCGCTACCGCGTATGTCAGCGAAGCGCGCGTCAGCATGGCGAGCCGTCCGCAAGAGGCGAACCGCGCCTCTCAGTCGCGCGGGTATGCCAATCGCCGCTGACGGGCACGCGGTGCGACCGCGGGCGCTGCCGCGCATCGGATGCGGACAGGATACCTTCCGCACACGCCCCGCCCCTTAAGCTTTAGGTAACCGATTTTCCTAACTGTCCGTGGCATTTATGCATTGTATGCATGTCCCTCCGGAGCCAGGGAATGCACGAATTTATTTCCGCCATTTGGGACAAAATGTCCCGAACCCCAGTGATTGGGCCAAAGCGTGTTGCCGCGTCGGTTCGACGGGACCCGCTGCGCTGGCTGACGATCTGTGGCGGCCTCCTGATCGCGGCGATCATCATCGGCACCATCGCGATGGTCGGCGAGTTCCGCGAGCGGGCGCTCAGCAACAGCAAACGCGAGCTGGAAAATACCGTCTTGTTGCTTACCCGTCACTTTGACCAGCAGCTCGAGGACTCCGAGATCATGGCCAACGACCTGATCTCCGAGATGAAGATTTCCGGGATCGCCTCGCCCGAGACGTTCAAGGAGCGGATGTCCAGCGCCGAAGCCCATGAGATGCTGAGGTCCAGGGTCAGCGTCCTCTCTTATATCGGCGAGGTCACGGTCTTCGATTCGGAAGGACAGATGATCAACTCGTCGGCAGCCTGGCCGGTGCCGTCGGTTAACGTTGCCGACCGGGAATATTTCAAGGTTTTCAAATCGGATTTACAATCGGACAAGCCGATCGTCGAGCCGGTTCGCAGCTACCTCACCGGCGACTGGACCGCCGTGATCGCCCACCGGCTGAGCGGCCGCAACGGTGTATTTCTGGGTGTGGTCTCGCGGCGCATCGAGCCCGCCAATTACGAGAAATTCTTCGCTTCCGTGGTACTCGGACAGGGTGCTGCGATTGCCCTGTTGCATCACGACGGCACCATCCTGGCGCGTTACCCGCGCGTCGACTCGATGGTCGGGAAGAAGTTGAAAGCGGCGCAGCTTTTACAGAGCGTTTTTACCAAGGGCGGCCTGCAAACGCTACGTGTGGAAAGCCCGGTCGATCACCAGGACAGACTAGCCTGCGCGGCCGAGCTCAGCCATTTCCCGATGGTCATTATCGCGACCAACACCGTTGCGGCCGCGCTATCGGACTGGCGCGAGCAAACCGGGTTTCTGATCGTTGCCGCTGGCCTGTCCGCGGCGATTATTGCCCTCATCCTCTATTCGATCATCCGGCAGATAAAGCGGCAAAATCAGGAATCCCAGCGGCGGCTGGAGTCTGAGAAGCACCGGCTGGACACCGCGCTCAACAACATGACGCAGGGCCTTGTGCTGTATGACGCCTCCGCCCGCGTCGTCATCTGCAACCAGCGCTATGTCGACATGTACGGGCTGTCGACCGACATCGTGAAGCCGGGTTGCCATTTCTACGACCTGATCCAGCATCGCAAGGACACCGGTTCCTACGATGGCGACGTTCACGAGTTCTGTTCCAACATCATGCGGAACGTCGCACAGGGCAAGGTCTCCTCGACGGTCATGGAAGGCGGCGACGGACGCGCCTTCATGATCGTCAACAAGCCCTTGGCGCAGGGCGGATGGGTCGCGACCATCGAGGACATCACGGCACGCCTCAATCTCGAACAGGAGCGCGACCGCAACCAGACCTTCCTGCGCGAGATCATCGATCACATTCCCGCGCAGATCACGGTGAAGGACGCGCGCGACCATCGCTATCTGCTGGCCAACCGGGTGGCCGAGGTGCAATTCGGACTGTCGCGCGATGCCATCGTCGGCAAGACCGCCTTCGATCTGTTTTCGAAGCAACACGCCGAGAGAATCGCCACCGATGACGAGCGGGCGCTGCAATCGGCCGACGGCTTGTTGCTGGACGAGCATGCTTTCGAAAGCGAGTCGATGGGCCGCCGCTACATTACCTCGAAGCGCATCGGAATCCGGGATCCGGCCGGCGACCCCCGGTATATCATCAACGTGGTCGAGGACGTCACCGAACGGCGGCGCGCCGACGAGAAAATCGCTCATCTGGCGCATTATGATGCGCTGACGGATCTGCCGAACCGCACGCTGTTCCGTGCGCGGATCGAACGCGAACTCGAGAAGGCCGGCGAAGGCGAGCAGTTTGCGTTGATCTATATTGACATCGACGAGTTCAAGGGCATCAACGACTCGCTCGGACATCACGTCGGCGACGAGCTGTTGAAGACGTTGGCGAACCGCATCAGGGGTTGCCTCAAGCAGGCCGACCTGATCGCACGTCTCGGCGGTGACGAGTTTGCGGTGATCCAGACGGCGGTCGGAAGTCCCGCCGACGTCGTGGAATTCGTAATGCGAATTCATGAGGCGATCCGCGAACCCTATCAGTGCCTCGGCCATCAGCTTTCGACCGACGCCTCTATCGGCATTGCACTGGCGCCGCAGGATGGCATCGAGCTCGACCAGCTCATCAAGAATGCCGATCTCGCGATGTATGCCGCCAAGGCCGAGGGGCGGCGTACCCACCGCTTCTTCGAGCCGGCCATGCACGCCAGCGCCAAGGCCCGGCTTGACATGGAACTGGATCTGCGGGAGGCGATGGTCAATAACGGCTTCGAAATCCACTACCAGCCGGTCGTCAATCTTGAGCGCAATGAAGTGTCCGGGTGCGAAGCGCTGCTACGTTGGCGCCATCCTGTACGCGGCATGGTCTCTCCGGCCGAATTCATCCCGGTTGCGGAAGATACCGGCCTGATCAACGAACTCGGCGATTGGGTCCTCAACACCGCTTGCGCCGAGGCCACGCGCTGGCCGGATCAGATCCGGCTCGCCGTCAACGTTTCGCCGGTTCAGTTCAACTGCGCAACACTGGCGCTGAAGATCACCAGCGCCCTTGCCGCTTCCGGTCTTCCGCCATCGCGGCTGGAACTCGAGATCACCGAGGCCGTACTGATCCGCGACGACGAGGCCGCGCTCGTGATCCTGCACCAGCTCCGCGCCATCGGCGTGCGGATAGCGCTCGACGATTTCGGCACCGGCTATTCCTCGCTGAGCTATCTGAAGCGCTTTCCGTTCGACAAGATCAAGATCGACCGCAGCTTCGTCAGCGACATTGCGGAAGCCGACGGCTCGTCGGCGATCGTGCAGGCGGTGGTCAATATCGCCGCCGAGCGCAACATCACGACGACGGCGGAAGGCGTCGAGACCGAGCAGCAAAAGCAAATGCTTCGCGCCTTGGGCTGCACCGAGATGCAGGGCTATTTGTTCAGTGCCGCGAAACCTGCCGCGGAAATGAGGAAACTGCTGCGCGCAAGCGACGGAAAAGCAGCCGTCGTGGCTTAGCAAAAGAGATTTGTGAATCCGAAACCTCGGTAATTTCGCGGGTTTCAGCAAGATGAAATCCGGTCGCGATTGAGCTTGGCGAGAATGGGACGGACCAGCGGTCCGAAGCGCTCGGCCTCTTCAAATCGCCCGCCGTATTCGCGTCAGCCCCGGTCGTCGTTGTTTTTTTAAAACCCCAGCTATCGTCTTTGCGGCCGCGGGCCTATAACCAACCGGCAATGCCGCGCAACGGGGCCTCGCATGCAGCCTGTATCCATCCTCCTGAACATCTTCTGGATCCTGATCGGGGGCGCCTGGATGGCCTTTGGCTGGCTGGTCGCCGCCATCGTCATGGCGATCACGATTATCGGCCTGCCGTGGGCGCGCGCGGCGTTCAATATCGCCGTCTATACCTTGCTGCCGTTCGGCTCGAAGGCGGTGCGCCGCGACGAAGTCACCGGCCAGCCGGATGTCGGGACCGGCCCGCTCGGCGTAATTGGCAATCTGATCTGGCTCGTGCTCGCTGGCTGGTGGCTCGCGCTCGGCCACGTCGTCACCGCGATCATCCTGGCCGCGACGATCATCGGCATCCCCTTCGCATGGGCGCATCTGAAGCTTGCCGGCATCGCGCTTTGGCCGATCGGCAAGGTGATCGTGCCCGCCTGAGCCCTGCTTGCTTTCGAACTGCGCCGCCAGCCGGCCGCGATTGAGCTCGGCGAGGATGGGACGGACCAGCCGCCCAAAACGCTCGGCCTCCTCATCATGCAGATAGCCGGACCGGGCCGTAGCGCACGCCCTCGGCTTCGACCTCGCTTTCATTCTGCCCCCGCGATTAGGTTGATGCAGATGCGTCCGCCCGACATCCGGTCGAAAGTCGAGATCAGCTTGGCGAGCAGCACCGGATTGATATCACCGGGCATGGCCGCAAGGCCGTTGCCGATATCAGGCCAATCGGCTAAATGAGGCCCTAACGCACCCGTAGCTCAGCTGGATAGAGCGTTGCCCTCCGAAGGCAAAGGTCACACGTTCGAATCGTGTCGGGTGCGCCAAAATATCAACGGCGTAGCCGATGCGGCCTTTGTGCGCAGACGCCAAAGCAACAATGTTTCTAATCAGACAAAAATGCGCAAGCGCGGCATTGACTTGTCTCAATGGGAGTTCCCCGTGGGTGTGAAAACAATTTGCGTCATAAACGCGCGTCGCAACCAGCGGATCCGGACCCCTATCGCTGATAGGCGACGCGCAATCGTTTTCGGCGAGGCAGCCCAAGAATTTGGGAATCCGTCTGCGTGCTCAAAGCAGAGGGCCGCCGCTGGGGGAGCAACGGCCTATAGTCGAAGCGTGAGGTGGGAACTCCCGGACTCACGCCTCGTACTAAGCTGCAGGCCGCTCTTCTGAAAAACGTTCAACATCTGCCTGTTGTCAGGCAGCACGTCAGCAACCAATGCACGCAGGCCGGAGCGACGCGCGATCGCAACGAGATGGCGCATCAGAATCGTACCAATACCCTGCCCTTGGTATTTGTCGACCACGGCGAACGCCAGCTCGGCCTGTCCCGGGGCGACAACGATATAACGGCCACCGCCGACGATGACCGGCCTGCCGTCTTCTTCCCCCACTGCGACCAGGGCAACGTGATTGACAAAATCGACATTGACGAAGAACGAGGTTTCCTTCTCGCTAAACTCGCGCTTCACAGCGAAGAAACGGCGATAGAGCGATTCCGTGCCGATGCGGCCGACCGCCGCGACGAGATCGTCCCGGTCTTCCGGTCGAAGGGCACGAATCTCGACCCGGCGCCCGTCTCAATTTCCGAATACTTGGCTAAATCCTTCACGTCCGACGCCCTCCTCGGCACCGCATCTTGGCGTCGCATTTGACGCGCGCAAACGTGTCAGAACGCGAACAGCCTGACATGTCAGGACGCAGTGGATCGTCACTGGCACTGCGTAACGATCCGGCCATAAGCATCGGCTACCTGCAAGCACCCCGGTGCGACATAGGCGCCGTACGCAGCCGCACCGGCTGCGCCGACTGCGACAGCACGACGAGTCGTTCTGCGGGCGACACCGGCATAGCTCATCGGCGTAAGTGGACGTCCGACGCGCGCCTCGGCGCTCGAGACGGGTCCACTTTCGAACCAGTCTTTCTCGCTCAAAAACAGGCCGCCTGCTGCAACCGCGGTTACCAGAACCAGTATCGCTGCCTTGTGTGATGAAATCGTCATTTTTTGCCTCGTGCCGGCACGCCAGCCGGAACTTCATCAAAATCCCTCATGGATTCGATCGTTACTTTCTTCATATCGGCAGCCGGATTGAAGGTGAATGTGTCGGGGCTCGCGGCAACATCCGTTTTCCAATCCTTGATTCTGAGCGTGTATTGAGGAGCACCGGCGAGCGCCTTGCTGGTGATCACATACTTGCGTGGTATCGGTTTCGGTCCGATTTCCACCCAGATCTGCCAATCCGTATCGGCGTCGCGAAAGGCGAGATGCTCGCATTCGACGCCGTCGACGACACCCTGGCCGATGTGTTTGCCATCGAGCACGTCCGCCATAAGTTCGTCGTAGGAATTGGTGAGGAGCAAATCGGTGCCTGGCATCGCGGTGCCGAGTTTGGCCTGTACCTGGTCGATCATCTGGTCGACGGAACCCGACATGTCCTGCTGGACATAGGCCTTGGTATGGTTTCCGGAAAGCGTTGCGGTTTTTCCATCGTACACCAGCTCAACGTCGGTGTAGCCGCCGGTCCGTCGAACCCGCATCTTGTCTGGCCGGGCCAGCTGTACCTGCCCGGAACTCGTAAACTGAATCTTCTGCAAGTCCGATGTGATGACCTCGATGTCGCTATCGAACGTCGCCGAGATCGACTTCTGACTGCCCACATAGTCGGACATTGCCTTGAGGATCTGGGCGGCATCGTCCGCTCGCGCGATAGCACCAACCGAAAAAGTGAAGCCAGCGACCACCGCAACCTTCGTGACCCATCCGGCGAAGCGCCATCGTGATGACCCGACCGCTGTTCGACGCATCATCCTATCCTCCCTTTTGTCGCACACCTCTTGTTCTGGAGTTCTTGACCTGCCGGCTTCCTCCCTCTTGATCTAAGTCAACGGAAGCCAGTTCTTCAGCAAACGTTTCTCCACATAAAAGGGACATCAAGCGAGCGCGAGTGCATCGGCAACAACTTGCGGACGATAGGCAACAATCTTTAGAGCGCACACCTTGTATATTTGAGCGTCATTCCCGGGATATCAGGAAACAGCCTGTCCAAGTTGTTGTCGTCGATAACTTTCAGGTTAAAGCGGACGCTCTGGTTCATGATGGTGCTCGCGCAGGCCGCACCCAGTTCCAGATTGTCTCCGTCCTGCTTTCTCGAAGTTATCGTACATCGAGCGTTTTTTCCCCTGATCCGGCTTCCTTCAATGATGAAGCCCGAACCGAACAGGTCCGAAAGCTCGGCAAACACAACCCCGTTGCCCTTCTTTGTGAACACCAACTTGCACAGGTCAGCTTGTGATGCCCAGGCTCCCGTCAGTTCGATCGCGTGAGACTGGACCGGCAGCAGGATGAGCGAGCCAAACAGCATGACGGTTATTGCTAGCAATCGACGCGCGAACATTATCGTTTCTCCAAACCCTATGAATTGAAGCCAGGAAGAGGATCAGTGACCTCCGAGTACCAGCACTTTCAGCGGTAGTACGATCGCTTGCAGGCGAATGATCAACGCATGCACGAGGGCCACGGTATCGACGATATGCAGGTAGATTTTGGTCAGAAAACCAATGTCCTTTGATTGAAGCAGTTCATGGTTATTGGAATAGACATTGGCGATGCAGCTGCTCCCTGGGGGGACATCATCCAATACTCCCGGGTAGAGAGGTTCGAGGAAAGCCAGGACGGTTCCGGGAGGGCCGATCTTCTGCAACTCGGTCAGCTGATTGGATTGAATAATCTGGCCGGCGGCGATGACATCCTGCACCTTTGTGACCACAAGGGGGATAATAGTCATCGGCTTGCTGATGCAGGTAGCCTCGCCCACCATGCCCACCTTGAGTATCTGCGCCTCGATCTGGTTGAATCCGGCAAACAGCCTGTTCTCGCCCGCGGCTTCCGGAATGAGGATGCCAGCCGCCCTGGTTACGGGTGCCGGCTGCACGATGTCGCCGACCCGCAGAACGAACTGGTCGACTCGCCCGTCGACACCCGCATAGGTGACCATTTTGTCCAGCTCGACCAGAGCTGCGGCAAGGTCGGCCTCGGCGCTGGCCTTCTGCGCAGGCAGAACCGCCGAAATGCGCGTCTCCGTCGATTGCTTGGCTGCCGCCGCGGCGTCAACGGCTCCCTGCCGCGTCGCCACGAGGGTCTGAAGCTTTTCGATCTCGCGCGCGGCAACGATGTCGGCGTTGCGCTGCTGCAAGGTCGTTTTGGTCCGCAGTTCGTCCTGCGCCTGCCCCAGGGCTCCGTTTGCCTCCTGAAGCTTGCCCTCGCTGGTCAGGATGTCAGCCTTGGCCGTCATCATCGCAGCTTCTACTTCGGCGATCTTGGCGCGCGCCGTCTTGACTGCAGCTTCCTGTCGCGTCGTGTCCATCTTGAACAAGGGGTCGCCCTTCTTCACCTTGTCGTTGTAGCCGACATAGACCTCCGACACCCGGCCGCCCACCTCGGGAAAAATCGAAATGGTCCGGAACAGGGACGTAACGTTGGATGACGAGGGATGATTGTAGAGCACGACCGTGATCAGGAGCACGGTCAGTATCAGGCAAGTCGTAATGCCGTAGCGAAGTTCATACCAGACCGAGAAGATCGTGATCTCGTGGCCGATGCGCCTTCCCTGCACATAGCGCCGGAACAGATAATCCGGGAGGAGCGTCAACATCGAACAAAGCATCAATTCAAGCACGGGCGACCCCTTTCCTATCCTGACGGGGCTGATCCGCGGGTACGGCCTTCGGCGGATTGGAGTCGGATTGATCACCGGGACTGCCGGCGGCGGCTTCCTGGCCGGCGATGCT
>Ga0210408_10003688_pt1 | contig 14000 bp, 15 predicted proteins | sample IncBWH4MmetaG_FD_155471 | JGI IMG/M metagenome (GOLD analysis project Ga0210408, IMG submission 155471) | Forest soil microbial communities from Barre Woods Harvard Forest LTER site, Petersham, Massachusetts, United States - Inc-BW-H-4-M | ecosystem: Environmental > Terrestrial > Soil >...
AAGCGTTGCGCAGGCTGCATTGGGATCGAGGATCGAGATCCAGCCAACGCCGAGGCCCTCAGTGCGCGCGGCGAGCCACAAGGTCTGGATCGCGGCGACGACCGAATAGCGGATGGTTTCGGGCATGGTCTGTCGACCGAGGCCATGGCCCTGCCCTGTGCTCTCGTCCGCGCACACGGCAAGATGCACCGGCGCTTGCGACAGTCCCTCGAGTTTGAGCTGCGCATAGCGCGCCTGCCGCTCGCCGGCATAGCCGTTCAGCGCCACATCATTCGCCTTGGCGAAATTATCGCGGATCGCTTGCCGCCGCTCCTCTGTTTCCACCAGCACAAAGCGCCAGGGCTGGCTCAGGCCGACCGACGGCGCGAGCGAGGCCAGCGCGAGCAATTTCTCAATCAGGGCGGGATCGATCGGCTCGGTGCGAAACCGCCGGACGTCACGGCGCCAGCGGAGCAGTTCGGCAAACCGCTCGCGGAACGCAGCGTCGAAGCGCGGAGGTGTTTTGCTCTCGGTCGTCATATTGGGCCCTGAAAAACAGGGCGTAACAAATGCGGGCGAGCGCCGGAAGAGCCAAATCGCCTGCGATCCGCCAATCTGCCTCTAAAGACATCGCGGACAGGCTGTGTTACGGCTGCGCCCACTGAGACGGCTGCAACGCAACATAAGCAGGGATGAACCCACCATGCGCAGCACCACAAAATTGAAGAACCTGGTCGCCGAGCGGCAGGCGCTCACCGTTCCCGGCGCGGCCAATGCGCTGTTTGCCAGGGTCGTCGAAGAGGTCGGATATCCCGTGGTCTATGCCACCGGCGCCGGGATCGCCAACATGCATCTGGGCGCCCCCGACATCGGGCTAACCACGCTGACGGAAGTCGCCGCCACGCTGGCCGCGATGTCCGATGCCGTATCCATCCCCGTCATCGTCGATGCCGACACCGGCTTCGGAAATCCCGTCAACATGGTGCACACCATCCGCGTGCTGGAGCGGGCCGGTGCGGCCGGCGTTCAGATCGAGGATCAGGTCTTCCCCAAGAAGTGCGGACACTTCGCAGGGAAAGACGTCATCCATCCGGAGGAAATGATCCAGAAGATCAAGGCCGCCGTGGACAGCCGCCATGACGCCGATCTGCAGATCATCGCCCGCACCGATGCACGCGCCGTCGAGGGGCTGGATCGCGCCATCGAACGCGCGCAGCGTTTTGCCGAAGCCGGCGCCGACCTCACTTTCGTGGAAGCGCCGCTTTCGGTCGAAGAACTCGGGCGTATCGCAAGCGAGATCGCAGTGCCGCAGGTCGCCAACATCGTCTATGGCGGCCACACGCCGGACCCCGGCCGCGCGGCATTCGCCAAGATGGGCTTTGCGATCGTGCTCTACGCCAATGCCGGATTGCAGGCTGCGCTGCACGCCTGCACCCAGGTGTACTCTCGCCTCAAGGCCGACGGATCGCTCGCGAATGTGGGCGACATGCTCGCGAGTTTCGAGAATCGGCAGAAGGCGGTCGACAAGGACTGCTGGGACGCACTCGAAAGCAAGTACCACGTGCCATAAGCGCGTTTGGCGCCGCTTGATGCAAATCATCGCCCCGGAAATGGCACGTCGTTTGCTTCGTGCACCGTCTGCCCGGACGTGGACGCCGGGCCGCGTTGCGGAGGCGTAGGCATGCAGATTGGTGTTTTCATTCCCATCGGGAACAATGGCTGGCTGATCTCGAACACCGCTCCGCAATATCTGCCGACATTCGATCTCAACAAGGAGATCGTGCAGAAAGCCGAGCGCTACAATTTCGACTTCGCGCTTTCGATGATCAAGCTGCGCGGCTTTGGCGGGCAGACGCAGTTCTGGGAACACAATCTGGAATCCTTCACGCTGATGGCGGGCCTTGCCGCCGTCACCAGCCGCATCAAGCTGTTCGCGACCGCGGCAACGCTGACAATGCCGCCCGCCATCGCCGCCCGCATGGCCTCGACGATCGATTCCATTTCCCATGGACGCTTTGGGTTGAACCTCATCACCGGGTGGCAGAAGCCCGAATATTCTCAGATGGGTCTGTGGCCCGGCGATGCGTACTTCTCGCGCCGCTACGAATATCTGTCCGAGTATGTGCAGATCCTGCGCGATCTCTGGGAGACCGGCGTCTCCAATCGCAAGAGCGAATTCTTCCAGATGGACGATTGCCGCGTGAGCCCGCGGCCCGAAGGCGACATGAAAATCATCTGCGCCGGCCAGAGCGAGGCCGGCATGGCTTTCTCGGCAAAGTATGCCGACTATAATTTCTGCCTCGGCAAGGGCATCAACACGCCGACGGCTTTCGCGCCTGCCGCTGCCAAGCTGCTCGAAGCCAACGCAAAGACGGGCCGTAATGTCACATCCTTTGCGCTCGTCATGATTATCGCTGACGAAACGGACGAGGCTGCGTTCCGCAAGTGGGAGCTTTACAAGGCCGGCGCCGATACTGAAGCGCTCGCGTGGTTGACGCAGCAGGCTGGTGTCGACAAGTCGTCGGACACCAATGTCCGCCAGTTGGCTGATCCGACATCGGCTGTCAATCTCAACATGGGGACACTCGTCGGCTCCTACGCGAATGTCGCGCGAATGCTGGATGAGATCGACACCGTGCCGGGCGCAGAAGGCGTGCTGCTGACATTCGATGACTTTGTGCAAGGTGTCGAAGCATTCGGCACACGCATCCAGCCACTGATGGCCTCGCGCCGGCATCTGGCCATGATCCAGGAGGCGGTCTGATGACACAGGCGGTTCGTTCGGGCTTCGGTTATCGGGATTCCTCGGCGTCAGATGAAGTCACCATACCGGCGCGGCCGGAAGCATTGACCGTGAATCCCGCCGAGACGGCGGTGATCGTCGTCGACATGCAGAACGCTTATGCGACGCAGGGAGGCTACGTCGATGTTGCAGGGTTCGACATCTCGGGAGCCGCGGCTGCAATCGCGCAGACGAAGAAGGTTCTGGAAGCGGCGCGGGCCGCCAGCATCCTGGTGATCTATTTCCAGAATGGCTGGGACAAAGAATATGTCGAGGCGGGCGGCCCGGGATCGCCGAACTGGCACAAATCGAATGCGCTGAAGACCATGCGCGCGCGCCCTGAACTCGCCGGCACGCTGCTCGCGAAAGGCACATGGGATTACGCGCTGGTGGACGAATTGGCGCCGCAGCCCGGCGATCTCGTCATTCCCAAGACCCGCTACAGCGGCTTCTTCAATACCAACATCGACAGCGTCCTGCGTTCGCGCGGAATCCGCACGCTGGTGTTTACGGGTATCGCCACCAACGTCTGTGTGGAGTCGTCGCTGCGCGACGCCTTCCACCTCGAATATTTCGGCATCGTCCTCGAAGACGCCACCCATCACGTGGGACCGGACTTCCTGCAGCAAGCCGCGCTTTTCAACATCGAAAAATTCTTCGGCTGGGTCTCCACCGTCGCCGATTTCTGCGGGGCCGTTTCGCAAATCCCGCCTTCGCAAGTTCCTCCTGCCAAAACCTGAAAGAGCCATCATGCCCAAGACAGCCGTTATTCCGCCCGGCACCACCGCGCCGATCGCTCCCTATTCGCCCGGCACCCTGGCCGACGGCGTCGTCTACGTCTCCGGCACGCTGCCCTTCGACAAGCAGAACAACGTCGTCCATATCGGCGACGCCGCTGCCCAAACCCGTCATGTGCTGGAGACCATCAAGTCCGTGATCGAGACCGCCGGCGGAACGATGGCCGACGTCACCTTCAATTCCATCTTCATCACGGACTGGACCAATTACGCGACCATCAATCAGGTCTATGCCGAATACTTTCCCGGCGACAAACCGGCCCGCTTCTGCATCCAGTGCGGGCTGGTGAAGCCCGATGCGCTGGTCGAAATCGCGACCATCGCCCACATTGGCAAGTCCTGACAGCGGCTCTCAGGATCGAACATCAGCCATGCGTTATGAGATTCTCGGCCGCAGAGACGACGTGGCCTCCACGGTCCTGCTGTCGGCGGGTTTGGGTGGACTCGGCCATTTCTGGCGGCCGCAGCTTGAGGCACTTGGCGCGCATCATCGCGTCATCGTCTATGACCAACGCGGCACCGGCGCCAATGCGGGTGAGTTACCCGATGACTACAGCATCGCGCATATGGCCGATGACGTCGTGACGGTGCTCGATGATGCCGGCGTCGCATCGTGTCATTTCGCGGGCCACGCCCTTGGCGGTCTGGTGGGATTGGAGCTGGCACGGCGCGCGCCGTCGCGTCTTGCGAGCCTCATCCTCGTCAACGCCTGGGCCCGCGTCGACTCTCATACCCGTCGCTGTTTCGAGGCGCGCACGGCGCTGCTGAAACATGTCGGCATCGAGGCCTATGTTCGCGCGCAGCCGATCTTCCTTTATCCGGCCGCGTGGCTGTCGGAGCACGAAGACATCGTCCGCAAGGAAGAAGCTGCGGGCATCGCCCATTTCCAGGGTGCGGGCAATCTGCTGAAGCGTCTGTCCGCCTTGCTGGCATTCGACGCCACTCCGGATCTCGGCGACATTCAAGCACCGGCCTTCGTCGCGGCCTCGCGTGACGATGTCCTGGTGCCATTCACCCGCTCGCAACAGCTCGCAGCCAACCTGCGCCATGCAACCCTGTGGCTCACACCGGAAGGCGGACACGCTTTCACGGCCACCGACCCCGCGCCCTTCAACGCGGCAATGCTCGCCTTCCTGAAGGAAAAGGCGGGATAGCCGGGCCACGGCCGACCCGCCGATTTGCCGCCTGAACTGCATTGAAATGCAGCGAAACCCTGCTCATTATTCTGCCGGCGTGCGCAAACATTGGGCGCGCCACTGCTAGCGGCATTTGTCACACTTGGGAAATGGCATTGATTGAGCCACATATTTCGTTTGCGGGACCCGCCGAACAACCGCCGACCGACACCGCGTCGAAGCGGCTCGTGGTCGACGCCCAGAACATCTCGCTGACGTTTGAGACCGCGGACGGCAAGGTCGATGCCTTGTCCAACGTCAGCCTGCAGGTCGGCGAAGGCGAATTCGTCTCCTTCATCGGGCCCTCTGGATGCGGCAAGACCACGATGCTGCGCGTGATCGCGGATTTGCAGCAGCCGACATCGGGGGCGCTTCTGGTCAACGGCATGAGCGCGGAGGCGGCGCGGCTGGCGCGCAGCTACGGCTACGTGTTCCAGGCGCCGGCGCTGTTTCCCTGGCGCACGATCGAGAAGAACCTGAAACTGCCGCTGGAGATCATGGGCTTTTCGGAAGCCGAGCAGCAGCAACGCGCCGAGCATTATCTTTCGCTGGTCAACCTCAAAGGCTTCGAGCGCAAATTTCCCTGGCAGCTCTCGGGCGGCATGCAACAGCGTGTCTCGATCGCCCGCGCGCTCTCCTTCGATCCCGCGATGCTGCTGATGGACGAGCCGTTCGGCGCGCTGGATGAAATCGTCCGCGATCATCTCAATGAGCAGTTGCTGCAACTCTGGCGCACGATGGGGAAGACGGTCTTGTTCGTGACCCATTCGATTCCGGAGGCCGTGTTCCTGTCGAGCCGAATCGTGGTGATGTCACCGCGGCCGGGCCGCATCATCGACGTCATCGACTGCAATTTCGCTCCCGACCGTTCGCTGGAAATCCGCGAGACGCCGGAATTCCTCAAGATCGCACAGCGCGTCCGCAACGGTTTGCGCGCAGGGCACTCCTATGACGAGTAGCTCGCTCGCACTCGCACCCTCGTCGGCGCGCACGCTCGCACGTCATCCGCTGGTCGAGCGCTATGCGCCGGTCCTCACCACGGTGCTGGCGCTGGTCGCGATCTGGTATATCGCAGCGGTGGCGATGAACTGGACCCTGGTCAAGGACAGTTTTGAACGCGAGGAATCGCCCTACACCGTCTCCGACATCCTCGCGGGAACGATGGACGCCGAACGGCCGCTGCTGCCGGCGCCGCACCAGATCGCGGAAAACTTCTTCGATTCTGTGTTCGGCTATCCGCCCCTCGCTCCGCGCAGCCTCGTCTATCATTCGCTGGTGACGCTGTCGGCAACGCTGCTCGGCTTCGCGCTCGGCGCCGTCTTCGGCATCGTGCTGGCACTGATGATCGTGCATAGCCGCGTGCTGGAGCGGAGCCTGCTGCCGTGGATCATCTGCTCGCAGATGGTGCCGATCCTAGCGCTGGCGCCGATCTTTATCGTGGTGCTCGGTGCGATCGGGCTGCAGGGCCTGCTGCCAAAAGCCATCATCTCGGCCTATCTCTGCTTCTTCCCCGTAGCGATCGGCATGGTGAAAGGTTTCACCTCGCCCGATCCCTTGCAGATCGAGCTGATGCGGACCTGGTCGGCGACGCCGCGCCAGATGTTGTGGAAGCTGCGCTGGCCGGCCGCCGTGCCCTTCCTGTTTACGAGCCTGAAGGTTGCGATCACGATCTCGCTGATCGGCGCCATTGTCGCGGAGCTGCCGACCGGCGCGGAAGCCGGCATCGGCGCGCGGCTGCTCGCCGGTTCCTATTACGGCCAGACGGTGCAGCTCTGGAGCGCGCTGGTCGCCTCCGCCGTGCTGTCCTGGGGACTGATCTCGATCCTCTCGCTGATCGAGCGCGGCGTGAACCGCGGCATGGGGGCGCGCTGATGGACCCGCGCAAATTCCGGCTCGGTTTGCTCTTTGCCGTTGCGGCGATCACCCTCGCATTTGTCGCGCCGCTCGCGCACGGCGCACCGGCACTCTTGCTACGGCCTGGCCTTTGGCAAGCTGCTACAGGCGCCGGGGTGTTGTGCGCGCTGGCAGCGTGGTTTGCGGATTGGCGCGGCATTGCGCCAGGCCTTGCCGGTGCGATCATCGCCGCGGCCGTATCACTCCTTCTGCTCCGCGATCCCGGCATCACGGGTTCGGCAGCCGCAGGCTTCTGGGCGATCGTGGTCGCGGCTTGGCTCGCGGCGGCGATGAGTGTGACCAACCTGGCATCGCTGCGTCCGATCCGCAAACAGCGAAAGCGGATGATCAATATCGCTGTGCCGCTCCTGTTCGGCGCAACTATTTTCTATCTCTGGGAAGTCGCCGTGCGCGGCTTCGGCGTGCCGCCGGTGCTGCTGCCTTCGCCAAGCGCGGCGGCCAGCCGTTTCCTGGGCTCGCTGCCGACGCTAGCCGCCGATTTCAACCAGACTTTCATTCGCGGCGTCCTGATTGGCTACGCGATCGGCTGCGGCTCTGGGCTCCTGGTTGCGATCCTCGCCCATCGCTTCGAATTCATCGGCCGCGGCCTGCTCCCGCTCGGCAATTTCTTTTCAGCCCTGCCGCTGGTCGGCATCGCGCCGATCATGGTGATGTGGTTCGGCTTCGACTGGCCGTCGAAGGCCGCCGTAGTGGCGCTGGTCACCTTCTTTCCGATGCTGGTCAACGCCATCGCCGGCCTTTCGGCCGCCGGCCATATCGAGCGCGACCTGATGCGTTCCTATGCAGCGAGCCACCGGCAGAGCCTGGCCAAGCTCTATCTGCCGGCGGCGCTGCCCTTCATCTTCAACGCGCTCAAGATCAACGCGACCTTGGCCCTGATTGGCGCGATCGTTGCAGAGTTTTTCGGGACACCGACGCAGGGCATCGGGTTTCGCATCTCGACCGAGGCAGGCCGCATGGCCCTCGACATGGTCTGGGCGGAGATCGCGCTCGCCGCCCTCGCCGGCATGGCTTTCTACGGTTTTGTCACGCTGGCCGAACGCGCGACAACTTTCTGGCATCCGTCGTACCGGACCTAGCTCGGCGAGGTCTTTTAGCTTTGGAGTTTTCCATGAAACACAGTCTTGCCCTGGCCGCCGGCCTTTCGTTGGGCCTTGCGGTCACCGGCGCTCAGGCCGCCGATTCCGTCACCATCCAGCTCAAATGGGTCGCCCAGGCCCAGTTCGCCGGTTACTTCGTCGCGCAGGGCAAGGGCTTCTACAAGGAGGCCGGCCTCGACGTGACCATCAAGCCTGGCGGCCCCGACGTCGCCCCGCCCCAAGTGATCGCCGGCGGCGGCGCCGACGTCGTGGTCGACTGGATGCCGTCCGCGCTGGCCTCGCGCGAGAAGGGCGTGCCCCTGGTCAACATCTCTCAGACCTTCAAGAAGTCCGGGCTGGAGCTGACCTGCCGCGCCGACACCGGCATCAAGAAACCGACTGATCTCAAGGGCAAGACCGTCGGCATCTGGTACGGCGGCAACGAATATCCGTTCCTCTCCTGGATGTCGAAACTCAGCTACAAGACCGATGGCTCGGCCGGCGGCGTCAAGGTGATCAAGCAGGGTTTTAACGTCGACCCGATTCTGCAGAAGCAGGCCGACTGCGTCTCCACCATGACCTACAACGAATATTGGCAGGTGATCGACGGCGGCTTCAAGCCGAGCCAGCTCGTCGTCTTCAAGTACGAGGACGAAGGCGTCGCGACCCTGGAGGACGGCCTCTACGTGCTCGAGAAGAACCTGAAGGATCCCGCCTTCGTCGCCAAGATGGCGAAGTTCGTGAAAGCGTCGATGAAGGGCTGGGAATATGCCAAGGCACATCCCGATGACGCCGTGAAGATCATCCTTGCCGCCGACACCACCGGCGCCAAGACCGAGAAGGACCAGAAGCGCATGATGGGCGAAGTCGGCAAGCTGCTCGGCGAAGCCGACGGCAAGCTCGACGTCAAGGATTACGACCGCACCGTCGCGACACTGATGTCGGGCGGCTCGGACCCCGTCATCACCAAGAAGCCGGAAGGCGCCTACAGCTTCGCGATCTATGACGCGATGAAGAAGTGAGAAAACCGTAACGCGTATCTCAAGGACGGGATCTCCATCCCGTCCTCCTCGTTTGCCATGACAAAACGCTCAGACCGGACGGTGCCGCCGGCCACCGCCTGGATTTTGATCAACGGCCGCGCCCATCGCGAATGCTCGCTCCTGGACGTCTCGCCCGCGGGCGCGAAAATTGTCGTCCAGGACGGCCTGGGCATCCCCGAACGTTTCGAGCTCGCCCTGTTTCGAGCGCTCGACCAGCGGCGCAAATGCGAGGTGATCTGGCGGCGCGGCAAGATGCTCGGCATCAAATTCCTCTCATGAGCAGCACACTTATTGCGATACGATCAGCAGCACGGGTAACCACACTTCATACGCCGGAGACGAAAGATCAGCACCATGACGGCAGACAGCATCCATCTCGTGAGCCATCCTCTCGTCCAGCACAAATTGTCGCTGATGCGTGACCGCGAGCGTTCGACCAAGGGCTTTCGCGAGCTCCTCAACGAGATCGGCATGCTCCTGTGTTACGAGGTCACCCGCGACCTGCCGCTGGAGATGGTCGACATCGAGACGCCGGTTGCGCCGATGAAGGCGCCGCAGATCGCGGGCAAGAAGCTGACACTGGCCCCGATCCTGCGTGCCGGCGTCGGCTTTCTCGACGGCATGCTGGCGCTGATTCCTTCCGCCCGCGTCGCGCATATCGGCCTCTACCGCGATCCGAAGACGCTGGAAGCGGTGGAGTATTACTTCAAGGCGCCGCAGGATTTGTCGGACCGCACCGTGATCCTGATGGACCCGATGCTTGCGACCGGAAATTCCGCCTGCGCGGCGGCCTCGCTGTTGAAAGACCGCGGCGCCAAGGACGTCCGCTTTGTTTGCCTGCTGGCCGCGCCGGAGGGAATTGCGCAGTTTCAGGAGCTGCACCCTGACATCCCGATCTGGACCGCGGCGATCGACGAGAAGCTGAACGATCATGGCTATATCGTGCCAGGCCTTGGCGACGCCGGCGACCGGATGTTCGGTACGAAGTGAGCGTTCTCCGCGCGGGCAATTAGCCGCGGAGATAGCGGTCGATCGTAAGCTCCTCGGTCGATATCTCCGCCTTGCGCTGAAGCAACAGGTCCGTCATGACGCGCCCGGCGCCGCAGGCCATGGTCCAGCCCAAGGTGCCGTGACCCGTGTTGAGATAGAGGTTGCCGTATCGCGTCTTGCCGATGATGGGCGGGCCGTCCGGCGTCATCGGGCGCAGGCCGCTCCAGAACAGCTCCTGCTTGAAATCGCCGCTGTCCGGAAACAAATCCCGCAGCGATCGTTCCAACGTCATGCGCCGGCTCAGTGAAAGCCTGATTCCGTAGCCGCCTACCTCGGCCGTGCCGCCGACGCGAATGCGCGAACCCAGCCGTGTGATCGCGACCTTGTAGGATTCATCCATCACGGTCGACTGTGGCGCCCGCGCCTCGCTGGTGACAGGCAAAGTGAGCGAATAGCCCTTCACCGGATAGACGGGAATGTCGATGCCGAGCGGCCGCAGCAGCAAGGGTGAAAAACTGCCGAGCGCCACGACATAGGCATCCGCCGTGACGGGACCGGCGCTTGTGACGATAGATTCAACGCCTGTGCCGCCCACCGCCAGCCGCTCGATCGTCGTATTGAACAGGAAACGAACACCGATCTGCTCAGCGATCGCCTGCAGCCGTTGCGTGAACAGATGGCAGTCGCCGGTCTCGTCCTCGGGCAGGCGCAGCCCGCCGACGAAGGTGACCGGTGAGAAGGCCAGGCCTGGCTCGGCCTTGATGCAGCCTTCGCGATCGAGGACTTCGAACGGCACGCCGTAGCGCTTGAGAATTTCGACGTCGTCGCCGATATGGTCGAGCTGCGACTGTTTGCGGAAAAGCTGCAGCGTGCCCTGGCTGCGGTGATCATAGGTGATGCCGGTCTCGCTGCGCAGCGCGCGCAAGCTGTCGCGGCTATATTCCGCGATCGGCACCATCCGCGATTTGTTGATCGCGTAGCGACGGGAGGTGCAGTTGCGCAGCATCTGCAACATCCATCGCCACATCATGGGATCGAATTGCGGCCGCACCACCAGCGGGCCGTAGCGGTCGAGCATCCAGAAGATCGCCTTGACCGGCACACCCGGTCCAGCCCAGGGCGAGGCATAGCCCGGCGAGATTTCGCCGGCATTGGCAAAGCTCGTCTCCAGCGCCGCGCCGTTCTGGCGATCGATCACCGTCACCTCGGCGCCGGCCTTGGCGAGATAATAGGCCGTCGTCACACCGATGACGCCGGCGCCCAGAACCGCGACCTTCATCGGAGAAGCTCACTCATTGCTGATTGCTTTTGGCTGATTGCATCAGCCGACCCTGTGCAGGACGGCGGCAAATGTCAACTTGTGCGGCCAGAAGCAGTGGTCACAGGGCTGTCACCCCGATCGCGGGAAGATCAGCGCTCGGCAAAAGCCTTTTCGACCACGAACTGCGCGGGCTCGCCGTGATTGCCTTCGACAAAGCCGCGTGCGTTCAGCAACGCGCGCGTATCGGCCACCAGCGCCGGGCTGCCGCAGATCATGACGCGGTCATGCGCCGGCTCGATTGCGGGCAGGCCGATATCGGCAAAGAGTTTGCCCGACGTGATGAGGTCGGTGATGCGGCCACGGTTGCGGAAGGGATCGCGCGTCACGGTCGGATAATAGATCAGCTGCTCGCGCACCATCTCGCCGATCAATTCGTCGTTCGGCAGCTTCTCGGTGATCATCTCGCCATAGGCCAATTCCCTGACATGGCGGCAGCCATGCAGCAGCACGATCTTCTCGAAGCGGTCGTAGGTCTCGGGGTCCTTGATCACGGAAAGGAACGGCGCGAGCCCGGTGCCGGTGCCGATGAGATAGAGATTGCGGCCATCCTCGAGATTGTCGATGACAAGCGTGCCGGTCGCCTTGCGGCTGATGATGATTTCGTCGCCCTCTTTCAGGTGCTGCAAGCGTGAGGTCAGCGGGCCGTCCGGCACCTTGATCGAGAAGAACTCGAGCCTGTCCTCGTAATTGGCGCTGGCGACGCTGTAGGCGCGCAGCAGCGGCCGCTCGCCGACCTTGAGCCCGATCATGGTGAACTCGCCGTTACGGAAGCGAAACGACGGATCGCGGGTGGTGGTGAAGGAGAACAGCGTATCGGTCCAGTGGTGAACGCTCAGCACGCTTTCCTGGTTGAAATTGCTCATCGCCTGATTTCCTTGACCGGCCAACTCATTCGTATACGATCATTCGTATACAAATGAATAATCCAGCTTGATCCCAAGGTCAAGGCGGCTCAAATTCGCCAAGCATTTCAACGGAAGGGACCATCCCCATGGCGCATGACGCACCCCAGGCCACCGGCCCGAGCAAGCTCGTGATCCGCAATATCGGCCTGTTGCTAAGCGGCGCCCTGGAGAAGCCGATCCTCGATGCCGATACGATCGTCGCCGAAAACGGCAAGATCACCGGCATCGGCCGCGCCAAGGACGTCAACGCCGAAGGCGCCACCACCATCGTCGACGCCCACGGCACGACCGTCGCGCCCGGCCTGATCGACAGCCATGTCCATCCCGTCGCCGGCGACTGGACGCCGCGGCAGAACCAGATCAACTGGATCGACTCTTACCTTCACGGCGGCGTCACCACCATGATCTCCGCCGGCGAGGTGCACATGCCCGGCCGGCCGCGCGATGTCGTGGGGCTGAAGGCGATGGCGATATTTGCGCAACGCGCGTTCTGGACGCTGCGGCCGGGCGGCGTGAAGGTCCATGCCGGCGCGCCCGTGATCGAATGCGAGATGGTCGAGGAAGACTTCAAGGAGTTGGCCGCGGCCGGCGTGAAACTCCTCGGCGAAGTCGGCCTCGGCGGCGTGAAAGATGGCCCGACCGCACGGAAAATGGTCGGCTGGGCACGAAAGTACGGTATCCAAAGCACCATTCATACCGGCGGTCCCTCGATCCCCGGCTCCGGCCTGATCGACAAGGACGTCGTGCTCGAAGCCGACACCGACGTGGTCGGCCATATCAATGGCGGGCACACGGCGCTGCCCGATGACCAGATCCGCTGCATCTGCGAGGGCTGCAAGCGTGGGCTGGAGCTGGTGCACAACGGCAATGAGCGCTCGGCGCTCTACACGCTGCGCACCGCGCGTGAGATGGGTGATCTGGCCCGCGTCATTCTCGGCACCGATGCGCCGGCCGGCTCCGGCGTGCAGCCGCTCGGCATCCTGCGCATGGTCTCGATGCTGTCCTCGCTCGGCGACCTGCCGGCCGAGCTCGCCTTCTGCCTTGCGACCGGCAACACCGCGCGAATGCGCGCGCTCGACTGCGGCCTGATCGAGATTGGACGTGCCGCCGATTTCGTCCTCATGGACAAGGCACAGCATTCGCCGGGCAAGAACATCCTCGAAAGCGTGCAGCTCGGCGATCTGCCCGGCGTGGGCATGACGATCATCGACGGCATCGTCAGGACGCAACGCAGCCGCAATACGCCGCCCGCGGAGAAGGTGGCCGAGGTGGTGGGGCATTGACTCACCGTCGCCATTGCGAGGAGCGCAGCGACGAAGCAATCCATGGCGCAGCAAGCGGAGAGATAGATTGCTTCGCTGCGCTCGCAATGACGAGGGGATTGTAGGGTGGGCAAAGGCGCATCGCGCCGTGCCCACCATCGTCAGGGTGCGCTAAATTGGTGGGCACGGCGCTAACGCGCCTTTGCCCACCCTACGGATCAGCGCAGCTTGTTCAGCAGCGCGAACAGCGTCTCGCGCTCCTTCGGTTCCAGCGGCGCCAACGTCTCCTTTGAGATCGCGAGCGCACTCGCTGCGGCTTTTTCCGCCGTCTGCGCGCCGGCGCGCGTGAGACTGACCAGCAGCCGCCGGCCATCCTCCGGATCGGAGCTCGTCTCCGTCAAGCCGCGTGCGGAGAGGCGATCGATCACGCCCTTGATGGTCGCGACATCCATCGCGGTGAGCCGTCCGAGCTGGTTCTGCGAACACGGCCCGGTCTCGGCGAGCTTGGCGAGCGCCGCCCATTGCGTCGGGGTCAGGTTGATGCCGATGTCACGCGCGAAGATCGACGCATGACGTTGCCAGACCTGGCGCAGGATGAAGCCGATCTGCTCATCTAGGATGTAGCCTGGCTTCGACGGTCTTGCGCTTTTCTTCAGCGTGGCGCTCCTGCCCATCCCCTCCCCCTCACAACGACAGATGCGCGTCACTGATATCCGGACGCGCATCCAGCTCAGCGATCGTGCCGCCAAAGCA
>Ga0210408_10003689_pt1 | contig 13998 bp, 15 predicted proteins | sample IncBWH4MmetaG_FD_155471 | JGI IMG/M metagenome (GOLD analysis project Ga0210408, IMG submission 155471) | Forest soil microbial communities from Barre Woods Harvard Forest LTER site, Petersham, Massachusetts, United States - Inc-BW-H-4-M | ecosystem: Environmental > Terrestrial > Soil >...
TGGCCGCCCCTGTACGACCCGTCCCGGCTGGCCGCGAACGAGGTGCCGGTGGCCGCCGCGGTCTACTACAACGACATGTACGTGGACCGCGAGCTCTCGATGCAGACCGCCGCGGCCATCCGCGGCCTGCGAGCCTGGGTGACCAGCGAGTACGAGCACGACGGCCTGCGGGTCAGCGACGGGGCCGTGCTGGACCGCCTGATCGGCATGGTCCGCGGCAACATCTAAACGATTTCTGTCGTGGCCGCCCGCCCCTGCGGGGCGCCGTAGGGTGGAATCGTGCGTGGAATGTCCCGCGTTCATACCGGGCGACGACTCGTCCTGGCGATCGCGGCCGTGGTGGCCGCGGTGGCGGGGGCCGGCCGCACCGCCCTCGCCCTGACCACATCCGCGCCGTCGCACGCTGTGGCGGTATCCCGGGGCGACCTGACCCGGGCCGCGCTGAAGGTGACCGCGGGGACGCCGTTCCTCGACGTCAGCATGGGCAGGCTCGGCGGCATCTTGCTGCGCGTCTCGACGCCGGACGGCGCCCCGGTCCGGCCGGTGCTGTCCGGCTCGCAGCTGATGGTGCTGTCGCTGGCCGGCGCCACCGGCCCGAGCGCCCAGGGTTCCGGGTATGTGGTCAAGGTGGTGCTCAACTCGGCCGTCACGTGGAGCCTTGATCTGGCAGGCGGCACCCAGCGCACCCAGGTCGACCTGCACGGCGGCAAGGTGGCCGGGGTCGCCGTGATGGCGGGTTCGGCCGTGCTGGATGTGAGCCTGCCCCGGCCGTCGGGGACGCTGCCGTTCCTCCTGGCCGGCGGGGTGAGCCAGTTCCGGCTCAGCCTGCCCGGCGGCGTGCCGGTCCAGGTGACGGTGGGCGGCGGCGCGTCATCGGTGTCGGTCGACGACCAGAAGCTGACCGGGATCGCGGGCGGCACGGTGCTGACGCCGCCTGGCTGGGCGTCCGCCACGTCCCGCTTCGACATCGACGCGATCTCCGGGTTCTCGCAGCTGACGGTCAGCCGCTGGTCCGCCGCCGGGTCCTAGTCCCGGGTGCGGGTCAGCGTGCTTGGATTGGATGAGAACCTGACGAATCCATCCGGCGGCGACGCCAGCGGAGGTAGTGCGTGGACATCGGAATCGGCCTGCCCAACACGGTGCCTGGGACCGAGGGCAGGAGGCTCGTCGACTGGGCCAAGAACGCTGAAGAGGCCGGCTTCAGCACCCTGGGAACGATCGGCCGGCTGGTGTACCCGAACTACGAAGAACTCATCGCCCTGGCCGCCGCCGCGGCGGTCACCAGCCGGATCCGACTGACCACCAGCGTGCTGCTGGCCCCGCTGTACACCAACACCGCGCTGTTCGCCAAGCAGGCCGCCTCGCTTGACCGGCTCTCCGGGGGCCGGCTCGTGCTCGGCCTCGGGCTCGGCGGCCGCGACGACGACTTCACCGCCAGCGCGCTGCCGACCGCCGGCAAGGGGCGCCGCCTGGATCAGCAGCTAACCGAGATGAAGCGGATCTGGGCCGGCGAGCGCTACGGCTACGCCGGCGCGATCGGGCCCGAACCGGTGCGGCGCGGCGGTCCCGAGCTTATCCTCGGCGGCGCGGCGCAGGCCAGCTTCCGCCGGGTCGCCCTGCTCGGCGATGGATGGATCATGGGCGGCGGCACACCGGACATGTTCGCCGAGGCCGCGGCCGGGGTCGACAAGGCCTGGGCGGATGCGGGCCGTCCCGGCAAGCCGCGCAAGCTCTCGCTCGCCTACTTCGCCCTCGGACGCGACGCCCGCAACCAGGCGGCCAACTACCTGCTGCACTACTACGACTGGCTCGGCGACGTGGCCCGGCAGATCGCGGCGGGCGCCGCCGTCAGCGCCGAGATGGTCAAGGGCTACGCCGACGCGTTCGCGGCGGCGGGCTGCGACGAGCTCATCTTCGTCCCGACCACCGCTGCTCCGGACCAGATCGGCCTGCTCGCCACCGCGGTCCTATAGCGGCGACCGGATAACTTGACCGCCGAGTGGCCGACCGTACGGAAGGCTTCACGGATCTGGGCGGCGACATAGCCGGGGCGGTTCCGGACGACGAAGGCCGTGAATCGCAGCACCAGATACCCATCCAGCTTGATGCCGTTCTCCCGGTCCATGTCATCCCACCACTGGGCAGCGTCCATGTGATGAATGCCGTCGATCTCCACGATGATCCTGGCCTCTTCCCACACGGCATCCAGCCAGCGGCGCCGGTTACGGGAGTCGTACCGTACGGTCTGCCTGGTGGGTTCAGGCAGGCCGAAAGCACGGATCACCAGGCGGGTGAAGTCGATCTCGGAAAGGGCCTCCGCGCCTCCCATGATGTCGTCGAGCGTGCTGAGAATGATCGGCCGGCGGCGCAGCCGCGGGTTACGGGCGACGACCGCGAACAGATCCGCCGGGCGCACCAACCGCTGCTGGACGCCTGCCGCCAGCACCGCCTGAGCGCCCCGATCCGTGTGTATCCAAGCTGCCGCGTCAACTAGCGATCGAGCGATCCTCGTCCTGGGCGGGCTCTTAGCCGGATGCACGTCTGCTCAGCCGAGCGAGCGTGACCGGTGGAGGAAAACTGGCAGGCTGGGAGGTGGTTTCCGGACCTGGCGGGAATCCGGGAGCAGAACGTGAATGCGGTCATCGGAGAATCCGGCCAACCCGTCCAGGCGTGCGGCAGTCAGGCCGGCCAAGACGGCGCCGTCCCCAGCCCACAGGAGGCTCACCCTGAGCGCGTCATCGGCGGTAAGCGGGCCGGAATGCGTAACGAACACGCCCGGGCATGGTCGCTGCCACCGGCCGCTTTCCACCCGCCACCGAAGCTGGGCGGGGGTCAGCACATCCAGCGCCGCCATCCTGGACATCACGGCAGGTGCGGCAGCCCTGTTGCTTTCGTCCGGGGACGAACTAGGGGGTTCAGGAGAGTAGCTGGCCATGAGGGCACCGTGCCGCCCGCAGGATCACAGGCGACAGTTTCACGCCGAGCCTGTGGATATCGCTCGCAGTTATGCACAGCCCTCGCCCCGCCCCTTCCATCCCCACTCACCCTCGGCTACACTCCCCGCCGACTGGCCGCTGCGATATGAGTGCGATCCGTGCTGGATTAGCAACACGGATTGCACTCATATCCGATGCCTAGCGCTTTCTTCCTAGGCCGAGTTCGCGGAGGCCGAGCCGCGGACGGCGGCCAGGTAGCCGAGGATCGCGTCGCGGTTACGGCTGAGGCAGTCGATGCGCTGCCCGAGCCGTTCGGCTTCGCGTTCCAGCAGTTGCGCCGTCTCGGCGGTCAGGCACTGGGCGGGCAGGTGGATCCCGCACCCGAGGTACGGCAGGATCCTGCGGATGATCTCGGTGGTGAGGCCGGAGTCGAGCAGGCCGCGGATCTGCTCGACCCGGTCCAGATCGGCAGCGCCGTAGCGGCGGTACCCGTTGCTGTCGCGTTCGGGGTGCAGCAGGTCCTGCTCCTCGTAGTAACGGAGCAGCCGGGCCGGGACGCCGGTCCGGCACGACAGCTCGCCGATCAGAATCGGGCGGGGATGGTCATTTGCCTTCACATTAATGTGAAGGTTTCAGCATGGTCGGATGCTTCCCGACTCGTTTCCCTGGTGGGGCCTGCTGGCCCTGGCCACGGCGGCCTTCACCGACGTGGTCACCGACCTGCTCCCAGCCGGTTTGCTGCCGCAGATGAGCAGGGCCCTGCACGTACCCGAGGCGCGCGTCGGCCTCCTGGTCAGCGCGTTCGCGATCGCCTCGGCGCTGGCCGCGATCCCGGTCACCGCCCTGCTGCGCGGCCTGCCCCGCCGCCCGGTGCTGATCTCCGTGCTGGCCGGCTTCGCACTGCTCGACGCCGTCACCGCCGTGTCCGGCTGGTACCCGCTGACGTTCGCGGCCCGGCTGCTGGCTGGTGTGATGGGCGGCACGCTGTGGGCGATGCTGGCCGGCTACGCGGCGCGGATGGTCCCGGCCCGGCAGCGCGGCCGGGCCATCGCGGTCGTCCTAGGCGGCATCACGGTCGCGCTGTGCTGCGGCATCCCCGCCGGGACGGCGCTGGCCGGCGCGCTGGGATGGCGGGCCAGCTTCGGCCTGCTGGCGGGGCTCGCCCTGCTGCTGACGGCCTGGATCCGGTGGCAGGTCCCCGCGTTCGAAGGAGAGCCCGCGGGCCAGCGCGCCCCGCTGCGCCGGGTCGCACGGCAGCCTGGCATCCGAGCGGTCCTCGCCGTCACCGTGCTACTGCTCACCGGGCACCAGGCGATATACACCTACGTCGCTCCCTTCGCCCCCGGCCGCACCAGCCTCGTCCTACTCGTCTTCGGCGTCGCCACGGTAGCGGGGATCTGGGTCACCGGCGTCGTCGCCGACCGGCATCTCCGGCCCGTCCTGCTGGCCGCGCTGGGCCTGATCGCCGTGGCCATGCTCGTCCTGGGTCTGGCGGCGCGGGCGCCGGCGGCGCTGCTTGCCGCCGCGGCGCTGTGGGGCACAGCGTTCGGCGGGGCGCCAACGCTGCTGCAGACCGCGCTGGTCGATGCCTCGGGCCCGGCCAGCGCGGACGTGGCCACCGCCCTGCAGACCACGGTGTACAACGTCGGCATCGCCGCCGGTTCGCTGGCCGGCGGCCTGGTCCTGGGTGGCACCGGGCCCGCCGGCCTGCCGTGGGTGACGCTGGCGTTCACGGTCGCCGCGCTGGGCACCGTCGCGGCCGCCAGACGCCACGCCTTTCCTCAGGAAAGGTGGCAGGAGAGGGGAATACCCGGGCGCGCGGTGCTGTTGCCGCGGGCGTGACGGGACAGCCGCAAGAAGACGTGCAGTTCTGGTTCGATCCGCTGTGCCCCTGGGCCTGGATCACTTCCCGCTGGATGCTGGAGGTGGAGAAGGTCCGGCCGGTGCGCACCGAGTGGCGGATCATGTCGCTGGCCTACCTGAACCTGGTCCAGCACGAAGGCAAGGGCCTCACCGAGGAATACCTCGAACGGATGGGCAAGGCGTGGGGGCCGATCCGGGTGGTAGCGGCCGCGGCCCAGGAGCGCGGCCCGGACATCCTCGGGCCCATCTACACCGCCATCGGGACCCGGTACCACGTACAGGGGCGCCGGGAGGACCCGCAGGCGATCCCCGAGGCGCTGGCCGAGGTGGGCCTGCCCGCCTCGCTGACCAGCGCGGCGGAGAGCACCGAGCTCGACCAGCTCATCAAGGACTCGCACAACGAGGCGTTCGACGACGTCGGCCTAGACGTCGGCACGCCGGTCATCCGCATCCGCGGACACGCCATCTTCGGTCCCGTCGTCACGCCCGCACCGCGCGGCGAGGCAGCCGGGCGGCTGTGGGACGGGGTGGCGCTGGTGACCGAGACCGACGGCTTCTTCGAGCTCAAGCGGAGCCGGGACCGCAAGCCGTCCTTCGACTGAGCCGGCCGCCGCGCGGAACATCCGCCAGGTGGCGGACCCGCCAGCCAGGCTCGTCAGCCGCAGCCCGGCTGCCGGATCACCTCGGCGGCGAGCTGCGGTACCGTGACGTCGCGGCCGAGGGAAACAGGTAGGTTTCGCCGGCCTTATCGGCCCTCCCGATGCCAGCCTCGAGTTCCGCTGCGGCTTCACCCCTCCGGTCTCCGCTTCGCGGGCCCGCGCAGAGCCAGCATCGGCGCCATCGCGGCCTTAGAGCGGACCATATTGCCGCCCGACGTCAACATCAGCCAGCTCGCTGATGTCTTCCCCACGGGCCAGACGGGACCCTGAAGTATCGGAAAAGGCAGTTCCCGGAGGTTCCTGATGAACGAATACTGCGACAACGGGCAGTGTCCCGCGCAGGCCCGCGTCACGGTCTTCACCCGCCGCGGCCCGCTGTTGATGTGCGGGCACCACTTCCGCCGGCATTCTGCCGCACTCGAGCCATGCGCGTTCGGCGCCTACGACATGGTGACCGGCCATCCGATCCGCTTCCGCGCGCCGGGATGGCGAGCCTGAGCATGTGCGAGTATCCCCACGTCGTCGTCACCGGGGCCTCCTCCGGTGCCGGGCGCGCCACCGCACTATGCCTGGCCGCGAGCGGATACCACGTCTACTCCGGCGTCCGCACGTATGCCGGCGGAGTCGCGCTGCACCAGCACACCCCGCCCGGCGCCGGCATTATCACCCCGCTGCTGCTCGACATCAGCCGTCCGATCCAGGTCATGGCCGCGGTGCGGACCGTCACCGCGCATACCGGCCCGGCCGGCCTCGCCGGGCTAGTGAGCTACGCGGGCACGGACGGCTCCGGCCCCCGCCCCGGGCTCAGCGTCACCGCGGAGCTCGCCGTCACCCGGGCGTTCGTGCCGCTGCTATACCGGGCGCAGGGAAGGATCGTGATGACCGGGCCGGCCGGGACGCTGCGCCGCGAACTCGCCCCGTGGAATATCGATGTCATCTTCATCGAGCCCGCGGCCTGCGCCGGAGCGGTCGCCCGTGCCCTGGCTGCACCCCCGGCCGCGGGTCGCGGAAGGATCGTGTCCATGACCTTGTAGGGGCGCCAGGGCACGCGCCTCGGTCCGTTCGGTGCACAAGTGATCGTTCTTGTGTTACTTGTTGGCTCACGCACGTTGGCCCAGGACTCGAGGTGATGTGATGTCGGACCGTCCGTTTGAGCTCGCCTGGACACCCGAGGGGATGGTGGCGCGAGTCCGGCTCCGGGGCAGTTCGGTGCTATCGTCGCCGATGCTGAACCGGGGCACCGCGTTCACGCTGGCCGAACGGGAGGCGCTCGGACTCACCGGGCTGCTGCCCGATGGCGTGTCGACGATCGAGGGGCAGCTGCGCCGGGTCTACGCGCAATACCTGCGCCAGCCCGACGACCTGGCTAAGAGCCTGCATCTCGGCCAGGTGCGGAACCGCAACGAGGTGCTGTTCTACCGGCTGCTGGCCGAGCACATCCACGAGATGCTGCCGATCGTGTACACGCCTACGATAGGGACCGTCATCGAGCGGTACAGCCTGGAGTTCGCCCGCCCGCGCGGGGTGTACCTGTCGGTGGATCATCCTGATCAGGTGGAGACGGCCTTCCGCAACTACGGGCTTGGGGCCGACGAGGTGGACCTGATCGTCGCCACCGACTCCGAGGGCATCCTGGGCATCGGTGACTGGGGCGTGGGCGGCATCGCGATCGCGGACGGGAAGCTGGCCGTCTACACCGCGGCGGCCGGGCTGCATCCCCGCCGGGTCATCCCGGTCGTGCTGGACACCGGGACCGACAACGAGGCCCTGCTGGCCGAGGACATGTACCTGGGCAGCCGGCACCCGCGGGTCCGGGACGAGCGGTACGACCAGCTGATCGACGCCTACGTCAGCACCGCGGCCAAGCTGTTCCCGCACGCGATGCTGCACTGGGAGGACTTCGGCGCCGCCAACGCCCGCCGGATCCTGCTGAAGTACGCCGACAGCTACTGCACCTTCAACGACGACATCCAGGGCACCGCCGCGGTGGTGCTGGCCGCCGCGCTGGGCGCGACCCGGGCCGCGGGCACGGCGATGCGCGACCAGACGATCGTGATCCATGGCGCCGGCACCGCGGGGATCGGGATCGCGGACGCGCTGCGCCAGGTCATGATCGACGACGGGCTCAGCCTCGCCGAGGCCACCGCACGGTTCTACGCGCTGGGCAGCAAGGGCCTGCTGACCAACGACTACCCCGGGACGCTGCGTGACTTCCAGGTGCCCTACGCCCGGCCGGCCGCCGAGGTCGCCGACTGGCCGCGCGACGCGGACGGCCGGATCGGCCTGGCCGAGGTGGTGACCCGCAGCCGGGCCACCATGCTGATCGGGACCTCGACCCAGCCCGGGGCGTTCACCGAGCAGATCGTCACGGCGATGGCCTCGCACGCCGAACGGCCGGTCATCATGCCCCTGTCCAACCCGACCTCGCGCTCCGAGGCCCGGGCCGCCGACCTGATCGCGTGGACCGGCGGGCGGGCGCTCATCGCGACCGGCAGCCCGTTCCCGCCGGTGACCTACGGCGGGGTCGAGTATCAGGTCGCCCAGGCCAACAACGCGCTCATCTTCCCCGGCCTCGGGCTGGGGGTCACCGTCAGCCGGGCCCGCCGCGTCAGCGACGGCATGCTCGCCGCCGCGGCCCGCGCGCTGGCGGACCTGTCCGACACCGACGCCCCGGGAGCGGCCGTGCTGCCCCCGGTCACCAGCCTGCGGGCCGTGTCCGCCGCGGTCGCCGAGGCCGTCGCCCGGGCGGCCCGGGCCGAAGGGCTGTCGGACGTGTCCCTCGACGGCCTGGCCGAACGGGTCCGGGCGGCCATGTGGGAGCCCGCCTACCCGAAGGTGGAGGCCATCTGACGGCTGAGCCTCAAGCGCCGAGCGCCATGAAGGAGTGCGCCGTCGCCTCGGCAATCGGATCGCCGTCGGCCGCCCGGCGTGCGGCCAGGAGAGCCTCGGGGAGCATGGCGCCGCGCTGGATGGCCTCGTGCAGGGCCACCATGACGGGCACCACAGCGATGTCGTTGACGGGCACGATGCTGGCCACGATTCCGGCCGCGCCGAGCGGCATCAGGCTGCTGACCAGGCCCAGGAGCTCGTCGGCACCTACTGGGGCTGCGACTCCGGAGTCGCAGCCGGCCAGGACCATCTGGTACGGCGCGCGCCTGAGGCGCTCGAAGTCGTGCACGATCAGCGGTCCGTCGTCGAGCAGGATGGACGAGAACATGGGGTTGTCGGCCCGGAACGTGCCGTGGGCCGCGATGTGCGCCAGCCACGCGCCGTCCAGGGCGGTGAGTACCTGGCCGGCCGTGGCGTTGCCGTGACCCAGCAGCCTGGCCCTTGGATAGCGAGAGTGCAGCGGCTCGACCTCCGCGCCCTTGGTGGCCAGCCCGGGCCCGGTGACGAGGGTCACGCGCCGCGGGGACGGCGGCCGCATGCGACGGGCACGCAGCCAGGCCGACGCGGACGGCGCCACAGTCACGACGCGATCGCGCAACGACGGCATGAGGGTCCATGGCACAGCCCGGAACCGGGCGGGCGGGATCACCACGACCGGGCTGTCCCCGAGCCCGGCGGCCGCGCTGCCGAGCAGCGCGGCCTCCAGCGCGGCGCCCCTGTACTTCAGCACGATTTCGTCGCCGGGTTGCCGACGGCCATGGGCGAGGCGGCGCAGCACGAAGCGGTTCAGCTGGACCTCGCGTTCGGGCGCGCTGCCCACCGTGTGCAGGCGGACCCGGCGGTCCGCGACGACGACCACGTGCAGCATGCCGTCCATCGTGACGAGCTCGATAAGCGTGGCCGGGCCGAGCTCGTCGAAGAGCTCGTCCAGGTTGAACTGGCCTTCCCCGGGCTCGTGACTGCCGGGCAACCTGCGGGTGCGGGCCTGGACGGCCGCCTCGAGCCGCCGCCGCTCGCGCTCCAGGGCGTTCCGGCGTGGGGCCATCATTTCGGTCTCTCTGAGGAGCCGGCTCACGCTGCGCAGCGCCTCAAGCTCGCCTGTTAGCTCCTTGTCCGCACGGGCCGGTGTGCTCCTGATGGCCAGCGCGGTCGCCCGCCACCGCTCGCTCCAGAACAGCAGCCGGCGGACGTCGCCGCGCCTGAGCGCGTCGCGCTGGGCCAGCGTGGCGAGCTCGGCGCCATGCGCCGTACCGTACGCGCGCAATTCGGTGGCGCCGAGCCGCATCTGGTGCTCCTCGAGGGCATCGAGGCCCCGGCCGCAGGCGGCGACGGTGGCGCGGGCGTTGCCGTGCGCGTCGGCCTGCAGGGCCTGGGCCAGCCAAGCCACGCTCCGGGGCAGCGGCGGCCCGCGGCGGCGTGACCGCGCGGCGTGCTCCAGGTGCTGGTCGGCTACCGGCATGTTCCCCCGGCTCAGGGCGATGCGTCCGGCGAGCAGGTGGGCCTGCATCACCTCGCCTGCCTGTGACGCCTCGAGGCGGGCGGCGACCTCCTCGGCGTAGCGGAGCAGGGCGGGGGAATGCTCGCCCGCGACATACCTGGCCTCGGCGAGGACGAGGCTGGCGCGGGCCTCCCAGACCGAGCGCCGCTGGGTCTGGAACTGTCGGCGGGCCTGACCTGCCCGCTGTCTGGCGTCGGCAGCGTTGCCCGCGGCCAAGCCAGCGGTAGCGGCCGCGAAGAGCAGTTCCGCTGTCTTGTACGCTATCCCGCCCTCCGGGGGTATCCGGCTGAGCGCGGTGTAGGTCTCCTGCGCCGCCTCTGCGGCCAACCCGGCAGCCAACAGCGCCGAGCAGCGGTCGATGGCGAGGTCAGGAAGGGTCTCGCCCAGTGCGTCGTAGCGGTTCGCCGCTTCGTCAAGGTAGGTAAGCGCCTCGGGGAGGTCGCCTCGGATCAGTGCTACCAGCGCGCGGTTATGCCGGGCCTTAGCGTATTCGAGTTCCTGTTCGCTCGTCGCATACAGCTCCTCGGCACGGGCAAAGTCTGCAGCCGCACGCCCAGGCAGGCCGAGCCCGAGAAAGACATAGGCCCGAAGGGTCAGTGACCGCGCCTCCCACAACGTGTCGTCCGCCCGGCGAAGGTAGGGCAAGGCGCGACTCAGATCCTTGTATGTCTCATGGAAGCGGCCCATCTCCCACAAAATCATGGCGCGCCGGTAGAGCACGCGTCCGGCCATACCGCCGCGCGAGTCCTCTACCGCTCGGTTCAGCACGGCCAGACCCTGTCGGCTGCGGCCCGCCCATGCGAGCGCCGCTCCCAGGCTCGCCTGCACATCGACTTCACGCTCGTTCCGGCCTGACGCGCGGGCCAGCCTTTCCCCCCTCCTCAACTCGACGATCGCGCCCGAGAGGTCGCCGCGATCGCGCAGCACGATGCCGATCGCGTGATGAGCCAGTGAGGCGTCATACGGGCTGGGCCCGCTGGCCAGCACTGAGCGCGCGGCGAGCAAGGCGTCCTGGGGTCGGGATACGGCGAGCGGCAGGAGCTCAGCTGGGTCGGACGGCACGTTCACGCTGTCAGGATCTCCCCCCGCCATGCAAATGATGCTAAACAGTTTCCGATATCAATTACAGGTGAAATGAGGCCGGACATGTCGACTCCCAGTGAACCGCAGAGCCGTCTGCACGCCCAGGTCGAGCTGATGCTGTCCGGCATTCCCGGTGTCGTAGACGGTCTCGACGGGGCGGCCGCCCACCCCGCCGACTGGGCCGACCGGGGCGTCGTGGACTACCACTACCGGGAACGCACCCTGCTGGTCCGCGACGCGGATGTCGACCGCGTGACGGCGCTGGTGCATGGCACACCGGTTGCGCATGGCAACAACATGCGCGGCTTGACTCGCCTGGAGTTGTCCGCTGACCAGCACTGGAGCGTGGAGGAGGCCTGTGCCTACCTCGACCGGACCCTCGGCGAGGGGGTGGCCACCCCGGACCATGTCCTGTACGTCACCCCCCTCACGTGCTGTCCGGCCACGGAGCCGGAGGAGGTGCCGGCCGACGCGCGGCCTGACCCGGACGTGTCTGGCGAACGGGACGACGGGGAGAACATCCTGATCGTGGTACTCGATACCGGCCTCCTCCCGGGCGCGGCACACGCGCACACGTGGCTGCACGGCGTCGACGGAGAACCGGAGAATCCGATCGGCGGCTATCCGCCGCGCATTCTTCCCTACGCGGGCCATGGAACCTTCGTGGCCGGGGTCGCGCGGACCATGGCGCCGCAGGCCGAGGTGTGGGTGTCCAGGACATTCGCCAACGTCGGTGCCGTCTACGAGTCTGACGTGGTTAGAAAGGTCTCTGACGCGCTCAAGCTGGGCGCGGAGATCATCTCGCTGTCGTTCGGTTTTAACAGCCGGAACGACATCCCGCCGCTGAGTTTCGAGGTCGTGGAAGAGCGGCTGCGACGCCACGGCGGAGCAGTCCTGGTGGCCGCAGCGGGGTGCGACTCGTCGCGGCGCCCGTACTGGCCGGCGGCCTATCCCTGGACGGTGGGCGTGGGTTCTCTCAGCGCTGACCGAAAAGGTAAGGCGGACTTCAGCAATTACGGGCCCTGGGTGGACGTCTTCGCGCCGGGTGAGGATCTGGTCAATGCCTTCGCGAAGGGGTCGTACCAGTGCACTGAGCCACCGGACGTCGGCCAGTGGCGGCACTTCGATGGCATGGCTCGCTGGAGCGGTACGTCCTTCTCGACGCCGCTCGTGGCGGGGCTCATCGCGGCACGCATGTCGCGGACCGGCGAGGACGGCCAAGACGCAGCGAACGCGCTTCTGGTCCGGGCCCGGAAGCATGCCATGCGCGGCGTGGGCCCGGTGATCTTGCCAGGGCAGGCGTACTGACTTCACGGCGCCTGCGCGACCTGGGGAGGGCTGCATGACCACGGTGGCGACGTAGTACTGGCCAGCCGATACCTCCGAGCCGGTGCTGGAGACCACGGCCGGCGGCGTCCTGCGGGAGGCGGCGGCCGCCGGACCCGACATGATCGCCATGGTGGGCGGCCTGCCCGACCCGGCCCAGCGCAGGCGCTGGACCTACGCCGAGCTGCTGGCCGAGGCCGAACAGGCGGCCCGCGCGCTGAGCACCCGCTTCGCTCGCAACGAGCGGGTTGCCGTATGGCGCCCAACCTGCCGGAATGGGTCATCCTGGAGTTCGCCGCCGCCCTGGCCGGGCTGATCCTGGTCACCGTCAACCCGGCCTACCGGCCGGCCGAGCTGGCCTACGTGCTGAACCAGTCGGACGCGTCCGGCATCTTCCTGGTCCCGGAGTTCCGCAGCCCGATGGACACTTTCCTGGACGAGGTCCGGCCCGGCCTCCCGGGGCTGCGGGAGGTCGTCTACTTGCCGACTGGGCCGAGTTCCTGGCCACCGCACCCGCGCAGGCGGCGCCGCCCGACGTGCGGCCCGACGACACCGCCCAGATCCAGTACATGATCATCCGCGGCGGCGAGAACATTTACCCGCGCGAGATCGAGGACGTGCTGTTCGGCCACCCGGGGGTGGCGGAGGCGGCGGTCATCGGCGTCCCGGACGAGACGTGGGGCGAGGCGGTGGCCGCCTACGTACGGCCCGCCCCTGGCGGGCCCGCACCCTCGGCCGAGGAGCTGCGGGCGTACTGCCGGGAGCATCTGGCGTCGTACAAGACGCTCCGGCACTGGGTGTTCGTAGGCACCTTCCCGATGACCCCGTCCGGCAAGATCCAGAAATTCAAGCTGCGGGAGAGCTTCACCGCGAGCTCGGGCTCATGACCACCTGGCGGCGGAGCTGGCCGCGGGAGGCCTCGTGGAAGCCGTGGGTGGACAGCCAGTTCCTGATCCACGGGCCGTCCGGGTGCGAGTCCGGCACGATGTTGTAGATGTAGTTCAGTCCTCGCGCGGCGGCCTCGTCCTCCAGTCGCTCCAGGATGAAGGCACCCACGCCCCGGCCGCGCCGGCCGGGGGCGACGACGAAGGTGATGCGTGCGTCGCCCCACTCGGTGTCGAGCCAGCCGTACCCGGCGACCTGGTCGCCGTCGGTCACCCGCCACCATTCGTCCGCGACGGGCTCGCCCGGAGCTGGTTCGGCCAGGCCCACCGCGGCCAGCTCGGCCGGCCCGAATACCCGCTGCTTGTCGGCGTCCCAGCGGGGCGAGTTCTCCTTGGTCCAGGTCAGCGTCATCAGTTCTCCCTCAGGTCCCCTCCGGAGGCGGCGATCCGCCGCAGCCGGGCGGACGGGCGGTAGCGGTCCTCGCCGTACCAGGCCTGCATGGCGTCGAGAACGGCCAGGACCGTGGCCGATCCCCAGCGCTGACCCCAGGCCAGCGGGCCGAGCGGGTAGTTCGTGCCGAGCCGCATAGCGGTGTCGATGTCGGCGGCGCTGGCCACCCCCTTATGCCGGGCGTCGACGGCCCCGTTGACCAGCATGGCGACGGTCCGCGTCACCACCAGGCCCGGGGCGTCGTCGATCACGTATACGGTCAGGCCGGCCGCCTGCAGCAGGCCGGTGGCCTCGTCCACCGCGCCGGCCGCGCAGCCGTCGGACGCCGCGATCGCGATGCCCTCCGCGGTGGCGTCGTCAAGGGTGCGGTCAACCACCACGGCCGGCCGGCCCAGTGCGGTAGCAGGCC
>Ga0210408_10003691_pt1 | contig 13996 bp, 11 predicted proteins | sample IncBWH4MmetaG_FD_155471 | JGI IMG/M metagenome (GOLD analysis project Ga0210408, IMG submission 155471) | Forest soil microbial communities from Barre Woods Harvard Forest LTER site, Petersham, Massachusetts, United States - Inc-BW-H-4-M | ecosystem: Environmental > Terrestrial > Soil >...
CGCGTTGGATGAGCAAGTAGGTACCGCGAGGTTCCCGGTCAGGCAAATCAGTAGGGCAGATTCTTTTGCGGATCGTTTGGATGGCCACGTTTGGCAGCATGCTGGGGGAAAGATTGTTCGGATGCCCGCGGCCGATTTGCTCTCATGACGCGTCGGCGATTCCAAACCGCGTTCAATGCCTTTTCGTGCGCTGCGGCCCAGCCGCATAGCTCGTTCAGCGGGCGCACGAATGTCTGGCCGAGGGGCGTGAGGGAATAGCGGACATTCAGGGGCTTCAGTGCGGCAATGTCGCGCCGGACCATGCCGGAATTCTCCAGGTCGCGGAGCGTGCGCGTGAGAACCTTTTGCGAGACCGGTGCAAGCATCCGTCGCAGCTCGCCGTGGCGGCGGTCGGCGCGAGCCAGCGCGTGAATGATTTTGACCACCCACTTGTTGACGAATAGCCCCACGACTCGCTCGGCGCCCAGTTGCAGCGGTCTGAAGGTTTTCCTTTTCATTCGGCCCATCACTGCTCCAGAAAGTGTTGCGTGTTTTCTTTGCCGATGCCCGTGGATGCTGCGGTGATGAGGATGGTTTTGCTGATTCAGGCGGCGCCTCGTCCGTGGAGGATACCATGCGGCATTGGATGTTCCGCCCGCGGGCTGGGACTGGCGGGATTTTCAATTCAAGGGAATCGGGCGCACCGCCAGTGGCGCTGGCGTGCAACGGCGAATACCCGTGCTATACTCTTTGCCCCGTGCTGTTCGGCGCAATTTCCAGCGCGCCGGAAGACGGATTAGCGGCCCGGCGAAGCCGATTTTCGCGGGCCCCGGAGGTGGGTTTATCGCTGAGCGTGGTGGCCCTGGTGGTCTTCGAGTGAACGAGCGCATTCGCGCTCGCGAAGTCCGCGTGATAGATGATGCAGGTAATCAGCTTGGAGTGATGTCGCTGTTCGACGCCATGAAGGCGGCGCGCGACGCCGGGCTGGACGTTGTGGAAATTTCACCGAACGCCGTTCCACCAGTGTGCAAGCTGGTGGATTACGGAAAGTTCCAATACGAGCAGAGCAAGAAGGCGCACGAAGCCAAGCGCCATCAGAAAAGTTCGCACATCAAGGAAGTGAAGTTCCGGCCCTCCACCGCCGAGCACGATTACCAGGTGCGGAAGAATCAGATCATCCGCTTCCTCGGCGAGGGACACAAAGTGAAGGCCATGATTTTCCACCGCGGCCGCGAGATGGCGCACCAGGACGTGGGCCGCGCGAAAATGAACCGGCTGCTGAAAGATGTGATCGAGCACGCGCTGGTGGAATTCGGACCGCGCATGGAAGCAAATATCCTGTTGGCGCTACTGGCTCCCAAGAAGGGTGCGGCAGCGGCCGTTCCGGGTAAACCGGTGCAAGCGAGCGCGGGCGGCCAGGCGTAAAGATTTCCAGTAAAGAGGACCTTGTGAAGAAGAACAAGAAAATGAAATTGAAGACGCATCGCGGCGCCGCCAAGCGCTTCAAGATGACTTCCACCGGCAAGCTGATCCGCCGGCATTCCGGGATGCGCCACTTGCTGGGCACCAAGAAGCCGCGCCGCATGCGCAAGCTGGGCAAATCTGCCGTGGTGAATGCGGCGGATGCACCGAACGTGCGCCGGGCATTACCCTACGGCGTCTAAATTTTTTTCCGTGTCAGGCAGAGCGTAACCCGCCGCGGCGGGCCTGCCGGCCGGACCAGCCGGAATTTCCGGCTTGGGTGGTTGCGGCTCACAATCGGTTTCGCTGAGCCGCAGTTTCCATGAACACGCCGCGGAGAATCCTGCAGTGGCGCGTGTGCCGCTTCTTTCAGTCTGGAGGGGCGCCGCGGCTCTGCTCTCTCCGCGTTTATTCGCACTCGAATCCAATACAGGAGAACCAGAACCATGCCTCGAGTAAAACGTGGTACAAAACGCCGCGCGCGGCGCAAGAAGCTGTTGAAGCACGCCAAGGGCTTTTTCCTTACCAAGGGAAAGCTCTACCGTTCGGCAAAAGAAGCGGTGAACCGCTCGCTGCGCTATTCCTATCGCGACCGGCGCACCCGCAAACGCGATTACCGCACGCTGTGGATCCAGCGCATCGGCGCCGCAGCGCGCAATAACGGCCTCACCTACAGCCAGTTGATTCACGGGCTGAAGTTGGGCGGCATTGACCTGGACCGCAAGATTCTGGCGGACATGGCCGTGCGTGACGCCGAAGGATTTACCGGTCTGGTGGCGCAGGCCAAGCAGCATCTGGCTGCCGCGCCCGCGCCGCAGCATCCCGCGGCCTGACGACCACCGAACCTCGCCGTTTCGCATCCGTGGAGAGACCAGAGGACTGTGTTGATGAGTGACGTCGTCAGCAAAACGCTTTTACAATTCGCGTCCCTCGGGGTGACTTCCGGCGTAGAAATCGACGGAATATTTCAGGATCTGAGGGCGCAAGCCGAGCAGGAAGCGAAGGGCGTTAGAGACTCAGAGAGCCTCGAAGAATTTCGAGTTAGATGGCTCGGACGCTCAGACAGCATTCACTCCAGGGTCCGAGACAACTGGCTCCGTTCAGCACCCCCCGATGCGAAGAAGTGGGTAGGTCCTTTCTTCAATCACTTCTCAGAATGGCTTGACCAACTCTTCGAGTATCAGAAGACGGCGATCGCAACCCTGGGTATGGACGAACCTGAAGACCTCTCGCTGCCGGGCGTCGAGCGTCCCATCGGCACGCGCCACCTGATTCGTCAGACTTACGAAGAGCTCTTCCGCATTTTCCTTTCCATCGGCTTCAGCGTCGTCGAAGGCCCCGAGATCGAAACGCCCTACTACAATTTCGAGGCCCTCAACATTCCCGAGCACCATCCCGCGCGCGACAACATGGACACGTTCTACATCGAGGGCGCGCGCTCGCCGCATCTGCTGCGCACGCACACTTCGCCGATGCAGATCCGCACCATGGAGAAACAGCAGCCGCCCGTGCGCATCGTCGTTCCCGGGAAAGTTTATCGCCGCGATAATCCCGACGCCACGCACGGCTACATGTTCCACCAGATCGAAGGCCTGGCCGTGGATACGGACATCACCTTCTGCGACTTCAAGGGCACGGTGGATCATTTCGCGCGCGAATTTCTGGGCCCCAAGACGAAAACGCGTCTTCGCCCAAGTTACTTCCCGTTCACCGAGCCTTCGGCGGAAGTGGACGCCACTTGCCACGTTTGCAGCGGCAGCGGCTGCCGCGTGTGCAAACAATCCGGCTGGATTGAACTCTTCGGCGCGGGCATGGTGAACCCCGCGGTGTACGGCTTCGTGAACTACGACCCGCAGCGGCTGTCCGGCTTCGCCTTCGGCATGGGCGTGGATCGCCTGGCCATGTTGAAGTTCGGAGTCACGGAAGTGCCGCTGCTGTTCCAGAACGATGTGCGTTTCTTGCGGCAGTTTCCATAGAGCGCTTTGTAGCGTACCCGGCAGGGGCACGGCATGCCGTGCCCCTACGGAAGCCACTTTTGCTCGGGTTAGAAGATGAAAGTTCTCTACAACCAATTGAAGGAATTCGTGGACCTCACGGCGCCGGCGGCCGACTTGCGCGCGCGCTTGTCACTTCGCGGCATCGCCATTGATTCGCTCGACGAAACTCCCGCGGGTCCGGTGCTCGACGCGGAAATTACCGCGAACCGCCCCGATTGCCTGGGCCACTACGGCATCGCGCGCGAAGCAGCAGCCATTTATCGCCAGGCGTTCAAGCCCGTAAACCCCAAACTGCGAGAAGCCGACGAGAAGGCCGCAAACCTGACCCGCATCGAAATCGAAGCGCCGGACCTGTGCGGGCGATTCACGGCGCGCGTAATGCGCGGCGTGAAAATCCAGCCGTCGCCGGACTGGCTGCGGCAGCGCCTGGAAGCGCTGGGCCAGAATTCCATCAACAACGTGGTAGACATCTCGAACTACGTGATGCTCGAGTTGGGCCACCCCATGCATGCGTTCGACTTCGACAAGCTCAACGGGCGCCGCATTGTCGTTCGGCGCGCGCGGCCGGGAGAAAAAATCCGCACGCTCGATGGCGCGGAGCGCACGCTCAAGCCGGACATGTGCGTGGTTGCGGACGCCACGCGCGCTGTGGGAATTGGCGGCGTGATGGGCGGCGCCGAAACCGAAATCAGCTTCAGCACCCGAAACATTCTCATCGAATGCGCCTGGTTCGATCCCATCTCCGTCCGGCGCGCGTCGAAAGCGCTGAACCTGCGCACCGAGGCCTCCTACCGGTTCGAACGGGGCGCCGATCCGGAAATGGCTGAGCTGGCCTCGCGCCGCGCTGCTGAACTGATTCAACAGCTTGCCGGCGGCGAAATTCTCGCGGGCGTTGTGGACGTCTATCCGCAGCCCGAACCGCCGCGAAAAATACAGCTCTCACGCCAGGAACTCCTGCGGGTGATGGGCGCGGACGTTCCGGACCGCGACGTCGAAGAAATTTTGAGCGCGCTCGGGTTTCATCCCGTGCGTGTGGACACGAATCGCGGTTCCGCCGGCTCCATCATGGCTGTTTGGGAATGCCGCCAGCCTTCCTGGCGGCGCGACGTGACGCGCCCGATTGATCTGGTGGAGGAAGTCGCGCGGCACTACGGCTACGACAATTTTCCCGCACGCCTGCCTCCCGCCAAGCAGCCGGCGCATCGTCTACCGCACGCGGAGGCGCGCGACCGCTTGATTGAGCGTCTCGTGGCGCTCGGCTATCAGGAAATTGTGGAAATCCCACTGGTGGATGCCCGGCGCGACGTGCTGTTTCGCTCGGAAGCAACCGCACCGGCGGTGATCGCCAATCCACTGGCGGAAGACGCCTCGGTGATGCGCTCGGCAGGCGCTGTGAGCATGGCCGGCGCGCTGGAATGGAACCTGAACCACGGCCAGCGCAACCTGCACCTCTTCGAAATCGGCAAATCTTATGAGCTGCGCAACGGCGAGCCGGCGGAAATTCCCGTGCTCACGATGGGGGCCACCGGACTGGCGCGCGATAAATCAATCTACGAAGACGCGCGCGAATTCTCCTTCGAGGATCTGAAGGGCGATCTCGACAGCATCGGCACACTGGCCGGCGGCTTCGGCTGGCAAGCCGGCGGACCCGCCTGGCTCGCAGGTACGCGCGCGGCGCATATCTCGCTCGCGCATGGCCATGGCCATAAAGGTCCGCTGGGTGTTGCCGGTCAACTGGCGCGTCGCGTTGCAGAAGAGTTCAAGCTGCGCCAGGGAGCGTACGTGGCTGAACTTCGGCTCGAACCCCTGCTGAAAGGCATCGAAGCTGCCCGCGCAGCCACGCGCTTCAAGTCGCTGCCGCGTTTCCCGGCCGTCGAGCGCGATTTTTCGCTGGTGCTCGCCGACGGCGTCACCTTCGCGCAGGTTGCCGACACGATTCGTGCGCTGGGCATTCCCGAAATTCAAAGCATCGATGCAGCGGATCTCTTCCGCGGCGGTCAAGTACCGGCGGGAAAATTCTCGCTGATGATTCGCGTGACCTTTCAGAGCGCGCAAGCCACGCTGACCGAACAGCAGTTGACTGGCTACACAGCGCGCATCATCCAAGCCCTCGAGCAGAAACTAGGCGCCTCTCTTCGCGCTTCCTGAACCTCCCGCCGCGCTCGCTTTCTCTGCCTCGCATTAACTCCGTGAGCGCTCGCCCGTTGCGCGGACGCTTGCATTGGCAGACAATGGCAGCGGCCAGCCGGGGAGCTACCACGTGAAGATCGAAATTTACGACCAGGTGTACAACGTCAGTGCCGACCAGAATGAGGAATACCTGACCGAGCTCGCCTCCTATGTGGACGGCAAGATGCGCTCCATCGCCGAAGCCACCAAGATGGTGGACTCGCTCAAAGTTGCCGTGCTCGCGGCGCTGAACATCGCCGACGAAATGTTCACCCTGCGCCAGAAGCAGCAGGAAATCGAAGGCCCGCTGCGCAAACGCGTGGAAAAATGCGTGGCTATGGTGGAAAGGGCGCTCGAGCATTCCAACTAGTCCCCGGTGCAGGAACGGGCAACACCCTGGGCCACAACCGCTTGGGGCCAGAACGCATCTGGTATATCCTCAGCCTAGGGCCGCCTCTCTAGGCACTGCCAAATGTTCAGGTACAGACCAACTCGGTATGTTGTGGCGTCGCTGGCGCTGTTGAGCCTGCTGATGCTGGCGACCGCGCTGGGCGGCGTGTGGCATCACCATGCCGGCTCGACGGATGCAAACTGCTCCATCTGCCATTTGAATCAGCAGCCGGTGGAGCGACCGCTGGCCAGCCATCGCGAGCCGGCTCTTGACCTGATCGGCTTGCGGCCCGATCCTCCTGAATTTCAACTGGCACCCGAGCCGGAAACGCTGCGGTTGCCTGCCCGCGCTCCTCCCGCCGTATAACAGCATCGCGACGTCCCTGTCCCGTGCCGGTCGCGGCACACCAATTCGCATTTAATTTTTGAAGGAAGGTTGGCGACCATGCGTGTACAACGATTGCATTTCGCATTCTTGATGTCGGCAATTTGTCTCGGCTTGGGGGCTGCCTCCCCCGCGCTGCGGGCCCAAACGCCCGGCGCGAGCACCTCCGGCCCGGTGCGCATCACGCTCGATCAGTCCATTCAGATGGCGCTCGAGCACAATCACAATTTGAAAGCCGCGCGCACCACCATCCAGCAGAACGAGTCGCAGGAGATTACCGCCAACCTGCGCCCGAACCCCTCGCTCACCCTGGACGCTCAATTCCTCCCCGTTTTTCAGCCCAACAAATTTTCCGAGGATTACATCAACACCACCGCGCAATTCGACCTGGGTCTCTCCTACCTGTTCGAGCGCGGCAAGAAGCGCCAGCACCGCCTGCAAGCGGCGCGCGACGTGACCGCCGAGACGCGCTCCCTGGTGGCGGACAACGAGCGCAACCTGATGTTTCAGGTCGCTTCCCAATTCACCGCCGTCCAGCTTGCGGAATCCACGCTGGAACTGGCGCACCAGGATCTGAAAAGTTTTCAGAGTACCGTGGACATCAGCCAGTCGCGTTACAAGGCCGGCGACATCAGCCAGAGCGACTTCCTGAAAATTCATCTCCAGTTGCTGCAATTTCAAACCGACGTGTCAACGGCGCAGTTGGCCAAAGTGCAGGCGCTCGTCACTCTGCGCCAGTCGCTCGGTTATGAGTCGGTGCCAGCCGATTACGACGTTTCCGGTGATTTCGATTATCAGCCGGTCACGCTCAAGCTCGAGGAGCTGCAGGCCAAGGCCATCGCCGGGCGGCCCGATTTGCGCGCCGCGCGACAGGCCGTCACCCTCGCCAACAGCCAGTTCACGCTGGCGAAAGCCAACGGCAAGGTGGACGTGCTCGGCACTCTCAATTACGACCATGTCAGCGCCACCAGCGCGGCTTCCGTCTTCGCCAACTTTCAGATTCCCATCTTCAATCGCAACCAGGGAGAGATCGCGCGCACCCGCTACGCCATCACGCAAGCAGAAGAGCTGGCCGCCGCGGCCGGCGACCAGGTGATCAGCGACGTCACCGACGCGTACGAAGGTGTCCGCTCCAACGATCAGGTGGTGACGCTGTACCGCTCCGGCTATCTCGATGAAGCCAAGCTCTCGCGCGACATCAGCGAATACGCCTACAAACGCGGCGCCGCCAGCCTGCTCGATTTTCTCGACGCCGAGCGCAGTTACCGTGCCACGCAGCTCGCCTATCGCCAGGAGCTGGCTTCCTATCTGCTGGCGGTCGAGCAGTTGCGCGAAGCCGTTGGAACAAGAACGCTGCCATGAACAGACACATATACCTCCTCACGCAACACTGGCTTTTGCTGATAGCAATTGGTCTGTTCTCGCTCGCCGGATGCAATTCGGGTCCGGGCGAGCGCGCCAGCCAGATGACCTCCTATTCGGCGAAGGAGTCGAAAGCCACAACGCCGCAACTGTTCACCATCCCGCAGGAGCAGATGTCGCACATCCAGGTGGTGACCATTCAGCCGGTGACCCTTACGCGCACGCTGCGCCTTACCGGCAACGTTACCTTCAACGCCTTCCAGACCACGCCGGTGATCACGCAGGTGGGCGGCCCGGTGAGCCGAATTCTGGTAGTCCCGGGCGAGCGCGTGCAGAAGGGACAACAGCTGCTCGAAATTTCCAGTCCCGACTACACGCAAATGCGCGCCGCATACCTGAAGGCGAAGGACGTGTTGCGCGTAGCGGACAAAAATTTCGCACGCGCGCAGGACCTCTTTTCTCACGGCGCCATCGCCGACCGCGACCTTCTTCAGGCGGAATCCGACCGCAACCAGGCGAAAGCGGATTTCGATGCCAGTGAGCAGGGCCTGCGCATTCTCGGTATCAAAAGCCCCGAGGGCCTGGAGAAAATGTCCTCCGCGCCGGAAATCCCGCTGCTTTCTCCCCTCGGCGGAACGATCGTGGAGCGGCTCGTCGCGCCCGGCCAGTTGGTGCAGGCGGGAACCACGCAGGCCTTCACGATTTCCGATATGAGCACCGTGTGGGTGCTCGCCAATGTGTACCAGGGCGACCTGGCCTATGTGAAAGTGGGAGACCAGGTCACGGTGAAGACCGATTCGTACCCGGAGACCTTTCGCGCGAAAATTTCCTTCGTCTCTCCCGCGCTCGATCCCAATACGCGCACGCTCCAGGCGCGCCTCGTGGTGGATAATCCCGGCGAAAAACTCAAGCGCGACATGTATTGCTACGCCACAGTCACCGCCGGCCAGATTCGCGACGCCATCGCCGTGCCCGACGCCGCGGTTCTCCGCGATGACGAAAATCAGCCTTTCGTCTACGTCGCTTCGGAGTCGAACCAGTTCGGGCGCCGTCCGGTGGAGATTGGCCAGAGCCAGGACGGGAAGACACAGGTTCTGAAAGGTCTCACGGCCGGTGAAAAAGTCGTTGGTGATGGCAGCTTGTTCCTGCAATTTGCAAATTCCTTTCAACACTAAGGCTCCGGCGAAAACAGAATGATTCATCGCGTCGTCCAATTCGCGCTCAACCAGCGCTTCCTGGTGCTGATGGTAGTGGTGTTCATCGCCGCCGCCGGCGCCGTCTCGTTCCAGCGCATGCCCGTGGACGCGTATCCGGACCTTTCGCCGCCGATGGTGGAGCTCATCACCCAATGGCCTGGCCACGCCGCAGAAGAAATCGAGCGGCTCGTGACGCTGCCCATCGAAGTGGAAATGAACGGCGTGCCGAAGATGCTGGTGCAGCGCTCCATTTCGCTCTACGGCCTTTCCGACGTGCGCCTCACCTTCGATGAAGGCACGGACGATTACTTCGCGCGCCAGGTCGTCTTCGAACGCCTCGCCGACCTGCAATTGCCAGCCGGCGTTACGCCCGGCCTCGCTCCACTGTTCAGCCCCTCGGGCCTTGTCTATCGCTACGTCATCGAAAGCCCGGACCGTTCGCCGCAGGAACTGAAAACCATCGAAGACTGGATTCTCCAGCGCCAGTACAAACAGGTGCCCGGCGTCGCGGACGATTCCGGATTCGGTGGCACGGTGATGCAGTACCAGGTGCTGCTCGATCCCGCGCGGCTCTACGGCTATCACATCACCGTTCCTCAGGTGCTGCAGCAACTCAGCGTCAACAACGCCAACACCGGCGGCGGCTTTTACTCCCAGGGCGGCCAGTTTTATTACGTCCGCGGCCTGGGCTTGATCAAGGACACCGCGGACGTCGGCCGCGTGATCATCGGCGCGCAGAACGGAGTGCCCGTCCGCGTGCGCGACGTCGGCGAAGTGACCATCGGCAACGCGCCGCGCCTCGGCCAGTTCGGGTTCAACAAGAACGACGACGCCGTCGAAGGCGTCATCCTGATGCGCCGCGGCGAGCAGACGCAGACCGTGTTGCGCGGCGTGGAAGACAAAACCAAGGAACTGAACGACCACGTCCTGCCGCCGGACGTGAAAGTGCGCCCGTTCTACGACCGCAGCGACCTGGTCCGCCTGACCACCGACACGGTGGAAGCCAACCTGCTTCGCGGAATGGTTCTTGTCCTCATCGTGCTGATCTTCTTCCTCGCCAGCGTGCGCGCCGCTGTCATCGTAGCGTTCACCATTCCTCTGGCGCTGCTCTTCTCCTTCATCTTCCTGCATGCGCACGACGTGGCCGCCAACCTGCTCTCCATCGGGGCCATTGATTTCGGCATCATCATTGATGGCACGCTGGTGATGGTTGAAAACATCTACCGCGAACTCGGCCTGCGCGAAGGGCGAAACTACAACCTGCACGAAGTGATTCTGGCAGCGGCCAAAGATGTGGACCGCCCGATCTTCTATTCCGTCGCCGTGATCATCGCCGGTTATCTTCCCATCTACGCGCTCAGCGGCCCGTCCGGAAAGCTGTTTCATCCCATGGCCGACACGATGTCCATCGCTCTCGTTGGCGCGCTCATCCTGACGCTCACGTTTGTGCCGGTGATGTGCTCGGCGTGGTTCCGCAAAGGCGTGCACGAGCGCGTCAACAAACCCTTCGAATGGCTGAGGAGAAAATATGGCGGTCAGTTGGGATGGTGCTTGGATCATCCCAAGACCACGCTGCTGGTCGCCACCCTGATTTTCGTAGCCACTCTGTTGCTGATTCCTTTCATCGGCGCCGAATTCATGCCCCACCTCGACGAAGGCGCGCTGTGGGTTCGCGCCACATTGCCGTACACGATCTCTTACGAAGAAGCCGCCAAATTCGCGCCGCAGGTCCGAGCCATCCTGATGAAATATCCACAAGTCACCGAAGTCGGTTCCGAGCTCGGCCGACCGGACGATGGCACCGATCCCACCGGATTCTTCAACTGCGAATTCTACGTGGGCCTGAAGCCTTACGACGATTCCTCGTGGAAAACCAGCCCGCTGCACTCGAAGCGCGCGCTGACCGAAGAGGTCCAGAAGAAACTCGAATCCTATCCCGGCGTAATTTTCAATTACACGCAGCCTGCGGAAGACGCCGTGGACGAAGCGCTCACCGGACTGAAGAGCGCCCTGGCCGTAAAAATTTACGGCACGGACTTGAACGTCCTCCAAGACAAAGCGCTCGAAATCAAGCGCCGCCTTTCGCAAGTGAAAGGCTTCACCGAACTCACCGTCGTCCGCGAGCTCGGCCAGCCCAGCTTGCTGGTGAACGTGAACCGCGAAAAAATTGCGCGCTACGGAATCAACGTCGCGGACGTGGAAGCCGTGGTGCAAGCCGCCGTCGGCGGCCAGGCCGCCACACAGGTGATCCAGGGCGAAAAACTTTTCGACCTGGTGGTGCGCATGAAACCTGAATTCCGAGAAAGCGCGCGCCAGATTTCCAATCTGCTCGTCGGCACGCCGGCCGGCCAGCAGATTCCGCTTTCCGAACTCGCCGACATTCGCGAAGGCAACGGAGCTTCCTTTATTTATCGCGAAAATAATTCGCGCTACATCGGCGTGCAGTTCAGCATCGAGGGACGCGACCTGGCCAGCGCCGTGAACGACGGCCAGCGCGCCGTCGCCGACGTGGAAAAATCGCTGCCCATCGGCTACCGCCTCACCTGGGGCGGCGAGTATAGCGAGTACGTGGACGCCCGCCGCCAGATGGCTTTCATCGGTCCGCTCGCGATCCTGATCATTTTCCTGATCCTCTTCGCCCTCTACGGCAATTTCAAATTTCCGGTGACCATTGCGCTCGGCGTGGTGATGACCGAGCCGGTCGGCGCGCTGATCGCCCTGAAACTTACCGGCACGGCCTTCAGCGTTTCTTCCGTGCTCGGCCTGCTGGCGCTGATGGGCGTTTCCGTCGAGACCGCCGTCATCCTGGTCTCCTACATCAACAAACTGCGCCTGGAAGGCAAAGACATTCGCACCGCCACTCGGGAAGCATCGCTGCTGCGCCTGCGCCCCATCATGATGACCGCGCTGGTGGCCTGCCTGGGCCTGCTGCCCGCCGCGCTGTCCACCGGCATCGGCTCCGACACGCAGAAGCCGTTCGCCATCGTCGTCGTCGCCGGCCTGATCTCGCGCCTCTTCCTCGGCTTCTTCGTCAACCCCGTCCTCTACGAAATGGTCGCCAAGGACGGCGACGTCCTCCAGGTGTAAGGGCGGGTCTCAGACGCCGTTCGTGCCTCCTGCCCCGCGACATCCGTAGGGGCGGGTCTCAGACCCGCCAGTCTCCTCGTTCCCGCCCGTCATCCTGAGTCCGCCGCGGCGGACGAAGGATCCCTCTTCCCTCCCTTCCGGCTTGTCCGCCGTAGCCCGTCCCCCGGGCAAAGGAGGGCCGCCTCCTTGCTCCCATTGCCTCGGGGATAACCAGAACACCACCCCCCCGGGGGGAGGGCTTTTTGTACCGGGTAGAAAAAATTATGTTGTTGACCGGGAAGGGTTTACAGCGATTTCTACTTTCACGCTGTAGCGGATAGAAATGTGGACTCGGGCGATGTGTTAACGAGGACGTCACTCCCCCCGAGGGGACGAATTTGTAACGATTAGAAAGTACTATCGTCGTTTGTTTTGAGTGGGTTACGGGTGGTTCTAATCGCGGGGTGTAACGATTAGAAATGCAGTGGCTAGTGGCGAGTGGTTGGTGGCAAGTAATCCCCTTGGCGGCCCTGAGGGTAGGCATCCCCGCCCTTCCGTTTCCCCCTCCCTCAATTGGACTCGCGGCCATCTCCCCCCAGAACGCTCCGGCGGTAGCATGGCACCCAGAAATGCACAGATCAATAGTACTCCGCCGCGCTCTTCCTCCCGGCCCGGCAGCCTGCTTGCCGTGAGCCTGCCGAATGTGCCCTGAGCGATTTGGCAAAGGATGAGCAGCGAAGGATCCCCCGTCAGTTCTGTATCGGGCATTGGCGAGGACCAGGAGCGGTCTAAAGAAAGGAGTTACCGCAGTGTCAACTATTTAATTTAATGAAAATAACTATCAATTGACTTGACATGGCTGGTTCTCAGAGTATGCTCGCGCCAGTCTTGCATTCTCGCGGGTTCCACGGAGGGCTTTATGCCGAGGACCTTGGGCTTCTTTTGGGCTTTCCCCTTTCTTTCATCTCGTACAGATCCCGCAGCGACACAGCCGCCCACGAAGTTCAGGCCATTTGCATGGGGCGCCCTGTGGCGACCGGCTATCGCGATAGTGATGATTCTGCTGACCTTTTCCGCCCAGTCATTCGCCCTATGTGTCTGCGATGGTAACTGCTGTCACTGTACGCCAATCATTATTGATGTGAGCGGACACGGGTTTCATCTGACCAGTGCAGTTAACGGGGTCGTTTTTGATATTTCTGGCACTGGCCATCCGGTGCAAATCTCTTGGACAGCGCCCGGTTCAGATAATGCTTTCCTAGCCCTCCCCGCAAGCGATGGGTTGGTCCACGGCGGCAAGGAGTTGTTTGGCAATTTCACGGCGCAGCCGGAATCCAATGACCCAAACGGCTTTAGAGCGTTGGCAGTTTACGACCTCCCTGAAAATGGTGGCAATGGTGACGGCATCATTGACTCCCACGACGCAATTTTTTTCTCTCTGCGACTCTGGGTCGATGCTAATCACGACGGCATTTCACAACCAGGCGAACTGCACACTCTTCCTTCAATGGGGGTGTATTCAATCAATTTGGAATACTGGTTGTCTCAGAAACGCGACCAATACGGCAACATATTCCGTTACAGGGGCGAAGCGAATCCGCCGAATGACCCAGATCATCCCGCAGCCATCGAACGCGCCGCCTATGACGTGCTCCTGATTCAGGCGGCAACTCAGTGAGTTTCTCCTGATTGGCGGAGAATTCGCGGTCAGAACGGGCACGTGGACCCGCAACACGGAGGTTCCAATGGTAAGAAGAATGCTTCCTACCCTAGCCGGTCTTTCGGTATTGTTCTTGGTAGTCGCAGTTGCATTAACAAGTCGTCGTACGGTACGTGCACAAGTGTCCATGAATGTGACCGGACTTCCCGACAATGGTTTGATTCTGATCGGACCAGCGGACCCCAGTTTTGAAGAGAAGGCAGGAAGTGTGCTGAAGGATCGCAAAGACTTCACATACGAGACCCTCAAGTCGTACTCCATTATTCTTCAG
>Ga0210408_10003693_pt1 | contig 13994 bp, 12 predicted proteins | sample IncBWH4MmetaG_FD_155471 | JGI IMG/M metagenome (GOLD analysis project Ga0210408, IMG submission 155471) | Forest soil microbial communities from Barre Woods Harvard Forest LTER site, Petersham, Massachusetts, United States - Inc-BW-H-4-M | ecosystem: Environmental > Terrestrial > Soil >...
CAGCGGGAAGGCAACGTTGTCGTAGAGATTCAACGAGCCGAACAGCGCCCCGTCCTGGAACAGCACGCCGAATTTCTTTCGCGTCTCGAACAGCTCGGCGTCGCGCAGGCTAGGGATCGACTGGCCCTTCACGATCACGTCCCCGGAGTCCGGGTAGAGCAGCCCGACGATGTGCTTGATGCACACCGACTTGCCGGTGCCCGACGGGCCGATGATCATCGAGATCTTGTTTTCGGGCAGCGACATGTTCAGCCCGCGGAGAACGTGGTTCGAGCCGAAGGCCTTGTGCACGTCGACGAACTCGATCGCGTCGGGCTCGCCCGAGGCGCGGATCTCGCCGCTGTGGAACTCGAACTCCTGCTCCTCGCCCGCCGGCGAGGATCGTTGTGGCTCGTGGACCGCCACCTCAGCCTCCGATCGGCGCGCGCGGGTTGGCGCCCCAGAAGACCTGGGTGCCGAGCATTCCGATCAGGTTCACGAGGATCAGGTTGAGCACCATCGACTTCGCCGTCGCGGTCCCGACCCCGACGGGGCCGCCGCTGGCGTTATAGCCGTAATAGCACGCCACGAGCACGATCGCGGTCGCCATGAACATGCCCTTGATCACGCTGAATAAGAAATCCGGAGCGTTCTGGAACTGCCAGAAGATCAATAAGTAGCCGCCCGCGGAGGTGAAGCCAATCTGCTGCACCACCGCGATGTAGGACGCGATGTACGCCACGCCGATCGCGCCGATGTACATGAACGGGAGCACGATCCAGGCGGCGAGCAGGCGCGTGGCGCACAGGAAGGTGACCGAGTCGATCCCCATCACCTCGAGCGCGTCGATCTCGTCGGAGATCCGCATCGCGCCGAGCTCGGCGACGATCCCCGTGCCCACCTTCGCAGCCATCATGTAGCCGAACACGTAGGGCACCGCCTCGCGCAGGTTGCACCACGCGGCGAACACGCCGGAGTAGGTCGGCGTCCCGGTCGACTGGTTGAAGTAGGCGGCCTCGATGCCGCACGTGCCCAGGCCGGTGACGAACACCAGGGCCCAGATCACGGCGGTCGAGCCGACGATCAGGATGCCCGACTGGCGCAGCGCCTCGCCGAAGAAGCGGAATACGCGCAGGCCCCAGACGTCACGGACGATGTTGCCTGTGAACCTGCCGATCTCGCCCGTCGAGGCGAGCCATTCGCGCGGGAGTGCAAGCAGCTCGTTCACTTGATCACGAGGATGTTCGGGTGCGTCGCCAGGAGGGTCTGCGTGAACACGTAGTTGAACGCGCCGATCCCGAGGAACGAGACGACGACGGCCTCGTTGACGGCGCGTCCAACGCCCTCGGCGCCGCCTGAGGCCGACATGCCCTTGTAACAACATACGATCGCGACGATCGCGCCGAAGATCGTCGTCTTCAAGACCGACCCCCAGAGGTCCGTGACCGAGGCGTTCGCGAACAGCGTCCCCCAGAACGGCCCCAGCGGCTGGCCGAAGGCGAGCGCGGCGAGGATCCCGCCGAAGATGCCGAACAGCAGCGCGTAGATGTCGAACAGGCCGGTCACGACCATCAGCGCGAGGAAGCGCGGCACGACCAGGTTCTTGACCGGGTCGACGCCCAGGACCTGGAGCGCGTCCAGCTCCTCACGGACCTTGCGCGCGCCAAGGTCCGCCGTGATCGCCGTGCCGGCGACCCCGGCGACGACGATCGCGGTGATCAGCGGGCCGATTTCGCGGATCGCCGCGAGCACGAAGAAGCCGCCGAGGCGGTCGAGCGCGCCGAACAGCGTCAAGAAGTCACCGGCCTGAAGGCCCGGTGCGCCGTAGTTGATCGCGACCGTGGAGACCAGCAGCGGGAACCACACGAGCCGCAGCGCAAACAGGAACTGGGAGACGAACTCGCCGCCGTAGGGATACGGCGGCCTCAGGGCTGACCAGATGGTCTTGCCCGTGAGGATCATCATGTCCCCGAATTCCTCGAGCACGTGCCTTACCGACGGGAACGCCCGCTCGGCGACGCTGCGCACCATCTCTGTCCTGGCCCTCCCTCCGGTCGCAAAAGCTAGCGCCGAGAACTCTACGCCATGAGTACCCCCGTGCGCCACCTGCTAACGCTGAATCGGCCCGGCCGCCGCTGCCCCGGGCCACTCCCCGCTGGTATCGTGGCGCGATCGTGTGGGGGAGGTGTAGAGCCGTCGCAGTCGCGCACCGCGCCCACCGCGCGCGTCGCGCCGCGCTCGCGTTGCTGATCGCTGTGGCGCCCGCCGCACTCGCGAGCGGATGCGGCGGCACTCGCCAGGACGCCCATGAAGCCTCGCGCAGCTACGCGATGGAAGTGCTCCAAGCGAGGTTCCCCGTCAAGCAGTCGATCGCGCGCCCGACCAGCTTCGCGCTGCAGGTGCGCAACGCCGGGGCGCGTACAGTCCCCAACGTGGCGGTCACGCTCGACTCCTTCTACTACACCGAACACTATCCCGAACTCGCCGCAGACAAGCGTCCGATATGGGTGATCGAAGAGGGTCCCGGCCCGGTCGCCAGACCGCCGGTCCAGACCCAGGAAATCAGCAAGCCGGGCGGCGGCCAGACGGCATACGTCAGCACGTGGGCGCTCGGGCCGCTCGCGCCGAACGGCACGCAGACGTTCGTCTGGCGCGTCGTCCCGGTCAAGGCCGGCGTCTACACGGTCCGCTACACGATCGCGGCGGGTCTAGCCGGCAAGGCCAAGGCACAGCTTGCCGCGGGCGGGCCGATCCAGGGCCAGCTGACGGCGTCGATCGCCCCAATCCCGCGCGCCACCCACGTGGACCCACGGACTGGCCGCGTCGTGTACGGCACCTTCCCGCTCGTGCCATGACGGCAGCGTCCGAGCGGAGTTTGGCCCGGTGTCCAAAGATCGTGGCACCGATTTCGCCATGCGGTGATGCCGCCCGCCACTCGACAGACCTAGGATTGCCCTTCGTCGCACGACGTTGCGGCTGTGCGCGGCCGTCAGCGAGTCAATCCAATGCTGGCCCTGGGCGATCCGCGCACCGTCTTCGTGCGGAGTAGATCAGCCGAGGAGGAATCGACCACACATGACCGCGACACCACGGCAGAGCGCGATCCGGGAGCTCGTCGCCGGGACCGAGCCGCTCACGATCGCGAAGCTTGCCGGCGGCGGCGAACCCGATGCGGCGGATGTGCTCAAGATGGCCGAGCAGCTCGGCGTACGGATGGTCGACTTCAAGTTCACCGACGTCCCGGGCACGTGGCAGCACATGGCGCTCTCGATCAGCTGCCTCGACGCGGACGCCTTCAGCGACGGGCTCGGCTTCGACGGCTCCTCGATTCGCGGCTTCCAGCAGATCTCCGAGTCGGACATGCTGCTGATGCCCGACGCGAGCACCGCGATGATGGACCCCTTTTACGAAGAGCGCACGTTGTCGCTGATCTGCAACGTGATCGACCCGATCACCCGCCAGGCGTACTCGCGCGATCCACGCTACGTGGCCCAGAAGGCGGAGCGCCACCTGCAGCACAGCGCCGTCGCCGACACCGCCTACTTCGGGCCCGAGGCCGAGTTTTACGTCTTCGACCACGTCTCCTTCGACCAGCAGTCGCACAAGGCCTACTACGAGGTCGACACTGCCGAGGGCTACTGGAACCGCGGCGCCGGTTTCGGCGTGCCTGCCGCGAATCCGAACGTCGGGCACCACCCGCGTTCGCAGGAGGGGTACTTCCCGACCCCGCCGCTGGATACGCTCGGGGACCTCAGGGCGTTGATGGTGATGACGCTCGAGGCGCTCGGCGTCGGGTGCGAGTTTCACCACCACGAGGTCGGCGGTCCGGGTCAGGGGGAGATCGACCTGCGCTTCCGGCCGCTGCTCGAGATGGCCGACACGCTGATGCTCCACAAGTACGTGGTCAAGAACGTCGCGCGCGCCGCCGGCCGGAGCGCCACGTTCCTGCCCAAGCCGATCTTCGAAGAGAACGGCTCGGGGATGCACGTTCACCAGTCGCTGTGGAAGGACGGCAGCACGCTGATGTTCGACGAGAACGGCTACGCGCTGCTGAGCGAGCTCGCGCTCAGCTACGTGGCGGGCCTGCTCGATCATGGCCGGGCGCTGATGGCGTTCTGCGCTCCCACGTGCAACAGCTACCGCCGCCTGGTTCCCGGCTATGAGGCTCCGGTCAACCTGGTGCACTCCCAGCGCAATCGCTCGGCGGCGGTGCGGATCCCGATGTACCTCGCCTCGCCGAAGGCAAAGCGGATCGAGTTCCGTCCGCCCGACCCTCTGACGAACCCGTATCTCGGGTTCTCGGCGCTGCTGATGGCCGGGCTCGACGGGATCAAACGCGGACTGAAGCCCGGCAAGCCCGTGGACAGCGACCTGTTCGACCTCTCCGAGGAGGAGCTGGCGCAGATCGTGAACGTGCCCGGCTCGCTTGTCGAGGCGATGGATGCACTCCAGGACGACCACGCGTTCCTGCTCGACGGCGACGTGTTCACGCAGGATCTGATCGACGAGTGGATCTCCTATAAGCGGGCGGAGGCCAAGGAGATCGACCTGCGCCCCCACCCGTGGGAGTTCGTACAGTCCTACGACGGCTAAGGTGCGCAGGGCGCCCACAAACACACGATCCCTTCCCCGGGAGGAAGCGAACCAGCCAATGCCAAGGACCCGCCAGCAGAACGTCACCGCCGCGCAGTGGAGCGCCAACGGAGCCGCGCTCGGCGCGCTTGACCTGACCCTCCCCAACAACCAGGTGTTCGGGTCGAACGTGTTCTCGCCCGCCCTCCAGCGCCAGCGCCTGCCCAAGCACGTCTACAAGGCTCTGCAGCGGACGCTCGCTCACGGCGAGGCGCTCGACACCTCGCTGGCGGACGCCGTGGCGCAGGGCATGAAGGACTGGGCGATGGAGAATGGAGCCACTCACTACACCCACTGGTTCCAGCCGCTCACCGGCTCCACCGCCGAGAAGCACGACTCCTTCTACGCCCCCGTCGGCGATGGCACCGCGATCGCCGAGTTCTCCGGCACGGAGCTGATCCAGGGCGAGCCCGACGCCTCCTCCTTCCCCACCGGCGGCATCCGCGCGACCTTCGAGGCCCGCGGCTACACCGCATGGGACCCGACCTCGCCCGCCTTCATCCTCGAGAACCCGAACGGTGCGCTGCTCTGTATCCCGACCGCCTTCACCTCGTGGACGGGCGAGGCGCTCGACCACAAGATCCCCCTGCTGCGCTCGATGGACGCGCTGTCGGGGGCGGCGATTCGGGCGCTGAAGCTGCTCGGCGACGAGGACGCCCGGCGCGTGTTCACGACCGTCGGGCCCGAGCAGGAGTACTTCCTGATCGACGAGCAGTACTACTTCGAACGGCCCGACCTGCTGATAACCGGGCGCACGCTGTTCGGCGCCAAGCCGCCCAAGGGCCATGAGCTCGACGATCACTACTTCGGCTCCATGCCGGAGCGCATCCTTGCCTGCATGCTTGAGACCGAGCAGGAGCTGGCCAAGCTCGGCGTGCCGATCAAGACCCGCCACAACGAGGTCGCGCCGAACCAGTACGAGATCGCGCCGATCTTCGAGAACTCGAACGTCGGCTCCGACCACCAGCAGCTGACGATGCTGCTGATGCAGCAGGTCGCCCGCCGCTACGGCCTGGTCTGCCTGCTGCACGAGAAGCCGTTCGCCGGGGTCAACGGCTCGGGCAAGCACAACAACTGGTCGATGGGCACCGACACTCACATCAACCTGCTCGAGCCCGGTGACACGCCCTCGGAGAACCTGAAGTTCCTGTTCTTCTGCACCGCCGTGATCCAGGCGGTGAACGTCCACCAGGCGTTGCTGCGCGCGTCGATCGCCTCGCCCGGCCAGGACCACCGTCTCGGCGCCAACGAGGCGCCGCCGGCGATCATCTCGATCTTCCTCGGCGCCGAGCTCGAAAAAGTCTTCGCCGCGATCGAGTCCGGCAAAGCCGAACGCTCGAAGCCCGGGTCGTTCCTCGGGCTCGGCACCCCCGTGCTGCCGACGCTGCCGCTTCATGGCGGCGACCGCAACCGCACGAGCCCGTTCGCGTTCACCGGCAACAAGTTCGAGTTCCGCGCGCTCGGCTCCTCGCAATCGCTCGCGCTGCCCAACACGGTGCTGAACACGATCGTGGCCGAGGCGATCGACGACCTCGCGGCGAAGCTGAAAACCGCGCTCAAAGGAAGCTCGGCAAACCTCGAGAAGGCCGTTGCCAAAGTCGTCCGCGACAGCTACGCCGCGAACAAGCGGATCGTCTTCGACGGCGACAACTATGCCCCCGAGTGGCACGAGGAGGCGGAGAAGCGCGGCCTCTTCAACCTCCGCTCGACGCCCGAGGCGCTGCCGTGGCTCGTCGATAAAGGCACGGTCTCGCTGTTCAAGAAGTATGGGGTCCTCTCCAAGCGCGAGCTCGAGTCGCGCGAGGAGGTCTTCCTCGAGCAGTACGCGGTGAAGCTGAACATCGAGGCGGAGACGGCCGCGTCAATGGCTCGCACGCAGATCCTGCCCGCCACCGTCCGCTACCTGAACGAACTGCGGATGGCGGGGCTCGATGAGCTGATCGAGGAGATCGAACCCGTCGTGAAGGAGCTCCACTTCGCGCTGCGGGCGCTCGAGGACGCCAACCTCAAGGACAACCAGGACGACTCCTCGCCGATCAAGTGGGCCAACTACATGCGCGACCGCGTAGTCCCCGCGATGGAAGACGTGCGCGAGGTCGCCGACCGCCTCGAGGGCCTGATCCCCGACGACCTGTGGCCGCTGCCGAAGTACTCCGAGATGCTGTTCATCAAGTAGCTCGGTGATCCCAGCGCGTGGGCTCGGTGACCTGAAGTCCGGGCACCCGAGAGAAGTGGCGAACGTTGCGGGTCACGAGCGGCGCATCAGCCTGCAGGCAGATACCGGCCTGCATCGCGTCGCGCACGTCGATGGCGCTGCCGGAGGCGCGCAGCTCACGCAAAAGCGCGCCGGCACGTAACGCAGCTTCTCGCGTCAGTATCAGACAGGGAGCGGCAAGCAGCGCGTTGGCCGGCGCGGGATCCCGGGCATAGCTGGTGCCAAGGGCGAGCTCGAACACCGTCACGGCCGTGATCCAGAAGCCCGCTCCAGCTGAGAGCTCGTCGACCAACTCCCGGCCGGGGCCGGCGTCGCGCAGATGGTCGATCAGGACATCTGAATCTAGGACGGGGGTTGCCAAGATGCCCATGCCTGTTCGCGCTCACGCTCAAAGGCGGCAGCGTCCTGCTCGTCCCAGGCCCCTCTGGCAGCAGCGATGGCGCTGGTCAACTGCCTGCGCTGCAGCTCCGACTGAAAGTACTCGCTGAGGGCTTCCTCGACGATTGGCGAGAACCCGCGCAGTCCCCGATCGACCGCGCTTGCCTTCAGCCGCCTGTACACCGGATCCGACAGCTCGATCGTCGTGCGCATGCATGCATTCTAATGCATCGAGTGGGATTTCGCGCTCGTCTGAGGCCTGCGCGTCCACAACGGCGGGCCGGCCAGCACCGGCGGCGGCGATCCAACCGCCGCTAGCATGGCTAAATGGCCCGCGATTACCTGAAAGCGATTCAGAGCCGTGTCGTCGTCTACGACGGCGGCATGGGCGCCACGCTCGAGCAGTTCGACCTGACTCAGGAGGACTACGGCGGCCTGCTCGGCAAGTGCCACGAGGCGCTCGTTCTCAACCGCCCGGATGTGATCGAGGGCGTCCACACCTCGATGCTCGAGGCGGGCGCGGAAGTCCTCGAGACCGACACCTTCCAGGCCTCGCGGATCAAGCTCGATGAGTGGGGCCTGGCCGACTACACGGTCGAGATCAACACGAAGGCCGCCGAGATCGCGCGCAAGGCGGCCGGCGAGAGCCGTTTCGTCGCCGGCTCGATCGGGCCGACCGGATACCTGCCGGCATCGGAGGATCCCACGCTCGGGCAGATCCGCTTCGGGGAGCTCCTCGAGGTGTTCGAGGAGCAGGCCGCGGGGCTGATCGACGGTGGCGCCGACCTGCTGATCATCGAGACCGCGCAGGACATCCTCGAGGTCAAGGCCGCGATCTTCGGCGCGCGCGCGGCCTTCAAGAGCACCGGCCGCACGCTTCCGATCCATGCCTCCGTGTCGCTGCTGCCGAACGGCGGCAAGATGCTGCTCGGCACCGACATCTCATCGGTGCTGACCACGCTCGAGGCGCTGCGGGTCGACGTGATCGGCCTCAACTGCTCGACCGGCCCCGAGGACATGCGCGACGCGATCCGCTTCCTCGGCGAGCTCTGCCCGGTGCCGGTCGCCTGCATACCCAATGCCGGCCTGCCGCTGCAGGGACCTGACGGAGAGACGATCTTCCCTGAGCAGCCGGAACCGCTGGCAGATGCGCTGAAGGAGTTCGTCGAGCGCTACGGCGTGGGCGTTGTGGGCGGCTGCTGCGGCACGACGCCGGAGCACATCGCCGCGATCGTCGAGCGCGTCGGCGGCCGCACTGTCGGATCACGCCCCGCCCCCCGTCCACCCCACCTCTCATCGATGATCGCCGCGACGCCGCTGGTGCAGGAGCCGCGCCCGACGATGGTCGGCGAGCGCGTCAACTCGCAGGGCTCGCGCAAGGCGAAGGAGCTGCTGCTCGCCGACGACTACGACGGGCTCGTCCAGATCGCCGAGGACCAGGTCACCGGCGGCGCGCACGTGCTCGATCTGTGCGTCGCCCTCACCGAGCGCCAGGACGAGGACGAACAGATGCGGATCCTCGCGAAGAAGGTCTCGCTCACCCAGCCTGCGCCGATCCAGATCGACTCCACCGAGCCCGAGGTGATCGAACGAGCGCTGGAGCAGATCCCTGGCCGTGCGATCGTCAACTCGGTGAACCTCGAGGCGGGCCGCGACAAGCTCGACCGCGTCGTCCCGATCGCGCTGGCCCATGGGGCGGCACTGATCGCGCTGACGATCGACGAGGTCGGCATGGGCAAGACAGCCGAGCGCAAGGTGGAGATCGCGAGGCGCATCCGCGACCTCTGCTGCGAGGAGCACGGCATGGACCCGGAGCTGCTGATCTTCGACTGCCTCACGTTCACGCTCACGACCGGCGACGAGGAGTGGCGGCCATCGGCGGTCGAGACGATCGATGCCATCAAGCGCGTCAAGGCCGAGATCCCCTCCGTGAAGACCTCGCTCGGCGTCTCGAACGTGTCCTTCGGAGTCTCGCCGGGGGCTCGCGCCGTGCTCAATTCGGTCTTCCTGCACCACTGCGTACAGGCCGGCCTGGACCTGGCGATGGTCAACCCCAACCACATCACCCCCTACAGCGAGATCTCAGAGCAGGAACGCGAGCTGGCCGACGACCTCGTGTTCAACCGCCGCGAGGACGCGCTCGAGCGCTTCATCGCCCACTTCGAGTCCAAGGGCGAGGAGGACGCCGGGCCCGGCGCCGCCGATCCCACCGAGGCAATGGAGCCGGAGGAGGCGCTTCATTTCCACATCCTGCGCCGGCGCAAGGAGGGTGTCGAGGTGTGGATCGATCGAAGTGTCGAGAAGATCGGCGCCGTCCCCACCCTCAACCAGGTGCTGCTGCCCGCGATGAAGGAGGTCGGCGACAAGTTCGGCGCAGGCGAGCTGATACTCCCGTTCGTGCTCCAGTCGGCCGAGGTGATGAAGCGCGCGGTCGCCCAGCTCGAGAAATACCTCGACAAGATCGAGGGCTACACGAAGGGCACCGTCGTGCTCGCGACGGTGTTCGGCGACGTCCACGACATCGGCAAGTCGCTCGTCAACACGATCCTCACGAACAACGGCTACACGGTCGTCGACCTCGGCAAGCAGGTGCCGATCCAGACGATCGTGGATGCGGCGCAGGAGCATGAGGCAACGGCGATCGGCCTCTCGGCGCTGCTCGTGTCGACCTCCAAGCAGATGCCCGCCTGCATCGAGGAGCTGCACGCCAAGGGTCTTGAGTATCCGGTGCTGATCGGTGGCGCGGCGATCAACCGCGCTTTCAGCTACCGCGCCCTCTACCCGGGCGGGAAGGAGTCGCAGGAGATCTACGAGCCCGGCGTCTTCTACTGTAAGGACGCCTTCGAGGGCCTGGCGGTGATGGACCAGCTGATCGACTCCAGCGCCCACGAGGCGCTCGTCGAGAAGCTGCGGGCGGGCGCGACCGCATTCCGTGAAAAAGGTGAGGAGCCGGTCGAGGATCTCAACTTCGCCGACGACTCAGTCCGCTCGCCGGCGCGCACGGACGTCCCGATCCCGACGCCTCCCTTCTGGGGCGTGCGCGAGATACCGGTCAACCTCGATGAGGTCTACCGTCACCTCGACACACACGTCCTCTTCAAGCTGCATTGGGGCGGCCGCGGAGTCAAGGGCGAGGCCTGGCAGAAGCTCCTGCGCGAGGACTTCCGGCCGCGACTGGAGCGGATGTGGCGCGAGCAGGACTACCTGCACCCACGCGCCCTGCTGGGCTTCTTCCCCAGCTACGCGCTCGGCAATGACATCGTCGTGCTTGATCCGGAGGACCGCACGAGCGAGCTCACGCGCTTCGTCTGCCCCCGCCAGCCCAAGGGCGATCGCATCTGCCTGGCGGACTTCTTCCGACCGGCAGCGGATCGCGACCCGCCCACCCCGCCGCCGGAGCTGGACGTGATCGCCGTGCAGGCCGTCACCGTCGGCAGCGAGGTAACCGAGCTGATGGCGAGGCTCGAGGCCGAAGGAGAATTCGCCGAGCAGCTGTTCGTCCACGGCCTCGGGGTACAGACCGCTGAGGGCCTGGCCGAGTGGCTGCACTATGAGGTGCGCGGGATGCTCGAGATCCCGGCGACGCAGGGGCGCCGCTACTCGTGGGGCTACCCGGCGGTGCCCGAGCAGAGCGAGCACCTGAAGGTGCAGAAGCTGCTCGATCTCTCGCAGATCGGGATGACGATCACGGACGGCTATGCCCCCGACCCGGAGCAGTCGACGCTCGCGCTCGTAGCGCACCACCCGCAGGCGATCTACTTCGGCACGCGCCAGGGGCGCCTGCTCCCGGACGGCTCACCCGACGACGTGATCCGTGGCTCGACCCGCGACCCGTCGTTGTTCGGCGAGCTCGAGGACAGCGATCCCCCTGACGGCGCCGTCGAAGAAGAGGACGAGCCGGCGATGGCGGGCTAAGCACGCGCTGACTCGACGGCCGTCTATGAGGCGGTCGCCTTGGATCGGCCGCGGTCGATGCCCGGTCCTAGCACCGCGCTGAACGGTTGACCCACCGATGTTTTTTGGCGTAGAGTCGGGCTCTCTCTACCTCTCTTCAAGAAGGAGGCCACCATGAGCACCGCAGGCGCCGTCGTCCTTGTCCACGGAGGCTTCGTCGACGGCTCGGGCTGGCAGGGGGTTTATCCGCTGCTGAAGAAGGACGGCTACAGCGTCAGCGTTGTCCAGAACCCGACGCTGTCGCTCGAGGGCGACGTCGATGCGGCGAGGCGCATCATCGACGCGCAGGATGAACCCGTGATTCTCGTGGGTCACTCGTATGGGGGAGCGGTGATCACCGAGGCGGGAAACGATCCAAACGTGGCGGCGCTCGTCTACATCTCGGCGTTCGCTCCAGACGCAGGCGAGTCTGTGAACACGCTGATCGCAGATCCGCCGCCGGGCGCGCCCGTGCCGCCGATCCTGCCACCGCGGGACGGCTTCCTGTTCCTCGACCGTGAAAAGTTCCATGACTCGTTCGCCGCAGACATCCCGGCAGACCTAGCGGCGTTCTGGGCGGACTCGCAGGTGCCGTGGGGCGTTGACGCCCTTGCCGGCACGATCAGCGAGCCGGCGTGGCGAAACAAGCCAAGCTGGTACCTCGTCGCGACCGAAGATCGGATGATCCCGCCCCCGGCGCAGCACATGATGGCTGAGCGGGCCGGTTCGACCGTGACCGAAGTTCCTGCCAGCCACTCGATCTTCCTGTCTCATCCAGCTGAGGTCGCAGGGATCATCGAGCAGGCCGCATCGGGGGTGATGTCAGCCGCGCACTGAGCGAATCCCTGGTTTAGGCCTGGAGCCCAGCGGCTTCGAGGGCCTCCGAGCGATCTCGGTACACGCAAGTCGACGTCAAGCGACCGTCGCGGAGGGTCACGACGTGCGCGTCTGGCAGCTCGATCGGCACTCCGCTTGCGCTGCCCTCGGCCACCACGCGCACGAACACCACTACCTGGTCACCCGCATCGATAAAGCGGTCCGGCTCAAAACGCCATTCCGCCCAGGAGCCCCGCAGCATCGCGAGCAGTTGCGCCAACCCCTCTCTTCCCCTGAAGGCCGGGTCGCCCTCCGGGTAGCCGCCGGGCAGCCGAAGCTCGTACTCCTCGTCGAGGTAGTCGAGAAACACCCGATCGAAGAACGCGGAATCGTCCTTCGGGTCACTACCCCCCAGGCTCGGGAGCAACGCATACCAGCGACGGACAAGCTCCATGTTCGGCGACATCGTTCCGCCCAGTATCCCCTCACTGTCATGGACGCGGAGCTTCCGGTTGGGCGTCGCACCCTGGCGGGCACAGGCAGGCGCGTCAGCCGGCGGGCGGCGCCGGCGTCAGGCCGTGCCGACGCATGACCTCCGCTATCTTCGCCAGGTCCGGCGGACCGGGAGTCGATGCCAGCACGTCGCGAATCTCGCGGAAGTAGTCCGGAGTCATCACGCCGGGGCTGGATATCGCAAGGAATACGGCTTCTTCGGTTCCGTGGTTCTCGAACCCATGGACCGCGCCGCGAGATATGCAGACCGCCTCCGCAGGGCGGATCTCGAGGGTCTGTCCGGCAACCCTCCACGTCGTGACGCCTTTCAGCCCGTAGATCGTCTCCTCGAACGCGTCGTGACTGTGCGGTGCCGGCATCTTGCTGTCGGCCGGAACGAAGCACTCGAAGACGCTCGCGCTTCCGTTCGAGTCGGCCGCCTCGACCAAGAAGCGGACGCTGAGCGCACCCACCTGAATCATGTCCGTCGATGCTGAGGTCATCCTGCCTCCAGTCGAATGGTTTCGACGGCCTCGGCTTCCGTCGCAACGTTACGCCACCAGGTTCACCTTCCGTCGCGACACCTGCTCGCTGCTCCTCCGCGCGAAAGCGCAACTAGACGAATCGCTTCACGAAGTCGAGTGCCGTCTGTGCCACGTCGCGCCAGCCGCTGTCGATCGTGAGTGAGTGCCCGCGGTTCGGGATCCTGGTGATCTCGGTGACGGACTCGTTGTGCTTCTGGCGCTTGTAGGCGGCGTTGGCGATCGCCCAGGGGACCGTGTGGTCCTTCTCGCCCTCGATGATCAGCAGCGGGCCACGGTCTGGATTCCTGGGATCGACTTTGGCCTCGGTGAAGGGGTTGAGGTTTGCGTTCGCCATCTGCATCAGGGCGACGCCTGGGGCGGCCACGTGGTACGTGTCGTATAGGTGCCGCGCCTCTTGGTCGTCGAGCGCGTTGGCCCATCCGTACTTGAACTGGTCAAAGGTGAGGGTGATCGCGCGGCCTCGGTTGAGCGGATTCCGCAGCACCGGGCTGGCCGACTTCAATGCCGGCAGCGGCAGGGGAAGGACGCCTCGGAACGGCCCCGCGTCGATGGCCACCGAGGCGGCTGAGAGCCCCCGGTCGGCGATCATGTAGGTGAGCAGGCCGCCCGTCGAATGGCCCATCACGGCGGGCTTCTTGTCGAACCGGTCGATCACCTTGACGGTGTGGTCGGCAACCTTCTTCAAGGTCTTCTTCGCGAACACGTCGGGGTTGGCGCGGGCTTCCTCGACCGTTTCCGGGTCGTCCGGCCAGGAGGGCGCTATACCCGCGTAGCCGTTCTCCTCGAACAGACCGACCCAGTTGTCCCAGCTGCTCGGCAGCAGCCAGAGCCCATGGATGAAGACGACCGGCGTCTTGCCGCTCGAGTTGGCTTGATCGATCTGGCGCTGCTCGCGATCGGTGATCTCGGCCATGGTGCGGCTCCTTCCCCTGGCGGCGGCAGCGCCGCCGGACGAGTCGACTCCGGTCAATATCTCACGGATCACGCATATACGGGCCGACTGT
>Ga0210408_10003695_pt1 | contig 13987 bp, 10 predicted proteins | sample IncBWH4MmetaG_FD_155471 | JGI IMG/M metagenome (GOLD analysis project Ga0210408, IMG submission 155471) | Forest soil microbial communities from Barre Woods Harvard Forest LTER site, Petersham, Massachusetts, United States - Inc-BW-H-4-M | ecosystem: Environmental > Terrestrial > Soil >...
TGACCCGCCAGTCGGGCGGCACGGTGACAATCACCAGCGAGGTCGGCAACGGCACTAGCGTGACTATTTACTTACCGCGTAGCCACCACCAGCTCACCGAACAACGCATTGTAGAGGGGGAGCCGCCGCGAGGGGGCGAAAAGGTTCTGTTGGTCGAGGATAATCCAGAGGTCCAGGAAGTCGCCGGCATGTTGCTGGAGCAGCTCGGATACCGGGTGTATCACGCCGAATCGGCGACCGTAGCGTTGCAGTTCCTCGCATCGGGCGGGGCTGTCGATCTGGTGTTCACCGATATCGTCATGCCGGGTGGACTGGACGGCGTAGCGCTCGCGCGTCGGGTTAAGGAGGAATACCCGAATACCGCCGTCTTGCTGACGAGCGGGTACGCCAAAGCGGCAGACCCCCTTGAGGTCGGCTTTCCGATCTTGCGCAAGCCCTATCAGCTACCGACCCTGGCTCACGCCATCCGCAACGCATTGGATACGGAACTGGCTCCGCTCTTGACCTGAACTCTATCACGCTGTCGAGTGACGGCCGGGGCATCCATGGAGGCCGGAAATGAAGATAGGGCGTATCGAAACCTTCATTCTCGGGACCGGCAGCTCGAAGGATCTTCTGTTCTGCCGGGTCGAGACCGAGGACGGCCTCCACGGCTGGGGTGAGGCCTACGTGACCCAGGGCAAGGAGAAGGTCGTCGCCGAATGCATCCAGGCGATGGCGCCGCACGTCATCGGCCGCAGCGCCTTCAACATCCGCCACACCGGCCAGGTCATGTACGAGGATTTCGCGATCAAGCGCGGCTCGCCTGAACTCTTGGCGGCGTGGAGTGCCATCGAAATCGCATCCTGGGACATTCTCGGCAAGCGCGCCGGACTGCCGGTCTACAATGTGATCGGCGGCGCCTCGCGCGAACGCGTGCGCGTCTACGCCAATGGCTGGTCGCGCGGGACGACAATCGAGGAGCGGGTCGAGCGCGGGCTCCAGGTCAAGGCAATGGGCTTTACTGCAGCGAAATTCGATCCCTTTCCCGGCCCGTGGCGCAGCTTTGTCGACCGCCGCGACGAAGACTTCGCGATCGATTATGTCCGCGCGATGCGCCTGGCGCTGGGGCCCGATTTCGAGCTGTTGATCGAAGCGCACCGCCGCTTTGCCCCGTCGCACGCGATCCGCATCGGGCATCGCCTGGCCGAGTTCGGCATCGACTGGTACGAGGAGCCCTGCCTGTCGGAGAATATCGAGCTGGTCGCCGAGGTGCGCCGCGCCGTGCCGATCCCGATCGTCACCGGCGAGGCGATCTATACGCGGGAGGCGTTCTTCGACTGTCTCGCCAAGCGCGCGGCCGACATCCTCAACCCGGACATCTGTGTCATCGGGGGGATCAGCGCGATGCTCGACATCGCGGCGATGGCGCAGCCCCAGGCGGTGGTCATGGCGCCGCACAACTACAACAGCACGCTCGTCGGGCTGGCCGCGACCGTGCACGTCTCGGCGGTGATCCCGAATTTCCGGATCGCCGAGTACTTCGTGAATTTCCAGGATCTGTGCCGCGACATCGCCACGACCTCACTGACGGTGCAGGACGGCTGGATCGAATTACCGACGAGCCCCGGCCTGGGCATCGACATCGATGTCGAAAAGTTGCGGGCGCACCCGCACCAGGAGGCGACGCACCGCGGCTTCCGCCAATACTGGGAAGAATACCCCCGCAAGGGCTCCGCGCCGAGCCTACGCTGACGGCGGGCGAGGTCTATTCGATGACGATACGCGGCGGCGCGCGGCGCGGGGCATCGGCGCCGGAGACTTTCTCCCAGATCCGCGCCGCGATCCGGCGGAAGACCAACGCGTGCGGGTTGTCGGGCTCGGCGACGGTGATCGGGGTGCCGCCATCGGAGGTCTCGCGGATCTTGATGTCGAGCGGCACTTCGCCGAGAAACTCGGTGCCGAGCCGCTCGGCCTCCTGACGCGCCCCGCCATGCGAGAAGATCTCGCTGCGGCCGCCGCAATGCGGGCACAGGAAATAGCTCATGTTCTCGACGATGCCGAGCACCGGCACGTCCACCTTCTGGAACATGGCGAGCCCCTTGCGGGCGTCCAGAAGGGCGATGTCCTGCGGGGTCGAGACGATGACGGCACCGGCGAGCGGCACCTGCTGCGCCATCGTCAGCTGCGCGTCGCCGGTCCCGGGCGGCATGTCGACGATCATGATGTCGAGCTCGCCCCACTCGACTCCCCGCAGCATCTGCTGCAGCGCGCTCGTCACCATCGGTCCGCGCCAGATCATCGGCGTGTCCTCCGGGACGAGGAACCCCATCGACATGCAGCGCAGCCCGTAATTTTCGAGGGGCGTCAGAATCTTGCCGTCGCGCGACTGGGGTCGACGGCCGGAGAGCCTGAGCATGCGCGGCATCGAGGGGCCGTAGATGTCGGCGTCGAGAACGCCGACGCGGAGCCCGTTCGCCCGCAGCCCCAATGCGAGATTGGCGGCGACCGTCGACTTGCCGACGCCGCCCTTGCCCGAGGCAACCGCGACGATCGCCCGCACTCCGGGTACATTGCCGCGCCCTGCCCGGCCACCGGCCACTGGCGCCGGAGGCGGCGCGTCGCGACCGCGCGTCGCCGCCTGGGCCGTTAGCACCGCCGTCACAGACAACACGTCGGGAAGCGCTTCGACCGCCTGTTCCGCCGCTTGGCGCAATGGCTCGAGCCGGGAGCCGCGTTCGGGCTCGACCTCGATCGCGAAGGCGACGTTGCCGTCGCGGATGACGACCCCCGACACCATGCCGAGCGAGACGATGTCGGTGCCCTTTTCGGGATCGGCGATGCGCGCCAACGCATCGAGAACCTGTCGTTCGGTGACGGCGGCCATTTCGTTCTCCCGTCCGAACGGCGCCGCACGTCGGTCGTGGTGCGCACGCCGTCGCGACCGGGTGGTCTGCGCCGCCCGATGTGCGGGATTTGGGGCGGGCGGCGCCACTTGACAACACCCGCCCGCGCGCCCTCTATCGGCTGGCGCCGGCAGCCCGGTTGGACGCCGAAGCCTGGAAGGCCGCAGCCATTGCCAACGCGGCGCGGGCGCGGCGCCGCGGAAAGGTTCGAGGTCGATGTTCTGGCTAAGTCAGGGCGGTGGCCCTTGGGGTACCGGTCCGCGCGGCGGCGGACCGTGGGGTGGCGGCAACCGCGGCAATGGCGGCGGCCCGACCCCGCGCGGGCGGCAGCCGCCCGATTTCGAAGAGCTGCTGCGGCGAGGCCAGGATCGGTTCCGGAGGGTGCTGCCGCCGGGCCGCTTCAGCAACCGGCGCTGGATCGCCATCGGGGTGCTCGTCATCGTCGGCGGATGGGTGGCGAGCGGCATCTACACCGTCGACCCCGACCAGGTCGGTGTGGTGCTGCGCTTTGGCGCCTATAATCGGACGACCGAGCCCGGCCTCAATTACCACTTGCCGAACCCGATCGAGAAGGTGCTGACGCCGAGCGTGACCCGCGTCAACCGCACCGAGATCGGCTACCGCGGCGCCGAGGGTTCGGGAATCCGCGGCGCGGTGACGCGCCAAGTGCCGGAAGAAGCCCTGATGCTGACCGGCGACGAGAACATCGTCGACATCAACTTCACCGTCTTTTGGGTGATCAAGGACGCCAAGGCCTATCTCTTCAACATTCGGGGGCCCGACGCGACGGTAAAATCCGCGGCCGAGAGTGCGATGCGCGAGGTGATCGGCGAAACTCCGATCGCCCAGGCGCTGGCCGAAGGACGTGGCAAGATCGAGACCGACACGCACACCCTGCTGCAGGGCATCCTCGACCTCTATAGCGCCGGGATCGGCGTTACCCAGCTGCAACTGCTGAAGGTCGATCCGCCGGGCCCGGTTATCGACGCTTTCCGCGACGTCCAGCGCGCGCTCGCCGACCGCGAACGACTGCGCAACGAAGCCGAGGCATACCGCAACGACATCATTCCGCGAGCGCGCGGCGACGCCGTGCGCATCACCCAGGAGGCGGAGGGTTATCGTCAGGAGATCATCGCCCGCGCGCAAGGCGATGCCGATCGCTTCATCTCGGTCTATCGCGCCTTCAAGGCGGCGCAGGATGTCACTATCGAGCGGCTCTATCTCGAAACGATGGAAGAGGTCCTGAAGAACAGCAACAAGGTGATCATCGACAAATCCCCGGGAGGCGGGACCGGCGTGCTCCCCTATCTACCGCTCCCTTCGCTCGGCGGCACCAACCCGGCCGGGAGCGCGCCGACCCAAGGGGGCGGTGCCGGAGCGTCGGCACCAGCCACCGGCGCGGGGCAGTCGACGGCAGCGCCCGCCGTGCCCCTGCGCGGCCGGCAATGAGGAGGTGATGGTGGACCGCCGCCTGCTCATCGTGTTGGCCGTGGTTCTCGTTGTCGCCGGCCTTGCCTTGACGAACGCGCTCTTCATCGTCGATCAGACCGAGCAGGCGCTGGTGCTGCAATTCGGTCAACCCCGGCGGGTCATCAGCGCCCCCGGCCTATTCTTCAAGCGGCCTTTCCTCGAAGACGTGAGGCGCTATGAAAATCGTCTCCTTGATTTCGAGCCGCCGCCCGAGGAGGTCATCGTCTCGGATCAGAAGCGCCTCGTCGTCGATACCTACACCCGCTATCGCATTGTCGATCCATTGCTGTTTTATCAAACCGTCAACAGCGAGGTCGCGGTGCGCGCGCGGCTGAGCGCGATGGTCAACGGCAGCCTGCGGCGGGTGCTCGGCAATGTCACCCTGTCCAGTGTACTTTCCCATGACCGCCCGGTAATCATGAAACAAATCCGTGAGGAGGTCAGCGAGCAAGGAAAATCCTTCGGCATCGATGTAGTCGATGTCCGGATCCGCCGCGCCGATCTTCCCGAGGAAAACAGCCAGGCGATTTATGCTCGCATGGTGTCGGAACGACAACAGCAGGCCGCGCAGTACCGCGGCGAGGGCGCCGAGGCGGCACAAACGGTGCGCGCCAACGCGGACCGTGAACGTATCGTCATTCTTGCCGAGTCGCAGCGAAACGCCCAGCGAGTGCGCGGTGACGGCGATGCCGAGAGCATCCGGGTCTACGCCGACGCTTTCGGGCAGGATAAGGAGTTCTTCTCCTTCTACCGTTCGATGCAGGCCTATCGCGACGCGCTCAACGGTCGCAGCACGTCCTTTGTGCTGACCCCCGACAGTGGCTTCTTCCGGTTCTTCGAGAAGCCGGGCGGAGCGGCCGGCAAGGAGGCTCTGCCTGGGGTGAAGGCCGGCTCGCCGTAATGGGCCGCAGGCCGCGCTCTGGCCGATGAGGGATTTGTGGACGGCGCTGGCCCTCGTCCTGGTGATCGAGGGAGCACTCTACGCCTTGTTTCCGGAAGGCATGAAGAGGGTTGCGACGCGGGCGCTCCTGGTTCCGCCGCAGGCCTTGCGGCTGGCGGGTCTCGCCGCCGCCTGCATCGGCGTCATCCTCGTCTGGGTAGTGCGCCGCTGACCGTCCGAGGTTGCTGGCGGCGGTGCGGCAGTGATTGCCGATGCCGCACTTCTCCCATAATCTTGGTCCAACCCAAGACGGACCGGGATTGATCGGTCGAAAAGACCAATGCGCCTTTACCGCGAGGAGTTGCTTCCAGTGTCGTCCCATCCCTCGAATTTGACCCGTCGCGCCGCCGGAGGCGGGTTTGCGGTTTTGCTGATCGTCGCTCTGGCAGGATCAGCCGGTGCCCGACCCGCGCCGGACAGCTTTGCCGACCTCGCAGAAAAGCTTCTCCCTTCAGTGGTCAACATCTCCACGACGCAGACCTTGAAGTCCGAGCGGGGCCGCGAGCGAGCGGGACCCGAGATTCCACAATTTCCACCGGGCTCGCCCTTCGAGGAGTTCTTTCGCGACTTTTTGGACCGAGGTGCGCCCAAGGGCGGTCGTCCCGAGGCTCAGCCGCGCAAGGCCACCTCACTCGGTTCCGGCTTCATCATCGACCCCGCGGGCTATGTGGTGACCAACAATCACGTTATCGCGGATGCCGACGAGATCACCGTCATCCTGCACGACGACACGAATCTGAAGGCCGAGCTGATCGGGCGCGACACCAAGACGGATATCGCGCTTCTGAAGGTCAAGACGGACAGACCGCTGAGTGCCGCGAGCTGGGGCGACAGCGATACCGCGCGCGTCGGCGACTGGGTGCTGGCGATCGGCAACCCGTTCGGCCTCGGCGGCAGCGTCACTGCAGGCATTCTGTCGGCGCGCCAGAGGGATATCAATTCGGGTCCCTATGATGACTTTTTGCAGACCGATGCCTCGATCAATCGGGGCAATTCGGGCGGGCCGATGTTCAACATGGACGGCCAGGTCATCGGCATCAATACCGCGATCTACTCACCCTCCGGTGGTTCGATCGGGATCGGCTTTGCGATCCCGTCCGCTCTCGCCAAGGCCGTGGTCGCCGAACTGGAGAGCGAGACCGATCACACCGTGCATCGCGGCTGGCTCGGGGTGCGCATCCAGGCGGTCACCGACGAGATCGCCGAGAGCCTCGGGCTCGACAAGGCGCGCGGCGCGCTGATTGCTAGCGTCAACGAAAACGGGCCCGCGCAAGCTGCCGGCATCCAAGCCGGCGACGTCGTCGTAAGCTTCGACAACAGGCCGGTTGGCGATATGCGGCGCCTGCCGCGGCTGGTCGCCGAGACGCCGGTCGACAAGACAGTCCCGATCACCATCTGGCGCAAGCGCGGGGAAACCACCCTCCAGGTCAAGATCGGCCGGCTCGAGGAGAGTGATCAGCAGCAGGCTAGCGCGCAAGATCAGCCCAAGAAGGGCGGCAGGGAGCCGGCGGGGATCGTGAAGACGCTCGGCCTGACGTTGTCGAGCATGACGCCGGAGCTGAAGGAGAAATATTCTCTTGCCGAGGATTCGAGAGGAGTTGTCGTAGTCGACGTCGCCAAGGACAGCCCCGCGGCCGCCAAGGGCGTACGCCCCGGCGACATGATCATGGAAGCGGCTCAGGAAGAGGTGAAGAGCCCCGGCGAAGTCAGCAGCAAGATCGATGAAGCAAAGAAATCTGGTCGGAGATCGATCCTTCTGCTGGTTGAGCGTCAGGGCGATCTCCGCTTTGTCGCCCTGCGCCTCGACCAGGGGTGAGCCGCGTCATCCGGCGATCTCGTCCTTCCGGTATCCTTGAGCATAGAGCACGCCCGTCAAATCGGCATGGTCGAGACGCCAGCGTGCGATCTTGGCGACCACGGGCTTGGGGCGAAAGGCGATGCCGATGCCCGCGGCGGCCAGCATAGTCAGGTCGTTGGCTCCGTCGCCGACGGCGATCGTCCGCGCCGGTGTGATGCCGAATTCGGCCGCCAGATCGAGCAGCGCTTGCCGCTTGGTCTCCCCGGTCACAATCGGCGGCTGGACCGTGCCGGTGATCCGACCCTGTGCGAGGTCGAGCCGGTTTGCCATCACACGGTCGAAGCCGAGTGCGGCTGCAACCGGCTCCGCAAAGACCGCAAACCCGCCCGAGACGAGCGCCGTCGCGGCTCCGGCGCGGCGCATCGTCGCGACCAGCGCATGCGCACCCGGTGTCAGCCGAATCCGTGCCGCCGCTTCCTGGAGCACGCGAGCCTCCAACCCCTTGAAGAGCGCGACGCGGGCCTCGAGCGCGGCGGTGAAGTCGATCTCGCCATTCATCGCGCGGCGGGTGGTCTCGGAAACCTGCGCGCTAAGCCCGAGGGGTTTGGCAATCTCATCGAGCATCTCGTTCTCGATGATCGTGGCCTCAAGGTCTGCGGCGAGCAGCTGCTTGCGCCGACCGGCCGCCGGCTGAACGAGAACATCGATCGCCGCGCCCTTGATCAGGGCACGCGCTTTTTCCTCGGCCTGCGCCGGATTGGCGCCCTCGAGGACGAGATCGCACGCCTCCTCGGGGGCCAGCCAGACCGGCTGACCGACGCTCCCCAAGGCTTCGGCAATCCCCGAAGCGATGCGGGGCAGGCTCGACCGACCGGCCACCCCGGCGATCAGGGTGAGGACCATCCGCATAGACCGGCCTCCTACTCCCGAAGGCATGCTCGCCACAAGCCGGCGGGCGCAGATGCGGACAAGCAGCCGCCCGTCCTGGTCATCGCCGGTCCGACCGCGAGTGGCAAATCGGCGCTTGCGCTCGAGCTGGCGGACGCGTTCGGCGGGACCATCATCAACGCCGACAGCCTGCAGATCTATCGCGATCTCCGCGTCCTGACGGCGCGTCCCGACCGTGCTGCCGAGGAGCGCACGGCGCATCGGCTCTACGGTTTTCTCGACGCCGCCGAGCGCGGTTCCGTCGCCCACTGGCGGGCGCTGGCGCTGAACGAGATCGCCGCCGTCACCGCGGCCGGGCGCCTGCCGATTTTGGTCGGCGGCACCGGCCTCTACATCCACGCGCTCGAGAAGGGGCTGGCGCCAGTCCCGGAGATCCCCGAAGAGATCCGCCGAGAGGCGGTCGAGCTTCATCGACGTCTCGGCGGCCCCGCGTTCCGCGAGCGGCTGGCGTTGCTCGACCCAAAGGGCGCTCGGCGTCTCTTTTCTAGCGACCGGCAGCGCCTCGTGCGGGCCTACGAGGTCGTCCGCTCGACGGGCGTGCCACTTGCGACATGGCAACGCCGGCCCCACCCGTCGCCTCCGTATCGCTTTGTCAAGCTTCTGCTCACACCCCCGCGGGACCGGCTCTATGCCGCCTGCGACGTCCGTTTTAGCCGAATGGTCGAGGCCGGCGTGCTCGCAGAGGCGGCGGCACTCGCCGCCCGCGGTCTCGATCCTGGCTTGCCGGCGATGAAGGCGGTCGGGCTGCCCGAACTCTTGTGTCATCTGCGCGGCGAAATCGCGCTGACGGACGCTGTCGCAGCGGCCCAGCGCGCCACCCGGCGGTACGCGAAACGCCAAACGACGTGGTTTCGCCATCAAACCACACCCGATTTGAGGCTGGACGAGCCGATTTCGGAAAGTCTGCTGCGCTGTTCGCGCCGGTTTGTACATGGGTGCGTGTTGACCGGATAATTCGGTCTGACTAGGGTGCGCGCCCGCCCCGAGGGCGACCGCGGCGGCGCCGATTGCTGTTTATTGCCGGAAAGGAGGCTGTCATGTCGGCCGAGCCGCTGAGCGGAGCAGAAATCGTCATCCGTGCCCTGGTGGACCAGGGCGTCGATGTCGTTTTCGGCTATCCGGGCGGGGCGGTACTGCCGATTTACGACGCGCTCTTCAAGCAGAACTCGCTGCGGCACATCCTGGTGCGCCAAGAGGGCGGCGCGGTCCATGCCGCCGAGGGCTATGCGCGCTCGACCGGACGGGTCGGCGTGGTGCTGGTGACGAGCGGACCCGGTGCCACCAACGCGGTCACCGGGCTCACCGACGCGCTGATGGACTCGGTCCCGATCGTCTGCCTGACGGGCCAAGTGCCGACCCACCTGATCGGCAACGATGCTTTTCAGGAGGCCGACACCACCGGCATCACGCGGCCCTGCACCAAGCACAATTACTTGGTCAAGGACGTGGACGAATTGGCGCGCGTGCTGCACGAAGCCTTTTATGTCGCAAAGAGCGGCAGGCCGGGGCCGGTCGTCGTCGATCTGCCCAAGGATATTCTGTTCGCGCCCGGCCCCTACACGCCGCCGGGGGAGGGGCATCACAAGAGTTATCGCCCCCAGCTGCAACCGGATGCGGCCCGCATCGCCGAAGCGGTCAAATTGATCGGCGCAGCAAAGCGGCCGCTCTTTTACGGCGGCGGCGGGTTGATCAATTCCGGGCCCGATGCCTGCGCGCGCTTTGCCGAACTGGTGCGGCTGACCGATGTGCCGTGCACCCTGACCCTGATGGGGCTCGGTGCGTTTCCCGCCGCGGATCCGCATTTCCTCGGCATGGTCGGCATGCACGGCACCTACGAGTCGAACATGGCGATGCACGATTGCGACCTGATGGTCGCCGTCGGATCGCGCTTCGACGATCGGGTGACCGGACGGCTCAATGCGTTCTCGCCCGGTTCGAAAAAGATCCACATCGACATCGACCCGTCCTCGATCAACAAGAACGTCCACGTCGATCTCCCGATCATCGGCGATGTCGGCCGGGCGGTGGCGGCAATACTCGCCGCCTGGCCGCAGGCCTCGCCCAGCGTCGACCGGTCCGAGTGGTGGCGGATGATCGAGGGTTGGCGCGGGCGCGACTGCCTGCGTTACGACCGCAGCCGGCGCGACCTGATCAAGCCGCAATATGCGATCGAGCGGCTCTACACGCTAACTCGCGAGCGCGACGTCTACATCACCACCGAGGTGGGCCAGCATCAGATGTGGGCCGCGCAGTTCTTCAAATTCGAGGAGCCCTACCACTGGATGACCTCGGGCGGCCTCGGCACGATGGGGTATGGCCTGCCGGCGGCAATCGGTGTCCAGATCGCCCACCCCGAGGCGCTTGTCGTCGACATTGCCGGCGAAGCCTCGATCCTGATGAACATCCAGGAGATGTCGACCGCCGCCCAATACCGGCTGCCGGTGAAGGTGTTCATCATCAACAACCAGTACATGGGCATGGTGCGGCAGTGGCAGGAGCTGTTGCATGGCGGTCGCTATTCCGAGAGCTACACCGCAGCCCTCCCCGACTTCGTCAAGCTGGCGGAGGCCTTCGGCGCGGTTGGGCTGCGAGTCGAGCGCCCCGGCGAACTCGACGCGGCGATCGGCGAGATGCTGGCGGTCGACCGCGCAGTCATCCTCGATGTCGTGGTCGATCAGGCAGAGAATTGTTTCCCGATGATCCCCTCCGGTGCGGCCCACAACGAGATGCTGCTCGGCCCCGAGGACAAGGCCGCAAAGCCGGTCTCGGAGGAGGGGATGGTGCTCGTTTGAGACGCCGGACGTGGCCGATCTGGAACGGCACGCGATCGCCGTCCTTGTCGACAACGAGCCGGGAGTGCTGGCCCGCGTAATCGGGCTGTTTTCCGGGCGCGGCTACAATATCGAGAGCCTGACCGTCGCCGAGGTGGACCGCGCCGACCGGCTATCGCGGATCACCATCGTGACCTCGGGAACGCGGATGATTATCGAACAGATCAAGGCTCAGCTGTCGCGGCTCGTTCCGGTCCACAAGGTCCACGACCTGACCGATGAGGGACCTTTTGTCGAGCGCGAGATGGCGCTGATCAAAGTCGTCGGCAAAGGCGAGGCGCGGATCGAGTCGCTCCGTCTCGCCGACATCTTCCGCGCCCGTGTCGTCGATTCGACGACCGAGAGCTTTGTCTTCGAGATGACGGGGTCGAGCGAAAAGCTCAACGCCTTCATCGCGCTGATGGAGCCCCTGGGACTCGCCGAGGTGTCCCGCACCGGTGCCGTCGCGATCTCGCGCGGCCCGCCGAGCTTTTAGGTCAAGCCAGCGTCAAAACCTGTGCCGGCATGGCATTGTGCGCGGTCCCGACTGCCCCCGCAATCGAGTCAAAACCGTCCTTCTCGAGCAAATCGGCCAGTCCCGATTTGACTTGGCGCACCAGATTGGGGCCTGCGAAGACGAGCGCGGTATAGAGCTGGACCAGGCTGGCGCCTGCTCGGATCTTCGCGTACGCATCCGCCGCGCTGGCGATCCCACCGACGCCGATCAGCGGCAAGCGCCCCTGAGTGAGCCGATACATGTCCGCGAGAAGCGCGGTCGATGGAGCCAACAACGGGCGCCCACTGAGCCCGCCGGCCTCACGCGCGTGCCGGCTGACGAGATCCGGGCGAGAGACGGTCGTGTTCGATACGACCAAGCCATCGATGCCGGTATCGAGCGCGACCGTCGCGATGTCCCGACGCTCCTCAGGTTTCAAGTCGGGAGCGATCTTGACCAACAAGGGCACGCGATGGCCCGTCGCTTCCCGTGCGTTCATCAGACGTCTCAGCAGCAATTCCAGAAACGCGCGTTGCTGCAGATCGCGCAGCCCGGGCGTGTTCGGCGAAGAGACGTTGATCACCAGATAATCCGCAAACTCCGCAGCCCGATGGATTCCTTCCTCATAATCGGTAGCAGCATCGTTGCTGTCGCTGTTGATGCCAAGATTGAGGCCCACTATCCCGGCGCGCCGGGGCCTCGCCGAAAGTCGCTTGATTACCGCATCGAGCCCGTCGCTGTTGAATCCCATGCGGTTGATGATTGCAGTGTCTTCATCGAGGCGGAACAGTCGCGGCTTAGACCTCCCGGGCTGGCGGCGCGGTGTTACCGTACCAACCTCAATAGAACCGAAGCCAAAGCGCCGCAACTCGTTGAACATGCGCGCATCTTTGTCACCCCCGGCGGCAAGGCCCACGGGGTTCGGAAAGTGCAAACCCCAAAGATCTTGAGCCAAGCAGGGCGAGTCCGGTTTTTGCGCCTCACGGCTGACCAAAAACCGTCCCAGTCCTGCCCTCAACGCCCAGGGCGCCAGATCGCGGGCGGTCTCAGCGCCGAGGCGAAACAGCGCCGGCCGGATCAGCGGATAGAGATTGGGCATATGCGGGGGAGGATTATAGCTCTGCCGATCGCGAGGGGTAGCTAGATGCTGGGAGCGACGGCGCGGTACTTACGATATATGGAGCTATCCCGCAACGCGCGGTTGGCTCGGGCTCGGGGTTGGATTGTTAACTCGCTAATTTCAAATGGCTTCTCGCACAGGAGAAGCCGGGAAACATCACACTCCTCGCCTCGCGTCGGCTGGCGCTGTGGATATTTACCGAATCTATCGCCGGACGCACTCATAAGGGTGCCTAACCCAGTCGGCGGTAGCATACGCTCATGGCCCTACTCGCTGTTTCTGCTGTTTTTGCTGTTTTGACACCAAAACATCAACTGTCGACATCTCGTTCTTGGCGGAAATCCTTGGCCGGCAACGGTTCAGCGAATGAAAGAACAGCGAGATGTGCCGCTGTTCCACCGCTGTTTTCCGCTGTTCTCGTGGAAACTCCGAGGGTCTCGCGGTGACACTGTCGTCGGAGATGAGGCTTGACTCGTCGCGCGATCTGCATACCTGCAATCATATCGTAGCAATATCATTTTGTCAATTTGCTTGATAACGGCTGCGTCGCTGAATCATCCGTTTCGGCCATCACCAGAAAACCACCAGGCCCTTGGTCGGACGGCGATCATGCACGAGGCAGATGTGATACACGGTGAGCCATGTCCGCAGGCCATCGCGAAGTCGCACCCCCGCGGCTCTTGGTGCCGCAGGCCCCGGTTCTTCTCGCCGGTCATCGCGAGGTCCTGTGGCTGAGCCCGGATGGCGAGATCGAGGTGCTGACGCCGGCCGAGGCGCGCGGCAGGGTCGAGCGCGAAACACCGATGCTGTGCCATGCGAGAGCGACGGCACGGCGGCTCGACATGCAGGAATTCGCGGCCCTCGATCTGCTCGAGCTGTTTGCCTTCGTCCGTCCGGCAAAGTTTTGCGTGCCGACGCCGCGCGGTCTCGCCGAGGCGCTGGGGTTGAGCTTGCCGGAGCGTCCGGCGGAAGCGTGCGTGACCCTCGCTACCGCGGCGCGCGCTCTGCTCCAGGAACTTGGCGGGGACACCGATGCCGAAACTCGCGCGGTGGCGGAGGCGATGGATCGCGGCGGCTGGCTGTGGGGCCCGGCCGTCATCGCCGCGTTGCCCCCGGGCGACCCGAATGCGGTACGGCGGGCGGTGGGGCTTCGCGCGTGGCTGCGCCTCGCGGAGTGGACCGAGCCCGCACCCGGGCCGGCGCCCGACAATGAGTCGGTGCGCCCGGAGGAAGCCCGCGCCCGGCTCGCCGAGCTGCTCGGCGCCGGCGCGGAACCGCGTCCGCAGCAAGCCGATTACGCCGCAGCGGTGGCAGCCGCCTTCGCGCCGCGCGACGAGCCTGGCCGGCCCCGCGCGGTCCTTGCCGAAGCGGGAACGGGGGTCGGCAAGACCCTTGGATACATCGCGCCGGCGAGCCTCTGGGCGGAGAAGAACCGCGGATCGGTGTGGATCTCGACCTACACGCGCAACCTGCAGACCCAGATCGCCAGCGAGCTCGACCGGCTCTACCCCGATCCCGAG
>Ga0210408_10003696_pt1 | contig 13984 bp, 8 predicted proteins | sample IncBWH4MmetaG_FD_155471 | JGI IMG/M metagenome (GOLD analysis project Ga0210408, IMG submission 155471) | Forest soil microbial communities from Barre Woods Harvard Forest LTER site, Petersham, Massachusetts, United States - Inc-BW-H-4-M | ecosystem: Environmental > Terrestrial > Soil >...
CTCAACGCGTCGCGCGGCGTAATGGTGACGGGAACAGGAATTCTGCGAACCTCGGGGGATCTCACCATCAGTGCACCGAGAATTGGCGGAACAACCGGCGCCGATTACGCGATCAATTCTGCCGGTGCGCTCGCCTTCGTTCGGCCGGCGACTGTCGGCACTGACTTGATCATCAGTGGTCTCGGGGTGGGACTGAAGCTTGCGGGGGCAACCGTGAGCGTGAACAGCGACATCGCGCTGCCAAGCGGCGAACTGACATTGCACGCAACGCAAGGCGATCTAATAGTCGGCGACTCGGCCAGTAGCGCCCTCGACGTGAGCGGGACTGCTCAAACGTTCTTCGACGTCGTCAAATACACGAACGGTGGCGCGATTAATTTAATTTCCGATCACGGCAATGTGAATGTTGCCTCCGGCGGCACGCTTTCAGTCGACGCGAAAACGGCGGCAGGCAGCGCGGGCACGATTTCGGTTACCGCGGTCAGCGGGCAGTTTCTGCCGACCGGCACATTGAGCGGGCAGGCTGGAACCAACGGCAAAGGTGGGACTTTTTCGCTGGATGTTGATCAACTTGGCGCCCTTGGTTCACTCGACGCCGTTCTGAACCAGGGCGGTTTTGTTGAGTCACGTTCGTTCAGAGTGCGCACCGGCGATGTGCTGGTCGATGGTTTGGCGACATCGCACATTTTTAATCTCTCCGCCGACCAGGGCTCGATCATGGTGACTGGAACGATCGACAGTTCTGGAACCGAAGGTGGTGCGATTGATCTTGTTGCTCACGGAAGTCTGACTCTCGCGTCGGGTTCGGTGTTGACGGTCGCAGCGCAAGATTTCAACTCCGCCGGGAAAGGCGGCAGCGTCACTCTGGAAGCCGGCGCCGAAACCAACGGCAACATCGATTCCACCGCGATGCTCGATATCCAAACAGGATCGACAATCAATCTCTCGGTCGCGAGTAATAACGCGAACTCCGCTTCGTTAGGCGATTTCACCGGAACACTGCATCTCCGCGCGCCGCAAACCGCGAGTGGCACTGACGTTCAGATCGCGGCGATTAACGGCACAATTGTCGATCCATCGGCGATCATCATTGAAGGCTACAAGCTTTACGATCTGACTTCGTCCGGCGGATTCATTTCTAGCGGCGTGCAATCGAGCATCCTATCAAATGGCAATACCGTTGGCGGGAGCTCGAACCCGATCGTTAGTCGCTTGCTCGCGAATAATTCGGCACTTGCCTCGAAAGCTGTCGTTGAAGTCGGCGCTGAGATTATCAATCGAAGCGGCGATTTGACCCTCGGGAGCAGCTGGGATCTTTCGACGTTCCGATTCGGACCGCAAGGAGCGCCGGGCGTTCTGACATTGCGCGCCGCTGGAAATCTCGATTTCCAAAACGGCGGACTGAGCGACGGATTCGATTCCGCCGATTACACCGCGCTTCTGCTGACACAAAATTCGCTGCTGCCGATCAACGCGCAGTCCTGGTCGTATCGACTGGCGGCCGGCGCGGATCTTTCCGCGGTTGATTTTCATCAGGTCCAGCCGTTGGCTAATCTCGCCAGCGGCGCCGGTTCGTTGTTGCTCGGGTCCAATGCCGGCGCCAACATTTCAAATCCATCTGGGCCGGATGCGACCTTGGCCACCGCTATCGCGGGTCATTATCAGGTTATCCGGACTGGTTCGGGGGACATCGAGATTGTGGCCGGCCGCGATGTTGAATTCCTGAATCAGTTTGCGACCATCTACACCGCAGGTACGCAAGTGGCCGATGCGACGATGGGCGGAACATTTGATATTCCGCAGTTGTTTTCTGATTCAGACGGTATTTTTGGCCTTTATCCCGCCCAATACAGTATGGCGGGGGGTAACGTCAGCGTTTTCGCGCAGAACGATATTATTCATTTGACCCGCAACGGAAGCGGGCAACTGATCGCTGATTCCGACAAAGAATTGCCGATGAACTGGCTTTACCGCCGTGGATTTGTTGGGCCGGGTGGAGTTTTTGCCCAAGCGCTCTTTGGAGACGTGGCATCGACATCTTGGTGGATCGACTTCAGCAATTTCTTCGAAGGCGTCGGTACGCTCGGCGGTGGCGACGTGACCATGGTCGCGGGACACGACGTAGGGAACGTCGATGCGGTCGCGGCAACGAATGCACGAATGCCAGGCAAAGACGCGATGGGTCAGGCCATCGCGCCGAACGCAGCGAGCTTGGTCGAGCTTGGTGGCGGCGATGTGACTGTGCGGGCCGGCCACGATATCGACGGGGGTATTTACTATGTCGAACGCGGCGCCGGGACTCTCTCAGCGAACAACAGCATTCGCACCAATGCGACCCGATCCCCTTCGCTCTCGAGCGTAATCGGCGGAACTCTCTTTCCCACTCAAAGCTGGTTACCGACAACTCTATTTCTGGGCAAAGGCAGCTTCGATGTTTCAGCGCGCGGAGATCTTCTGCTCGGACCGGTTGCCAATCCATTCCTCTTGCCCGGCGGCTTAGATAACACTTTCTGGTACAAGACTTATTTCTCGACGTATGCTTCGACCGACGCGGTCAATGTGTCATCCTTGACCGGCTCAGTCACTCTCCGGGAAGCGGCAGTGGCGTCGTCTCCGACCGGCGGCGCGAGCACTCCGCTCCCAATGCTCGAGGTATGGCTGCAAAATATGTTTCTGCTGTCGCCAAACGTAGCCTTGCCGACAGCGTCGTTCTATCAACCGTGGCTTCGGACGACAGAAACAATATTCGATCCGTTCGCAACTGTAAGTTCCCTTCTCGCTCCGACGCTTCGCGCGATTGCTTTTTCCGGCGATATCAACCTTGTCGGCCGATTCAATTTGTCCCCGTCGCCTACCGGTACGATTGATCTACTTGCCGCTGGCGCACTGAACGCTCTCCAGCAGAACGGCGGCGCCACGGCCGTCGGTCTCGGGGCAGTGACAAGCTGGAGCAGCAGCACGATCAACGTTTCCGATGCTGACCCGGCGGCGGTTCCCGGAATTACGTCGCCATTTTCGTATCAATCCGTCGTTGGCGCAGATGTAGTTCAACTCGCTCAAACGCTCGGCAAATTTCTGGCGCCGGTGGATGTCTTGTTTAATGAGACCGGCTCGACCGCGGGCGCGGCCGGGGTTCTGCAAACGAAGCAGGCGCTTCACGCAGCCGGCTTGCTTCACGCGAACGATGCTGAGCCAATTCACATCTACGCTAGTACCGGCAATCTCTCGGGCCTAACTCTGTTTTCGCCAAAGGCGACCCGAATCATTGCCGGCCGCGACATCACCGATATCGCTTTCTACCTTCAGAATCTCACTGCGGATGACACGAGCATTGTTTCGGCAGGACGCGATCTGATCGCTTACGATCCCAATTCGCCATTGCGCGTCGGGGCGCAGACGGGGCTAAACGTTCTCAGCCCGGGCACGACTCCACTTGCTGGAGACATTCAGGTCAGTGGGCCCGGTACGCTGGAGGTTTTCGCCGGGCGCAATCTCGATCTTGGGGTTGGGCCGAATAACGCTGACGGCACGGCGGTCGGGATCACCAGCATTGGTGATGCCCGCAATCCTTACTTGCCATTTGGCGGCGCAGACATCATCGGCGGCGCTGGGATCGGTATCGCGAGCGGCCTTGCGAATAGTCAGCTCGACTTCAAAGCGTTCGAGTCGCACTTCCTCGATCCGAATTCGGCGCCAGACCAATCGCCGCGCTATCTCCCAGATCTCGGTAAGCTTCTTGGTCTAACGAACGCGAGCAATTCGGATGTCTGGGCGGCGTTTAAGAAACTGCCAAAAGAGCAACAGGACACGTTCGCGCTGCAAATCTTTTACCTGGTGCTGCGCGATGCCGGCCGCGACCGCAACAATCCAACCAGCCCGAACTTTCGCAATTTCAACAATGGATTCGCGGCGATCGCCGCGCTTTTTCCAGACAGCGTGAAGTGGCAAGGTAACATCTCGTTGACCTCGCGCGAGATCAAAACAAGAAATGGTGGCGACATTACTTTGTTTGCGCCCGGCGGGCAGGTCACAGTTGGTCTCGCTCTCACTGGGAACCAGGCAGTCGATCAAGGCATTCTCACCGAGCACGGCGGCGACATTTCCATTTTCGCGCACGGCAGTGTGAATGTTGGCACCTCGCGAATTTTCACGCTGCGGGGTGGAAATGAGATCATCTGGTCTTCGGTCGGAAACATCGCCGCGGGTTCTTCGTCAAAGACGGTTCAATCGGCGCCGCCGACCCGCGTTTTGATCGATCCGCAAACGGCCGATGTGAAGACCGACCTGGCCGGTCTCGCGACTGGCGGCGGCATCGGTGTTCTCGAAACTGTAGCGGGTGTCCCCCCGGCCGATGTCGATCTTATCGCGCCGGCTGGGGTGATCGATGCGGGAGACGCCGGCATTCGGGTTTCGGGGAGCTTGAATCTCGCTGCCGTGCAGATCATCAACGCGGGCAATATTCAAGTCGGCGGCGTGAGCACCGGTATTCCGACAGTCGCCGCGCCAAATATTGGGAGTCTGACATCAGCTTCGAACACTGCCGCGGCCTCAAGCAACGCTGCGCAACAACTCGCCGGACAAAATGTGACTCCGGCCGAGCATGAAGAATTGCCTTCAATCATTTCGGTTGAGGTTCTTGGGTATGGCGGCGGCGACGAAGAGGAAGAGAAGAAGAAAAAGCGGCAGCAACCGAATCAGGGTCTGCTTCAAGATCAACGCGAGCACGTCGCCTCCAACCGAACTGGTCCATTTCTGATCAGCGAACTGACAAATAGAAATCGATGAAGCGAATCCGCTATTTTGACGTTGCTATCGCAGCACTTGCTGTCGCGTTGGTTTGTTGCGCTGTCGCAATGAATGAGAGGCGCAACAGCGACGCCGAATTTGCGCTCGGTTTGGCCTACGCATCTGGTAAGGGAGTCGAACAAAATTTGGCAAAGGCGGTTGAGCATTATCGGAAAGCGGCGGACGAGGGAAACGTCAAGGCGATGAACAATCTTGGCTCATGTTACGCGGATGCCATCGTTGTGGAGCGCGACGACGCGAAGGCGGCCGAATGGTATCGAAAAGCCGGGGAGAAGGGCGCCGGTCTTGCCCAGGACAATCTTGGCTCGATGTACCTGGAAGGCCGCGGCGCTCCAAAAAATCCGCTGGAAGCTGCGACCTGGTTTCGCAGGGCAGCCGAACAGGATTTTCTGAACGCGCAGGTCCACCTCGGAAAACTTTACTACTTCGGAGACGTCGATGTTCCGAAGAATTATCTGGAGGCCGCGAAGTGGCTGGAAAAAGCGGCGAATCACGGGAGCGCGTGGGCGCAGAACACTCTCGGCTTGATGTATCAGGAAGGCTTCGGCGTGAAGCAGGATCCGAAAAAGGCGGTCGAGCTGTACCGGAAGGCTGCGGAGCAGGGGGACGCAAAAGCGCAAAGCAATCTCGGCTTCATGTACTATCAAGGTCTCGGCGTTGAGCGCGATTTGGTCAGCGCTTACAAATGGTTGACCATAAGCGGCAACCAAGGCGAGATCACGGCTGTTAAAATGCGGCTGGAAGTGGAAGACCGAATGAAGCCCGACCAGGTCGCGCAAGCTCAGCGGCAAGCCGAGGAATTTAAGACCGCGAACTAGGCGTCTCGATCTTCGTGCCAAGATCGACGATCAACCTCTGGCGGCATCCGTTTTGGCTGGCCGTCCTCCTCTTTCTTGCAGTCGGCGGCATTTTTCTGCCTTCCGTTTGGAACGATTTTTCAAACTTCGATGATCCAGCCTACGTAACATTCAATCCACATATCCATCACGGTTTGACCTGGTCGGCGATTCGGTGGGCGTTCGGCAGCTTTTACGCCGCGAACTGGCATCCGATTACGTGGCTAAGTCACATTCTTGATTTCACTTTGTTCGGCCGGAAGGCGTGGGGTCATCATTTAACCAGCGTCATTTTTCATTCGGCCAATGTGGCGCTGCTCTTTTTGATTTTGTCGAAAGCTACCGGCTCGACCTGGCGCAGCGCGGTCGTGGCAATTCTCTTTGGGGTTCATCCACTTCACGTCGAATCGGTCGCATGGGTCGCCGAGCGCAAAGATGTCCTAAACACCTTTTTTGCCCTGCTAACTTTGCTTGCATATTTGCAGTGCACCCAACATGCCGATCGCCGATCGACGATTTGGTATTTCCTAGCGCTGTTTTTCTTCGCGCTAAGTCTCGGAAGCAAGGCGATGTCGGTAACGTTGCCGATGCTTCTTTTGTTATTGGATTACTGGCCGTTGCGCAGATTAAACTCGGCCGGCGCGGTCCGGCGAGCCATCGCTGAAAAGATCCCGTTCTTTGTTTTGTCTGTAGCGGTTGCCGGAATAACGGTTGCTGCTCAAAACTCCGGGCACGCAATCAAATTGGACATCCCGGTAGGGATTCGCTTCGCCAACGCCGTCGTGTCAGTCTCGCGATACTTGGGGAAGTTGTTCTGGCCGCACGATCTTATTGTTTTCTATCCCTACGAGGTTCCATCTTCGACCACCATCGCGTTGTCGATCTTGCTTTTGCTCTGCATTTCGGCAGCGACAATCGTTTGGCGGAGAACATTGCCCTGGTTGTTTGTTGGCTGGTGGTGGTTAGTAATCAGTTTGCTCCCCGTAATTGGCCTCCTCCAAATCGGAGCGCAGGCGATGGCGGACCGATACATGTACTGGCCATCGATCGGCCCATTTGTTGCGATGATTTGGGCGGCGAGCTGTTTCGTCCAACGATTTCAACTGGCTCGGCCGACTCGGATTGCTGCCGCGTGCGTGCTCATGGCCGCCGCAGCCACTGTGACTGAAAGACAGATCAGTTTCTGGAGAAATAGTGAAACTCTTTTTAGGCACGCCATTGCCATCGCTTCCGAGAACCCGCTCGCCCATCTCAACCTTGGAGTTGCGCTGACGGAGCGCGGCGCGGCTTCCGAGGGACTGTCTCATTTGCGTGAGGCAGCCAATTTGTTACCCATAGATCCTGACAACCATCTCAACTTAGGAATTGCGCTTCACCAAAATGGCGACTTGCCGGCCGCCATTTCGGAATTTCAGATGACCCTTCGAATCAAACCGGACTCCGCTAAGGCGCACGCAAATCTCGCGCTCGCTTTTCAGGAACAGAACGATCTCGACCGCTCGGTGAGCGAGTATCGGGAAGCTCTGCGGCTCGACCCGGCCTCGCCCGATGTCCGCGTTGGTTTTGGTTTAGCTTTGCAACGGTCCGGGCAGATTGACGCCGCGCTGGCCCAGTTTGAAGAGGCGATCAAGGAAGACCCGTCTTATACTGGCGCGCATTCCAATCGCGGAATCGTTTTGGAAAAGCTCGGACGACTCGAAGAAGCCGTCGCCGAATATCGCAAGGCTCTTTCGCTTGATCCGAAAAATTCGGACGCTTCACTGAACCTTCCGGTGGTGCTTTTTAAGACCAGCCGGGTGGAGGAAGCGATCGCTCAAGTGCGGGAGTTGATCAAACGACGCCCGGATTATGCGGAGGCTTATTTCAATCTCGGGGGGATGCTTTATTCAAAAGCAGACTTGGACGGTGCAATCGGGGCCTACCAGCACGCTTTAAAACTCAAGCCGGACTATCCGGATGCCCGACACAATCTGAACGTCGCGCTGGAGGACAAAGCCGCGAAGAGTCGATGATCAAAAATGTCCCCGCTGGCGGGCCTCCGTGATCGACAAAGCGTTGCAAGCCTGAGTCCCGAAGATTGCGCAAAATATTTCGTCAGCCGTGGGCTGGACCTGGTTCCAGAGCGCGGCGAAATTGGGATCGGCCGGATTGGCCGTTGCCGCGCCGGTTGAGTCGATAAAATCCTGGCGCAGTTTCTGCACCGTCGCAGCGACCTCCGGGTTATCGGGCAACACGCCTGTGTGATCCAGGAACACGAGCGGGATACGAGGTTGACGATCTGCCGCAGTCTCATCCTCCGCGGGTGCGGTGGCCGCGACTTCGACGTTGCGGGAATTTGCTACCGATGATGGAGTATCGTTCGAGCGGTAAACGCGATTGCTGTTCTGGGTTGCCGGTGCAGACTTATGCGCGGCCGTGTAACGAGCTGCCTCCGCCGCCGTCGCCGCGAGATAATCGACTTTGCTCGTCGGCTTGGCGCTCTCGCTCGTGACAGGCTCGGCCACTGACCCCGAGATTTTTGACTGCGCATTAGTCTCGCCAGTGGGGACGCCGTAACGAAAACTGAGTCCGAGCGCCACCAAGCTCGCCAGCATCGCCGGACCCGCGACCAGGAATATTCGCGTTTGGTTCGTCATATTAAACTAAAAGGAGAGCGGCGCGGAGGTTGGGTCTCCGCGCCGCTTCGTTGCTAAGTTAACCTCGCTTGTTTCAACGTTCTTACGGCGCCGCGTAAGTAGCCGTAACTTTCGCGCCATCCGTCGCTCTGGTCACTTTCATATTGCTGAGCTTTACGACTGCATCAGTGTCATGCAGTTGGGTGGCCAGCTTGTCAGCGGCAGTTTGCACGGCCGCAGCGATTGTCGAACTATTGTAAAGAAGATGCTCGAATCCCCAAAAGGTGTACTTACCTTCGGTCAATGCGGTGACGGTGTTGTAATCTCCGCCCACGTTGCCGAGAGTTACGCCATTGTAGGATAATTCGACTCCCGCACCCGCTCCGGCGAGCAGGTTGCTGTCAGCGTCACCGGTTCCAAGATAGGCGATTCGAGTGAGATTTGCCGCAGTATAAGTAGTGGTGGTGGCTCCAATCGTTACCGATACTGGATCAGATGTGACGGCGCGCATTGCTTTAGACAAATCGCCACCGCTGGAATAGCCGCTGTTGAACGCAGAAACACCAACTCCGTTAATCGTCTCGGCGGGCCAGACCACGAATTTCGTAATAGTGGAGGTAGTTGCCTTGACCAGGGCGCCAGCTGAATCCTGAGGTTGGAATTGCCTAACCGTCGCAAGAGCGCCGATACCGCTTTCGGCGAACGCGGTAAGACGCGTGCCCGAGTCGGGGTTTCTTCCCAGCGCGATTACCGGCTTCGTTTCATCGGCACTAGCGCCTGTAAACAGGGCAAGCGGTATCTTGCCTGCGCTGTAAAGGGTCCGGAGCATTTGAGAAGTGACACTGGTGATAGTTGCACCGTTATTCGCACACCATTTGAAGGGCACAATTCCGACTGGAGAACCGTGGCCGGCAACACTGCCCGGCGATTCAGTTAACGATGCATAAGTAACACCGTTAAACGTCCCGTTAAACTGCGATGTGGACTGGAAGGTGTCCGACATGGCAACGTCGGGATGGTGTGCTTCGGTGCCGGCGGCGACACTCGTACCGGGGCTTATGCTCCCGACAGTTCCATCCGCGATGTAGTTAACGTTTTGGGTAGCATCAGCCACGGTCTGAATGCCGGCTTCTGAGCCGCTCCAACTCGTGGAAATTTGGTACGGATTGCCTCCAATATTCCCGTTGAAGATCGCCTGATTGGCGCCGCCAACGCTCGACGAGTTGTTGCTGAAGGCAAACGTAGGCGGACTGTCAAAGATGTTCTGGATCGCCGTGGTGGTGGCCGCGCGGTACGCGGTCGAACCGGTGATATAAACTTTCGTTTGGGCATTGAGCGTTGCCGCACTGATAAGAGCGAGCAGACTCAGGGTTAACTTGCTATAGAGTTTCATGTAATGTCTTTGTTTGGTATTAAGTGATTATTGGTTTGTTCTGTTCTGACATCGTTGTTCAAGGTTAAGCGCGGGCGGCTCGGCGGCGTCGCAGAATCATTAAGCCGACCAGTCCAAGAGTCCCCAGGCCCATCATGGCATAGGTGGATGGCTCTGGCACTGCCGTGGCCCCGTTCCAAACAACGGTTCCGTCTGAGTTCCAGGTAAACGTACCCAGCTTTGTTCCCGGATTGCTGCTTCCGGCTAAGACTTGGTCGAATGCCAGCACCGTGTTGGTGTTGCCTTCATTGGTCGGGTTAAAATACTCAAAGCTGATGCTACCGTGCCCGCCACCCGGTTGATAATTGGTCCAGCTATTTGCGTTCGAGGACGATAGTTTTTTCGCGGATGTTGTCCCAGCTGCAACGGCGCCGCCGGCGTTAAAAACTGAGCCAACGGCAGCAATATCGTTCGATGGTCCACTTTGGTCGGCTGCACTGTTCCACGGAGTTGAACGAACCGCCGGGTTCCGGCTTGACCACAAGTCGCTACTGAAACTGGTGCTGTTATCCGTCGCGACCACGCCCCATTGAATATCTGTCTTGCCTACCTGGCCAGAAGTCGAGCGCGTGAACCAATCCGAGCCGAAGTTGGTGGTCATGAACGAGCCGATACTTCCGAGGCTCAAGGTAAACGAGGTACTAGGCTTGAACTGTGATACCGCCCCGAGATCGAATATTCCTTCGAAGCCCGAGCCCGTACCTGCAAGCACGCGGAAGCCGAGGATCGCGTCCAAGTCGGAGTAAGTCCCACTTGGAGTTGGCCCCAGAATTCGGGAGTCTCCTCTAATGGCTGCGGATGGCATGGTGCCGCCATCCATTCCCGGCAAAATTGCTGCCGATACACAAATTGAGCTGGCGACTGTCGTGGCAGCCGCGAGCGACGCGATTTTCAGGAAGTTTTTGATCATATATTAGAGTGATTTATTTGCGGCCACGTTAGAGTCGGTTCCGCGTTTTCGTCGAGCGTTGAAGGGTAACAATTCGGGCTGCGTTAAGTGACAGTCCTGTGACAACTCTTTGCTAGTTAAACATCACTGAATGAGAAACTTGTAACCTGCTCGGCAATCGATTTGAAATCGCGATCAGCGGAAAACAACCGGCGCGCTTTACAAGCGACCCCTATCGTCTATTTCAGAGGCGTTTTAGAACCGAAGAACAGCGTCTCGCTTGACGAAAACTCACGACTTTTTTCCAAGTCCTCGATGTGGAAGTGGATTTTATTAGTGCACCAATTCAGCGTGTGCAATTAACCGCATCTCATATGCTCCGAGATTGAAGCTCGTTAGCCGCAGGCCTTTCCGATAATTCCCGTTAGGCTGAAAAACGGATGGAAGGGAGAAATGGGGCCGCATGTAAACGTTTGACGATCGCGGCCGAGGGCCGCGTTGAGGAGTGGAAGAACGTTTCCAAAAGCCGAAAAATCTGAAACTCTGAAAGCAGCGTTCAGTTGCTGAGAAGTTGAAGCGGGGTTAAGCGGAAAATGCGGTGAGCGCTGAAGGCTGATATCGATTTGTGAGCAAAAAATCCAAAAAGAAGCGCTGGCTTAAGGAGCCGGAAGATCACGATTACCCGGCAGCGGAGTCGTACTTAACTTTGCTATACGACGAGGGAGCCGCGGCCAAGTATGCGAAGGCCCTGTGCCGCGCGCCGATGACGTCGTTTGCCGCGAAAGATATTTTTCGCGCATCACAGTTGCCTTTGTTGGGAGCGAATAATTTACACGTGCGGAGAAACCAGAAGAAGCTCGCATCCGGAAAAAAGCTTTCGCCGTTGCTCCTGGTCAGAGATCAAACCCACGGCAAGCTCATCATCGCAGATGGTTATCACCGAATGTGCGCCGTTTACTCGTTCGATGAGGATACGGTCGTTCCTTGCAAAATCATTTAGCGATGCGTTCGAAAATTTCTCCGACTAAGCCAGGCAGCCGCGAACTGCACGCGTCCTTCTCGCCGCAATCATTTCGGGGGTTAACTAGCACAAATTGGCCGATTCCGATTAGAACCGCGTTCAAACGTATCGATGTCTGGCGCGTACGTGTACTAGGATTTGTGCTAGAACGAGTCGTTTTCTACTCGTCATTCGTGTTCGAATCAATTTCTTGGAAAACGCATGTTTTCCTCTCGTAAAACGACTCTTTCTTGAAACGTAAAGCGATGCTTTGAAATCGTTGATTTCGGAATCCTAAGTCTGGCGCGTCTGCCAATTTCGCCACCCTGGCGTTGGATGTAATTTTCGAACATTCAGCACTTTCAAATTTTGCAGTGTAGCACAATTTTCCCTCTCAAAAACGCTATCTAACCGCTCCAGACTTGCACTCATGCCGTGACAAACTAGTAAATCGGCTTGACGCCATCGACTAAGGGCGCGTGGTATTGAAGGAGACGGGTCAAGTGCCCGCGATTAAAACCAAGAGAAAGGAAAAAATTATGGCCGGAAAAGGTAAGGACTCAATTTATAAGGTGGTGGAGGTTGTTGGCACGAGCACGAAGTCTTGGGCCGATGCTGGAAGGCGGGCAGTCGAGACCGCCGGTGGTACGCTGCGAGATCTGCGGATTGCCGAGGTCGTGAAGCTGGACATGGCAATCGAAAATGGAAAGGTGCGGGCCTACCGCGCGCGCGTGTCTCTGTCTTTCAAATACGGAAGCTAAGGCAGCTGCAATCGACCGCGATTCAATTTCGCGTTTAGTTGCGCGGGTTCACAAAGATCGCGATCGAAGCGATGGCGAAAATGGCCGGGAAGATGACGCGACAGTAGCGATCGATTTTCTTTGCCCGCTCCGTTTGCTGCTTGTTCTCGAGGATCGTCGTTATCAGGACTTCGATCAGGGAAAAGAAAACCAGCAGCGTGCTGACGAGGAAAAAAAGGTCGAGTCGCGTCATGTAAGGCAGCCGCGGCAACTGGCTATCAACGGCGAAACGATAGGCAATCAGAGTAAGCATCGATGTAACCGCGACGCTGATCTGCGAGTTTGAGGTGGCCGGATCGATCCAGAAGACGACCCACGACATCATCACGATTAGAACGAGCGGAAGAATTACTTTCCAGATGTAATACGCGACGTTGCGTGAAGCAGTGAATTCGAAAGCATACCCCGAGTACTGCATCCCCGGTGTCAGCGCATAGACCCGTGCTTTGGCGTCCCATTTCTCCACGGTCCAGTCGGGCAGGGTTATCGACGGCGAGATGCCGGCCGCCTGCTGGAGTCCATCACGAATCCAGTTCTCGTCCGGCACAAACACCACTTCGTTAGGGCGATATCGAATCGCAACCACCTGAAAATGAAACGCCTGCCGGTCGAACGGAAAAGATTGCAGCCGTAAGGACTGGGTAAACGATCCGGCATAACGTTGCCGATAAATCACGGTGCCGTCGGGTTCGACTTCGACTGAGTCCGGAAACTTGCGACTGACCGAACTGGTTTCATTCGCGATAGCCACCCGTGGAGTCCAGATTTGATCGAGTGCGTAGTGCGCCAGTCCGGTTCCCGTATGAGCAAGGCGAGTGTCCTTCCACTGCAGTACGACGGCTATGTCGGCGGTGAAGTGTTGTTGGGCGCTGTCGATGTTGCTGATGTCTACGATCCAGATTCCGACAGAGACTTGGGTTGGTCCCCCCTGCGCTCCCGGCCGATCAATCACCGCGGGCATTTCCGCGCCGCGCGCGAATTGAATCGACATCGCAAGAATAAAAAGCAATGTGACGTGGATTCGCTTCATAGCTCGTTACCGTGCGGAGGTCAGATTGAGTTTGAGAATTCGTTCAACTTCCTGAATCGCTTGCGGATTGTATTGCGCCCCGTGATCCGAATTCACTATTAATTCCGATTCCGCGCCGTCGAGATGCGAGCTCCAATAGGGGACGATGCCGTCGGAACTGTTCGGCGTGTCGCCGCGACCGCGATCTCCCATGATCGAGTGATATGGAATGCCGCGCGTGAGGGGAAGTTTGTTCACTGCTTTTACAAAGCGATCGTTAGGCTCGAGCGTGTCGACACTGTTCGGCATGCGCTTCAGTGGACGCGCCGCTGGATCGGCGATCAAAAGTGGTTTGGTTGAAGTGTAAACCGGGGTGAACGACCGCGGCGTCCTGACCAGAGCAGCGCCGATTCGGCCAATCCAGCCGGAGGCGATCTTGCTGCCGCGATGCGGTGTCGAAATGAATATCGCCCGTTGCACGTCCGGCCGATGATGAAAGATGAGCACGTCTTCGGCAATCTTGAGCGGGTCGTTCGCGAGCGGAGTTTTGTTCGGAGGTGTGGCAAAAAAATCGCGCCAGATTTTCTCGCCCGAGTC
>Ga0210408_10003697_pt1 | contig 13982 bp, 12 predicted proteins | sample IncBWH4MmetaG_FD_155471 | JGI IMG/M metagenome (GOLD analysis project Ga0210408, IMG submission 155471) | Forest soil microbial communities from Barre Woods Harvard Forest LTER site, Petersham, Massachusetts, United States - Inc-BW-H-4-M | ecosystem: Environmental > Terrestrial > Soil >...
GGAATGGCTCACGAATGCCTTGAAAAACGAGGCTTAACGGACAAGCGGCGGGGCCGCTTTCGCGGTGCGTCATCGAGCATCAACTCGGCTTCTGCCAGCTCACGTTCCAGCTCACGCTCCTGATCCGCTGCGTCAACTCGCGCTGACTCAGGCGTGGCCGGTGGTGCGTTTTGCTAGTCGGCGGCTATCAGACGGCCTCTGCAGCAAAGGACGCTGTACGGGCTTCCTAGGGCTTTGGCGGCAAAGATACCCCTACCGGGTACCCGTATCGGCCGCCCTGGACACTCCAGTAAACATTACGCAAATCTAATGTAACGATGAGAACGAAAAGGGTACGTGGCGCTGATATCTACAGTAGAGGGGTAGATACGAAGGGGCTCGATTGAATGGACATTAGAAATTCGGATAACGAGTTTATTGAGGATTCACTTGACGAATTCGAAGAGCACTTAGACAGCCATTTCGGCGATACGGCATTACCTGACCTCAAGGTCGATGACTGCCTGACCGTCAATGATCACAAGGTGACGCCGAAGCAGGCCGCATCTATCGACGGCCGAAAGGTAGTGGGCGGTCCGCGCCGGGCAGCCATCTCGGAAGAGCCGACGCTGGTCGTAGGGAGGGGCGGCGAGCGCCGGCCTTATGGTTATGGCCACGAGGTGCCGCTACCACCGCGCAAGCCTTGCCCGATCAGCGAGCACGCCAAGGCCAATCCGGTCCGCAGCAATCTGCGCGTTCGCAGTCCTCGTCTGCCGGATCTGGACGCCACCGAAGAGGCCGAGCTCTTCCAGAAGACTCGGGATGGCGACGAGCAGGCAGGCAGGAAGCTGATCGATCATTTTCACGGCTGGGTTCGGTATGCGGCATGGAAGCCGTGGCTGCGGACTCAGAAGAGGAACTTTAAGACCGCTGTTGTTTCCAATTCGCCCAAGGAACGTGCCGAGACGATAGACGACTACGTTGCAGCGGGCATGCTTGCTCTCTGGGAAGCCATTCGCGGGTACGCGAGCGGAGCAAACAACAAGTTCAACGCCTATGCTCGGAAGCGCGTCTACGGCGCCATCAGCAACGTCGCGTGGGCTCACAAGGCGGGCGGCATCAAGTCTGAGACCGACCTGGCGCGGTTTATTCGGTCTCACTTCAACTCGCCCCTGGACGTGCTGAAGAAGTTCGCTGGCAAGTACACGCCGCCGCAGGTCTACCAAGAAATCGCCCGTCAAGGGCTGCTAGTAGGTGAGCGCGACGACTACTCCGAGGGCTCCACGAGCGATCAGGGCAGCGACAGCGAGAACCAGGGCTGTCACATCGCTGGGTCCGCAGGCACGCCCGTTGCTGAGAATGGCCTCTGGTACTGGAGGAGCCATGACGGCAAATGGGTAAGGTATGACGCCTTTAACAAACACGCTCTATCGCCGCACCTTCGGCACCATGGGCTCCTATCCAAACACATTGACGCTGCGGCCCTCGATGCCGATCTGCGCGCCCGTCGCCGTCTGAGAGAAATCGGTCGCCCGGCCTATGCGCAGGAGCTCGTCGATAACGAACAGAAATAATTGCGGACCACAAGAAGCGCGACGCCGAGGAATGGAAGAGGGCGCAACTATCTAGGGCGCAAATCGAAAGCCGTCGTCTCGAGCTGGACGGCGGTAAGCAATGGAAGAATTCAGCAACTATCAAACAGAAGGAAAAGCTAGATGAGAGAAAATCCGGACCCGAATTTGGACTGGTGGGCGCCAACGCTGCACGCAATGGGAGCGATCGGCGTCGCAATCGCCGCGGCCCGGGGGCGGCAACCAGTTCGGCGATGCGGAGTCCGACCTGCCGGCGCTCGGCGCGGCGCTCTGGCGCAACAAATGGCAGATCGTGCGCCCGACCGTGCTCGCGGCGTTGATCGCGATCGCCGTGGTCGAGATGATCGTGCCCAAATATCTGTCGGAGGCCCGCGTCCTCATCGAAGGGCGCGACAATGTCTTCCTGCGTCCGAACGCCGACAAGGATCTCATCGACCGTGGCACCGTCGATCAGGAGGCGGTGACCAGCCAGGTGCAACTCATCCTTTCGCGCGATCTCGCCAGCGAGGTGATCGACAAGCTCAAGCTCGGCGAACGGCCGGAGTTCGACCCGGCAATTGCCGGGATCTCGCCGCTCAAGAAGGTGCTCGGCATCATCGGCGTGATCAAGAACCCGATGCGGATGACGCCGGAAGAGCGCGTGCTCGATGCCTATTACGACCGTCTCCAGGTCTTCCCGGTGGAGAAGTCGCGCGTCATCGTCATCGACTTTCTGTCGGAGGACCCGAAACTCGCCGCCGAAGTCGCCAACACCATTGCCGAGGCCTACCTGGTGCGCCAGCAGGCGGCGAAGCAGCAGCAGGCACGCGCCGCAGGCGAATGGCTCGCCGGCGAGATCGAAACCATGCGTCAGAAGGTGGCCGACGCCGAAGCGAAGGTGGAGGCGTTTCGCTCCAACTCCAATCTCCTGGTCGGCCCCAACAATACGACGCTCTCCGCGCAGTCGCTTGGCGACGTGAACGCGCAGCTCGCCGCCGCGCGCGCGCAGAAGGGGGACGCGCAGTCCAAGGCCAAGCTGATCCGGGAAATGCTGCGTTCCGGTGGCCCGCTCGAATCCTCGGACATTCTCAATTCCGAGCTCATCCGTCGGCTCTCCGAGCAGCGGGTCACCTTGCGCGCGCAGCTCGCCGAGCAGTCGTCGTCACTGCTCGGCAATCATCCGCGCATCAAGGAGCTCAAGGCGCAGATCGCCGACCTCGACAAGCAGATCAGGGCCGAGGCGGACATGCTGGCGCATTCGTTGGAAAACGATGCCAAGCTCGCCGACGCGCGCGTCGATACGCTTGCCGCAAGCCTTGATCAGCTCAAGAGCCAGGCGGCTGGAACCAACGAGCAGGACGTGCAGCTGCGCGCGCTCGAGCGTGACGCCAAATCGGAGCGCGAACTGCTCGAATCCTATCTCGCCAAATACCGCGAGGCGACCGCGCGCGACACCATCAATTCGGCGCCGGCTGACGCCCGCGTGATTTCGCGCGCTACGGTCTCGAACGTTCCCGCCTATCCGAAAAAGCTGCCGACCGTGCTGATCGCGTCGCCGGCGGTGATGGTGCTCTGTTCCGGTTGGGTGCTTACCCGCGAGCTTCTCGCCGCTCCCGTCGCCACCGCGCCTCGCCCCTCCCGCATCGGCGTGGGCCGCCGCCGGCGCGCGCCCGCGATCGCCGATGCCGCGCCCGCGAGATTCGCTTCGCTGCCGGATCGGGCGCTCCCGGCCGCCGGCGTTCCTGTTGCCGCGATCAAGGAAGTCGCCGCCGACGTGGACGGCGGCGGCGGCCCGATTGCCGTGTTCGGCGTCGCGCGCGGATTGGACGCGACCGGCATCGCCATAAAGCTCGCGCGCGCCTTGGCGGAAAACGGCGGCCGGGTGGTGCTGGTCGAGCTCGGTTCGGGCGATGAGGCCATCAAGGCGATTTCCAGCGACCCATCGGCCGGCGGCCTTGCCGAACTTGCCGCCGGGACGGCATCATTCAGCGGCATCATCACCAAGGACAAGCAGTCCGCGCTTAATCTCATCACGTCGGGGCGGATGCCGGCAGATCGGCTTACGATCCTATCGGCGCCCGGGATGGCCCCGACCTTTGCCGCGCTGGCGCGCAGCTACGACCATTTGGTCTTAGATGCCGGCGCACTCGGCGGACCGGAGATGACCGCCATCGCCGAGATCGCGCCGCACGCGTTCCTGCTCACCGAGACGGCGACCGGCGCGGCAACCGCCGCGGGGCGGGAGCGCCTGATCGACGCCGGCTTCGACGATGTGACCGTGCTCGTCGGCGCGCGCGCCGGCGTTGCCGCGGCCGGAGCAGCCGCGGCCTAGCGCTTTTCCTCGGCGTGGAGCGAGGCCGTGCGAAATACGGTCGCAGGGCACACGTGGCCCTTGCAGCTCGCGCCGCGTTGACACCGTGACGCGCTTTTGCTCGACCCGCCAAAGGTGAGGAAACTGGGGAGGACAGAGTGCACGGAGTTGACCCCGCCGCGACGGCGGCAAAGGATCGGGAGTGAAGGACGGAATAGTGTGCGTCCGAGAAGGGAACTATCGGTGAGCGGGCTCAAACAGACGATCATCCGCAGCGGGCTGGAGGGGCTCTACTTCAGTGGCGCGCATCGCGCGCTGAAGCGTTTTGTCGGCGGGGTCGGCGCCATCCTGACGCTGCACCACGTCCGTCCGTCCCGGCCCGACCGGTTCCAGCCGAACCGCCTGCTCGAGATCACGCCGGCATTCTTTGCACGCGTGATCCGCTCGCTGCGCCGCTCGCGCGTCGACCTCGTCAGCCTCGACGAGATGCACCGCCGCCTGACCGAGGCCGATTTTTCCCGCCGCTTCGTCTGCGTTACTTTCGACGACGGCTACCGCGACACGCTGGAGTGGGCCTATCCGATCCTCAAGGAGGCGGAGGTGCCGTTCGCGGTCTATGTGGCCACGAGTTTTCCCGACCGGCTCGGCGAACTCTGGTGGCTCGCGCTCGAAGCGGTGATCGCACGCAACAACCGCATCGGCCTTGAGGTTGACGGTCGCAACCGCACCTTCGACTGCGCCGATGTGGCCGACAAGCGCGCGCTCTTCAACGAGCTTTATTGGTGGCTGCGCCGCCGGCGCACCGAGACCGAGGTACGGCGCGTCGTGCGCGATCTCGCGGCCTGCTATCAGGTCGACATAGCGGGGTTCTGCAACGATCTCTGCATGAGTTGGGCGGAGCTCAGCGAGCTCGCCGCCGACCCGCTGGTGACCATCGGCGCCCATACGGTCAATCATCCGATGCTGGCGAAGCTGCCGGCCGACGCCGTGCGCGCGGAAATGGATCTGAGCCGCTCGGTCATCGAGGCGGCGCTTGCCGTGCGGCCGCAGCATCTGTGTTATCCGTTTGGCGACCGCAGCTCGGCCGGGCCGCGCGAATTCGAGATCGCGTCCGAGCTTGGCTTCAAGACCGCAGTGACGACGCAGCCCGGCGTGGTGTTTCGTGGGCACAGAAAAACCCTGACGGCGTTGCCGCGGCTCTCGCTGAACGGCGAATACCAGCGCCTGCGCTACGTGCGCGTGCTGCTCTCGGGTTCGGCGACCGCGATGTGGAACGGCTTGCGCGGCCTGGAGGCGGCGTGAGCGGGTGACAGTGGACGGGCAACGAACGACAAGTAAAAGTCTTTCGCCTGTATTCACCTGTATTCCTGCTTCTATCGTCCGTCGTCGGTCGGCCGCCTTCCGTCGTCGGCCCTCCGGCTCATCCACCGCACCAGAGGCATCGCCGGCACGACCCATCCGAGTCCGGCGATGATGTAATAGAGCGTGGCGGCGAGGGCGTTTTCGCGAATGGCCGGAGCCTGCGCGAGCGCCATCGCCACCAGCGCCCACACGACGACAAGCACCAGAAGCGCAATGGCGCCGATGAACTTGCGCAGCCTGAGAGACATGGGGGAGGTGCTATCACAGGCGACATCGCGCGTCATTGCCGCACGGGGGAGGGGGTTATAAGGTGTCCGCCTCCTCAATGATCGGGCGAGAATGACCGCGACACTTGCCGATGATTTTCGCACGCGCGCGATCCTGCTGTGGCTTTATGCTGTCGCCGCGCTCGTGCTCGTCATGGTGCTCGTCGGTGGCGCGACGCGGCTGACCGAGTCGGGCCTCTCGATTACCGAGTGGCAGCCGGTGACCGGCGCGTTGCCGCCGCTCAGCGAGGGGCAATGGCAGGCCGAGTTCCAGAAATATCAGGCCATTCCGCAGTACCGCGAACTCAACCGCGGCATGAGCCTGGCTGAGTTCAAGACCATTTTCTGGTGGGAATGGGCGCACCGGTTCCTTGGCCGGCTGATCGGCGCGGCGTTCCTGTTTCCGTTCCTCTGGTTTCTGTGGCGCGGCTCGATCGCAAGCGAGTTGCGGCCGCGGCTCTGGTTGATCTTTGCTCTTGGCGCGCTGCAAGGCGCGGTCGGCTGGTGGATGGTGGCATCCGGCCTCGCCGATCGTGTCGAGGTCTCGCAATATCGGCTGGCAACGCATCTTGTGCTCGCCTGCGCGATCTATGTCGCGCTGGTGTGGACGGCGCAGCGCCTCGGGGAGGGGACGTCGATATTTCCTCCCGCACCGGCAGCGTGGCAGGGAGGGGGAGCAGCCCGGCTTCGCGCGAGCGCCGCCGGCCTGCTGGGACTCGTGCTCCTGCAAATTTATCTCGGCGCCCTCGTCGCCGGACTGCGCGCCGGGTACGTCTACAACACATGGCCGCTGATCGATGGCGCCTTGGTGCCCGAAGGGTCGCGGCTGTTTGCCGACGCGCCGCTCTGGCGGAATTTCTTCGAGAACACGCTCACTGTCCAGTTCGACCATCGGATGCTCGCCTATGCGATCTGGTTGTGCGCGCTCGCGCACGCCATCGATGTCGGGCGCGCGCGAAGAGGGCCAGCGTTTGCCAGCGCCGTCGCATTATTGGTGGCGCTGACGTTGCAGGCGGCGCTCGGCATCTGGACGCTGCTCGCCGCAGCGCCGCTTCCCGTGGCGTTGCTGCACCAGGCGATGGCGATGCTGGTCTTGACCGCGGCGACCATGCACGCGGCGAGCGTTAGCCGCGGCGGCCGTCATTCTGGCGCCCGGTCGAACGCAGCCGCGCCGCAATCGATGACCGAATTCGGAGAACGGACGCTCGGCGCGTAACCGCGGAGTGCCGACCGGCGGGAAATTATCGACGCCGGCTCGCGCCCTTAGCCGCGCGGCGGGTGACTTCAGTCGGCCAGCCCTTGCTCGAGATCGGCGATGATGTCCTCCTTGTCCTCGATGCCGATCGACAGCCGCACCACGTCGGGGCCGGCGCCGGCCGCGACCTTCTGCGCATCGTTGAGCTGGCGGTGGGTGGTCGATGCCGGGTGAATGATCAGCGAGCGGGTGTCGCCGATGTTGGCGAGGTGCGAGAACAGCTTCACGTTGGAGACGAGCTTGACGCCGGCGTCGTAGCCGCCCTTGAGGCCGAACGTAAACACGGCGCCGGCTCCGTTCGGGCAATATTTCTTGGCGAGGTTGTGGTAGCGGTCCCCCGCCAGGCCCGGATAGCTCACCCAGGCCACCTGCGGGTGCTTGGCGATCCATTCGGCGACCGCGAGCGCATTGTCGCAGTGTTGGCGCATGCGCAGCGGCAGCGTCTCGATGCCGGTGAGGATGAGGAAGGCATTGAACGGTGAGAGCGCCGGACCGATGTCGCGCAGCGCCAGCACCCGGCAGGCGATGGCAAAGGCGAAATTGCCGAACGTCTCGTGCAGGACGATACCGTGATATTCCGGCCGCGGCTCGCAGAGCATCGGGTAACGCCGCTCGCGCGACCAGTTGAAGGTGCCGGCATCGACGATGAGCCCGCCGATCGAGTTACCGTGGCCGCCGAGAAATTTGGTCAGCGAATGCACGACGACGTCGGCGCCGTGATCGATCGGCTTGCACAGATACGGGGAAGCGAGCGTGTTGTCGACGATGTAGGGCACGCCGGCGCGGCGCGCGATCTGCGCGACCGCCTCCATGTCGGTGATGACCCCGCCGGGATTGGCGATCGACTCGGTGAAGATCGCCTTGGTCTTCGGGCTCACCGCTCGCTCGAACGAGCCGATGTCGTCGGGATCGGCCCACACCACGTTCCAGCCGAAGTTCTTGAACGCGTGGTTGAACTGGTTGATCGAGCCGCCATAGAGCTTGCGCGACGCGACGAACTCATCGCCGGGCTGCAGCAGGCAATGAAAGACCAGCACCTGCGCCGCGTGGCCGGATCCGACCGCAAGCCCGGCGGTGCCGCCTTCGAGCGCGGCGACGCGCTCCTCCAGCACCGCATTGGTCGGGTTGCCGATGCGCGTATAGATGTTGCCGAAGGTCTGCAGCCCGAACAGCGAGGCGGCATGGTCGACGCTTTCAAACACGTACGAGGTGGTCTGATAGATCGGCGTCGCGCGCGCGCCGGTCGTGGGATCGGGCTGCGCCCCGGCGTGAATGGCGAGCGTGGCGAAGCCCGGAATGCGGTCGTTCATCGGCCAATCCTCAGCATGCTGTTGGGAAAAGCGCCCATCGCCGGTTTATAGGATCTAACTAAGTTGTTCCAGGCCGTTTTGCTCCATACCGCATTATGGTCGCCGCGCGAGCAGCCGCTATTGACCATCCACCGCACGGTGCCGCGGTCTGGCCTGCACAGTAGCGAACATACGGGCCAGACGGATGACCCGTGCTGACTCTGATCGCCTATGAGTGCCCTACACACTCAGATGGCTGCATGGCTTGCACAATCATGAGCTATGACCAGCAGCGGAATTGATGTCGGAGCGTGGCTCCGAGACCCTTGGGACGCGGCTGGACAAAGCCGGTGGCTTTGACCAAGCTGATGCCAGGCGCGTAATTCTGGCTGAGTTCTATCGGGGCGGCGAATGCCGGCCCGATAGAAACATCCGGGGCGGGTGCGGGGGCGAAACTCCGACAGTCGACGTATCCGCAAGGCGCTTGGCTGGGCTCCATCCAAATCACTCCGTAGAGGATTGGAGCGAACCTATGCCTGGATCGAAATGCAGGTCTCGGGCAAACGACAATGATCCGTTCCAAAATCGCCCAGCTGCTGGGCCGAAGTGCCGGAGGCGGCGCTAAGCTTGTGGTAATTGCCTATGATCACGCAGGTCACTATTTCCATGAGCTTCTGGGTTACATGACCGCGGCGAGCGTACTCGGGATTTCGCTTCGCATCATAGCGGCCAAGTTGGTTGACCCGGCGATAGCGGCGCAACTACACGCGGAACGAGCGATCGACTCGCTACCTCACACGTGGGGCATCCACCCGCCGAATGTTGTTGATCAACTCGTCGCCTTCGCCGACGAACAGGGAGACCTCGCGTCGCTTTGGTCGGCGCTGGATGATTGTGACCTGGGCTCTCGCGACATGGTGTTGTTCCCCATCAGTCGCCCTCTCATCATTGTCCGCGTAGGCGCGTGGATTGCGCGTCGCGCATCGCGCCGACGGCCAAATGTCTTGTTCCGCTTCACCGGCGGCGAACTAGTTGACAGGCCGACAGGGCAGACCAACTCCACAACTGCCCTTTTTCGGTTGGCTTGCTCCGACCTTAACAGGCGGCACGGACAGGACCGTGTCTTTCTGCTCGCCGACACTATGCCACTTAGTCAAATGATGACGCGCGTTTGCTGTCGAACGCGCTTTTCCAATATCGGCACCAATATACCATGCTTTGCCAGCGCGCGGATCGTCAGCTTCGAATACTTCTCAAACCGTCTACGTACATCTCAACAGATATTCCGGTAGACTGACTGCTCAACTGTACGAGATCATCCGCCGAGTCGGCATGGCTGAACCATCGACGAGTTTCATTCTCCATTCCAGGGAGTTATCTGGCGAGGCTCGAATTTCATTAGAATCGCAGCTAGCTTCGTTCGTTGATTTACTTCCTGCCGAGCAGGATACCGCTGAATATTTTGCAAATATTTCCAGAAGCACCATAGTTTTACTCGCCTACGAGGCACAAGCATATAAGATTTCAACGTCGGGGGTTTTTGTAGAAGCCGCAGGACTGGGCAAGGTGGTCGTTGCACCAGGCGCCACGTGGATGGCGGAGCAGATGGCAAATGGCGGCGGTGTCGGCACAACTTTTTCCGAGCCGACAGCGGACTCGGTCGTGACGGCGCTCCTGCAGGCGCTCCGTGATTCCCACCGGCTCGGCGCACTTGCTTGCTCGCTCGCTCTTCACGTCCGGCACGCGAATTCAAGTGAACGATATATTGAACGAATGATCGCATTGAGTCGGCAGAAACCAGACATGCAGCTAATCTATCAATTGGGGGAAGAAGTAGATTTCAGCGATGCATTCAATTCGCACGGCTTCATGCGTGATGGTTGGGGCGAAATAGAAGATTGGGGTGTTTGGACGATTAGGAACCACGCTGAACTGACTTTCAGGTTTGCTCGTCCACGGGCCTTAGTCATGCGGGCTTTTGTTCAAGCGTTTTTAACTGCGAGCCACAGTCGTATAGATGTGCGGGTTTCTGCAGGACGATGGAAAGTTGCGCGATGGGCCTTCAGTCTAGGGAGCGAGGCGGGCAGCAAACCGCAGTGGCGCCAGGCGTTTATTCGACAAATAAACCGCGGCGACACGCTCAAAATTTCCTTTTCGATCGATGCGCCGACGTCTCCACATGCCCAGGGAATATCCAGTGATCAGCGGACACTCGGCATGGGACTACGCAAGCTGCTCTTCTACTCACTCAATGACTCTAGGGTCAAACTCATTGATGCGGACTCTTCATAGGCTAACCGGCAGCTTTCAAACGGCAAGGATGATGTTCGAGCGGAGTACTTTGTGAGGCGAGATCGCCGATTTGCGAGTGCACGGCACCACCGGCGTTGCGCCGGCATGCATCGGAATCGTGACTGCCCGCTGCGGATCGGCGGGGTCACGACGAGCCGGGTGCGCTGAAGTGCTTGGAAGACTTGCCTAGCGGGGAGCGCCGGAAGACGGCCGTTCATGCGGCCAGCGTAAGTGTCACTTCGCGGATTCGTGGAGGTTCACCGTCCGGGATGGGTTCGCCACGAGCGGTTCGGTCCTCGAGAACGAGCCGAATGGCATCCTTTGCCATCTCCAGGGCCTCCTGCTCGTCACTTCCATAGCTGACCATCTCCGGCAGCGCCCGGAAACGCGCACGGTAAACCCGCCTTCCTGCTCGGGCTCAGGACGATGGCAAAGGTCCGCGCCCAATCCACTGCGCTGCGATGTCTATTTCCGCCCATCGTGGGAACCCGCCTGTTGTCGTCAACACGAGCATAGCAGGGCATGGCGCCCGGCTTGAATACTCGTGGCCATAGCAATCTTTCCGAGCAATCGGGCTGAGATAGCGCCGTATCCCCCGGCTCAGCGGTCGTCGCTTTGCGCGCGCGCGGCGGCGGTGGCGGCGTCGGTCGAGCCGCCGCGTCCGGAGGTGCGGTCAAGCGACAGACGCTGGATGCCGCCGCCGATCTTCGCCCGCTTCGCGGTGATGGTTCGGGTATTGACGCCCATCCAGGCGATCTCCGACGACAGCCGGCCGTATTCGATCTTCGGGCAGCGGTTCATCACGACCTTGAGGCCGTTGGCTTCGGCGAGCGCGGCGGCTTCGTCGCTGCGTACGCCGAGCTGCATCCAGATGACTTGCGGCCGCGGCTTCAACGCCAGCGCTTCCGCAACGATCGCCGGCGCGTAGCGCGAATTGCGGAAGATGTCGACCATGTCGATGGGCTCGGGCACGTCGGCAAGCCGCGCATAGACCCGTCGGCCGAGGATGGTCTCGCCGGCCTGGCCCGGATTGACGGGGATCATCGTGTAGCCGCGCTCGAGCAGATACTTGAAGGCAAAATAGCTCGGCCGGTTCTCCCGCTCCGAGGCGCCGACCATCGCGATCGACTTCACGCTGTTGAGAATGCCGCGGATGTAGCTGTCGGAATAGGAATCGTGATCCATCGCGAATGCCAGAGAAACAACGGGAAAGCAGGGCGCGTGCGCCATTGAAGATAGTTGCGCCGCGCAGCGAATGAAAGGTGCCGCTTCTTGTTTTTACCTTAGCGGTCTTCCCATTTCGGCTCGCGCTTTTCGATGAAGGCGCCGATGCCTTCGGCGGCGTCGCGCGCGAGCATGTTCTCCACCATCACCTCTGACGCGTATCGATAAGCCTCGGCGAGCGGCATCTCGAGCTGGCGGTAGAACGCCTCCTTGCCGATCTTCACCGTCAAGGCCGACTTCGCGGCGATCGTCCCCGCGATCTTGAGGGCTTCGTCGCGTTCGGCGCCGGGCGCGACCACGCGGTTGACGAGGCTGATCCGCGCGGCGTGCTCGGCGGAGATCATCTCGCCGGTGAGCAGCATTTCCATCGCGTGCTTGCGCGACACGTTGCGCGCGAGCGCGACCATCGGCGTCGAGCAGAACAGGCCGAGATTGACGCCGGGCGTGGCGAACTTGGCGGTCCGCGAGGCGACCGCGAGGTCGCAGCTCGCGACCAATTGGCAGCCGGCAGCGGTGGCGATTGCCTGCACGGCGGCGATGACCGGCTGCGGCATGGTGACGATCTGCTGCATCATGGCGCTGCACGTCGTCATGATGTGCTTGAAATAGGCGCGGCCGCGGTCGTGGTCGGCGCGGTGACTGTTGAGCTCCTTGAGGTCGTGGCCGGCGGAGAACGCTGGGCCGTTGGCGGCGAGTACGACCGCGCGGACGCTGGCATCGTGGGCGATGGCGGTCAGTGCGTCGCCAAGCGCCTCAAGCATCGCCTCGGAAAGGCTGTTGCGCGTCTGCGGCCGGTTGAGAGTCAGCACGGCGACGCTGGCGATGTCCTCGCGCAACAGGATCAGCGACGAAGCGGCGGCAGCGCTGGCGGTCGCGGCAGAGGCGTTCATGGGCTCGCGTTCTCCGGTTGCGCCTCTTCCTTGCGGATTTGGCGGGGCCACGCCTCCCATTGTATCCGGATCCACAGAACGGGCGAACAGGGAGCAGGGTCATGAATGACATGGCGCCGGCGAAACTCACGATCAAGGAGCTCGATCGCCGGCTCCGGGCCGAGTTTCCGGAAATGTTCCACGCACGAAGTGGCTACGTCGTCGAGGAGCTTTGGCACGGCGGCTGCCGGGTCCGGAAACATTTCCACCCAGGCTCGCTCCGTCCGGGCGGCACGCTTTCCGGCCCGACCATGATGGCTCTCGCCGATTTCGGAATCTATGTCGCGATCTTGGTGACTGTCGGCTGGGTGCCGGCCGCCGTGACCACCAATCTGAACATCAATTTCCTCAAGAAGCCGGCGGCGCGGGACCTCGTGGCCGAGGCGCGCCTGATCAAGGTGGGCAACCGCCTTGCGGTCGCCGAGATCGGCATCCGCTCCGATGGCGCGGAGGAGTTGGTCGCGCACGCCACCGGAACCTATTCGATTCCGGCGGTGCAATAATACCATTAACCCAAATCATTGAGACACGGCCAGAATATCGATTGACCGGGGTCCTTGCCGTGGCTAGATAACCGCCGCGGCGCCAGGCCTGTGGCGCGGCCCCCAAGCACCCCGAAGCACGGATGCGGACATGAAAAGCTATTCGGCCAAGCCCGCCGAGGTCGAGAAGAAGTGGGTGATGATCGATGCCGACGGGCTCGTCGTCGGCCGGCTCGCCGCCATCGTGGCGTTGCGGCTGCGCGGCAAGCACAAGCCGACCTTCACGCCCCATGTCGACTGCGGCGACAACGTCATCGTGATCAACGCCGCCAAGGTCGTGCTGACCGGCCGCAAGGTCGAACAGAAGGTCTATTACAAGCACACCGGCTTTATTGGCGGCATCAAGGAGCGCACCGCGAAGTCGATCCTGACCGGCCGCTTTCCCGAGCGCATCGTGGAAAAGGCCGTGGAACGCATGCTGCCGCATGGGCCGTTGGGCCGTAAGCAGTTCGGCAATCTCCGGGTCTATCCCAGCGCCGAGCATCCGCACGCGGCACAGCAGCCGGAAATGGTCGATATCGCCGCCATGAACCGCAAGAACAAGAGGACCGCGTAATGGCCGAAACGATCCAGACGCTCGAGGAGCTGTCGACGCTCAAGCCGCCGGCGGCGCCGCAGCCGCCGAAATATGTGCAGAAGCTCGACAAGCAGGGCCGCGCCTATGCGACCGGCAAGCGCAAGGACGCGGTCGCGCGGGTGTGGATCAAGCTCGGCGCCGGCAAGATCGTGATCAATGAGCGGCCCGTGGAGACCTATTTTGCGCGGCCGGTGCTGCGCATGCTCATCCAGCAGCCGCTGGTCGCCGCCAGCCGCCAGGGTCAGTACGACGTGACCTGCACCGTCTCCGGCGGCGGACTATCCGGCCAGGCCGGCGCCGTGCGCCACGGACTCTCCAAGGCGCTGATGCGGCACGAGCCCGACTTGCGCACCGTGCTCAAGCACGGCGGGTTCCTCACCCGCGA
>Ga0210408_10003700_pt1 | contig 13971 bp, 9 predicted proteins | sample IncBWH4MmetaG_FD_155471 | JGI IMG/M metagenome (GOLD analysis project Ga0210408, IMG submission 155471) | Forest soil microbial communities from Barre Woods Harvard Forest LTER site, Petersham, Massachusetts, United States - Inc-BW-H-4-M | ecosystem: Environmental > Terrestrial > Soil >...
TCAGAAAACCTATGTCTCCACAACGGACCTCTACCACCAAGGAGAGCGCGGAGCCGATCTCTACATTATTCTCGCAGGCGCAATTCAGACCTTCTGGTCGGATCCATTCAGTGGCGAAGAGTATTTCCTGACGCTGGAGCCGGGAGAGTTCAGCGGAGAGCTCAACCTGCTGAATGAGAGAGAGACCCTGATCGGCGCACGGGCTGTCGCAGGGAGTAGTGTTCTGAAGATTCCAAGGGGACGTCTTCGAGAATTCCTCATAGCCGAACCTGACATATGCGAAATCATTGTCAAGGCCATCGTGCACCGGCGCCAATTCCTGGTGCAATTGGGGGCAGGGGGACTGGCTCTCGTGGTCGATGGAGAGAGCGGAGAGGCGGGAAGGCTGGCGCGATTTCTCACGGCAAACATGTACCCATTTCGCTTGATCGATCTTCACGAGCTCTCTGAGGCATCCTCGATTGCGGAAAAGACCGAACTGAAAGAGGTTGACCTTCCTGCAGTCATCAGCGCACGTTGGACCATAAAGCGCCCGGAGCTACGAACTCTCGCCGACAGGTTGGGTATTTCTGAGGACCTTCCGGAGGGCAATACGTGGGACGTTCTCGTTGTGGGCTCTGGGCCCGCAGGTCTTTCAAGCGCCGTATATGCGGCTTCCGAAGGCCTCCAGACACTCGTACTCGACACCTACGCAGCCGGTGGCCAGGCTGGGACGACATCGAGGATCGAGAATTACCTGGGATTCTCGAACGGTATCACGGGCACCGAACTCGCGAAACAGGCTCAGGTACAGGCGGAGAAATTCGGCGCCACAATCGCCATCTGCAGAACAGTGATCGGAATCAATTGTTCCGAAGAACCGTTCAAGATCAGCCTCGAAGATAGCAAGACGGTTGCGGCAAGATCTGTCGTGATTGCGACTGGCGCAAAATATCGAAAGCTGGGTATTCCGGGCATGGAACGGTTCGAAGGAGCGGGCATTCACTACACGGCAACTCCGATCGATGTTCACCCTTGCGTCGGTCAGCCGATCGTAATCATTGGCGGAGGAAACTCTGCAGGACAGGCGGCGATGTTCCTCTCTGCAAGGGCGAGCCATGTGCACATGCTGATCCGCGGACCACATCTGTCCAGCACGATGTCGGACTATCTTGTGCAGAGGATCCACGCGTCGAAGACGATCACGCTGCACCCCTGTTCCGAGGTTGTCAGCTTGGAAGGAACCACTCATCTGAGCCAGGTAACGTGGCAATCGGGGACGACGAGCGAGAAGACTGACTTCAAAACAGAACACCTGTTCGTGATGATCGGGGCAGACCCCTGTACTGCCTGGTTGCACGACTGCGTCGATCTCGATGCGAATGGCTTTGTACGGACCTCATCCACATCCGGAGATCGAGGACCCTTTGAGACGTCTGTGCGCGGGATTTTCGCGGTGGGCGATGTCCGATCTGGGTCTGTCAAACGCGTTGCCTCTGCAGTTGGGGAAGGCTCTATTGTTGTAGCAGCCATTCACCGGTACTTGGGCACGTTTGGGGCTTAGTCGCAGGCTCTTGTGCGACCAGGTGCGATCTTTCTGCAGATCATTCGAGCGAGTGAAAAAGCGAGCAAAGGTTCTCGCGTCAAAAGTTCGGGGCCGTCTGTTTTGGCGGCCCCTGGTACACCGGTCAAGTTGGGAGCTAGCGATTCGTTGATCGCCTGCTCAGCTTTGGCCGGCGTGAGAGGCTTCCAAGGCTTGGTAGCCCAACAAAGTCAAGCAGCGACCGGTGTTTCAGGTTTCATCTCATAGGACTTCCGCAAACTCGCGGGCCGCGTGCCGAGTCCGTCTCTGATCTTCTTGCTCCAGGGTGCATCGATGAGGTGCTTCGTCTCTTCGAGCATCGACTTTGGTTCAAGATTGCGGTAGGTATCGACCTCGCCCGCGGCAACAGCCGTCAGCGTGGCATAGACCGGTTCGGGATCAAACTGAGCTCGAGGGAAGGCAAGCTTGGAGTAATCGTAGAGACGCAGGGACGGATCATCCTCCCAACTCTTCCACGTCTCGAAGCCGCGGTCATTAAAGCCGGTGAGGAACGGTCCGGGGTTCACAGTGGCGACCTCGATTCCAAACTCCTGGAGCTCGAGGCTCATCGTCTCGGCGACCGCCTCAACGGCATGCTTCGAGGCGGCATAGATACCGGTGAATGGGTTCGTGTTCAAACCCTCGCGAGACGATACCCAGACAATGCGCCCTTTACCTCGTTTCACCATCTGCTTCGCGATGCCTTGGGTCAAGAGCAAAGGCCCGATCACGTTGACCTCGAACTGGCTCCGCATGTTTTCCCCAGGGATGTCGACGACCGAGCCGCCTTCCAGGACGCCGGCATTGTTCACCAGAATCTCAACATCCCAGGAGAGCGCCTTCCTGCGATCTCCGTCATTGGTAACGTCAAGCTTTTCGACCTGAAGGGTGACGCCGCGCGCGGCCGCCTGGCGCTTCAATGTCTGGACCTGGGCCCAGATCTCGACAGTGGCGATCACATCGAACCCTTTCTCCGCAAGTCTCATAGCGGCTTCCTGTCCAAAGCCTGTGCCGGCTCCCGTAATCAAGACCTTCTTCATGCCTTTCTCCTTTGCAGTCGGCTGACAATTCAATCTAACGCGATTCCGATTGGTTGTGAGGTTAATCAAAGTAAAACCAAATGCGTCTACGAGCCACGCCCTATCAATCCACATCGAGCATCACGTCATCCACATAACACCATGCCCAACTTTCACCAGGTTCGATCGATTGTGCAATCGGGTGCTTTGTTGCGCGAACATGCTTGGCAGCGTGCTTGTTCTTCGAACTATTGCAGCAACCCACATGACCGCAGTGCAGGCACATGCGCAGGTGAACCCAGGTGTCGCCGATCTTCAGGCACTCTTCGCAACCTTGGGTATTGGGGCTGACATTGCGGATCGTATCGAGATGCGTACATTGTTGCGGCATGGTATGCTCCGTCGAATTCACTGCTTGATCGCACCTGTGGCGCTGGCTATTCAGGCAAACTCAGTGTTGTATCACCGACCATGTTTAGCGGATTGACAACCTTGTCGAAAGTCTCCGGATCGACGAGACGGGTCTCGATCGCTGCCTCACGCAAGGTACTGCCGTCGTGATGTGCGATGTGCGCAATCTTCGACGCATTGTCGTAGCCGATGACCGGGCTCAGCGCAGTAACGAGCATCAGAGAGTTTTCGAGATACTCTGCAATCTTTTTCTCATTTACCTGGGTGCCTGCAACCGAATACAGAAGGAACTTTTCGCATCCGTCGGCCAGGATCCTTGCCGAGTGCAGGAAGTTATTGATGATGATCGGACGCATCGCATTGAGCTCGAAGTTGCCCTGAGATCCGGCAAAGGCGACAGCTGTGTCATTTCCGATGACCTGGATGCAGATCATGACGATGGCCTCGCACTGTGTCGGGTTGACCTTACCCGGCATAATGGACGATCCGGGTTCGTTTTCCGGAAGGTTCAATTCGGCGATTCCGCAGCGTGGTCCGGAGGCGAGCCAACGCATGTCATTCGCGATCTTCATCAGTGCCACGGCCAACCCTCGCAGAGCGGCATGCGCAGCGACGATCGCATCGAGCGATCCCTGGGCCTCGAATTTGTTCTGTGCCGTCACATACGGATAACCGGTCAGTTCCGCGATCTGTTTAGCGATCTCAACCCCAAATTCCTTCGGGGTGTTCAGACCCGTGCCGACGGCAGTTCCTCCTGCTGCCAATTGATATAGGCCCGGAAGGGAAGCCTCGACGCGTTCGAGGGCGTTGTGGACTTGCGTCGCATAACCCGACCACTCCTGGCCAACGGTAAGCGGCACCGCGTCTTCAAGATGGGTGCGGCCAATCTTGACAACCTTCTGCCATTGTCTGGCCTTGGCTACAAGCTCTGCCTGCAGAGGCCGCACCTTCGGGAGCAGGGTCTCCTTGATCTCCTTGACTGCGGCGATATGCATCGCTGTCGGGAATGTGTCGTTCGAACTCTGCGACATGTTCACGTGATCATTCGGATGCACGGGTTCCTGGGATCCGATCGTGCCGCCGGCCATCTGGATCGCACGATTGGAGATGACCTCGTTCACGTTCATGTTGCTCTGGGTCCCGCTGCCGGTTTGCCATACATATAGTGGAAAGTTTTCGTCGAGTTTGCCGACAATCACTTCCTCGGCACTCTTTACGATCAGCTTGGCCTTGTCTTTCGGCAAGCGACCGAGCCGCTCGTTGACCAGCGCTGCCGCTTTCTTCACATAGCCGTACGCATGGTAGATCTCGATCGGCATACGGTCGTTGCCGATGGAGAAGTGAATGAGAGAGCGCTGTGTTTGAGCGCCCCACAGGCGATTTGAGGGGACCTTTACTTGCCCCATCGAGTCGAACTCAATCCGCCACCGCCCGTCGTCCACCAGAGTGCCGGGTTTGTATTTGGGATCTTTGAGTTGGGTATCTTCCACTTGTGACATCGCGGAGCTCCTAAGGATTAAGACGCTTCTGATCGACGCAACGAGCCAGGAGATCTTTTGGGTGAGTCTTATCCTGGCGCCAGGGATGCCCTGAATTCGCCTCGACCGAGGCGTCAAGCCAGACTCTCGATCCAGACAGTCTGCGCGTTCACGAAGGCATGAGCGCCGAAATGCGAGAGTTCGCGACCATACCCGCTATTTTTGACTCCACCAACGGGAACACGGGGGTCCGACGCTGTCACTCCATTGATGAAGACACCGCCTGTGTAGAGATCACGGGCGACTTTGCGAGCCTTCTCGACATCCTTGGTCCAAAGATTGCCACTCAAGCCGAACTGGCTTGCGTTCGCCGCGCGAACGGCCGCCTCCAGGTCAGGGACTCGGGTGATTGCCGCGACCGGCCCAAATGTTTCATCATCAAACGCCGGCATCCCTTCCTTGACCCCGCTCAAGACGGTTGGTGTGTAGAAGGCGCCCCCACCCGGGACCGGCTTTCCACCGCAAAGCACCTTGGCCCCCTTGGCCACACTTTCCTCAACTTGCTTGTGGAGCGACTCGCGCAGGTCTGCACGGGCCATCGGTCCCATTTGTACTGTCGGATTGAACGGATCTCCGACCTTGATCGACTTCGTAGCCTCGGCGAAGAGGTTTTCGAATTCGTCGGCGATCTCTTCCACTAAGATGAAGCGTTTCGCAGCGAGGCATACTTGCCCTGCATTGTGGAAGCGTCCCCGTACGCCGGCCTTGACCGCTTTTGGGATATCCGCATCTTCACAGACAATGAAGGCATCCGATCCGCCCAGTTCCATCACGGTCTTCTTAATGACTTTGCCTGCTTCGGAAGCAACCGCGGATCCGGCCCGTACGCTGCCTGTCACGGATGCCCCCTGAACGCGCGGGTCGTTGATGACATTGACGACGTCATCTCTCTTCAAAATCAGATTCTGAAAGATGCCTTCCGGGAAGCCAGCTTCGAGCGCGACCCGCTCGAACTCGAGCGAACTCCTCTGCGTATTTGCAGAGTGCTTGATCAGTACGACATTGCCCGCGAGCATCGTCGGAATGGCCATGCGTGTGAGCTGCCAGATCGGAAAATTCCACGGCATGATCGCAAGGATCGGGCCGAGCGGCAGATAGGAGACGTAGGCGTTGACGACACCTGTGGCTGCGGGCTCATCTGCCATGATCTTTGGGCCGTGTTCTGCATACCAGTCAGCTTCATGAGCGCATTTTTCGATCTCGGCCTCTGCTTCACTGAAGGTCTTTCCCATCTCGGTAGTGATCACCTTTGCAAGCAAAGCTTTGTTCTTTCTAAGGGCTTCGCCGAGGGACACAAATAATTGCGCTCGCTTGTGGACGGGAACCTTCCTGAAACATTGGAAGGTCTTGTCGGCACGTGCGACGACCGTCTCCACCTGTGCCGGGGTGAAGTATGTGAAAGTTTCGATTTCCTCACCCGTGGAGGGATTTAATGTGGCGAAGTTCGATGTACTCATGTTGGCTCCTGGTCGTCGAATGGTGGGATCCGGAACGAAAGTCCCCGGCCCGATCGCTTCTGATTGCCTCGTACTCGGCGGCTATCAAAAGGACAGACCACCAGGCTTCGCCGAGTCCGATCGCTAAGCCCAACGTTTCTTGGAGGAAGTCAGAAGGACGCACGAATCTATGGGCGCATGTCGTTATCGAACAGCCTCACAATCCTCTCGGCTGTACTGCGACCGCTCTCGGGATTTGTCCCAGTTACGAGGCGACCCGATGTGACAGAATAGTCATCGAAAGCGTTCATGGAAGTGCTGTAGAATCCACCCGCCGCAGTAACAGCCTCTACGACCGGAACAACCTTGTCCTGTCTTAGCTTGTCGAGGATATTGAAGACGAGCTCACCCTCGATCGTGAATCCTGTCACAGTCCTCCCGTGGACTATCGACTTGCCGGTCTTCGAGTCGATGATTCCTGGCAGAATCGCGGGTCCGTGGCAGACGGAACCGACGATGCCTCCGCGGTCCCAGACATCCGCAGCGATTGCTTGCAAACCCTTTGCCGTCGGGTAGTCGTAAAGGGCGGCGTGACCGGCAGACGCGAAGAAAACTCCATACTCACCCTTCTTCAGATCTGATGCTTTCTTGAGATGGGAGTTCAGCTTGACCATGAAAGGATGATCGGGATTGTTGTAGATCGCTTTGTCGCTTCCTTCGAGGAAGGGAGGCTGAAGTGAGTTGAAATCAAAACCGAACGTACCCGTTTCGGAAGCCAAATCCACTTCGAAGCCGGCTGCTGTAAGCACTCTAAAGGGATGCAATGCCTCGACGAAAAACAGACCCGTCTTGTGGCCATCAGGATAGATGGCTCCGTTGAAGCTGGTTATCGCGATGAGTGCCTTACGGGCAAGACTCTTTGACATGGTGTGCTCCTTAGTTGTGGTTCTACGCCTGTGAAAGTTTTATGCTCCCCATCGTCTGCGTGTGCCGTGTTGTAAGAACCGGTTCCAGGCCTTCTTGGCAAGGAAGGGGAGAGCACAAGGACCATCCAGGTCGGCGCTGGTAATGACGCCGACACGATCCGATTAGGGCTGCTTCTTAAGCGCATTATCTGCGGCTTGCGTGATCACCTCAGCGACCTTCTCAGGTTCCTGCAGCATAGCGACATGACAGGTGGGAAGCTTAACCGCGACCCCGCCGGATCGTTTTGCTTCGTCTTCTTCCATGGCGGGGCTTAAAGTGCGGTCGTTCAGCGAAATCACGTGCCACGAAGGCTTTGACTTCCAGGCCGCGTGGGTCAGCTTCTCATCGAACATCGGTCCGTAAGTTTGTCCTTGAACCGCAAGCACGAGGCGCCGCTCCGCGATGGGGAGCCCATTTGCGAAGTCATTGATGACCCCATCTTCAGACAGCGAGGCGAAATGCTGCGCATCGACTTTGATTTCTTTCAGTACGGGGGTTGGGCCGAACGGCTCGCTGGTTTGATTTGCGGACTTACCGATATCCGGCATCCATGCTGCGACGTAAACCAGTCCAACGACCTTGGGGTCATCCCCGGCCTCGGTGATGACTGCACCGCCCCAGGAATGACCTACCAGAATCACCGGCCCGTCCTGAAGAGCAATGATCCGACCTGTAGCGTTCACGTCGTCTGCAAGGGAAGTGAGGGGATTCTGAACTGCGACGACATGAAAGCCGCGGGCTTCCAAGATCGGGATTACCTTTCCCCAACTCGTGCCGTCAGCGAAGGCCCCGTGAACCAGAACTATGTTCTTAACCGGATGTTGCTGTGATTGTGCGTGACCGGCGCCAGAGAGGGCTGTGGCAGCGCTCATGCTAGCGGCGAGAATTGTCTTCATCATTTTTTCCTCCTGACTGATTTAGGGAATGTTTGGTGAGTCGTACTGAGCGAAATGCTCACTGCAGCTCCTTATATCCATGCATCCGAGCAGCGAGCATTCTTCGCCCCTTCAATTCACTCGTTCCTTTACAGACCGACTGCCTACCCGGAGCTCACATGAATGGACTCAGTTCACATCCTGCGGAGTCTCGTCTCGGCTGTAACGTAGCTGAGGGTGGTGTCGAACACAAGTTAAGCGATGTAAATCGATATGAAATCGGTAAAGCGCATCGAGCATCGGATGCGTATAGGGTGACGCTACACCGAAGCCGATGAGTGAATCTGCGCCGCGGACGTAACTCGGCTTTCCTCTCTGGCGGTTATCAATTGATGGAGTTCAATGAATCCATCATTGTCGACTCACACGTCAGCTGCTATGGTGGGCGCATTATGGGCAGAGTGCAGGGACGAGTACAGATTTCAGTCAGCGACCTTCGCGGAGGATCGCGATGAATGAGATAGCGAAATATTTCGTTCTTGGCTTCAGCGCTTTGGTGCCGCTCATCAATCCACCTGGATCGGCACTTGAATTCCTGAGTATCGTTGGCCTTGGAAATCTAAAGCCGTATAAGACTCTCGCCAGAAAGATCTCAGTCAATATGTTCCTCTTCCTCGCCGTGGCAGGACTCGCGGGCCCATATGTACTGGAGTTCTTCGGCATTTCAATTGAAATCCTCCAATTGATGGGAGGACTTGTGCTGGTGGCAATGGGCTGGTCGATGCTTAATAAGCAGGAGGATAAACGCGATAGTGCGGAGCCTGGGATCCGGCAGGCAGCGGAGTTATGCGCTGCAAACTATTGGGACTCGAGGGCCTTCTATCCACTTACATTCCCGATCACTGTGGGACCAGGTTCTCTCGCCGTCATATTGACCCTGAGTGGCGCGGCGAAAGGACTCGCTCTTACTGATCGCCTCTTCGCATTTGCTGGGCTCTTTCTTTCCTTGGTCCTGATGAGCGTTCTGATTTATCTCTTCTATGCATACGCTCCCCGCGCAGCAAAATGGATTCCTGCAGGCGCTGCGCAAGGCGTTATGCGCATCGTTGCCTTCCTCTTACTCTGTATCGGCGGACAGATCGCCTGGCATGGGTTGGAAGCCTTGCTGAAATCAGTTCACGTATAGTGCCCAGACTTTCAATCGGTATTCAAGAAAGATGGAATTGTGCCAGCAACTCTGCCGTGTGAAGTTGTGTGGAGAGGCATTCGGGGCCTGTACGACGCCATATTGGCTCTCGATGTCGTGAGGGGTGGCTGGCCGAGAACTCTTCGCGCTGATTATTAATCGTTTTGGCCAATGATTCATCAAGGCCACTCCCTCTGATTGGCTGAAGAAGCAGAGGGACCACCCGCAAAGATGTGGAGGTCGTCTACCGATCATATGGCGAACGACTCAATTCAAATTGTGGTGGATGGATCGACGATTGAGGCGGCACCCGGCGAACTTCTCGTTGAAGCGGTGCTCCGCCACAGTGAGATTCCGCATATCTGCTACCACTCGCCTCTCATGGGTCCGATAAGGACATGTGATACGTGCATCGTCGAAGTCAATGGTGTGTTAGTCCGCGCTTGCGGCGAGACGGTCCAGGCGGAAATGAAGGTGATCACAACCTCAGATGCCGCCGTGAGGGCCCGCGCGGAAGCCTATGACACCATATTGGCCAACCACATGTTGTATTGCACTGTATGCGACAACAACAATCAGAATTGCCGCGTTCATAACACAGCTCTCGCGCTCAACGTTCAGCACCAGAAGCACCCGTACGAACCGAAACCGTATGCAGTTGACATGTCGAACCCTTTTTACCGTTACGATCCGAGCCAATGCATTCTTTGCGGTCAATGTGTCCAAGCCTGCCAAACGGTGGAGGTAAACGAGACACTTTCGATTGACTGGGAACGGGAGCACCCGCGTGTGCTCTGGGATGGCGGCGAGCAAATCGGCGGATCCAGTTGCGTTTCATGCGGCCACTGTGTCACCGTTTGCCCCTGCAACGCCCTCATGGAGAAGTCGATGTTGGGCGAGGCGGGATACTTGAGCGGTATACCGCACGATTCCCTGAAAAAGCTGATCGACGTGGTCAAGGATGTGGAACCGGAGATGGGTTACGGCGCCATCATGCAGGTTTCCCAGACTGAGGCCAAGATGCGCGAGTCGCGCATTAAAAAAACTAAGACGGTTTGCACGTTTTGCGGCGTCGGCTGCAGCTACGATGTCTGGACCAAAGACCGACGCATTCTGAAGATCGTCCCTTTGCACGGAGACGCGAACCAGATTTCGACCTGCGTCAAAGGGAAGTTCGGCTGGGATTTCGTCAATCATGCTGACCGGCTGCAGAGACCCCTCATCCGCGATGGGGAAGGTTTTCGAGAGGCGAATTGGGACGAAGTGTTGAGCCTGGTCGCCTCAAAACTGAGCGGCATTAAGCAACAATCGGGTCCGGATTCCATTGCGGTAATCATCTCTTCGAAGACCACAAACGAGGAAGGGTACCTGATGCAGAAGTTCGCTCGGGCAGTGATCGGCACAAACAATATTGATAATTGTTCCCGCTATTGTCAGGCGCCGGCAGCTGCCGGCCTTCATCGCACGGTCGGGTACTCGGGTGATGCCGGATCCATTCAAGACATTGCCAATTCCGATCTGGTCGTGATCATTGGAGCCAATACGGCGGAGAGCCACCCGGTCCTGGCGACACGCATCAAGAGAGCGCACAAGCTTCATCAACAGAAACTCATCGTGGCCGATCCTCGTGAGCACGAGATGGCCCGCCGCGCCGATATTCATTTCCGCCCGCGTCCCGGCACGGATCTAGTCTGGATCTCGGCGATGAGTCGCTACATGTTTGATCACGGACACGCCAAGTCAGCTTTCCTTGAAAAATGGGTGAACGGCCTTGACGACTTCTGTAAGAGCCTTGAGCCGTTCACGCTTGAGTACGCCTCGAAGATATGCCAGCTTCCACTCGAGACCCTGGAACTAGTGGCGAAGACCATTGCGACTGCGGACAGTATGTGCATTCTCTGGGCCATGGGCATCACTCAGCACACAAATGCCTCCGACGAATCAACAGCCGTGTCGAATTTGCTTTTGGTCACCGGAAACTACATGCGCTCTGGATGTGGAGCATACCCTCTGCGCGGTCACAACAACGTACAGGGCGCGGGCGATATAGGCGCGGCGCCAGACAATCTTCCTGGATACCAGTCTGTGACAGACGCTGTAGTCAGGAAGCATTTCGAAGACAGATGGCATACCGGGATACCCGCTCAGCCTGGGATGAACAATCACCAGATGGTTCAGGCCATCTATGACGGTCGCCTTCGAGCGATGTACCTGGCCGGAGAAGACATGATATCGGCGGACTCAAATTCCAACTATCTTGCCGGAGCTCTTCAGAAGCTCGATTTCCTGGTCGTGCAGGATGTCTTCTTTTCTGAAACCTGCCGCTATGCGGACGTGGTGCTTCCGGCCGCCCCAGCCCTCGAGAAAGAAGGCACTTTCACCAGTACAGAGAGGAGAGTTCAACGGACCTATCAGAGTTTTCCCGAACTTGGCGATAGCCGCGCCGATTGGAAGATTACGCAGGACCTCGCGAATCATTTAGGAGCTGGGTGGACCTACGAACATCCCTCCGAGATTATGGATGAGCTGGCGTCGCTCTCTCCAATCTATGCGGGCGTGAACTACGAGCGGCTCGAAGGATACAAAACTCTGCAGTGGCCCGTTGCCTTAGACGGATCGGATCAGCCGGTCCTCTATCTGAACGGCTTTCCATTTCCCGATGGTAAAGCAAGACTTTACCCGGTCTCGTTTCACGAGCCGGTCGAGAAGCCGGATCAGGAGTTCGACCTGTTCCTGAACAACGGCAATCAGCTCGAACATTTTCATCAGGGTAATCTGACCTACCGGGTCAACGGCATCCGCCAAGAGACGCCGGAACGTTATCTCGAAGTTTCCGAAGAGCTTGCGAAAGAACGGGATATTCAATCCGGACGATGGCTGCGGGTTACAAGCCGGCACGGATCGCTAAAGCTCAAGGCGCTCGTTACCGATCGAGTTCACGGCAAGCAGGTTTATCTTCCACTGCTCTCTCGAGAAGAGCCAATCAACGTACTCACGGGCTCTCATGTCGACCCGGCAACAGCCACGCCCGGATATAAGGAGACCGCTGTGAAGATCGAATTGCTTCCAGTCCGAGGTTCCAATCCGCTTCAGCCTCTGAATTTTCGCTATTCAGGCAAACCCACTCCGCAGATGGGTGTCGAAGTGGAGCGCAAGTGGAAGCGGGCTGACTACCACTTTCCCGGAAAGCCCGAGTTGGTGCAAATCCAAGCCGGTCCGAAATCAACCTCCACGAGAGTTTAATATGGCCGCCCCTGTCGAGTTTCGCGCCTTCACTCCCGAGGACAGCCGCCTGGACCTCCAGCGGAGAATTGCATCAGCCCCTAGGGAACATGCCGAGGCGGTGCTCGAATCGTACGAGCTGCTGCAACGCCTGCACGATTGCGGCGCCCTTGCTATAGCGAATGGACTGCTCAGTGCGGGTCCGACGGTTATTGCAAAGCTCACGGATGTCGTCTCCAGCGCACCTGCCATAACAGCTCTCCGCATTGGGTTGGCTCTAGGAAAGATTGCAACTGATATTGACGCAAACCGTGTAGAGCAAGTCGTGGCGGAGTCGACAAGTCCCCCATCCTGGTGGCGGATGCTTCGACTGGCGCTCAAAAAAGAGACACGACAGGCATTACAGCTGAGCCTTGGTCTGCTCGCTGCTTTCGGTGCGGCAATAGGAAAGCAGCACCAGAACGGATCATCGAAGTGAACCTCACGGGCATGACCTACGTGGAGTGATAGCAGTGATAGACCGATCTCTGAGCGATCTCATTCGATCGCAAACACCGAAGTGGCCAACACTTCAGATTCCAATTCGTCGGTCATCCGAACAAGTTGGCTCATGAGCCCGAGCATGCTTCTCTCTTCGGAGGACACTTCGGCCTTTCCCTGGTTCGCCAAGTCCGTCAGGAGGGCATCTGATCGGTTTTGATTTGCCTGCTTTTGATTGGGTCCCTCGTTGATCTCACTCTCAAGGCGCTCCGCCATTTGGATCAGGGATTCAGAGCAGCATTTGCGAAAGCGCTTCTCAATCGCGTGGTGGGTGGTTGAGACAGCGGTTCGATCGCCGTAGAGTCTCATCTGCATAAGAGGCAGTTCCATCACATAGAAAGTTCTCAAGGTCGCCTGCCACCTTCGGATCCGATCACGCGCGGCCATATGTCCAGGCCGGTTCTTGCCGGTTTCAAACAGCACGGCGTCGGCTTCGGCATGAACCTCATCGAAGATACGGGATAGTTGGTCGCGCTGTTGGCGGATCCAGAGGACGCCTTTTCCCCCCTCGTCGATAAACGATCCGGACAAGATAGCCGCGACGAGGCGCACGCTCTTGGCGAAACTTCGTACCATCTGTTCGCCTGCCGAAGTGGGCCTAAGGCGTTCAAAGACGATCCACATCATCGTGATTCCAAACAAGACGCCGACGGCCCTGTCTCGGCCAATTGTGAGATCGAGTGAGATTCTGAAATCCGTCACATTGATCAAATAAAACGCGAATGCCATTTGAAGCCCTGCGTAAGAGAGACGCGTACTTGATGTCGCAACGTACGCAGAAACTGCTGTTACACAGACGAATAGCATCGTCAATCCGGTAATCGAATCGATATACGGAAGAATAAAGATCTGTGACCCAAGACCGAACACGAATCCACCGATCATTGCCCCTCCGATTCGCAACACTTGCTTTTGCCGCGAAGAGCCGATCGTGCTCAAAGCCGTGAGAATACATGTTGTTACAGCCGTCGAAATGCCAGGCCAGTCAAGAGCGACGTAAACGATATAACAGAGCATTGCTGCGGTGGTCCCGATGAGCGCGAACTTCAAATGGTCGGGGTTACTGAATGCGTCTGCCACCAAGATCCGCGGTGTCGTTTCAGGCTGCTCCAGGACGGTTAGCCTCGGGTCTATTGGAGAGTGGGTTCTGAGTACCGAGGCCATCAGACCAATCATGGACTCGAGTTCAGAAAGGAGCAGCATACTCTTTTCGGGGG
>Ga0210408_10003701_pt1 | contig 13969 bp, 6 predicted proteins | sample IncBWH4MmetaG_FD_155471 | JGI IMG/M metagenome (GOLD analysis project Ga0210408, IMG submission 155471) | Forest soil microbial communities from Barre Woods Harvard Forest LTER site, Petersham, Massachusetts, United States - Inc-BW-H-4-M | ecosystem: Environmental > Terrestrial > Soil >...
GGATGCCTGTGAGCGCGAAGAAACTCTGGTGATGCGCCCGTCCTCGACAAAGAGTAGCGGGTTCTGGATTTCCTCCAGAGGCGTGTACAGACGGTTCGCCGCGAAGACCATTGGCATAAGTTGGAACTGCGAGATCCATGCTATCCGCAGCCGCGGGTTCCGACAACCGTAGTGTCGGCCTGCTGCCAGGTTGGGCAACGGGACTTCTGTTGCGGGAATTGCCTTTCCTCGTCAGCGCCGCGGATCAGTGGGGTTGGTTACTCCTAAGAGGGCGCCAACGGCACGTGCCCTCGGACTGCACGGTACTGTCCTGAGTTTGGGGAGTATCGACCATGCGGACCGACCCCGCCGCCTCCACGGCCAGTGTTATAATTTGTGCGGTACGTCAGTCTGCACAAGCGAAAGGCGCGCAGCAGTTCCTCTTGCGCCCAAGCACCGTCGGGGAGTGGCTCAGCCTGGTAGAGCACCTGGTTCGGGACCAGGGGGTCGGAGGTTCAAATCCTCTCTCCCCGACCAATCTTTTCAAGCACTTAAACTATACTTCTGGTTTTCCGGCTACATCGATGGTGTCGATTTTGTAGACGGTGCCTGCTTCGTTGATTTTCCCAAAGATTTCCGTTGAGAATTACAAACTGATTTTCCTGCAAGAATCACCATAAGTATTAGGTACGCCGTTCGCGAAGTAACTTCTCGATGTAGCTGAGAAATGAAGCACTAGTAATAACAGTACGCGACACCACAGGAACCTCGGTAGTAGGGGCGCTGTCTGAGACATTGCCTATGTTGCGTTTGTGCTTGACGAGCGGGAATCTCGGCTGCTATGGTTCTGCGTTCCAAGCGCTGTTGAGGTGTTTGGACAAACCTGCAAGAGTCCTTCCTGAACCTACTTCCCCCAGAAGTATGGGCGCATGGGAGGCTCCGCATGAGTGTGGAGTCTCGTCTTCAGTGGGCGTTCCCGGTGTCTAAACCGGAAGCAGCCCATCGCCAAAACGGCAACCCCTGCTGCCGACAACTGTTCGGAGGAAACGTGAAGCGCGCCATTCGTCTCCTGCCTGCCATGCTATTGGTGTGTCTACTGGTGTTTGCGTTCTCATCTGCAGCTGCCCAGGCTCCGAAGATCACCAGCATCTCGCCGACCAGTGGAGTTCCTGGAACGCAGGTCACGGTAATCGGGACAAACTTTGGAGCGACCCAAGGCTCTGGGAGCGTAGTACTAGGCACGAAGAGCGGTGTGGTGGTGAGCTGGAGTAATACGCAGATCGTAGCGACGGTTGCATCGGGTGCCGGGGCTGGAGAGGTGCTGGTCACGCAGACTGGCATCAGCAATGGCATTTGGTTTTCGATGGCACCGCCTGCGATATCGAGCGTGAACCCCACAACTGGCGCACCGGGAACCCAGGTGACAGTTGCCGGCTCCGGCTTCGGCGTAACTCAGGGTAGTGGAGCCGTTAACCTTGCGGCATCTCCTGGCACAATCGTGAGTTGGAGCGACACGCAGATTGTAGGGAAAGTTGTGCCCGGTCCGGGCTGGGGCAGTGTGTCAGCCACGCAGAATGGAGTTACAGGCAACGGCATTCCCTTCTATGTTCTTCCAGCCAATATTACGAGTGTGAGTCCGACCAGCGGCGTGCCGGGCACGCAGGTCACGATCACTGGGTCGGGGTTCGGTGCAACTCAGGGGAGTAGCTTCGCTACGCTGGGCAGCAATGTAGGAGTTATCAACAGCTGGAGTGATACCCAGATCATAGCAACCGTCGCATCTGGTGCGGGTCCGGGCTATGTTGTGATCACGCAGAGCGGAATTAATAGTAATAGTTTCCCTTTCTCCATCATCCCGGCCACCGTCACGTCAGTTTCGCCGTCAAGCGGTGGGGGTGGAACGCAGGTCACCGTGACAGGCTCGGGTTTCGGGGCCACTCAAGGGAGTGGACAAATTCAGTTGGGGAGCCTAAATGCGACCGTTAACAGTTGGAGTGATGGACAGATCATCGCCACCGTCGCCACGGGTTCGGCTGCTGGCTACGCCAAGGTTTTTCAGAATGGAGTTTGGAGCAATGGACTTCCATTTACCTCAACTCCTCCGACCGCAAATATCACCGCGATTAGTCCGACGAGTGGCATACCTGGAACTCAGGTAACGATTACGGGCACGGGGTTTGGTACAACCCAGGGCAGCAGCACGGTACAACTCGGGAATAAACTGGCGAACGTGGTGAGCTGGGGTGACACACAGGTCGTGGCGACCGTCGCCGCAGGAGCACTCTCAGGCGTCGCGACGGTGACAACGGGCGGGCACTCCAGCAACCAGATCCCGTTCGCGATGAACCCGGCGATCATTAGCACCGTAACACCCATCATTCTCACGATCGGTGCGCAGGTCACAATCACTGGTTCAGGGTTTGGAGCAGCGCAAGGCAGTGGAAGTGTGCCGGTGGGTTCCGCGGCAACGCCAGCCACCATAGTGAGCTGGAGCGACACGCAGATTGTGGCGACGGTTACGGCCGGAACGACTGCGCCAGGCCTATTGCGAGTCTCGCAAAATGGGGTCTTAAGCAACATGATTCCGATCACCATGACCCCGCCCACGATTACCAGCGCGACGCCCACCACTTTGTCCACGGGCACGCAGATTACGATCTCGGGATCTGGATTTGGGGCAACAAAGGGTAACGGAGGGCTATTTCTGGGGTCCCAGGCTACTCAGCCGACGATCGTGAGTTGGAGCGATACCCAGGTCGTGGCCACCGTTGTGGCAGGGACATTGCCAGGAAGCGTGTGGTTGAAGCAGAACGGAGTAAACAGCAACTCGTTTCCCATCACGATTGCTGCCCCGATCATTTCTGGAGTGAACCCACCTAATGCGCCGGCCAGCACACAGGTAACGATCACTGGCTCAGGATTCGGGGCGAGTCAAGGTACGGGTTCTGTTGTGCTTAGCGCTACTGTACAGACCGTGGTGAGCTGGAGTGACACTCAGATCGTAGCCGTCGTCCCGAGCACCACGAGCCAGACCGGAAGCGCCTGGGTCCGGCAATACACGGTTTTCAGCAACTCAGTGCCATTTACTATCACTGCGCTGAACATCTCGGGCATCTCTCCGACCAATGGCACGCCTGGGACTCAGGTAACGATTTCGGGCACTGGATTTGGAACGTCGCAAGGCAGCAGCAAGGTTTGGATCGGAACTGCATATGCGAGTGTCGTGAGCTGGAGCAATACGCAGATTGTTGCCGCAGTCGCGGCTGGGGCGGGATCGGGGCCGGTGCAGGTTTACCTAGCAGGCAACTTGGGAGGCACCTGGAGCAACGCAATCAACTTCATAGTCAATCCCAACATCTCTGGGCTGTCGCCGACTTCAGGTCCGGTGGGCGCGTCGGTCACCATTACAGGAACAAACTTCGGAGCGACGCAGGGCAGCAGCACAGTGACGTTCAACGGAACGGCAGCGGCGATCACCAGTTGGAGTACGGGTTCGATCGTCGCCACAGTTCCGACAAGCGCCACGACAGGAAACGTCGTGGTGACGGTTAGCGGGATCGCCAGCAACGGAATGAGTTTCACCGTACTCCCGACGCCCAGCATTACGGGCCTCTCGCCGACTGCCAATGCTGTCGGCACTCTGGTAACGATCACAGGAGCAAACTTTGGAGCGACGCAAGGCACGAGCACGGTGACCTTCAATGGCACTGCGGCGACCGCGATTGCAAGTTGGAGTGCTGGTTCCATAGTTGCGCGAGTCCCATCGGGTGCGACGACCGGAAACATAGTGGTGGCCGTCACTGGAGTGGCAAGTAACGGGATGAGTTTTACTGTCCTCCCCGGCAACTTTGTAGCAACGACGGGAGCAATGGGCTTTGCCCGACAGGGGCACACTGCTACTCAACTGCTGAATGGCAAGGTGCTCATCGCTGGAGGTAAGAGCTCATCAGGAATTTTGGGCAGCGCGGAACTCTACACTCCAACGGCCCAGACCTTTGCCAACGCAAACGCGATGATTGTGCCGCGATGGCTGCACACAGCCACTCTTCTTGACGACGGCACGGTTCTGATCGTTGGCGGCTCCAGCCTAACCAACAGAACCGCATTGAACACTGCAGAGATCTACGATCCAGTCGCAGGGAGCTCCACGCTCCTGCTGAGCACACTCAACACGGCTCGCGCTGGGCACACTGCGACACTGCTGAGCAACGGCCAAGTGTTGATCGCTGGCGGCTACAACCCGACAACCGGCATTATCTCGGACGCTGAACTCTATGATCCAACCGCGCAGGTCTTCATTGACTTGGGCAACACGAACAGTCCTCGATTCGCGCATACAGCGACACTACTGCAGAATGGCCAGGTGTTGATTGCTGGAGGTCAAACGGATCCGACTCCGACTGGCGCGTACAACACGGCCGAAGTATTCGACCCTACGACTTGGCTATTTACTCCACTGTCGGCCATCATGACTAGCGTTCGAGAAGGACACACTGCGACCTTGCTGAACAACGGCCAGGTGTTGATAAGCGGTGGCGATGTCCCTGGAACGGGGTCATTGAACACAGCGGAAATCTACAATCCTGCTGCCAACACCTTCACCGCCGTCACGGCGAGGATGACAGCGCCACGCATATTCCATTCCGCAACTCTCCTAAATGGTGGCACGGTTTTGATCACAGGCGGTGCAACTGATGCTTCCAACAGCAGTGCTCCGTTGAGCAACGCTGAGATCTTTTACCCGACGAGCCAAACGTTCACGGCCGTGCCGACCACCATGACCAGCGTTCGTGAGCAGCAGACCGTTACCCTGCTGAATGACGGGACCATGCTGGAGAGTGGTGGCACCGATGGAACGAACATCTTCAATACCGCCGAACTCTACGTTACAAGCAGACTGACGGGGCTGACCAGTGTTGCGATTTCACCTGCAACGCCGTCGGTTCCACTTGGAACACAACAGCTTCTCGTTGCCACGGGCACGTTCAGCAATGGGAGCACTCAAGTCCTGTCCTCCGCACTGTGGAGTTCCTCATCGGCTAGCGTACTTACCATGAGCAACGACGCTACCGACACTGGTTTCGCCACGAGCGTCGGTCTAGGGAACGCTACGGTTACGGCTACTGCTGTCGGAATCAGCGGGTCCACTACGATCACTGTTCCCGCACCGACGTTGACTTCCATCACCCTCTCACCACTGAGCCCGACACTGCCTATGGGGACTAGCCAGCAATTCACTGCGACCGGCGTTTATTCAGATGGAAGCTTTCGAGATTTGACATCGACGGCGACGTGGACCTCTTCAGCCTCTGCGGCCACGGTAAGCAGTGCCGGATTGGTGGCCGGAGTCTCGCAAGGGACCAGCACCATCCAGGCTAGTTCAGGCTCCCAAAGCGCTTCGACAACCGTCACAGTGGGTGCACCAGTATTGGTTGCGCTTGCCCTAACGCCCTCCACCGCGACGATAGCTTTGGGAACGACGCAGCAGTATCAAGTCGTTGGCACGTATACCGACGGAAGTACGCAGAATTTGACGAGCGCGGTGAACTGGTCGTCCGTTCCTCAGAACGTTGCTCCGATCTCCGCTGCCGGCCTAGCCAGCAGTACCGGCCAAGGGACAGCAACGATCACGGCGAGGTCCGGAAGACTCAACTCCGTTGCCACTCTTCATGTCACATCAGCAAATCTCGTGTCGATCACGCTGGTGCCAAGTGCGACTAGTATTCCGGTAAACAGCCAGCAGCAGTTCGAGGCAACCGGCCACTATTCCGATGGAAGCAATCAAGACATCACCACCACGGTTACATGGAGCGCTTCGGGCACCGGCATCGCAAGCGTAAGTGCTACTGGTGTAGCAAGCGCGCTGGCGGGCGGGACCAGCACGATTACAGCGACTGTGGGAGCCGTCACCGGTACTGCTGCGCTTATGGTTGACACGGGCACCATCAGCCTTCACACCAGCCGTTACCAGCACAGCGCCACGCTATTGAACAGCGGTGCGGTGCTGATTGCTGGTGGGATAAGCTGCCCATCCTCAGGTTCCTGCACTTACTTGAACTCCGCTGAGGTGTACGATCCCAGCGTCGGAACTGTAGCGATCACGGGAAACATGGCAACAGCCCGCTCTGCTCCGGCTGTCCTGCTTGGCAATGGCAAGGTCTTCATCGCGGGAGGGTACAGCTGCGACTCAAGCGGAAATTGCGCCTCGCTGGGAAGCGCGGAGATTTACGACCCCGCGGCTGGCACGTTCAGCAGCGCTGGGAACATGACCGCCAATCGCGATAGCCACACGATGACTCTGCTTAGCAGTGGTCAAGTATTGATCGCCGCTGGCGAAACCTGTAGTTCGGCGACATCTTGCACTGCATTGAGTACGGCTGAGATCTATGATCCGGTCGCCCATACCTTCACGGCCACCGGTTCGCTCCATGCGGCGCGGTTCAACGCCAGCGCTGTTGCCCTCAGTTCGGGACAAGTGTTGATTGCCGGCGGCTTTAATGGCACCAGTTATGCAGCCAGAGGAGAACTCTACGATCCGATAGCTGGCACCTTCAGCAATACAGCAACCAATCTCAATACTCCTCGCGCGAACGCGACTGCAACTCTGCTTAACAACAGTCGGGTCCTGATCGCGGGTGGATCGACTTGCAATTCGCCTGGCTGCCCGACGAGCGTTGCCGAGCTCTACAACGGTGGGTCATTCTCTTCTACCAACAACATGAGCGTCGCTCGCTGGGACCAGACGGCAACCCTGCTCACAAATGGGCAGGTGCTGCTCGCTGGTGGGTACGACTCTTGTGCGTCGTCGTGTTTGTCTGACACCACGACCGAGCTTTTCAACCCGCAGGGCAACACCTTGACGACAAGTCAGTCTCTGACAACTAGCCGTTCCGGCCACACCGCAACGCTGCTGACCGATGGCGGCGTGCTTCTGGTCGGAGGAATCAACAACGGAGCAACTCTGTCCAGCGTCGATTCGTATCAACCTACGAGCCTGGGCCTGCCGCAACTGGCATCCATCACGATTGCTCCGCCGAACGAGCCGATGGTTCTTGGAACGACACTGCCTCTGGTGGCGACCGGTACGGATTCGTCCGGCAACCGCCTCGGAACACTTCAGTCCGTGATCTGGAACTCGTCGTCGCCGAGCGTGGCTACCATCAGCAACGCGGCGGGCAGCGCAGGTATCGTCAATTCGGTGAGCGTCGGAACAACCACGATCACGGCCTCGGTAGGCACAGTCAGTGCTACGACGCAGGTCACGGTGACCGCTCCGCTGGTCTCCATCGCGCTGTCGCCGTCGAGTCCATCCATCACTCTCAACTCGCTTCAGGAACTCCAGCTCACAGCGACGGGGACTTATTCCGACGGAAGTTCTCGAAATCTCACGCCCGATGTGACCTGGAGCACTTCCAACAGTTCTGTCGCGACCGTCATAGCGAATCCCGCAATTCAGGGAATCGTGGCTCCCCTCTCGGCCGGTACCGCCAACATCACTGCGCGATTTGGCAGCATAACCGGTAGTACGCCGGTCACGGTGGTCGCCCCAGTCACTCCTACGCCACCCAGCGTTGCCAGCGTCGTGCCCACCAGCGGCGCGGCTGGGACACAAGTGACGCTGACCGGTTCGGGCTTCGGCGCCTCCCAGGGGAGCGGCATCGTCCTGTTGGGGAGCACTCTCGGCACGGTAGTGAGTTGGAGCAACACCCAGGTGGTCGCAACCGTAAATACCGGATCTACTTCGGGAGTGGCCCAGATTCAGCAAGCAGGCCTCTCTTCAAACTCGGTGACGTTCACGGTGAATACTGCCGCTATCACAAATGTGTCTCCGGCGAGCGGCCTGCCAGGTACGCAAGTCACGATTACGGGATCAGGCTTCGGAGCCTCCCAGGGTAGTGGCATGGTCTGGCTCGGAACCGCCCCCGCAGTGGTCACAAACTGGAGCGACGGACAGGTAACGGCCACTGTCGCTGCAGGTTCGACCTCAGGAAACGCACAAGTCCTGCAAAACGGAGTTTGGAGCAACGCGGTTAGCTTTACCATCGACACGCTTCGCATCACCGGCATCACGCCGACTTCAGGCTCCGCTGGTACCGTAGTCACGGTTACCGGCGGTGGTTTCGGAAGCAGCCAGGGAAGTGGTAGTGTCTTGATTGGCGGCGCGACCGCCTCCGTCGTCGGATGGAGTAACAATCAAGTCGTGGCGTCGGTGGCTTCGAACGCTGTGACCGGTGTTGTCCGGGTCGAGCAAAACGGGGCCTGGAGCAACGCCGTTACCTTCACCGTTCCCCCAAGCCTGTCAGGAGGGACTGCGGTCACCGTGGTGCCGAACTTCATCAGCATGGTGGTGGGCGACACGCGCTCGATTCAAGCGCTCAACGCGAGCGGCCAGGAAGTGACTGGACTGTCCTGGACCTCCAGCGACACGACGGTGGCGACTCTCTCCACCGCCGATCCGCCCACGATTACCGCGGTTGCTGCGGGACACGTAACTATCAGTGCCGGAAGCGCTTCGGCGAGTCTCGACGTGTTCGCTGGTCCGACGCTGCCTGTGGGAACCAAAATATGGTCGGCTCCCGGGGACGGCTCCGGTGTCACTAGTATCGTGCCCGCGGTTCCCAGCTCGACCGGCGTGGCGGACGTGTTTGCTCTGCAGGGCTCCGGGAGCGTCCAGGCAATCAAGAGCGACGGAACTGTGGCCTGGACGGCGCCCAGCGTTGGTGGCCCCGGCGTGAATAGCACACTGCTACCGGACTTCCAGGGCGGACTAGTGGTCGTGGATTTCACAAACATCCTCCAACCAACTGTGCGAAAACTTGACGGCGTGACCGGCCAGCCCTATCCGACTTATGCCTATGCAAATTTCAACCGGCTCCTAAATCCTAACAATCCAGGAGTCCCGCCGGTTCTGGTCCACACGGACGGTACGATCTTCACCGTAGACGACAATGCGATTGTGGCGATCAATCCTACGACTGGGAATGTGAAATTCTCTGTTGCGCTAGCGCAAGGTTCCACCAACACGTATAACGGTGGCAATTGCGGTGAATTCACTCCACAGACTAATGTGGGTCCTTCGCCAGCTGCGGTGGGACAAGGGATCATCGCCGGCGATGGATACGTCTATTTCCCTCACTCTTGGACGAACTCAGCGGGAGTGAGTGGGGTCTGTGACAGCAATGGCAACCCCGTAAGCTGGGGCAGCAACGACACTCATCTGCGCATTTTGCGGGTGGGGACGGATGGCTCTTCACTGGAAGCTACGATCGGCGATTGGAGTCAATCCTGTGTGTCTGGAAACTGTGTCCCCAGCGGCGGCGGCGGGCCGGCTGGTTTTGGCACTCTCATCACCAACGCGGATCAGGGTATTCTGTATTCGTGGGGACTCTCTGCAGGTGACTCAACCCAGAACCAGCTGACAACCATAGCCGCCGATGGGAGCGCATCCACGGTCGTAACTAGCATGGGCAGCCAGGCTGGGGTACCGGTGCAGCCCGTTCTGCAACGTGCCGACGGGACGTACATCGGCAGCGTGGCAGGAAGCATGGTGGCCTTCACCCAAGCGGGGCAGCAGCTGTGGAGCCAGACGGGCTTTACTCCCCAGATCGCCACCTCCGACGGCGGCGTGATCGCGACGTCGTCTGGCCAGACGGTGACCTTCGACGCCAACGGCAACCAAACCGGCCAGCTCGCAAGCCTCCCGACCTATTCGTGGAAGGGATCCTACGAGCTCGGCTCTGTGGATTCCTTCATAACGCCGGACCTAACGCTCGAAAGCAGCTTCGCCGCCGTCTTCGGCGGAAGTCTTACGCACGGCGGTACTCACATAAAACAGCGGACCATTGGACTCTTCTGGTGTGGGAATGGCCCAAGCTTCAGTGGATCCTGCTCATCGTTTGCACCGCTGCCGCAAAACTCACAGACCGTAAACCTTGGCCCTGCAGGGGGCCAAAACATGGTCGATCTGGGATTTGTCTATCAGCCTTGGCAGGATGTGGGAAAAGCGAACGCTAAAACCCTTCCTTTTGACTTCACGGTAAAACGTTCCGATTGGGTCGATCTGATTGAAGCCAATGCACTGGCGGCACTCAAAGCGGCGTTCACGAATGTCGCAGTTCTTGTCAAAGTTGGTTCAACTCATCTGCAAAATGCCCGAGCCGTGCTCGACCAAGATAACGTAATCTTTGTTGTCGGGAACCCCGGAGATCTCGGTTTTGATGTGGGAGACACACCTCCAATCATTGCACCGAATAGATCTTATGTGCTCTATCAAAATGTAATGCTGAACGGACAGCTGCTTTTGTTCGGAACCAACTATCTGCCCTGTCCTGGGCAGACACAATCGCAGCAGTCACGATGTAATAATCTGATTCCCGCAATCGGGAAGGCCATCGGAAACACAGCTGCCCACGAGTTGGGGCACCAATTCAGACTGCGCGATATGCACTTCTGTGTCCCTACCCCTAACTTAACTAATTCTTGCCAGGGCGACTTCTACGAGGCAGACGGTCTCTTCGACGGAGAATTCAAGTTCATTGGCTCTCCCTTTCAGTGGACGCCCAGGGACAAAACGACCCTAGATGAGGTATTAGGGAGTGCTCACTAGAGATGACTATAAAACATTTTTTCTGCAAACTAGGCCCGAGTCGTATTTTGCATGAGGGTCTGTTCTCGCTCAACATCGGTTTCGCCGTTGCCTATGCGCTGTATACCTATATAGATTCAACGCAGGGGAATGCGCTCGGTCAATGGGTTGTCTCACACTTGATAGAGCCGTTTCACGTTAACGAGAACGGTCTGGCTGGTGCTAAGCTAGAGCTCGTTGTGCCCATGGCCGGGGTGGCGCTGATTCTTTTTCTCATGTTGCTGCTCCTGCGACTCGGTGTGCCTGTTTTGAGCCGCGTGATTCTTGATCCAATCGCATGCCTGGCCGCTCTTGCGGCAGCGCCTGCATTCTGGATATATGCCATAATCCGCGTCGGGCCGGGTCTTCTATGGTTTTATGGGTACCCAGCATGGCCGAAAGAATCCGGGTTTTCATTTCTTGTACTCGAGGTTTCAGGAATATTTGTTCTTCTGTATGCTGCGCGTAAGTACAGAATGCCATTGTGGTGCAGCTTGGCGTTGTTACTAGCCCACTACACGTTGTGGAGCTGGTACATGTGGCCCGATATCCTTCATCGGTTCTACCTGATCTCCGGTTTTGCGTCGGCGGCCATTGTCTGTCCGTGTTCTGGGGTGGCCTGGTTACTTTACGTGAATGCGGTTCGAGACAAGGATGCGGTCCTACAAGAGGGGGCCTCCTGAGACAATCGTACCGATGGGGACAGATGGATCTTCACTGGAAGCTACGCTCGGGGATTGGAGTCAATCGTCGTCCAATGGCATCAGCAGCGGCGGTGGCGGGCCGGCTGGTTTTGGCACTCTCATCACCAACGCGGATCAGGGTATTCTGTATTCGTGGGGACTCTCTGCAGGTGGCTCAACCCAGAACCAGCTGACAACCATAGCGGCCGATGGGAGCGCATCCACGGTCGTAACTAGCATGGGCAGTCAGGTTGGGGTACCGGTGCAGCCCGTGCTGCAGCGCCAGGACGGAACCTTCGTCGGCACCATCGCGGGCGAGATTATGGTGGCCTTCACCCAAGCGGGGCAGCAGCTGTGGAGCCAGCCGGGCTTTACTCCCCAGATCGCCACCTCCGACGGCGGCGTGATCGCACACGCACAATCCGGCCAGGCCGTGACCTTCGACCAAAACGGCAACCAAACAGGCCAACTCGCCAGCCTGCCCACTCAGTCATGGACCGGTAATGGCTACCAAATAGGATCGGTCGACCAAGTCGTATTCACACCGATCGATCTTGCGTTGAGCTTCTGGTCGTCTATCGGTGGTAATCCCTCTGTGGTCAATCCTGTTGCTGTCAGACTCCGCCACGCACGAGTATTTATTCCGTATGGGTTGTATCGCCTACCAACATGCTGCTTCTCGGCGCCAGTCACTGACCCTCGCGATTCTCAAATTTCGATCGGGGGCCCTCAAGGTTGTCCCGCCCTGGAAAGCCGTGATGGATATCCGCGTGCCAGTTACCCGCAACGCCACATTTGGCGATTACCTAGCATTTGCTACAACGACAGGCACGGACAAGACCCCGAAAACAGATGAGATCGTCGCCTACGTTGGTCATGGCGTCTCGCAGCCAAACTTTCCCTCAATGGGCTCCAACGTGTCCATCGCAATGGGACTACTATTCCCCGCCTTGCAGTGCTTGTGGTTCAATAACTTGCAACCACCACCGCTCCCAGGGGGTGCCCTATGGGATTTTGGATGCCAAAACGCAGCGGTGAATAGCGTTACTCAAAAACCGCGAGTTATTTTCCTTGGCATATGTGGATTTACCAACCAAATGCTTAACGACTGGACAGTGGACACAAATACACAGGTGATCATTTATCCCGTTTACGATTCGAGCAACACCGCCAGAGAACTTGATATCGCTCTTGCCGGGAATGAATTCATGACATTTATTCAATCCTTGGTTGACGGGGATACGGTAAAGGACGCTCTGTCAGAGATGAACGCCCAAACTCAAACTGATATCGCTCAGCACAAGAACACGATGGCGCCCACTGAGCGCTGGTCCTGGACATCCTATGGAAATACGAATCTCACATTTACGGCTTCTCAAAAGTAGAAGATGCCTTCTGCTTGCCTTCGCGTTGGTGGCAGCCAGCATCGAAAGCCAGGCTCAGTTCGCCTCAAAGACCAGCGAACAAGCTGCCCCCTCGCCTGCACGGATAACTGAATGGGAAGATGATGTGTCGGGTGCTATGCATTTCCTTCATGAATTGTTCCCGGACATAAGCCCGAAGTCCAAATCGATCATCCAAAACAACCGGGACTGGAGATCGTCTCCTGGTGGCATAGCGTCATTCACGATTCATGTTTGTGAGCCTGATTTCGCCAGTCGCAATGAAGAGTTGCAACGCGACTTTTTCGCCCGCCATGACATTCAGTGCTCGGTTCTCACGATCGAGGCTACCTTCCTCATCAGCGGCTCACAACTCGGCCCGGTGCCCGCGCAGATCTTCATCGGGCGGCCGACTATCGATAAGCACTGGAGCGAGTTGGCAGCTCTTCTGCTCGCACACCCAAAGTGGTCAGAAGCACAAGTGGAGGAGGCCATGATGGCATCCGGGGTGAAGTACGGTAAGGGGGCCCATAATGATTTCATCGGTCTGCTTCATGACGCGTGGCCGAAATTGGAGGTTTTCTTTGGGAAGCTAAAACTTGACTCGGTGTACTACTTTCCTCCCGTCCTAACAGATCCTGAACCGGTGGCTCCTGCATGGGTGGCCAAGGTGCATCCCTCCGAGCAAGATATGACCAAGTCGGGGACTTCGTACACGCTGGTGTTTAACGCTTTTGATGGCGCGTTCGAATCGGAGCAGATATTCCCTCTTGTACCATCCGGCACGCCCTGATCAAGGAGTCGGCGGGTGCCCCCACCCTTCGTTGTTTGAAAGGTGGGATTCCGCGGTCCGACAGGGGAATGTGAAATTCTCTGTTGCGCTAGAGCAAGGTTCCACCAACACGTATGACGGTGGCAATTGCGGGGAATTCGCTCCACGGACTGATACGAGTCCCTCGCCCGCTGCGGTGGGACAAGGGATCATCGCCGGCGATGGATACGTCTATTTCCCTTACCTTGGCACGATCACCTCTGTCCCGGGGGACAAGACGGGTCACGGGTATCACAGCCGGGACGTGGGAGTGTCTTTGCTAGGAGACGCGGGATGAACCGCCCCAGGTCCATTGTTCCAGGCGCGAGGATTCCGCTGGAGCAACCGTAGCTATATGCTAATAACTGTGCCGGACTCCTTCCCACAACTGCGCTGTAGTTCCCGTGCCGTTGTGGTGCTTGCTGTGTGCCTTGTAAGGGCGGGCGCAGCGATGGGCCAGGATCCCCCGCAAGGCCAATTTCGCGAACAA
>Ga0210408_10003702_pt1 | contig 13967 bp, 17 predicted proteins | sample IncBWH4MmetaG_FD_155471 | JGI IMG/M metagenome (GOLD analysis project Ga0210408, IMG submission 155471) | Forest soil microbial communities from Barre Woods Harvard Forest LTER site, Petersham, Massachusetts, United States - Inc-BW-H-4-M | ecosystem: Environmental > Terrestrial > Soil >...
CTGTTCGGCAAGTGGTCGGGCACCGAGGTCAAGCTCGACGGTCAGGAACTCCTGATCATGAAGGAAAGCGACATCATGGGTGTCCTCACCGATCTGCCCGTCGCCAAGAAAAAAGCCGCGTAAGCGCCAACCAGTTTTCCTTTTCCTGAGGAGCCGGCGCAGCCGGCGTCTCGAAGGATCGGGACCGTAAATCCAAATGTCATCTCTCAAGAAACCCGCCCAGTCGCGAGGTCTTTGGGATCTGACCAGTTGAAACCGGAGATCATTATGTCAGCCAAAGAAGTCAAATTCGGCGTTGATGCCCGCGACAGAATGCTGCGCGGCGTCGATATCCTCAACAACGCCGTCAAGGTGACGCTCGGCCCCAAGGGCCGCAATGTCGTCCTCGACAAATCGTTCGGCGCGCCCCGCATCACCAAGGACGGCGTCGCCGTCGCCAAGGAGATCGAGCTCGAGGACAAGTTCGAGAACATGGGCGCCCAGATGGTGCGCGAAGTCGCATCCAAGTCGGCGGATGCGGCCGGTGACGGCACCACCACCGCGACGGTTCTCGCGGCTGCGATCGTCCGGGAAGGCGCCAAGTCGGTTGCCGCCGGCATGAACCCAATGGATCTCAAGCGCGGTATCGACCTGGCGGTTGAAGCCGTCGTCGCCGATCTCGTCAAGAACTCCAAGAAGGTCACCTCGAACGAGGAAATCGCCCAGGTCGGCACCATCTCCGCCAATGGCGACGCCGAGATCGGCAAGTTCCTTTCCGACGCGATGAAGAAGGTCGGCAACGAAGGCGTCATCACGGTGGAGGAAGCCAAGTCGCTCGAAACCGAGCTCGAGGTCGTCGAAGGCATGCAGTTCGACCGCGGCTACATTTCGCCCTACTTCGTCACCAACGCCGACAAGATGCGCGTTGAAATGGAAGATGTCTACGTCCTCATCAATGAAAAGAAGTTGTCTCAGTTAAATGAATTGCTTCCCTTGCTCGAAGCCGTGGCGCAGAGCGGCAAGCCGCTTGTAATTGTTGCGGAAGACGTCGAAGGCGAAGCGCTCGCCACCCTCGTCGTCAACCGCCTGCGTGGCGGTCTGAAGGTTGCGGCCGTCAAGGCTCCGGGCTTCGGCGACCGCCGCAAGGCCATGCTGCAGGACATCGCGATCCTGACCGGTGGCCAGGCGATCTCGGAAGATCTCGGCATTAAGCTGGAGAACGTCACGCTCAACATGCTCGGCCGCGCCAAGAAAGTGATGATCGACAAGGAGAACACCACGATCGTCAACGGCCATGGCAAGAAGGCCGACATCGAGGCGCGCGTGGCGCAGATCAAGGCGCAGATCGAGGAGACCACCTCCGACTACGACCGCGAGAAGCTGCAGGAGCGTCTGGCCAAGCTCGCCGGCGGTGTCGCGGTGATCCGCGTCGGCGGCGCGACCGAGGTCGAGGTCAAGGAGCGCAAGGATCGCGTTGATGACGCGATGCATGCGACCCGCGCGGCGGTCGAGGAAGGCATCGTGCCGGGCGGCGGCGTTGCCCTGCTCCGTGCCTCCGAGCATCTCAAGGGCATCCGCACCAAGAACGACGACCAGAGGACCGGCGTCGAGATCGTGCGCAAGGCGCTGTCCTATCCGGCCCGCCAGATCGCGATCAACGCGGGCGAGGACGGCTCCGTCATCGTCGGTAAGATCTTGGAGAAGGATCAATACTCCTACGGCTTTGATGCGCAGACTGGCGAATACGTCAACCTGATCTCGAAGGGCATCATCGACCCGACCAAGGTGGTTCGTGTAGCGATCCAAAACGCGTCCTCGGTGGCCGCGCTGCTGATCACCACCGAAGCCATGGTGGCGGAGGTGCCGAAGAAGAACACCGGTGCCGGGGGCATGCCTCAGGGCGGCGGCATGGGTGGCATGGGTGGTATGGATTTCTAAATCCAACTGTTCAGCGCTCAAAAGAAAAAGAAAGGCCCGACATCGCTGCCGGGCCTTTCTGCATTAGCTACTGTCGATTTCGACGACGATAGCTGCATGGAGGTGACCGCTCTCAGGGGGTCACCGAGACGCGAACCACGCCGATTTTCGGGATTGACGTGACAATCTGGACCATCAAGAAGGCGTGGGATCCCCGCGAGCGAACTGCTCCCCTCCCCCCGCGACGCGGTAGTCAGGTTCGCTAGCTCAACAAAGTGCGGACCTTATTGGCCGCGTGATAGATTTCGATCTTGACCATCGGATAAGCCGACTTCAGTTTTCGGCCTGATTCTTCGGCTGCGTCTACGGTGTCAAATTCTGACTTAAAATGACCATCGACAATCGTGACGAACCCTTCAATAGGAGGCCGGTCGGCTCGTAATGTTTTCTTCGGCCCTGGCTCGTGGATTGAGAGAACAGGTTTTTTCATCATATCATCCTTCTAATATCGCCACGATTTTCTCTCGATCACGCTCGCAGCAGAGCCTGGGCTGGAGCAGATGGAGCAAGAACAATTGGGTTAGCAAAAGAGTTGGCTAGAATCTGTCGATGCAAATCGGGATACGGCGCCTACCACCGAATAATGATCGCGCCAGCAATCAGCAGATCCAGAAACGCTGGCACCAATATTGGAGGTACGAGCCATTCACGAAGATTGAATTTCTGGATCGACGCACTGACCGCCTCTTCCTTTGGCAGGAGTTCAAACTCTCTGTCACCGATAGACGCCAAAGGTTGGACGGTGATGCGCCGCAGCAGATACTCTTTCCCCCGCGATGTCGAGGTAAATCTCTAAAGATTGGTTAGCCAAAAACACCTCGGTTTCGTCGAAATAGGCCCGTGCCCGAAAGAGTATCGGTCGGCCCTCAGGACACGTCCATTCTGAAGGCGGCGCTGTCTACTATATCGAAAGCGCGCATAGCGCGAGGGTTGATACCTGGTGCCGGAGTATCCATATGATCGAGGAGCTTAATCGGCTCTTCGCAATAAGGCGCGTCCTGGAACGCAACGCCCTAAAAATCCACGAACGATATCTGCCAAACGGCGCGTCGCTTCGATGTGACACCTGCTGAACTCAATTTGGGTCCGTGATGTCCACCTTGTCAGCACTGCTTTTAGAGAATGGGTTGCCTAATCTCCCGGTTTTGCTGATCGAGCCGCACCGCAACCATGGGGGAGTTTGGCGCATCAAATTCAGCTACGAAACGGCCGAGTCGCTCTCCATGAACACGGTCCAGGCGTCAAAGATGGCTTCCCGCCTTTATAAGATTGGCGAGTTCGAATTAGCTGACGAGATTAACGACGCGATAAAAAACGCCATGCGCTACGCGTTAATGTGAAAATCTGCCTCGCGGTATTGGCGCTCTGTGCTCTTCGCGGAAAACGCCGGCACCACCGCCTGGCACTCTCGCCGAATTGACTCGCATTTGCACCCCGCAGAGGCGTAGACTTGCGGAATCACCGCTCCCGCCTCCCAGGCACTTTACCGGTGACAGAGAGTGTTGTGCTCCCGCCTTTTCGGGGAAGCATCATGCCGCAGCCTCAACGCCTGCCGTCCATCATTCCAATCGTTGAGCGTCCCGCCTGTCCGAAGTGCAAGGCCCCGATGATGCTCGTCAGCATCGAGCTAGCAGGTCCTGGCATCGACTTACAGAAGTTTGATTGCGCTATCTGCAATAGCGTACTTGAGTCATTTGCACCGTACGAAGATCCGATGAAGTCCAGGGGTCTGGGGCGCTGGCTTCAAGGTGATTTGCACCCGCCGAAGTAACTTACGCCGTGAGTTGACCGGCGGCCTCGCCGTGAGTCGAGGAAGTTCGCCGGGAGCCCAGGATAATGTTTTTTTCGGCTCGATGAACGTCCAACATCGGTCGGACGAAGACGATGACGTCCGAGACGACGATGAGGTGAATCATCTGCCCCGCCAGCACTGAAAGACCGGCAGGCTGCTAAGCCAAGATGACGAATAAGTTCGCGCCTCAGTCTTGCGAAGGAGCTTTCCGTGTCGATGAACGACGACAGAAGCCCGCTCTTAGATCTGATGAATTGTATTGTCTGTGACCAAGCGATGAAACTCGAGAAGGTCGATCCGGATGATCAGGGCGATGACATTATCCAATATCGGTGCAAACTGTGCGGCCGCATTGAGCGACTGCGTCTGTTTCGCCGAAGCCGCGTCTAGGGCGCGTTATTTCGTTATGGCGGGGTAGCCCCGCACTTTGAGCCAATGAGCGCAATGCTCAGTCTTCAGCCAATTTTGGGTTGATTGCTCGTCCAAGAAGCCGGTCACGTAATCGACCTTTCCCCCGGGGCAGTGGCATTTGATCTGCCAATTGTGCGAAACTTTCTCAGCTTCGAAAATTACATGAGTGTCTGTCATTTTGCGGATGTGGGCATGCGTAGCTAAACCAAGACAGAAGCCCTGCCACAACTCTCCCAATACTGAAAAATCACGCGACTACCTCGTCTAGAACGCTTCAGGAGATTGCCAGCTCGTTGACGGGCTTCATATTAATGATGTCATCATCATCGACGTTGTCGTGGATCGCCTCAAATTCTGCCGAGTTGATCTCAAGAAGCCAGCGGCTCCACTCTCGTGGATGTCCTTCAGGGGCAACGGGCTCGCCCCCTGCGGTGTATCTATACTTTGCCAAAGCCCCCATGGCTCTTTCCATCGCACGGCCGTTCTTCAGAGTTATCATGCACCTCATCTCACACCTCGCTTGTCTCGGTTAAGGGCCTTTTCTGCGCTCAGCCTCTTTCACGAGCACCGTGATACTCAAGTGAGCCTATGAAAGGCCGGCGGCAAAGGCTCGCGCACCAGTTCAGTTAGATCAAGAACCTCAGCGCTCTCCGTGACGTCTGAGAACAGGACCTCGACAAAGGGATGCTGGCGGTTGAACGCGGCGCCTCGCTGGTATTTCGTGCTCACGATCCGCTGAAGCGCTGCAAGGTTTAGCTTGCCAAGTGCATTGTATTGATCACGGAACAGACTTCGTCGTCCTCCACGAGGCTCGATAGACTCGGCCCAAACGTCCATCACCTTGCGGCCTATAAACGCCTCGACGCGTTCAGTTCCATCCTGGGCAAAAAACCGCAGCCCATCCATGTTGTGCGGTCCGTCATCGATGCTGAATTGTGTGAATGACATGGGGAATTCTCCCGTTGACGGCGTTTACTCAGATTTGCAGTTCCTCGCGGACTGCGCCTCCCTCATTGTCCCACCGCGACAAAGCCGCAACGCCCGATCTCGCATCGCTAGGCGCGTCTTCTGTCACGGGCTGTTTGCCGCGACCGGCTTCATCCTTGTGCTTGTGCAGAAATCGGGCGATCTGCCCGCGGAGCGACGCTGTCTCCAACACCTTGCCCACGGACCCGGCGGTATCGAAGATCTCCCGTTGCAGCGACGTCGGTAAGGTGTTCCATTGCATGATGACCGCCGCCCCAAGATGCCGCAAAACGTGCTCTTCTTCGGCGGCAAGGGCCGCGCCGCGAGACCGGTCCTTCTCCACAACGTGCGCGGCATTGTTATAAGCGTCCGCGAGGCCTCGCTCGTTATCCGCCAGCGAGACGAAGCGGTCCTCCAAGTCTTGAAATTTACGGCTTTCCTCAGCGCTGCCCGAACTCTTGACGAGTTCGCCGCACTCGATTGCTTTCGCGCGATACTGCCGAGATTTGAACATGCAGAGCCCTTTCGTTGGAAGTCTCCGCGCATTCCGACCAACCTCGAAGGTTGATCAGGATAGACATCGATATGGGGATCAAAGGTTCGAATAACGAGCCCCAGGGCACAAATAAGATGGCGCTGCTCGATGCCCATTCGCACGATAAGGACAACGGCGACATCACCGGCACTATTGAGGTCACCGCGTTCGTTTATGCCAGATCACCGCGATTGGGGCCGCATTCTGCTCAAAAATCAATAGGCCGTGCAATCGCGCTGCAAGGTTACGCCGCCGGACAACCTCCTTTGGAAGAACCGTCGACGAGCTTCATCCAGGGCGGCCACTGCCCTGTTGTTCAGCTCGTTAGCTAATGATGACTTGGTTCGTTCATCGGAGCCAACTAGCTGTTTTTGCTTGAACTGATGGCGCGGGTCTGCCGAGGTGAACTACCACTGAATAAGTATCGCAGCGGCGATCAACAGGGCAAACAAGATCGGCAGCAATACCGGAGGAACGAGCCACTCGCGAACACTGAGTTTGTTGGTATTCGACATATTGGACCGCTTTTTTTGTAGCGGCGGGAGCGCAACACTCTCGGTCACCGATAACAGCCGGGGGACGCGCGGTGATATGAAGGATATGGTGACCGTCCGCCGAATAACCAGTGCTAGTCGCAACTTACTTGTCGCGAGCAGGTTGTAATCCGATTCGAGAGTGACCATTTACGCCTTGGCGCCGCCGGATCGCTTCAACACCTTTTTCCCGTTGCGCGAAGCCTTAGCCCTGCCAAATCTTGCGTCGGTCAACGGCGCGTCGTTTCGGCGTACGCGTCACGGGTCAGGGCGAACCATGGTATGTCTCGATGCAAATCCTGCGCAAGCCGGCACAGAGCTTCGTGCAAACCTACATTTGATCGGACCCAATCACATGATCGAATTTCCAAATCATAGTCGTTCATATGACCGAACGCGGCGTGCCGTGCGATTTTGGGGATACGATAGCGCGATAGAGGCATCATTCTTCATAGACGAAGGCGCGCTGAGGCGAATTCAACCGGATGCTCACCCCGATGAATCGGGTTTCCTGAACGCGTTCGACTCCAATCGTGATTTGATATGCGCCGCCGCTGCTAGCGTGTACGTCCGCGGCAGCAGGGGTTCTTATGATCTGGTCGCCGCTAATTTTTGAAACGAAGACCTGCTAGTAGAGCCTTAGCCTGCTGGCGAGGCCGCTCGAGGAATGACGGAGCAAACGTGGGGATCATTTGAGAACCGCAAAAATGGTGATGGACATGAAACCGAAACAACGGGCCAAAGCAATCGCCGAGCAGCTCGAAAAGTCGGATAGGCGCGAGCGCTTATCGAGGCGGCTATCCGAGACACCGAAAACGCTATCATCGCCCGCCTCTCAGAAAAGCTCGAAAGCCAAACCGATCCACTGAGCCCGCCCAGCGCAGCCGCCATCATCCGCGAGATGCATCGTTTTTAGGTCGGAATGACCGGCCGGCGAGGTGATCCAATGAGGAGAACAGCTATCACCACGAGCCTGTCCACCGAGGTGATGAGGCGACTTCGACACTTTGGCGACTTCGTCACCGTACCGCTTGTACTCGCCCCGGCCTAGTTCGCTTTCGAAAACGGACAGTACCGACTGAGGCGGCCTTGGAGGGTTCGGAAGGATGATCGCGGCGAGACCGGGTGTTGATGATTCTCTTTGCGTTTGTCGCGGCGGGGAGGGCGATCGTCGTCTTTTATTGGCTGTACTGGACGGGCGGGTGACTGCCTATTCAAAACAGGCCACTGCAAAATTCAATTTAGGCCACGAGGGGTTAAAACAGCGCCTGGGGGCGCACAGGAACAGATCGAAAACCTAGAGACCGTCCGCGCTAAACGCACGAGAGCCGCCGGGATGTCCCTAGCGGCTCGCGCGTTGCGTAGCGATGTGGTGCGACGCGCAGCGTCGCGGGGTGGAACGTTGCGATGCGCCGAGGCGTGCCGCGTTGCCTACCGTGATGTCGATAAGTCCTACGCGTCCCATCGACTAAGCTAACGTGGCTGGTCGCGAGGCAACTTCAAGACAGCGCTACTGTCGTAGTCGTCATCTCTTTCGAATCGCGCCGAAAGAGACGCAACTGCTGGATCGCCGCACCACTATCGCTCGTTTATTAGATCATTACTCTGAGAGAGGACGCACAGCCCTCAACCTGGTACGTTCGCGGTTATGAGCCTGAAGGGGAGAGTGACATGTCAGACCCCAAAATGACAATGGAAGTGCCCCCACAAGTCCGCGACTTCGCAGTAAAGAGCGTCGACCAAGCTGAAAGAGCAATTTCGTCATTTATGGAATCGGCAAGTAAATCCGTCGCTGTGGTCCCGAGTCCGATGAATGACGCAGCACAACAGGCACTTGCAATCACCGAGAAGAACCTGAAGGCAGCCTTTGAACATGCGCGCAAATTAATGAATGCCAAGGACATAAACGAAGTGATGCAACTGCAAACCGAATTTCTGCGGAATCAGTTTGGCATAGCAACAGAGCAATCCAAGCAGATGAGCGGTGGAATTGCTTCCCCCCGGGGAAGTGTTGCCAAAGAAAAGTCTGACTTGATTTAACAACTCACGCCGCCGCGCGGTTTATGGCGACGGTCATCGAGGCCATCGCTCTCGCCTTATGTCCGCTTGGGGTCATTAGCGACTGATCCATCCCGCGCTGCTACCCGAGAAACCGGACATCTCGGCGCGCACCGGCCCGATCAATCGGCACAAAAAGCAGGGACAATGGCAGCTAGAACAAAAATGAAGGTACGCATTCGGCCTTCTTTCTTCTCCGTTTCCTTACCCCGCTCGTGCGCTGTGAGCCCCAACGTTCCAAGCTTGAAGACGATAAAGAAATGCTCGCCTTGAACGAAAGTCCGAGCAGGTCTGCCAGTGTCATTGCTTGCATCCTTACTCAGAAGGAAACCGCAACGAGGGTGATTTGCGCAAAGGATTCGGAAAGGTTGACGCTCGTGGGAAATGAAGAAGTGCTCCGCACCAGCAGCATGATAAAGATTGGGCGCCTTTCAACCTCGCCATCGCTTGGGCGCGGCGCGCGGGGAACCGCGGGTCAACCTGAAGTCTCTCGCGCGGGAGCTTTGCGCACTTGATTTAAATCAACCTCCCCGCTCCAGACGGTTGCAATGTATGAGGGCGGCCAACCGGGTTTCGCAAATGCCCATGACTGGTCCTATTTCAGATGGGATCATCCTACCCTTTGGGCATTTGGCATCGTAATCCGTGTGGGGATCGTCTACCGCATTTGTCTGAGTTAATGGGCGGCTCGCTACTGCTCGCAGGAGCCTGCCAAAAGAGGATACGAGCCATGTCGAACTACGATCAAAATACAGCGTCGCCCGGGTTGTCCGCGACCGGCGAGATAACGATAGACGTTGGCCTTCGCGCTTTCATGCTGCGCGTGTACAATTACATGGCAGCGGGCGTGGCCTTGACCGGCTTTGCCGCGTTTTTGACCTACCAGTTCACCGGCCCCGAATTGCTTCAAAGTCCGCTGATGTGGGTGTTCGTGCTGGCACCGCTGGGACTGGTGTTCTTTATCAGTGCGCGAATTAACACGATGTCTGTGGAAGCTGCGCGAGGATGGTTTTTCCTCTACGCGGCCCTTGTCGGGATTTCATTGTCGACCATTTTCCACATCTATACGCAGTCCTCAATCACGCGGGTGTTCTTTATCTCGGCGGCGGCTTTCGGCGCGCTCAGCATCTGGGGTTACACTACCCAGCGAAACTTGTCGGGATTCGGCACTTTCCTGTTTATGGGTCTGATCGGCATCATTATCGCAAGCCTAGTCAATTTGTTTCTGAGATCGAGCGGGCTAGATTGGATGCTTTCCATTATCGGCGTCGGCGTCTTTGCGGGTCTCACGGCCTACGATACCCAACGGATCAAGGGGATGTACGACCGCGGCGATGATGCCACTTCGGCCGGCCGCAAGGCTGTGATGGGCGCGCTGTCGCTCTACCTCAACTTCATCAATCTGTTCATGATGATGCTGCGCCTAATGGGAGGCCGACGCTAGAAGTACGACCGATACTCGCGCGCTACCGGGCTCGCGCCGACATCGCCACGGCTGCTTCTGCTTCGGGTCATTCGCGACTGAGCCAGCCGGTCCTACCTGCCATTTGATGTCCGCTTCCCTCCGAAAGATGGGGTAATCGGCCGGGCCAGCTTGTGGATAGCTGAAGATTTTAGGTGCTGCGCTTCAGGCTGATGGTGAAACGAGGTCCGTAGTGACGGCCTCAAGCATCAGAAGGAGAAGCGCAGCATGGACTATTTTGCGGGACTGGACGTTTCGGTCAAGGACACGAGCGTCTGCATTGTGGATGACACTGGCAGGATCATATTGGATATCCCGTTGGCTGTCGTGCTGGTCGCGATCTCCATTGCCGTCATTCGCAGGAAATCGGCGCTACTAAGGTTTTGGTGCCCAAGCATTTCGGGCATTCGAAAGTGCGCAAATCGAAACCCGGTCTTTCAGGCTCGATGAGCCGCAATACCATCATCTCCCCGCATTTTTGGCAACGAGGACTCTTGATAACGTTCACGAACACTGCGTATCCCCCAATAGGCAGTTGCACCCATTGGACGCGCTTTGCGCAAATCCCGTGTTCTGAACGTGACGGATGTTTGGAAAAGTGCTGGAGCAATCACGAAACGTTTTTTCAAATTTGCACAATGTTGCCAGCTTCAAAACTCAATCGTCTGCCAAAAGTTTGGGGTCCACACTGTTATTCTGGGAGACCTTCTTTATGCGATCCAAACTTGCAATCTCTGCTCTTGTCGTTACGTCGCTCTTCGGCTCGACACTCATTGCGTCTGCTCAAAACCAACCCGCGCCCGGCGCGTCCAACGAAGGAACCATCAGTCCCGGCGCTACCCCCGGCAAGAAAACCCAAAAGGGTTCGACCACAGGGTCGACCACGCGCAGCGGGGCCAACAAAGGCGGCGCGGCGCCATCGGATCAAGACAACGCTGGTTCCGGGGCCGATACCATGGCTGCTCCGAAAAGCGGTAGCAGATATTGACATTGTTTTCGGAGGCGGATGTCACCCGGCCCCGGCGCAATCCGGGGCCTTTACCTTTTTTATGGATGCGAGTTCGCATCGTCTGAACAGTCGCCCGATCTCCCGCCCCGTCTGACGCACGCGCGAAACAGCCGACCCCCAAACGTGCCCTCACATATTCGAAGAACGCGCGAAGGCGTCATCACGATTCCCTCAACGTCCAGAATGCTGCAATGGGTCATTCGCGACTGAGCCGGCCGACCCGGCCCGCAATTGATGTCCGCTTCTCTCCAAAAGCGACCTAATTGTTGGCGAATGCGAAATGTCGCAAAGGGCCATGAGCAGTCATTCCGGTTTTCCGCCAGCGGCCAAGAGCCCGCAGGGTCAGCGACAATTTGCGAGCCCCAACGCCGGGCGCGACTGCGGTTGAGAGTGTTGACCTCAGAGATTTTGTCGCTTTTGTCGTCGTCGGATCGCTTCTGATCATGGCAGATCTGAACGACAATATGGTGCTTCCGGCCGAGCTGATGAATCTGCAGATGCAGTATTGAAAAGCGTCGTAGCTCTTGTGCTGCCATATCCTGCCGGATGCCAGACGAGGTTAATAGCTGACCCTGGCTCCCGATCCAGCGTCAGTTCAGAAACGCTTAAGAATTCTTTCAGCGCAGTTTCAGGACTTCCGGCCGGTCCGGGCTCAGATTTGGCTCCCGTAATTGAGCGCTCTTTCCCAAGGACTTCTCGCTTGTGGTTTACTCGCGCCGGTGCAACCGAACATCGCTGAATGAAAGTGCACGAACCCTAGTCACAACCGTAAGGAGGATAAAATGTCCAAACGATATGAAGAGGAGCAATGGCGCATCGAACATGCAGATAATGCCACTATCACCTTCACAATCGCACTACATGGCCCTCATGCTTGGGAAATGCGGATGGAAGATAGTCGCCGCTATCACAGCATCAGCCATGGGTGGGCCACTGAGGATCCGCACGTTTGGGAAAGTACCATCGCGCCCGTGCTGGGTCAGTTTTTCGTCAAAAGTTAACGCCCGGCCTTCCGATACAAACAATACCAATCGATGATGGGCGACATCGCTGCGATACCGAAAGCAAGTATGGTGGCATCGACTGACTACCCGTAAAGAACGCCGAGGAGACAGAGTATGTCAGCGTTGGAACGATTCGCCGTGAATGCTGCTGAGAAGCTGGAGCCGGTGCGACGCATTGCGGTGCTGGGCGCTCCCATCAACGTGGGTGCCTCGCAGCGCGGGACCCTGATGGGGCCGGCGGCGCTTCGCACGGCCGGTCTTCTGGCCCTGCTCGAAAGTCTCGGATTCGGCCTGACCGATCATGGCGATCTTACCGTTGCCGAGATGCCCGACCTCGCCGATCCGCCGCCTGTTAACACCAATCACTATCGGGAAATTCAGCGCTGGACCCGTGCGCTGAGCCGACAGGGCTATGAGCTCGCGCGATCCGGCGCAATCCCGATTTTTCTCGGTGGCGATCACTCACTGTCGATGGGCTCAGTGAACGCGGTATCGCGACACTGGCAGGAAGTCGGTCGCGAGCTGTTCGTGCTGTGGCTGGATGCGCATGCCGACTACAACACCCCTTCCACGACGCCGACCGCCAACATGCACGGGATGGCGGCGGCATTTCTGTGCGGCGAAGGTGGCCTCGATAGTCTGTTGGGGAACGAGCCCCGCGCGTCGATCAGTCCCGATCGGCTGAAGTTGTTTGGCACCAGATCAATCGACAAGTTAGAACAGGACCTGTTGCGCGCGCGCCGCGTTAGCGTCGCGGAAATGCGCGAGATCGACGAGTTTGGTGTCGAGGTGTTGATCCGCCGGTTCATCGAACATGTGCGCGCCCGCGACGGCGTGCTGCATGTCAGTTTCGACGTCGATTTTCTCGATCCTGCCGTCGCGCCGGGAGTTGGGACGACGGTGCCGGGCGGCGCGACTTACCGCGAAGCGCATCTGATCATGGAGCTGCTGCACGAATCCGGGCTGGTCGGATCCGTCGATATTGTCGAACTCAATCCATTTCTGGACGAGCGCGGCAGGACGGCGCGGATTGCGGTCGAGCTGATCGGCAGTCTGTTCGGCCAGCAAATCACGAATCGAGGCAGCCCCTGGCCATCTGCCGCGGCTTCTGCTGTTTGCTATCCTCGCCTATCGCGTTCAGGCGGACCGTCTCGGCGATCTTGTAAAGCGCAAACCGCACTTTCAGCGAGCCCTCCTGAGAGGCGGTCGGGGCTCGTCCGCAGGCTGGTTCGGGCCCGCAACGACATCGATGCCAGAGGCGAAACCTGATCGACCACGCACAGGGTAGCGCCTTGAGTAACGAGGACTCGGTGTACGTAACCATCCTTTTCCAGAACAGCTTTCTTATAGAAAGGAGGCAGTCATGTTGCTTCATCTGCCAATCCTAGTCCTGGCAACGCTTTCACCTGTTGCTGTTTCCGATACGGTGCCGACCTTCGACATAAAGAGTGCCGCTATGAGAGCGGATCCGCCGCCAATGTTGAGCAGTGCTTGAGAGACGAGGCGGCAGCGCTGGGGCAGCTCAAGACGGAATGGGCGCAGTCTGTCGGTGCCGAAAAGCGGTCCTGCATGGTCACGACGCAAATCGGCGGCTTCGGAAGCTATGTCGAGCTGCTGACCTGCTTGGAAATGGCGGGAGGCGTTACGAGCGCCCCGGGCCCCTCGCGCTGACGCTCCGCAGGGTCAAGGCTCGGCCGGTCAAGTCCATGTTGGCCCTGATCGCGTGGTCGAAGATTAGCCATTGCACCGAGCGCATATTGCTGCAGTGAGGTTGGCGGCTTCATATAATTGTTTGCTGCACTGCATGAGTCTGCCAAGCCATGATGCGTCGGCGCGCCAACAACGGCAGCGTTCTGCATGGCGCTTTTCAGTTCTTCGCTACCCGCGAAGGCGTGTGAGGCTTCGACCTTGCGGTCACCGTGATGTCGTTGGGACTGTCGGAGGGGTCACCGACAGACCGGTTGTCGGGTTACTCCGGCAATCCTGCCTTGCGCAGGCTCTCAATGAAGCGGACGCGGTCCTCCGCCCGCCGGAACGGCGGCGCTACCCGGTCAAGATTGCCAAGCCTCAACGCGGGATCGACCTCGCGCAAGCAGGCCATCGCTGCCCGCGCTTCGACCATCCGATCCGAAAGAGCATTGGCACTCGCCGCCACCCGCAGTGCCGTGGCCCAGTTCGGTTGCTCGTGGAGGGCCTTGGTCGCCCAGGATATCGCCTCGTCGCAACTGCCGGCAAAGGCAT
>Ga0210408_10003703_pt1 | contig 13966 bp, 10 predicted proteins | sample IncBWH4MmetaG_FD_155471 | JGI IMG/M metagenome (GOLD analysis project Ga0210408, IMG submission 155471) | Forest soil microbial communities from Barre Woods Harvard Forest LTER site, Petersham, Massachusetts, United States - Inc-BW-H-4-M | ecosystem: Environmental > Terrestrial > Soil >...
GCCGGGATCCTCCCCGGACTTGACTAGCGCGCGCATCTACGAGACCGGCGCCAAGGTGATCTCCGACGACAAGCGGGCGGAGGCCACGATCGCGGTCTACGACATCGTGCGTCATAACGTTTTTGTGGCGCTCACCAACGCAATCGCAACGGAGGCCGGCGAGGTCCACAGCCGGGGCGTCGAGCTTGCCGGCGCGGTGCGCCCGATCGAAAATCTGAAGCTTTGGGGCAATGTCGCATTCACGCAATCGCAATTTGGCGATTTCGACGTCCAGACCGGCAACACCGTGCCCAATGTCGCGCCCGTGATCATCAATACCGGCGCGTCCTATCGGTTCGAGAGTTGGCGTTGGCCGGTCGAAATCGGCGGCTCACTGCGGCATGTCGGACAGCGTTTTGTCTCTCAGGACAATCTGACCGTCATGCTGCCTTTCACCACCGCCGACCTCTTCGCCTTTGTCGACATTCCCGGCAGGGATTTGTCGTGGCAAGGCCTGGAGAAGATGCGCCTAGGCTTCCGCGTGCGCAACCTGACCAATGCGCTCTATGCCCAGTACGCCGATCCCGGGTTGAACGATTCGGTGCTGCTCGGCGCGCCACGAACCTTTGAGCTGTCCGCCTCCGCAAGGTGGTGAACGTCGGAAGCCGTCGCATGCGCGTTCTGATAACACTGCATCGCTGGTGGGGCGTGGCGTTCTGCCTGTTGTTCGCGGCGTGGTTTGCATCTGGAATCGCGATGCATTTCGTGCCATTTCCGGCGCGGATTGGCGTCGAGCGCCTTGCCGGATCGGTGGCGATCGATCGCGACAAGGTCCGTCATGGTCCGTCTGAAGCTGTCGCCGCGAGCGGCATCCAGGATGTGTCGCGGGTGCGTCTTGTGGGACGGCGCGATGGTCCGGTCTATCTCATCTCCGGACCGTCGGCAGCGCGTGTCCTTCGTGCTGCCGATCTTGGAGACGGCGGCGTTCGCTCCGAGCGAACGGCGCTCGACATCGCGATCGCTTGCGCGCGGCTACGCGGGCTCGACACCGCACATGCCGGCGCAGCCGAGCAAATATCTTACGATCAATGGACGGTATCGGGAGAGTTCGATTCCGATCGCCCGCTTTATCGCGTCCCGCTTAACGATGAGAGCGGCGCCGAGCTCTACGTGTCCGCGACGACCGGCGACGTCGTTCTCGTCGCCACGCAAAGAGCACGGGCGCTGAACTATGTTGGCAGCGTCGTGCACTGGCTCTATCCGGCGAGCCTGCGTCATCACAAATGGGCCTGGAGCACGCTGATGTGGTGGCTCTCGCTGGTTGCAACGATCGGCGCGATCTTGGGCGTCACCATCGGCCTGTTGCGTTTGAGCCGCGCGAGCCGTCGCGTGTCGCCAGCCTATCGCGGCTTGCAGGCCTGGCATCATCGCTTAGGCTTGGCTTTTGCGCCCTTCATCCTGGGCTGGATCCTCAGCGGCTTCCTGTCGATGGATGACGGCCGATTGTTCTCCACCGGCGCGACGGCCGCCGACGCGCTCAAGCTGGCAGGCAGGCCGGCATGGGACCGCTTGCCAGCCGATGTGATGCATCCCGCAGCCCCGGCGGCGATCGAAATCGAATGGTTCGCGCTCGCTGGACATATCTATCGCCGCGAGCGGGACGGTCCTCATGAGCAGCGGCTATCTCTCACGGTGACTGCGACGGAGACGGCGCCGGCCTCGCGGGCGTTTCTCCGAGCGGACGAACTCGACTCCACCGCCAGGCAGCTTGGCGACGATTGCCAACATGCCTCCGCCGTCGGCGCCGATGACGCCTATCTTGCGAAACCGGCGCTGCCGGAGGCACCGGTATTTCGTATCGTCTGCGGCAGCACATGGTACGAGATCGATGGTGCGACGGGCGCGCTATTGGACCGGCTCGATCCATCGCGTCGCGCCTATCGCTGGCTTTTCGGCGGACTGCACAGGCTTGACTTCCCGCCGCTGCGGTCCTCGCCATGGCTGCGCACGATTGCGATCGTCGCGTTATGCGCAGGCGGCTTGGCCTTCAGCCTTACCGGCGTCGTGCTCGCCTGGCGAAGGCTATGGGCGAGTGTCGGCGAGCCTTTCGAGGACAATGGTGCCGCGAGGAGACGAGCGCCGTGAAAACGACGCCTTTGACATGGCTCGCATAATCTCGCATCTTTTCTGTGGGGCGCCAGAATAAATATTCACGCAGTTGTCATGGGAGTACACGCTATGGGTGGCCGGTTCGCGATCATATGTGCAGTCATCGGGGTGTTTTGGGTTACGACGGGCGGCACCGTTTCAAAAGCGGTCGCCTCCGATATTATTGAGGAGTGGGCAAACGTGAAGACGCCCGCTGCCCCGGAGCTCAAGCCGGTGACCGTTGATCCAAAGACGACGGCGCTGCTTATGGGCGACCTGGTGACCCCGCTTTGCGGCAAGCGGCCGCGCTGCGTGGCCGCGATTCCTGCGATGAAGAAGCTCGTTGACGAAGCGCGCGCGGCAAAGGTCGCGGTGATCTACAGCCTGCCACCTAACACGGCGACTGCGGATATCATACCCGATGTTGCCGCGGCCGCCGATGAGCCGTCCGTGCAGTCTGGCGTCGATAAGTTTTTCAAGACCAATCTGGAACAGATCTTGAAGGACAAGGGTATCCAAACTGTCATCCTAGTCGGCACCTCGGCGGAGGGCCTCGTGACCTATACCGGCGGCGAAGCCGCATTGCGCGGATTCAATGTTGTCATTCCGGTAGACGGGATGGCGTCGGTCGAAGCATTTGCGGAGCAATACGTGGCTTGGCACATGACCCACGCACCGATCGTCTCCCCCAAGGTGACGCTGACGCGGACCGGCATGATAAAGTTCTAGTCGCAGCTGTTGGCACAAAGCGGACCCAAAAGGATGTCTGCTTTGATGCCGCTGTTGACTCTACTCTGCCCGTGCCGCGCGGCGCAGCGATTGCGGCGGCTGGCCGAAGGCGCGGATGAAGGCGCGGCGCATCCGTTCCGGATCGCGGAAGCCGGTTACTTGCGCGACGCGCTCGATTGCTTCGGACGACGACTGCACGCGCGCCCGCGCCACCTCGATTCTGAGCCGCTCGATCGCCTTCGACGGCGTGGTGCCGGTCTCGGCAATGAAGGCGCGCGCAAAATGCCGCGAGCTCATGCCGGCCCGCTCGGCGAGATCTTCGACCGTAAGCTTCGCGTCGAGATGCTCGCGCGCCCAGCTGAGTAGCGGGGCGAACCGCCCGCTCGGCGCCTTCAATTCCAACAGCTGCGAAAACTGCGATTGTCCGCCGCTGCGCCGGTTATAGAGCACGAGCTGGCGCGCGGTTTTTTGCGCGACCTCCTCGCCAAAATCCTCCGTCGCCATCGCCAGCGCAAGATCGATGCCGGCGGTGATCCCGGCCGAGGTCCAGATGTCGCCGTCGCGAACGAAGATCTGGTCGGCCTCCAGCTTCACCTTCGGATAGGATTTGAGAAAATGCCGGGTGCGCTGCCAGTGCGTGGTGGCGCGGCGGCCGTCGAGCAGGCCGGCCTCGGCGAGGACATAGGCGCCGGAGCAGACGCTGGCGACGCGGATGCCGCGCTTGGCCATCGCGCGCACGAAGCCAAGCGTTTTCTTGCATGTCGCCGCCGTGCCGACCCCCTCGCCTCCCGCCACGATCAAGGTGGTGATGGCGGGCGACGGCCGCAAACCGCGCGCCAGCATCTCGACACCGGACGAGCTTCTAACCGGCCCGGGCGTTTCCGCCAGCAAGCGGATGGCGGGAGTAACATTGTGGCTTGCGAAGCGGCCGGCGATCTCGAACACCGAAATCGGCCCGGCGGCGTCCAAGATCTGGAAATCGGGATAGATGAGAATGCCGATCATGGTCAGGTCCTTAAACGAGGGAAATACGCCATTTCGGACAGGAGGCCATCATGCCAGGATGACCAGGTCAAGCTCATTTTGGTCAAACTCAATTTGGAGGCCTCCCTGATGTCGACACCGCTGCAGATCGGCGTTGTGATCTTTCCACGGGTAACCCAGCTCGACCTCACCGGCCCGGTGCAGGTGTTTTCCGGCGTGCCCGGCGCAAAAGTGCATCTGATCTGGAAACGGATCGAGCCGGTCGCAAGCGATGCCGTACTCACGCTGACGCCGACCATGACGTTCGCCGACTGTCCGCAGCTCGACGTCGTCTGCGTGCCCGGCGGATTCGGCACCGACGACATGGTCAACGACGAGGAGATGCTCGCTTTCCTCCGCCGCCAGGCAGCGGGCGCAAAATACATCACCTCGGTGTGCACGGGATCGCTGGTATTGGGCGCGGCCGGCCTGCTTAAGGGATATCGCGCGGCGACGCATTGGAGCGCGATGGAATTACTAGGGGAGTTCGGCGCCGCGCCGACCCACACCCGCGTCTGCGTCGACCGCAACCGCATCACCGGCGGCGGCGTCACCGCGGGCATCGACTTCGCACTGACCCTGGTCTCGCTGCTCGTCGATCGCAGGACGGCGGAGGCGATCCAGCTCGGGATGGAGTACAATCCGGCGCCGCCGTTCAACGCGGGCTCGCCCGATACCGCGCCCAGCGAAACTGTCACCATGATCCGGGAACGGATTTCGCGCATGCGCAACATGGACGCGATTCATCGTGCCGCCGCGCGGGTGGCATCACAGGAGCTCGCGTAAGCGTACAAAGAAAAAGGCCGCCCGGTTTCCCAGACGGCCTTTCCTGTCTCACGGCAGCCACACATTGACGGGCGATTTCAGAACCTCTGCACCGGGGGCCTATTTCCCGGCCGTGTCCTACTCGGTGGCCGCTGCATATCGGGACAGTCGCGACTGGAGCCCGAACCGACGCAATGGCGTCCCATCTCCGTAAGATGAAATGATTAAGCTCCGGCGACGCGGAAAGCACAAGGACGCTCTCGTTGATGTCCCCGCTGTTACCGTTGTCCACAGCCGGTTATTCCGGGACGCGCCTCTTGGCGCGGGCCCGGAATGACGGTGAGTGGTGTTCAGCTGCCCGGCGTCCACGGCTCGTAATCGCCGGTGGCCGCGGGCCTGCGGCCGCTCGCGAGCGTCGAGCCGGACGGCCGGTAGGCCGCAGGCGTGCCGGTCATGTTCGGCACATGCGGCTTCTCCCATTCGCGCTGCGCGTAGTTCTCCTCGGTCGGCGGCACGTCCACGGTGTGATGCATCCAGCCGTGCCATTCAGGCGGAATGCGGCTCGCCTCGGCTAGGCCGTTGTAGATCACCCAGCGCCGCTCGAAATGCAGCGTCGGATCGATCTTGCCGCCGCGGGTGCGATAGTAGCGATTGCCCTCGTCGTCGGTGCCGACCAGTTCGCCGAACCGCCAGGTCCACAATTGGGTGCCAAAGGTCTGGCCGTTCCACCATGTGAATAGCTTGAGAAGGAACTGTTTCATGCGGCTATCGCCCCTTTGCTGCCGGCCCTGATGCCATCCGCGGGCAAAATTGTCCAGTAACGCCGGCCCCCTCGGGCGGCGGAATGTCGCGGATTCCGCGCGGGTCCGCTCATGCGGCGTTCATCTCTGAAACCGCAGTCTGCACACAAAGCATCGCGGCCAGGGAACATCCGTCTCGTCAGGCGGTTAGCTCATATCCCGCGACATGGAGATCACGACAATGTTGAGCACGAAGATGTTGAGTACGGCTGCGGCCCTTGCCCTGCTGGCGCCGGTGGTGACGCCGAGCGCAAGCTTCGCGGAAGGAAAATTCGGCCGCGGTGGAGCGGCGTTCCACGCTTATGGCGGCGGCGCACCGGCAGCGCGATTTGCAGCCGGTGCCCCGGCGATGCGCCCCGCCGGCGGCGCTGTGTGGAGCGGCGGCCGCACCACCTGGAACGGCGGCGGCGACTGGCGCGGCCATCGCCACGACCACGACCGCGGCTTCATACCCGGCGCGGTGGCCGGCGCCGTGATCGGCGGCGCGCTCGCCTCCGGCCCCTACGCCTACTATGGCGGGCCAGGTTATTACGACGCGCCGGCCTATTACGACGATCAGTATGTCGACGACGGCGCGGTCGCCGTTGTTGCAGCGCCGGTTGGCGATGATTCCGTCGCCTATTGCATGCAGAGGTACCGTTCCTACGATCCCGCCTCGCAAACCTATCTCGGCAATGACGGCTATCGGCATCCCTGCCCGTAACCGAAGGATCAAAAGCACGGCCCCGCCATTGTGTCAGTTCAGTGGGGGGTGACGGGGCCGTGCATGGGCCGCCTCTTTGCGGGGGGTTGCGCGGCCCGATCCGAAACCGCCAGCGCAGCGAAACTAATCAGTCGATTGGCACGAGCCGTTCGTCCCACCGCGCCGCAAGGTTCTTGATCCGATTGAAATTCAGGATCGCGGGGTCACCTTCGCGGACGATGGTCGCACGCTTGCGCTCTTTGGGCGGCAAGGTCATCGCGCGCGATACTGCCGAGCGCAGTTTCATCGTGCCGTGATCTGTCAGGGTGACGAATTCTTCCGGGTCCAATTCTTCCGGGGTCAGGGCCATGGGTCCACGCCTACGCTAAAGGCTGGCTCGCAAGCCAGCACACGCGCCCCGAAATGCCCGACTCCTGGGATAGACCAGCTTGGTTAATAGGTCGTTGATGGAGCGCATCCGGTAAGGATCCGGTGCGGCTATTCCTTGGCCACGCTGGCTTCCTTGGGCGCGCTGGCTTCCTTGGGCGCGCCGGCGTCTTTCATCTTGAGCGCTTGCTCCAGATTTTCCTTCATCGTTTCATTGGCCGGTTCGAGCTGGGTGGCGCTGCGAAACTCGGCGATGGCATCGTCGATCTTGCCCTGCTCGCGCCAGATCATGCCGAGATTGTTGTGCGCCCAGGCGTAGGCCGGATCGATTTCGCTGGCGCGCCGATATTCGGCAATGGCGTCGTCCAGCGTGCCGGCCGCGCCCGCCTGTTGCTTGAGCGTGTCGCCGACACTGACGTGGAGGATCGCAACATCGCGGGTGACCTTGGTGCAATCGATCGCGGTACGATATTCGGCGAGCGCCAAGTCGAGATTGCCGCGCTTCTTCAGGATCGCGGCCAGATTCCAGTGCGCATACACATATTTCGGATCGACCTGGATGGCCCTGCGATATTCGGCGACCGCGTCATCGACATCGCCCTGGCTGGACAGCGCGAGGCCGAGATTGTTGCGCGCCAGCATGTAATGCGGATCGACCGCAATGGCATGGTGATATTGCTCGATGGCATCAGCGTGCTTTTGGCCGGGCTTGGACCGCGCGAACATCGCATAGCCCATATTGTTGTAGGCGACCGCCGATTTTGGATCCATGGCGATGATGCGCCGATATTGCGCGATCGCTTCATCGTAGCGGCGTTGACGCTCCAGCGCGCGGCCCAATTCGTTGTGCGGCTCCGGATTGCTCCAGTTCAGGCTGACGGCCGTGCGGAACATTTCTTCCGCCTCGACATATTTATTCCGATCGAAGAAATAACGTCCTTTCAGCACATAAGCCTGCTGCACATTGAGGTCCGACGCCTCCCGGCGGGCGATGATCTCATCTGCCTTCAGAATGGCCTGCTCCGGGTGATCGCGATACAGCGCGATCGCATTGATAAAGGGCTGCATGTTCTCGGTGATGGCAGGCGCGGCATTCTTCAGCAGTTCGTCGGGGTTGTCGGAATCGAATCCGCCGCCAAAGACCTGCCGCCCGTCGACCCGGATGCGCAACGCGTATTTGTCACGATAGAGGATCTCGCCGGTGATCGTTTGCCCGCTGCTGTAGTGCAAGACGCTGCGAATCGACGAGACGATCGCATTGAGCGAAAGTCCGATCTGCGGAACCACGAAATCCGGCAGTTCATCGCGTGCTGAAATGTTCAACGCCTCGAGCGAGTGACTCGCTCGGTTGGCGTCGGCATATTGGTTGAGCGCGTCGCGCAGGCGATGGCTCGCTACTTCCGACGTGTAGCCGCTGTCGGCGAGCATCTTCGGCACCGAGATCGGCTCGATGGTGACGACGTTGCGCGTCACCTCGCGCACAATGAGCACAGCGATCACGAGCGAAAGCCCAACCCAGGTCAGTGCGACGAGGTTGGCGATGGTCGCCGTTCTCGCGATCCAGCCGAACGCGGACTGAAAATATGCTTTTAAATTGAGCAAAAAGGAAAGCACTTGCGCCACGGCCGATCTCCGCCGGTTGTCACGCACCCAATAGGCAACTCTAGCACGATGGGGCGGGCGGCAGATAGTGAACTGTTTCACACCTTGCGCGGTCATCACCGCGCAGCCAGCACAACACCCGCGAGCGTGAAGACCAATGCGGCAATTTGACCGGGGCCAAGTGGCTCGTGCAGCGCGACGCTTGAGGCCACGACGCCGATCACCGGCACCGCCATGGTGCCGATCGCAGCGACCGAGGCCGGCAGCCGGGCGAGTGCTGCAAACCAGCTGGCATAGGCGACGCAGAATTGAATGACCGTCATATAGGCCATCAGCGCCCAGCCGAGCGAGGACAGCGCCTCGATACGCGGATGCTCGAACCACAGGCCCGCCAGCGCCACCGGCACGCAGCCGAGCCCGATCTGCAGCGCCGAGGATGAGATCAAGGGCATCGCCAGCGGCAGACGCTTGGCGGTAATGGTGCCGAGCCCGAAAATGAAAGCGCCGACCAGCACCATGGCGATGCCCGGCAACTTGTCCACGCTGGCCTCAAAGCCGTCGGCGCCGGTCAGCGCTGCAATGCCGGCGAACGCCATCAACAGTGCGAGGATTCGCGTCACCGACATCCGTTCGCGCAACAGCGGCCAGGCGAGCAGCGCGGTCCAGATCGGCATCGTGTAGGCGAGCACCACGGCCTCGTTGGCGGGAAGCCAGAGCAGCGCCAGCCCCATCAGGATCATCCAGGTCGTGACGTTGAGAAAGGCCGACAGCAACAGCCGCGGCCATTGCCCGGCCGGCACACGCAGGCTTTCCCCCCGCGTCAGCGCGAGCGCAGCCAGGAGCGCGCCGCCGACCACCCCGTTCAGGCCGCGCGTCGACAGCGGCGGCCATTCGGTCAGGATGTACTTCATGATCGGCCAGTTGAGCCCCCAGCCCACGGAGGTGATGGCGAGGAACATCAGGCCCGCGGGGGAGATTCGCGCCCGCGCGGCGGTCGGCTTCGATTCTGTCATGGAGGGGGTAACCGGCAGGGAATCGGCGGCAGCTTGCCGCCTATTGCAGCGCAAGACCAGCGAGGCGCGGGCATGCCTGCCGGTGGCCTTGCGTGAGTCTCGAAAAGTGCAATGGCTGAGCGCGAATAAATACTTCCCTGTGAACAGCGGGGCGAAGCCAAAATCCACACCCTCAAGAATCTTTTTTTCGCTTGGGATTCCCTGAGGACTCACTGATACTTGGGCCCATCACAGGCGCGGCACCGACCCCTGTTTTCCCCCTCTTTCCACCATATTTAGTATTTGATTCAGATTCTCGTACTAGTCCTTGACGGGTGCAACGGAGTTGTCCTAGCTTTCTTCCTGTTCGGCGCGAGTGTGTTTGGGTCCCCGCCGGTCGCTCCCAAAGGGTTCCAAAACGACCACTCCGTCCGCAGGTCGCGGCCACGGATGCGGGGTTTTTGCGCCCCGAATTTGGACCTCTGCGGGGCGCCAAACCAGCAACTTCACGCTGGTGCCGGATGGCACCCGCGTGAAGTGCAAGAGGGCCGGAACCGGCCCATGCAAAATGAGCCGGAATTGGCTCAAACGGGGTGACGGGTTGGGGCGTTGAACTGGGCCGGACCACCGGCTTTCGCGTGCGGACGATCGAGCCACAGCCATGCTGTGGCGGGAGGTTCGCTCAAGGGAACAACAGCCGGCCGCCGCCTGCGGTCCGGTCAAAAACAATGGGGCACGACCATGCGAATCGAACGACGCAACACCACCCAAGGCCACTCACCCTACGACACGATTGATTTCAGATTGACGACATCTGAAATCCGCAATCCTGACGGCTCGGTGGTGTTTCGCCTAGAAAACGTCGAAGTGCCCCAGTTCTGGTCGCAGGTCGCCTCCGACGTGCTGGCGCAGAAGTATTTTCGCAAAGCCGGCGTCGCCGCGCGCTTAAAGAAGGTCGAGGAAGAGACCGTGCCGTCGTGGCTGTGGCGCTCGGTGCCTGATGTCGAGGCGCTGGCCGACCTGCCGGAGAAGGAGCGCTATGTCAGCGAACTCTCCGCAAAACAGGTGTTCGATCGCCTCAGTGGCTGCTGGACCTATTGGGGCTGGAAGGGCGGCTACTTCTCGAGCGAAGAAGACGCGCGCGCCTTCTTCGACGAGCTGCGCTACATGCTCGCGAAGCAGATGGTGGCGCCGAACTCGCCGCAATGGTTCAACACCGGGCTGCACTGGGCCTACGGCGTCGATGGCCCGGGCCAGGGCCACTATTACGTCGACTGGAAGACCGGCAAGCTGACGCGGTCGAAGTCGGCTTACGAGCATCCGCAGCCGCACGCCTGCTTCATCCAGGGCATCGAGGACGACCTCGTCAACGAGGGCGGCATCATGGATTTGTGGGTGCGTGAGGCCCGCCTGTTCAAATATGGCTCCGGCACCGGCTCCAACTTCTCGCGCCTGCGCGGCGAAGGCGAACGCCTTTCCGGCGGCGGCCGCTCGTCGGGCCTGATGAGTTTCCTCAAGATCGGCGACCGTGCCGCGGGCGCGATCAAGTCCGGCGGCACCACGCGCCGCGCGGCCAAGATGGTCGTGGTCGACGCCGATCACCCCGACATCGAGACCTATATCGATTGGAAGGTGAAGGAGGAGCAGAAGGTCGCAGCCCTCGTCACCGGCTCCAGGATCAACCAGAAACATTTGAAAGCCGTGCTGAAAGCCTGCGTCAATTGCGAAGGTTCCGGCGACGACTGTTTTGACCCTGAGAAGAACCCGGCGCTCCGGCGCGAGATCAAGCTCGCGCGCCGCGCGCTGGTAGCGGACAACACCATCAAGCGGGTGATCCAGTTCGCGAGGCAAGGCTACAAGGACATCGATTTTCCGGTCTACGACACCGACTGGGATTCGGAAGCCTATCTCACGGTCTCCGGCCAGAACTCCAACAATTCGGTCTCGCTGAAGGACGACTTTTTGCGCGCCGTGGAGACCGATGGCGATTGGAATCTGATCGGCCGCACCAACAAGAAGGTGACAAAAACGCTCAAAGCCCGCGAGCTCTGGGAGAAGATCGGTTACGCCGCCTGGGCGTCCGCCGATCCCGGCCTGCATTTCAATACCACCATGAACGACTGGCACACCTGCAAGGCCTCGGGCGAGATCCGCGCCTCCAATCCCTGCTCGGAATACATGTTCCTGGACGACACCGCCTGCAATCTGGCGTCGGCCAATTTGCTGACGTTCTATAACGTGGAGGGCAAGCGCTTCGACGTCGAGTCCTACGAGCATCTCTGCCGGCTCTGGACCTTGGTGCTCGAAATCTCCGTGATGATGGCGCAGTTCCCGTCGAAAGAGATCGCAAATCTCTCCTACGAATTCCGCACGCTGGGGCTGGGCTTTGCCAATATCGGCGGGCTGTTGATGACCATGGGCCTGCCTTACGACTCTAAGGAAGGCCGTTCGCTGTGCGGCGCGCTGACCGCTGTCATGACCGGCATTGCTTATAAAACTTCGGCCGAGATGGCGGCCGAGCTCGGCGCCTTCCCGGGCTACAAGAAGAACGCCGCGCACATGCTGCGGGTGATCCGCAACCATCGCCGCGCCGCGCACGGCGAATCCCGCGGCTACGAGGCGCTCGCCGTCAATCCGGTGCCGCTCGACCATGCCTCCTGCCCGCAAGCCGATATCGTCACCCATGCCAAGCTCGCCTGGGACGACGCGCTGTCGCTCGGCGAGATCAACGGCTATCGCAACGCGCAAGTCACGGTGGTGGCGCCGACCGGCACCATCGGGCTTGTGATGGATTGCGACACCACCGGCATCGAGCCGGATTTTGCGCTGGTGAAATTCAAGAAGCTTGCCGGCGGCGGCTATTTCAAGATCATCAACCGCGCCGTGCCGGAAGCGCTGCGCGCGCTCGGCTATCGCGAGAGCGATATCGCGGAGATCGAGGCCTATGCGGTGGGCCACGGCTCACTCTCCAATGCCCCCGGCATCAACGCCACGACGCTGAAGGCAAAAGGCTTCACGGATGAGGCTATTGCCAAAGTGGAAAAGGCGCTGCCGACCGCGTTCGATATCAAGTTTGCCTTCAACAAGTGGACCTTTGGCGAGGAATTTATTCGCGACCAGCTCGGCATCGGCGCGGAAGCCATTGCCGCGCCGAATTTCGACCTGTTGTCGGCCGTCGGCTTCACCCGGCGCGAGATCGAGGCCGCCAATGTGCACATCTGCGGCGCGATGACGGTGGAAGGCGCACCCCATCTCAAGGCCGAGCATTATCCGGTGTTCGACTGCGCCAACCCCTGCGGCAAGGTCGGCAAGCGCTATCTGTCGGTGGAAAGCCACATCCGCATGATGGCGGCCTCGCAGCCGTTCATCTCGGGCGCGATCAGTAAAACCATCAACATGCCGAACGATGCGACGGTCGAGGACTGCAAGGCGGCCTACATGCTGTCCTGGAAACTTGCCTTGAAGGCCAACGCGCTCTACCGCGATGGCTCAAAGCTGTCGCAGCCGCTCAACTCGCAGCTCATCTCCGACGATGACGACGAGGACGATGCGATCGAGGCGCTCTACGAGAAGCCGCTTGCCGCGCGTACCGCGCAAATCTCGGAAAAGATCGTGGAGCGGCTGGTCGAGCGCATCGTGGTGATGCGCGAGCGCGAAAAAATGCCGGATCGCCGCAAGGGCTATACCCAAAAGGCCGTGGTCGGCGGGCACAAGGTCTATTTGCGCACCGGCGAATATGACGACGGCCGGCTCGGCGAGATCTTTATCGACATGCACAAGGAGGGCGCGGCGCTGCGTTCCTTCATCAACAACTTTGCGATCGCGGTCTCGCTGGGTCTTCAGTATGGCGTGCCGCTGGAGGAATATGTCGACGCCTTCACCTTCACCCGCTTCGAGCCCGCAGGGCCCGTGCAGGGCAACGACAGCATCAAGTATGCGACCTCGATCCTCGACTATGTGTTCCGCGAGTTGGCGGTCAGCTACATGTCCCGCTTCGATCTTGCCCATGTCGATCCCAATGAGAGCGGCTTTGACGCGCTCGGCAAGGGCGTCGAGGAAGGCAAGGACCCGGAGGCGCAAGGCGCGCAGGCGACAAAATATCTGTCAAAGGGTTTGACGCGCTCGCGCACCGATAATCTCGTGGTAATGCGCGGCGGCACGATGCCGTCTGCGGATAACCAGGGCGGCGGCAAAGTCACCTCGCTGGCCTCCCACGGCGCGACGGCGCGCGTCTCCGATACCGTCGAAGGCGCAGTCGCCCTGAAGCAGGAAACCAGCCACGACCTCTCGCCGACCGAGAAGCTCGAAGCCCTGCAATGGAGCAAGGCCCGCGATGCCTCACCCAGCAAGGCCGAACGCCGCGCCGAGGCGAAAGCCAAAGGCTACGAGGGCGAGATGTGCTCGGAGTGCGGCAATTTTACGCTGGTGCGGAACGGCACGTGCATGAAGTGTGATACGTGCGGGTCGACGACGGGGTGTTCATGAGCAATGCGTACCCGATAGGTGCAAGACTAGAAGCCGAGAAAGCTCATCGGCCGTTTAGCCCGAGTTGGCTGAACGGCCTGAGTGACGAGGAAAAGCAGGAGGTCGCGGCAGGGCCTTTTGTTCGTCGGCTACACGACAAGGCTGCCGAGCATATCACGTGGCTCTACTGGCATGGCCAGCATCGCATTATTGGTGCACCACCAGTCGAGCACAGCGGATCTGCTTTTATCCTAGATTGAGGGCGAGGCCCATTTGTTGTCACGGCGGCTCACGTCCTTGCCCAATACCTCGCCGACAAAGCACGAACAAAGCGTCTCTCGTTGCAAATCGGCAATTTGCGGTTCGACCCTGAGGATCGCCTAATAGACTGCGGT
>Ga0210408_10003704_pt1 | contig 13966 bp, 14 predicted proteins | sample IncBWH4MmetaG_FD_155471 | JGI IMG/M metagenome (GOLD analysis project Ga0210408, IMG submission 155471) | Forest soil microbial communities from Barre Woods Harvard Forest LTER site, Petersham, Massachusetts, United States - Inc-BW-H-4-M | ecosystem: Environmental > Terrestrial > Soil >...
TAGGCACGAGGAAAAGCAGGGCAAGAATAACGACGGTTGGACCGACGCATTTCGACCGATGAAGGCGCCGGATTTGGTGGATGGAATGGACTCGGAACCAACGTGGCATTTGGACCTCCCGCGCCTCAAATCGGCAGCTCGTGGCGCAAACCTAATCCGACTCAATCAGGATGTCCAACAACTTCTCGTCACTCTGTTATTCCTAGGGGGACTAACAGCGGACCATGGTCTCGCGACCAAGCAGAATGGACGTTTTGGCCGGAGAGTTTCGAGTGGAGGCGTCCACAGGAAAGCGATCGGTTGGCGAAGGTTGCGGTGAAAATATCAAACGTAAGGGATTGGGTTGAGCGTCTCGGGCATGCCCTTGCGCCGTCTGGGAACGCGAAATCATTTTCCCACGAACTTGTGTTGAAGTGCTTCTCGCTTAGGCAAATGAGTCTGTCGGTGTCTACTTGACTCAGTTTTTCTGAAACGGGCTGTTCTGCATCCGCAGGACGATTTCCCAGCAAAAAGCGATGTGACAAACTGGCTTGCTGCTGTCTGATATTCCTGGCAGGAATAACAGAGTGACGAGAAGTTGTTGGACACGGCTGCATTAATGAAGCAAATTGGCTGACATCGCCGGTTCCGTGCGGACTCCAACAGCCAAAAGGGACCGCAGAGATGGAACGAGGATTCTATGTCGACCCAGCCTAATCGAATTGCTTCACACGAGCCCTCACATTCGGTTCGAGAGGCGCCCGTGAGTCAACAATATGCAGCTCGTTTTCTCAACATGCACCCGAAAACCGTGCTGCGCATGGCCCGTGAGGGGACACTGCCCGCTCACCCGGTCGGGACAGAACGGAAGCGCTGGCACTTTTATGTGTCAGAACTAGACGACTGGCTCCGGTCTCAGTTCGTCTGAGCACTCCCGTACAGCGCCGACAGTGGCGGGACTTCGATTTCGCCTGCAAACAGATGAGTGTCACTCGGTCGGTTGTTGACATGGTCAGCGGGAAGGTGAAAACAGAGGCATCGCAGAAAACGGTGCCCCTGGATGACTTCATGATCGAAGAACTATTGGCGTGGTACAGAATCACCCCATATCAAAAGCCAGAAGATTGGGTGTTTGCCAGCGATTCACCCCGTGCCGGGGCGAAACGCGGCAAACAGCCGTATTGGCCGATGACGATCATGAGGATGTTCATCAAACCGGTGGCGAAACGGCTGGGCATAGGCAATATCGGCTGGCACACGTTTCGACATACCTACTCAAACCTCTTGCACGCCAATAGGGAGGACCCCAAGGTTGTGCAAGAGCTGCTGCGTCACGCTTCCATCAAGGTCACGATGGACGTTTACACGCAGGCAGTGACTTCTGAGAAACGGAAGGCACAGTCAAGGGTAGTAGAGTTGATCGCTCCCAGATCCAGGCCGGAGGTAGGAAATGCGCACCACCTCTCTTAACGTTACATACCGTTACATGAAGAAGCGCGCCAAATCTCATCCAAGTTGTTGATTAGATTTGGCGTCCCCGACGGGATTTGAACCCGTGTTACCGCCGTGAACGAACGGCGCATACATAACTTTAAAGGACTTACAAGAGGCGGACGACCTCTAAGTCGTTGGAAATCTCCGGTAGACGAATGACAACCGTAGCGTAATCCGTAGTGCGGTGCTGCCTAGTTGAACGCACGGTGAGTGCCCTGCGATCCTCACAGGGTTCTGGAGTTCGTCCGGTGAGTTCGCTCCCGTTTTTCAGGCGGTCATGACCGATGCAGATCGACTTGACCTCGACGTATGCTAATTTCACGACTTGGGAACCGGGATTTGTGCTCCAGGAGCGGATTGCGGGCCCCGAGGTCCGTAATCGAGATTCGCAGATGCGTGCCCACCTCGGATTAAGCCAAGTGGTGCATCGTCCGGTTTCATCAGCAATTCTACGAATATGAAGGAATCATCAACTGTCCTGAGAACTTCGGACAACTCCTTAGAGGTGGCAACGACATGTGACGCCACTTCGCGGCGGCTAAATACTCGCGGAAGGTCCGCATAGCGCCAGTTTGCGACATCGTTGTACTTGGCATGCAAACCCAGGATGGTGCGTTCGATCGTATAGCCGCTATTGTTAATAAGGAAGATTAGTGGCTTTAGCTCATGACGCAAAATTGTGGATAGTTCTTGTGCCGTCAGTTGAAACGAACCATCACCTATCAACAGAATATGCCGTCGCTCCGGTGCGGCCTTCAACGTACCGAGAAGAGCTCCCAGCGTGTACCCGATGGAACCCCAAATCGCCTGAGTTATGAACGTGCACCCTTCTGGAAGGACCAGTTTGCTTCCGCCAGAGCTTGAGGTGCCATCCTCTGCGATAATCACGTCCCCGGGATGGACAAAATTCTGAAGCGCATCCCAGAACTCCGCTTGTGTCAGGGGCGTGTCGGAGGTATCGAGTGCGATACTGTTCGCGACAGTGCGGTGCCTGGTGGGTCCGGCCTGGCGCACCGGAACCGAGTCGATCACCCGACGTAACAGGGCGCGAAGGGTAATTCCTTCGTAGTATTCGTTGGAAACGTCGGCCGAATAACCCTCGAGTCGGATCATGCTATCCGGTAGGTGGTCTGTGAAAAAATCGGAGGTGCTATCGATGCGGCGATGACCAATTGCAATAAGACAATCGCTCCCCTCAACCAAATCTCTCAGTTGCTGGCTGCTGGCGCTACCGAAGTAGATACCGGCGAAAAGTGAAGATTGTTCTGAGAAGGTCCCCTTTGAACTGCTCATCGTTGCCACGGGCAATTGGAACTTTTCAGCGAGCTCGTTCACTTCCTGCAGGACATCAAACCGCTGAGCATCCATGTCGATGAGCACGGCGGGACGCCGAGCACTCGATAGACGACCGGCGATGTTGCGAGCACACGACGCGAGGCGCTCTTCGTCGCTTTCAGGTTCCCGCAACACGAGAGCCTCGTCTGGAACCTGAATTTCGAGATAGGGGATGTCGGACGGCAGTTCCAGGTAAACCGGACGCTTCAGTCTCCATGCAGTGCGAATGAGACGATCTACTTCTTCAGCCGCATTCTGCGGCGTTAGCTGCGCCTGCGCTGCTGTGACTTGCCGGTACGCTCGCAGGAAAACATCCTGGCTACCATCTGCCAGAGTATGGTGCATCATCGTTCGCCGCGCGATCGACCGCAGGGGAAGAGAGCCACAGATAGACACGATCGGAAGATGTTCAGAATACGATCCGGCAATCCCGTTGATGGCACTGAGGGCTCCTACGCCGTTTGTGACAACAAGGGCGGCGGGCCCGTTGAGACGCGCATATCCATCTGCCGCATAGGACGCATTGAGTTCATTGCAGTTTCCGACCCACTCTGGTCGTCCGCGATCCTCGATTTGCTGCACAAACTCAAGATTGAAATCACCGGGTACACCGAAGATGTGCCGAATCCCGACTTCTTCCAGTCTCCGCAACAGGAAATTACCGATTGTCTCTTTCATCGTTTTCGCCTCATTCCGAGAGGCTCTCAGGCCCTTGGGGCGGCTTTCTGCCGCTCGATTTCGCTCTCGATTTCCTCCTGCAGCTCGGGAGGCAGATCGGATTCGAGAATCCTCCCGCCGAAGCTCTGCATACGCTCTTGGATCTTTCGCCTTCGCTGAGGATCTGTACAACCGAGCACGACCAAGCCGGATGTACCGGGCTGTAATTCCGTCTTCAGGTCCCTGATGAACTTGTGCGTAATTCCGTGATCCGTGAGCTTGCCTATGAGCCGACCGGTTAGCGTGCCGGCCAGGACGAAGGGCACGGTTCCCGTGACGGCGGCGGCGATCAACCCCGCGACCTGACCGATCTTCTGATCTCGGCCCATGACCGTGTCCTCCTGGGAAACCGAAGTCTTTCCGTCTGGCTTCCTGGCGATGAAAACGGTGTCGTTCATCTCGAGCAGACCTTCACCGGCCATGCGATGAAGAGCAGCTCTTGCCTCTTCGCCCTTAAATTGATCGTCGTATACCAACGCCATTACGTGACTCATGCGAATCTCCTATTCCCAGTCAGACGTCAAGCCAAGCGAATATTTCGTTCGATCGTTTTGATAACCGAATCCATCCGGCCCGAGAGCACCTGCTTGGCCATGCTTAAAGTAAAGCCCGTTGCTGTGTGTAACGGCACGTGTGACGGCAGCGAAAGAGCAAAGGGATCTACAATGGCATCGACGACGACCGGTCCTTCCTTGTACTGGAGAGCCTCAGTGAGCACCTCTTTTACGTCCCCGGGCTCTTCGAGGCGAATGCTCTTGGCGCCCAATGCCTCGGCCACCCGCGCAAAATTCGGGGTCTTGAACTCCACGCCGAACGGAACCAAGCCGGCTTCTTCCTGCTCGACCTTGACGAAGCCGAGCGACTCATTGTTCAGGATGATTTGAACGACCGGCGCCTTGCGTTGAACCTGTGTAAGCACATCGCCGAGTGCAAGCATTGTGAAGCCGCCGTCCCCGCAAAGCGCGATTGTTTGCCTGCCGGGATATGCCAGCTGGGCACCAAAAGCATTGGGAGCAGCATTGGCCATAGAACCCCACGAAAAAGAGCCAAAGATTCTGCGCTTGTTTCCACCTTTGATGTGCCGGGCGGCCCAGATGCAGGCGGTGCCGGTGTCCACGAAGAACATGGCGTCGGGAGCGGCAAGATCGCTGAGAGTCGCGGCGAGAAATTCCGGGCGGATCGGCTTGATGCCCGGTCCATTTTCGACATAGTGGTTCAGGAGTTCCTCGAAGTCGCGTGTTTCACCGAGGTGTTTTTCCAGAAATCGAGTATCTTTCCTTTCGGCTATTCTCGGCAGGAGAGACGCCAGAGTCGACTTCACGTCTCCCACCAATGCCAAATCGAGAGCAGTGCGCCGGCCGAGGTGTTTAGCGTTGCGGTCGATCTGCACTTTCTTCACGTTGCCGTTGGGCAAAAATTCCGGGAACGGGAAATCCGTCCCGAGCAACAGCAAAAGGTCCGCCTCGTGAATGGCTTTGTAAGCTCCCCCGTAGCCGAGCAGCCCAGTCATACCGACCGCGTAGGGGTTGTCGTGCTCGAGCCATTGTTTGCCGCGAAACGAATAGCCAACAGGCGCTTTTAGCTTCGCGGCTAGGTTGATCACTTCGTCGTGCGCGTCGCGGCAGCCCTCACCTCCGAAGATCGCCACAGTCTTCGCATCCTCGACCATCCGGGTAAGCTTCTCCATGTCGGCATCGGCGGGACGATAGAGCGGTTTCGCCGGTGGCGTCAGTTCCTGAATGCGAAAATCAGATTCGGAAATGGCCACATCACCCGGCATGGAGATTACGGTTGGCCCACGGTCGACCACGGCAGTAAGAATCGCTGTGTTAATCACCGCACGCGCTTGTTCGCGATTCACAACGCGTCCGAGGTAGAGGCATGCCGTCTCAAAGAATTTGTACGGATTCAACTCCTCGATCGCCGCTGTGTCCATGAGTTTTGTCTCGACATCGCCGGCAATCGCAATGATGGGCGCACCTTCCTTCTTTGCATCCATCAGACCGTTGAACAGATGCGTCACGCCCGGTCCCGCCGTACCGCAAACCACCACCGGCTTGCCAGTTAAATATGCGTCCGCTACGGCCGCGAAGACGCCGTACTCTTCGTGCCGAACGTGGACGAATTCGATGTGTCCGTTTCGGTGAAGTGCATCGACTACAGGGTTCAGCGCATCTCCGACGATGCCGTAACAGCGTTCCACGCCAGCCTTTTCAAGCATTTCCCACATCAGATCCGCAACATTTCGTCCCATTGAACACCTCCGATTTCACCGGCAGTCACAGCTAAAACGCTTTGCTCCGGCGACCTGGGGCAACTGCCCACCAACAACCTCGCCCTGGCAATGGCCAGGCGGGGAGCGCCAATTTCTCAACGTTCTTCTTCATGGGTTCACGCCTGTTCCAAACCGCTTCGTGCCCCACCATGCGCCGGCGCTTTTGTTGATAGAGCATGGTCCACGGAAAAGGCTCCTGCTCCTCGGATCATGAGGAAGGCCGCAATCGCCAGCACCAGCAGGTGAAATTCGAATCCCTCTCCTTTCTGAGTTCCATTCCAATTCATGAAAAAGCCAAAATGGCGATGCACCGTCGCTATGGCCACGACCATGTTTGTGGCAATCCCGAAAGCAGCGATTCGCGTCAGGAAGCCAATGATCAGACCCATTCCCCCGAAAAATTCGGCGCAGATTGCCAGGAAGGCCAACGGGGCCGGAATGTGCATGGTCCCGGTAAAGAACCCCATCGTGCCGGCAAATCCAGAGCCGCCGAACCATCCCAGCATCTTCTGTGCGCCTTCTGCGAAGAAGACGACTCCCAAGACGAGCCTCAAAATCACTGTGGCAATGCTGTCGTCAGTGGAAACGATTGTATGGATCATGTTCTTCCTCCCAGCGTGCCTTGCATCGCGACTGCTCTGTCTAGTAACGCGCGCAGCTACAACAGTAGGTGCACTAAGCTCAGATAAGGCGCAGCTCGTGGCTGCTTCCTGCCGCTCGAAGCTCTACTGCTTTCCGAGAGCGGCTTCGCCGACTTCGGTCTCGAAGCCAGCAGATTGAGCACCAGCGATGGAGCAAGCTTCATCGTTGTCGGGAAGATCTCCGCTCATCCCGATCGAACCCACGACCTTCCCTTGGTTTAGTATCAAGACACCACCAGCGACCGGAGCAATCCGACCAGCCGAGATTGTATTGAGCGCCGCCCAAAATGCGGGCGTATCCGTCGCCCGCTTTGCCATCGCTCGCCCGCCGATCCCCATCCCGATGGGGCCCCAGGCTTTGGCGAAAGCGATGTCCGGTCTTAGAACGCCGCTTCCGTCTTCGCGTTTCATAACAATTGCAGCGCCACCGGCATCGACCACCGCAACGGTCATCGGGCTGCACTTTAGCTCACGAGCTTTCGCCAGAGCCCCTTGTACGATGGCGTCCGCCGCTTGCAACGTCAATCCACACATAAGCCTTCTCCTTGATCGCGTTCTTGAGGCGACCGAGCTGCGATGCACAGCTCGACCGCCGAAATTCAACCAGTTTGACTAGAGACCAGGTGCCGGATACTCGTCCGCCGGCCGCGGGTTCGCATGCACCATTGTGCCGATGATCATGCACGGCTTGTCCGAGCGATTGCTCCACGCGTGGTTCACCCCGAGCACTACGGCTGTGTCACCGGGCCGAAGTACGGTTTCGTCCGTATCGCTCACGAGGTATATCTCGCCGTAAGCGACCATGAACATATCGCACGTATCGGTACGGTGCATGCTCGGATGACGCTCGAGATCCTTTTCGGTCGGAGGATACTTCTGCTTCACCTTCTTGTTGAGTTCCTGAAGGATCTCAATATGTTTCTTGGCATCTTTGATATCCGGCGGTATCTCCAGGGCGCGGAAGATCAAGCCGTTTTCGGAGGGTTCGCGGATTGTCACATCGGCACCCCGGTCTCCACCCGTCTGGTTGTTGACAGGTAGTTCGGTTGCCGCCCAGAGTGTGGAGCGCCAAAAGATGCCAGGAACCTCCTGGTGATTTGGGGAGTCGTGGTGGATGGCGGCTGATTTCTTGCCTGGACCAACGCCAATAACGACACGCTTTACTTGCGGCGTACTGACAGGCTTTACTTGTGGCATACTGACAGGCTCTACTTGCGGCATATTGATTCTCCTTCCTCCTTCTAATGATTTGGTTTCAGAACTTTTCGTGCACGCTGTGATATCAGTCCCGTCGCATCGTCACGTTCAGGACTCCTACCTCCGAGATCTCTGCGCGGATTCGATCTCCGGGCTTAAGCCACCGTCCCCCGTGTTCTCTTGCCGATCCGGAAGGCGATCCCGTGAAAAGGAGGTCGCCAGGTTGAAGGGTGATGAAGTGGCTAATGACGCTTAGCTGTTCATCGATCTTGTAGATCATCTCGCTGGTCGACGCATCCATCATCTTTTCATCGTTCACGTATAGCTGGATGCGAAGGTCATTAGGATTTTTGACGAACTTTGCCGGCGTGATCGCGGGCCCACACGGCGCCATCGTATCCTGTCCCTTGCCACGCACGAGGTCGACCTTCAGGTCGTTGTCCACCCAGATGAGATCGCGGCAGGATAGATCGAGACCGATCGCATAGCCCGCAATGGCGGCCGAGGCTTCATCTCGTTCTGCGTCCTTCAGCCGCTTGCCCACGAATACAGCCAATTCGCATTCCCAGTCGAATTGATGGGTTGTCTTCGGTATTCGAACGGTTTCGCCGGGGCCCACCAGGGTAGATTTCGGTGGCCGAATGAAAAATGGCATAACGTCCCACTTTTTGACCTCCAGATTCATCGCCTTGAGATGCCCCGCATAATTGCCTCCGACGGCAAGCAGGTTGTCCGGGTAGAGGACTGGAGCCAGCAGGCGCGCCGCCTCCTGCGGGATCCCCGCGGTCTTTGTAGCGCCACTTGTAGCGAGGGAATCGGCTAGTTCCTGCAGTAAGGGCAATGACGTGTCCCACGTTTCGAGCAGCGTCTTAGAGGAAGTGGGTTGAAGGAGGGGCTGGATGTTTTCCAGCAGATAATATGATCCCTCGATACCGATAGCAGCTTTGCTGCCACCTGGCGCTTCCAACGTCGCTAGGGTAAATGGTGTCATCAGAGTTAGCCCAATGTGTAACTTTCGTAGTTGAATAGGCAATCGCAGTGCCAAAGGAGTCATACTCTCGAAACGGATAAATTCAGCGAAATGAAACGGATCATCGCGGAAGCGTAAGCGGGAGGTGTTGTGTGTTTGAATTGTTGATCATCATCAACACCACCCATCGCGCAACGATTGCTGCGGGGAAGGGGTCTGTGATCGCGCGGATAGTTCGATGATGTATACCCAGGGATATACGTGATTGATTGGGAGAACAGGCCCTTTTGGGCAGAGACGATCTGTAGGATATGAGCGGGCACCAGTAGGATTGGTGACTAGAGGAAAACACTGCGAGAAGGCTGAAAGAGCAGATGCCTTGAGGGCTTCGAGGGCCGTCACCGGATACAGCACTGGCCCTCGAAGCCTGATGAGGGACGCGTCGTTTACCCAGCGCGAGTCAATTTGGGTACAGCCTTGCTCTGCGCAGGCTGATCATCTGTGAAGCCGCTCTCGGGAACTGGCGGACGGGTCCATTCCGATACACCCTCCACACCGTCGGCGAGTGCGCGGACTGTGCCCTCGCACCAGCTTCGGAACGCCATCGAGTCGAGGCCAAGGCAGAACACGGTGACGCCGTTCTGCAAGGCCTGGCGGCAAGACTCAGCCGTGGGCGTTAAGACCGGGCCGCCAATCACGGCCACGTTGTGCTTCTTGGCCACCCTGAGAACCGTCTGGAAATCCAGGGCTGTTTGTGCGCCCTTGTCCATGGCATTGCCTTCGCCACGCTTGTAGGCGAGGTTACCTTGCGCGAAGATGAGCATGTGCACGTCTGGATGAGCACAGATTTCCTCGAGGTGAGCGACCCCGTCTGGGTTCTCAATCTCCGGCACCAGCGTCACCGCACAGTTGTTGCGCTCTGTAAACTCGACGAAGCGGCGGAAATTGTAGTTGGCCGAGCGCGTCGACGGGCATATGCGACGATCGCCCTTGGGCAGGAAATATGCGGCATTCGCGGCGGCTTTGATATCGTCCACCGAGTGGACCTCACGCAGAACAAGCCCCTCCGCACCCGCTTCCACCGCGCGGCGCACGTCGGTCTCATTGTGTGCGTCAGGCACGCGGATATAGGATGCCATTCCTGCGAGCGTCGCCGTGCGGACCAGCTCCTCCATCGCCCGCACATCGGTGCCGCTATGCACGCAATCGAACATGACGAAGTCGAAGCCAGTGGCGCCCATAACTTCGACCAGTTCCGTGTTTCCCGTGAAGCACTGAATGCCCAGCGGAATCTTCTTTTGCTCTAGCATGGTTAAGACTTTGTTGCGCTCATAGAACATTGTTTTGCTCCTTTCAAAGGTTTCTTGAACGTTTCGCTTCCATCATTGCTTTCTTCTATTTCTTCGAGTGCTTGGGGTACAGGAGAGCCAGAGTCAGCCGCATGCTCCAGGGCGAACCGCCCCGTGGATGCACGGCGTCGCCGAAGAATTCCACTTTCCAATTGACGGGCTGATTCCCAAGTTTTTGCACTCTTCCAACACCGCCGCCGAAAGGCACGGTCCAAACGTTGCCCCTCGAGGCATTCCAGTTGGCGGTAATGATCGGCGCTGAGGTGACATACCACCCGTTCTTCAAGTTGCGAGTAATGAAGTACTGGTCCAGCATCTGGTTGACGGGCGGGCGGCTTCCTGAACCGGCCACCGACCAGACATTATTCACAAGATTGACGATCGTCCATTTACCCGGTTGCACCAACACCACAGCGGACGGCCCGATGCTGAACTTTCCTTGCCCGAGGACGTTGTTAGTCGCTGTAGGAATCGCGAACGCTGGTCCGATACCCCACATTAGTTTTCCAGGATGACGCGGCGAGAAGAAGAAATCGGGCGCCATGTCACCAAAACCGTATTCGCCTCCAGTGTTCTGGTTTGGGTAGGGCTGCCACGTCACCGGCTGGACGATGCGCACTATCACCTTCCAGTAGCTGCTAATGTTGACGGGGATCACCGGTTGAATGTCTAACACGTTCTGCGTGCGGTTAAACGGCCCTGAGTCGAAGTTGGTGTTGTTCTGGAAAGGAACGAGAGTAAGGCTGGCAACCGGATTCTGCACATCTTTCTGCAGGCCTGCGTCACCAGTCTCTGGCCCGCCTTGCGGGCCGGGTGCCGTCGTATCCTGCGCCACCACAGCGGTCGCTAGGAAGAAGAGAATAGCAAAGATCAGAGCGTTCCTTTGAATGCGAATAACGGCAACCATCGATACCTCCCGCAGCCATCGGCCTTGAACGTTGGCAACTCGAGTCATGGAGATCTTCAGCATGAGTCTCTTTTGTTGCGGTTGGACACAAGCAAGGCAGAGGCCAAACCGATGGAGTCGCAACTCGATCTGTTTTCAGCAGGAGACGGATACGATGGAGGTGAGCAGTTGAAATTGTTGAAAGGCAGGTTCGACCCGAAAACTTTGGTAGCAGAAAAGAGAGACGAGCAGTTGCCCTAATTAGACATACTGTTTCGGATAGATGCCAAACTTTTCCATTGTTCGTCTCTAGCGCGCTCTCGCTTCCGAGGATTGCGGCGACCCCAACCTCACCAATCTGCCCTCTGCTGCTGCTGCAATCTGCCACCGAGGGCCAGGCCAACGCTATCCTGCACTGCACCGTGCTGACCGCGGATTTTGGAAATCGAACCGGTCTGAAGGTTGCCAATCGGACCGCTGATTGCGGTGGGAGAGATATTTGATTACGTATTCTTTAAATTACGCAGAATTTCCACAATGCTTTTGAGTTCCGTCATCTGTTCATCCTGCAATTTGGCAAGATAAGTGAGCGTCTGGTGGTCAACCTCCGCTTTAGCCTCATTTTGCGCTTGGGTCTTGTTTTGACTGCGCTGCAGCGCAGGCAATGCCCACCACTGGATCCAGTTGCTAGAAATTACGCCAAGAGTGATCTTGGCGGTATCTGACGCATTCAGTGCGAGCAGGGGCACGATTAACGCAACGTCAAAGAAAATCACTGAGGCGAGGAGGTGGTTGGTAATCCACTCTAAAACGATGTCGTTATAGTACAGGAACCTATTATCGTGGCTCCGACGATTTTTGGCTTCCTGCATTAATTCTTTAGGATTTTTCACATGGGCATGATTATCCATGCGATTACAGACTTCGAAGATGGGCGCTACAATGACCTCGGTACCGCTCCGTTTCGTCCCCGCTAGATGCCGAGGTTCTTCATTGTTCATATTCGCGGTGTCGACGCCTCCAGCCATCCGGACCTCCCTAACAGAAACTCCCCCTTTCATTCAGGGAACAGTTGGCAAACACTTTTGTAGTCTTCCCTTCTCCCAAATCCCTTTACCGAGACTTGATCTCGTCTTATCCCGCTCGAAGTACGTCCATCAGTTGACTAATGTCTTCCAATTTTTCTAAGGTGAGTATCATGTCTAAAGAGCGATCTATCTCATCCTTTTCTAGAATTGGCTCAGCCAATTCCTTATAGGTTGTTATGACTTCATCTTTTGATGGTTCTGTTGGTTTGGCTACTTCTTTGGAGTACACCTTCCCGTTCTGGAGGCGGATGGTAACAGGAATGTGGAATGCGGCATCTAAACCAGGCGACCATTCCGGATGGAAAATCACCTTCACTTTAGCGCGAGCGTCACGATAGCGTTGGCTTGATACGCTCGAATCTGTGAGAGCCGGCAGCCACACAGCTCTGTCGAGTATGGCAACACCTAGCACACCTTCGAAACTGAACCTTGCCTCGTGCCCATTAGTGGGTTTGGAGTATTGCATCATGGACTGAGTAGCTTTATTTACCTCTACCTCGACGGTTTCTATTTCTGCGTATGAAATGCCATTGTCTTTCACGAGTTCCAATGTAGCTTCTATCGCACCATGCCCGAGGTAACAGCACGGATATTTCTTGATGTGGGTTCCAGGAGGAACTATGGCAGAGGCTCCCGTTAGATCACGAGTCATGCGGCTAAAGTCTGCACCACCTTGGCCAGCGAACTGGTCACAGAACCCCTGAGGCGCCTCAAGCATCGAGGAATTTGCGGTGACCCCGTCGGCAGCGTATTCCGCAGCTTGAACTGCCGAAAAAGCAGGAACCCCCAATTGCAGATAATGAGAAAAATTCTCCTGGGGGTTCACCCCACCCGCATTCCCCAGGGCAATACCCAGAGCTGCCCTTGCAGTGTCAACGTCCAGGTCCAGTATCTTACAAGCCGAGGACACGGCTCCAACGTGATTAAATGGCAGGACCCATCCTCTCGAGGATGCAGCAGCAATGGCTCCATTCCAGACTCTTGCCTGAATTTCAAACCCGACGACAATGCTCTCTATGACTTTCGAACCCGGAGCCTTCAACTTCTCGCCCAATGCCAGAACCGCGGCTATGTTTTGAGAGATGTTCGGTCCTGCTGTCCCTACCGCCTCTAACTCTGGAGCATGGTCGAGGACGGCATTGGCGTATGCTGCATAAGCAGTGGTCGTTCTGAACTTGCCTCCGATGACAGAAGCCTCAGCCCTGGCACCAACACCCTTGATACGGTCCAGGACGATTTTGCCAAGGGGACTTGTGCCACCCCCCAGAGCCGCCCTTGCGAAATCCAACACCAACTCTTTTGCTCTTTCTCTAGCTGCTTCGGACAAATGAGAATAGTCTGTGTCAACCAAGAACTGAACTAATTGTTCGGTAGTCCCGGTCTTTGATTGAGCTGATTGTGCGGTAGTTGCCATCTTCATTCTCCCTTCTCAGTTCGCTATTGACCCTTTATCCAGATTGTGTAAAGGAACTTGCCGAGGTGAGAGTCGTCACCTCGGCAGTGCCTTTGGTGACGTCCTACGATCTCCCGGAGACAGCAGCGCGGCCGCTACGCTTCAGTTGGTAGCCCTGCTTCGCCATCCGGATGGTGTAGACGAATTTGCCCGCGGTGAGATAGAGCAGATTTCCATCGGCGCCGTAGCCGAATGCGGCGTTAGTCGGCCAGTATGCGTTCGACGAATGCGCCTTACCGGTCGGGATAATGGCGAGCACCTTGCCCTCCGGCGAGTAGACAAAGAGCGCGGGATCCGGTTCATGCACCGCCACGTAGAGGTTGCCATCGACATCGACCGTCATGCCGTCGCCGCCGTCGTTGGGAAACCAATCGATCAGCACGCGGCGATTGCTGACCGTGCCGTCGGGCGCGAGCGCGTAGGCAAGCAACGCAGTTAGCGCCCTCTGCGAGGTTTCGCCTTTCTCCATCCGGTACTGGTCAAGCGAGCCGTTGTCGTTCGCAATCACGTAAAGCGTCTTCTGATCGGGGGACACACAGATCCCGTTCGGCTTGCCTGCGTCTGTGATAATGCGCGTTACCT